>Ga0307492_10000029_pt1 | contig 89906 bp, 86 predicted proteins | sample SI3LmetaG_FD_202365 | JGI IMG/M metagenome (GOLD analysis project Ga0307492, IMG submission 202365) | Sea-ice brine microbial communities from Beaufort Sea near Barrow, Alaska, United States - SI3L | ecosystem: Environmental > Aquatic > Marine > Coastal | place: USA: Alaska | collected 2017-05-06 | reverse complement strand
GCACGATAATTTCGATCGGATGGCCTTCGAGACCTCCCTTCGCATTGAGAAGGTCGGCATAGTCGCGCACAGCTTGGGCAATCTGCGGCGTGACGAACGTATAGGCCTTGCTCAGGTCATAGCACAGTGCGAAGCGCACAGGATCGGCCGCGGCTGCCGGCACGACGTTGAGCAGCGCCAACGCTAGTCCGCCTAGTATAGATAGTAATCTCATTTTAGCGATCCTTCCTTGGTTGACTGAGCGAACTCAGGAAATTCTTAATCATCCCAGCTTTATCGAACGACGCACATCTGGTGATCGTCAGGTCAGCCAACGTTTCCGCCGGCTATAATGTTTGATGTCACGAAAATTCTTGTTTTGCGCGCCTCCCAGGTAAAATTCCTGAATGTCGGGATTTTTCTTCAATGCAGCCGCACTGTCGTGCATCACGATGCGACCGCTTTCGATCAGATAGCCGTGGGAGACAATTTCGAGCGCGGCAATGGCGTTCTGCTCAACCAGCAATATCGAAAGTCCTTCATCGCGGTTGATGCGGCCGAGGATCTGGAAGATCTCAGCCACGAGAAAAGGAGCCAGTCCCAGGCTGGGTTCGTCGAGCATCAATAGTTTTGGCTGGGTCATCAGAGCACGGCCGATTGCGAGCATTTGCTGTTCGCCGCCGGAGAGATAACCCGACGCGACGGTCCGGCGCTCGTGCAGACGTGGGAAATAACTGTAAACCCGGTCCTTGTTGCGGTTCATGTCCTGGCGGCTATGCAACGCCGAAGCCGCGATCAAGTTTTCGTCGGGCGTGAGATGTTCGAACACCCGACGCCCTTCGAGCACGTGGGCGATCCCCAGCTTGACGCGGTCCTGCGGCATCAGGCCGCCAAGGCTTTGGCCGCGGAACTGCAATTCGCCCCGCCGCACCTCGCCCCGCTCGGCCGTGAGCAAACCGCTGATCGATTTCAGCGTCGTACTCTTTCCCGCGCCATTGGCGCCGAGCAGGGCCACCATTCCGCCCTCGGGCACATCGATCGAAACACCTTTGATCGCAAGCGAAACGTGGTCGTAGACGACCTCAATATTGTTGAGGGACAGTATCTTAGCGGCAATGGGTGCATTCATGGCGTTCGTGCTTCCCGCTATTTCTTCGTGTAGCCGAAAGGCCATACCAGAAGATAGTCCCGAATGTTGTTGTAGATCTTCCCAAGCCCCAGCGGTTCAATCAGGAGAAACCCGATAATAAGCGCGCCATAGAAAGCTTGGGGTAGATGAGCCAGAGTTTCGATACCCAGCGAGAACCCGAACTTGGTTGCCGCCCAGGAGATGAAACTGTTCATAACGCCCGGCATCAGCAGAATGAACGCGGCGCCGAAATAACTGCCGATGATGCTGCCCAGCCCGCCCACGATGACCATCGCCAACGCCTGAATTGAGACGTCGACGGAAAACTGCTCGGGGGTTACGGCATGGTAAAATGTACCGATCAGGATGGCTCCGCTCACGCCACCGATGAACGAGGATGTCGCGAACGCCACCAGTTTGAAGTAGAAGCTGTTCACGCCGATGACCGCGGCTGCGTAATCTTTCTCCCGAACAGCGACCAGAGCGCGGCCGAGCGCGGTGCGCCGCAGATTGAGCATGAAGGACGTAACCAGCACGCACCAGACGAGGGCGACGTAATAGAGTCCTGCATCGGAGGTGACAGCCCAGCCCAGCAGGCGGATGTCAGGTGCCTGCAACGTGGCCTGTGTGCCGCCGCTGATCGCGGGTACGTGCGAAATCGTCCAGTCCATCACGAACTGCAAGGCGAGCGTGCTGAGCGCCAGATACAGGCCTTTCACGCGCAGTGCGGCAAAAGCGAACACACTTCCGATAACCGCTGCTGTTATTCCCGCGAGGACGATGGCAATCTCCCACGGTATGCCCGCCCTTGTGGCATGAACCGCGGCGTAGGCGCCGATTCCCATCACCGCTGCGTAGCCCAAATGAAATTGCCCCGCCCATCCGAGGATCAAATTGAGACCGAGCGCGCCCGCAGTCCAGACAAGCCAAGGCAGCAAGTAACTGCTGAGATAAAGCGTGTTCATGTAGATCGGCGCGGCCAGCGCCAGCAATAGCAGAATACCAATCATCCATCGATCGGCGGGGATCGGAAACAGTGCGCGGTCGGCGCTGTAATCCGTATGAAAAATCCCGGCTTGACGGAATAGCATGATCCTAGACCCTCTCGATGTCGTGGCGACCGAAAAGTCCGTGCGGTCGGATCAAGATGGTCAGGATCAGCATTGCCGCATCGACAAGATCGCGACTCGCGCCACCCAACAGGGGATCGAGAACGCTGGATGCAATTCCCTCGACGACGCCGAGCAGGACGCCGGCGAGCAACGCGCCTCCTATACTGTCCAGTCCGCCCAAAACGGCTACGGTCACGCCCTTGAGCAGCAGTTGCGCGAGCGATTGATCGACGCCCTGTACCGAACTCCAGAGCACACCGGCAATCGTCGCGACCACCGCCGACATGGCCCAAGACAGCGCGACGCCGCGCTCGACCGAAATGCCGACCGACCAGGCCGCCGTATAATCATCGGAAATCGCACGCAAAACCACACCCATCCGGCTCCGGAAGAACAGCACGAAAAAACCGAACATCGCAATTGTGACCACCGCTCCAAAAGCGTAAGCACGATTGATCAATAATGGACCGAGAAAAAGCGGGGCATCGCTGATGCCCAGATTCATGGGTCGCGTGGTACCGCCCCAAATGGTCATCGAGCCGGCTCGCAGGAAAATCTCCAGGCCAAGCGTCATCATCAGGATCATGATGATGGGGCGGCCGGCGAGGCGCCGCAGCGCCACCCGTTCGATGGCCATTCCGATGATGAACATTGTTATGATCGCCAGCGAAATCGCGGCCCAGATCGGTGCGCCCGCGCTGTTGGCGAACGCGAGCAGGACATAAGCGGCCAGCATCGTCATCGAGCCCTGTGCAAGATTAGGCACCGATGACGATTTGTAGATCAGGACGATTCCCATCGCGACAAGTGAATACATCAAGCCAATAAGCGCGCCGTTGGCAGCAGATTCCATCAACGATATCGCGTCCATTCTTCAGGCCTCCTGTACCGACAGTGTGCGTTCGATGACGCCGACTTCGCCTGACTCGTAGCTGACCTTTGCCTTCATCAGCACTGTGTTTTGATGCCCGTAGATGGCGTCGATGATCGGTTTGTAGCGCTCCTCCACGACGTTACGTCGAATCTTTCGGGTTCTGGTGATTTCGCCGTCGTCGGCATCGAATTCCTTGTGCAGGCAGACGAATTTCCGCAACTGCAAGCCGTGCGGCAGTGCACTGTTAACGTGCTTCACCGCGGCGGCGATCAGGGCGATGACCTGCGGCTTCTGCGACAGGTCGGCATAGGAGATGTAGGAAATGCCGCGCAGTTCGGCCCAAAGGCCGACAGCTTCCTTGTCGATGCAAATAATGGCTGACAGCGTATCGCGGCCGCTTCCGAGTACCGCAGCATCCTTAATGTACGGACTGAACTTGAGCCGGTTCTCAATATAGTTGGGAATATAGCGCTCGCCCTTCGCGGTGTGCACGATGTCCGACAGGCGCCCCAGCACCACGAGGTGCCCGTCAGGTTCGAGGTAACCTGCATCTCCGGTGTGTAACCAGCCGTCTTCGAGGCTTTCGCGCGTGGCCTCGTCCTGCTTGAAGTATCCGCTGAACACGCTGCCCGAGCGGACCAGGATTTCGCCGGCGTCGCTTATCCGGATATCGACGCCCGGCAGGGGACGTCCGACGGTGTGGAGCCTTACCTCGTTGAGATCCTGGATGGCATTGTAGGCACTGGTTTCAGTCTGGCCATAGAGTTGGCGCAATTTGATGCCGAGCGCGCGGTAAAAGACGAACGTATCCTCGCCCATCGCTTCACCGCCGGTGAAGGCGCCACGCAGCCGGGTCAGGCCGAATTGGTCCTTGATCGGTCCATAGACCAGCCACTCGCCTATTGGGCTCAACAACCACTGCTTGAGTGTCGGCTGACCGCCTTCGAGCTTGCGTTTTTCGGCTGAAATGGCCAACGCCATAAAAAACTTGTAGACCAGCCTCTTCAGCCACGAGGAATCTTCCATGCGCACCTGGATGGTGGTCAATAGATTGTCCCAGCTGCGCGGTGCGGCCAGATAGAAAGTCGGCGCAATCTCGCGCAGGTTTTGCAGCACGGTCTCCTGCCGCTCTGGAATATTGATCGTGAAGTGCAGGGCGATTCCGGCGCCCATCGTCACCGCGAAGTCGCCAACCCAGGCCATCGGCAGATAGGCCAGAATGCTCTCGCCGAACTGGAACGCTCCGCCTCGATAGGCATTTCGAACGCCGGCCAACAGGTTACGATGCGACAGCACCACCCCCTTGGGCTTGCCGGTGCTCCCGGAGGAATGCACGAACACGGCCGGGCCCTCGGGCTGCGCGCGGGCGATCAGCTCGTTTCGGAGATTGGGGTTGCGGATGACTAGCTCCGCGCCCTTTGCCTGAAGCGTGTCCCATGAGATCAGGCCTGGATTGGCGTAAGCGGCCAGTCCACGCGGATCGTCGTAGATAATATGCTCGATCGTCGCGCCTTGCTCGCGCAGATCGAGTATTTTGTCCACTTGTTCCTGGTCTTCGGCCAGCGCGAAACGCGCGCCCGCCTCATGAACGAAGTGGCGAATTTCATCGAGGGTTGCATCGGGGAAGGCCGGCATCGCGTACCCACCGAGGGCGCCAGCGGCCAGCATCCCCGCGTAGAGCCGAGGGCGGTTGTCGCCCAGCACCAGCATGACGTCGCCCGCCTTGAAATCCAGTTCTTCGAGACCAGCGGCGCAGCAAAGCACGATCTCGAGCAGCTGCTGCCACGTCGTCTGATTCCAGATGCCCTTGTCTTTCTCGCGCATCGCGACACGATCGGGAAAGACTTCGGCATTCTGCGCCAGAACGCGGATCAGCGTGGTATCGGTTTCGAAATTCCAGGCCAAGGCCGGTTCAGCGCGCGACATGCGCACCCCCGATGTATGCCTCGATCACCCTTGGGTCGGCGACGACGTCGGCCGGCACGCCGCTGCCGATCATTTCGCCATAGTTCAACGCCAGCATGCGATCGCAAATGCCCGTGATGACGTCCATGTGGTGCTCGATCAGCAGCACGGTGACATTGCGTTCATCGCGTGCATCCAGGATGAAGCGCGCCATGTATTCCTTTTCTTCCTGGTTCATCCCCGCCATCGGCTCGTCGAGGATAAGGAAGCTGGGCTCGGCGGCCAAAGCGCGCGCCAATTCGACCCGCTTCTTCAGGCCGATCGGAATCCCGTCGACCAGTTCGTCGCGTACGCCTTCAAGCTGCAGAAAATCGATCACGTCTTCGACCGCGGCGCGGTTCAACGTCTCGTCGCTGCGGGCAAGCCACCAATAGAGCGCCGTACGTCCTACACTGGGTTTCATGTGAATGTGACGGCCCAGAAGGATGTTATCGAGTACGCTCATACCATTGAAGAGCGCCAGGTTCTGGAAGGTGCGGGCAACTCCCAACGTCGCGACATAGTGTGGCGCCAGGCCCGTGATGTCCCGGCCGTTCAGCAGAATATGTCCACGCTGTGGCGGATAAAATCCGGTGATTGCGTTGGTGAGGGTGGTCTTGCCGCATCCGTTGGGGCCGACAAGGCCGAATATCTCGCCGCGCTCGATCCGCATATCGATTCCGTTCAGCGCGACAATGCCGCTAAAGCGTCGCTCGACAGACCGGCATTCGAGTACTGGGGCGTCGCCGCCGCGATCCTTGAGGGTCAACTTGAATCCCGTTTGAAGGTCAATCTGTTAAGAACACTTTCAGTTTCCAAATCTAACGTCTGTTAGGCATTTGGGCAACTGAAGAATGGTGCGTTGCAATTGGCCAAACGACCGTACACGCCTCATTGTGCGAGATATGCGCCCCGCCCACTGGCTAAGAGAACTCGGCTGGTATCGGTCACGCGTACGTCGGCAGTGCTTATCCGGCGCCCCAGTTTGACCACCATGCCGCGAGCGAGAACTGTCCCGCGGGTGGCCGGCCGATGATAATCGACCCGAAGATCTGCCGTAGCACTTACAATACCCCCGGCTGCGCGAACGGCGTAAAGGCCCGTTAAATCGATCAGGGCTGCCAGGATTCCACCGTGAGTTGCTTCGATTGCAGTATTGGCAACAAATTCCTCGCGCCAAGGTAGAGAAATTTCGATTTGTTCACGAGCGACCATGATGGCTTTCAATCCCAGCCACCGGTGGAACGGCGAAATCATCAACGCCTTTTGAAATTCAGCAATAGTCTCTTCGTTGGGGGGGCCAGTCTCATTCACTCGTTCGCTCCTATGTATTTTCTTTCAGCAATCAAGCACTGACATGCCACCACCGGCTATCACTGGTTCATTCCTTCGACAAAGCTCTCACAAAATGGGTCGACTTCGATTGCGGGGCTAATCGTCGCGTGTATCGCCATTACGTTGTGATATCTGCGGTCCTCGAAAGAAACTGACGACGGCCTCAGTAAATGCATCATTTCGATCGCCAACGACCATATGACCCGCGCCGGCAATATCGGTGTACGCAGAGTGGGGAGCAAGTCGAAGAAACTCTTGCGCAGCATCCACGCTTACCAAATTGCTTGATCCTCCACGTATCAGGTGAATCGGCAGCTTAAGGTTTTTGGCAGCGTCGGTCAGTCGGTTTTCGGACTGGCCCACTTTGCCATTTGTCACAGAAGTTATGAAGCGCGGATCCCAGTGCCAGCGAAGACGTCCGTCATCGCATCGTCTCAAATAGCGGTCGAGGCTCTCCGAGCCTTTCCGTCGCCGTCGATTTGGCAAATAGTTGGCGATCGCCTCGGCGGCTTCATCGGGCGAAGCAAAGCCGTCCGCCAAATGTGCCCTCATGAAATCCAGGACGTGCGCAACGCCGACCGGCTCCATATTTGGTGTAATATCTACAAGCGTAAGCGAAGTGAAGGATCCTGAGCGAAGTTCACCTTCGGCTATCAAGCCCGCCAGGCCGCCGAGGGAAGCGCCGACGAGAGCTGGTTTCTCGTCTAGTTGATCAGACATCGCAAGGAGATCCATCGCAAAGTCGTCGAGTTGGTAAGAGCCCGATGGCGACCATGCACTTTCCCCGTGGCCACGCAAATCCATCGCAATTGCACTATATCCTGCCTGCATCAAGGCCCGTGCAGTTCGAGTCCACGCCAAGCGGGTCTGGCCCCCTCCGTGCGCCAGCAAAATCGGCGAACCCTCACCAAACACGTCGGCTACAATCGCGTGTCCCTGAGCCCCGCAAAAAATCTTCTGTTTTTTCACTTGCGTCCTCAACTATCGTCACACCGCGCTCAAGTTGTTCCTTATTGAAACGGCACCTCGAAATAACGCGCAACACCTGGCAATCGCCAAGTCCTCTCTAAGAGTTGTCGAATTTGACTGCGGCGCGATCGATTTCGCCCTTGGCGGTCCTCGGCAGTTGATCGACGAAAACAATGTGCTTTGGCTTCTTGTAGCGTGCGATCTTTCCGGCGACGAAGTCGATGAGCTCGTCGGCGGTGACATTCGCGCCAGTTCGGCGCACGCAGATCGCTTTGATGGCTTCGCTCCACTGGGGATCAGGCACGCCGATGACCACGACGTCGGCGATATCTGGATGTTGGAGAATCGCGTTTTCGACCTCCGCCGGGTAGACGTTCTCCCCACCCGTCTTGATCAGCTCTTTCTCGGGAGCACGGCCGGCATACCAGAGATAGCCATCGGCATCGAAATAGCCGATGTCGCCGGTGTGATGCCAGCCATTACGGAAGGTGTGGGCAGTATCGGCGTCGTTATTCCAGTAGCCTTTAAAAACGGTGGGACCACGCACCACGATCTCGCCGGTTTGTCCGGTGGGCCTTGGTTTGTCGGCGCTGTCGACGACCGTAATGGTGCGCCAGAACAGGGGGCGCCCAGCTGATCCTGGCCGGTTGCGGTAGGGCGACAGCGTTGCGAGGCCCGATGTCTCGGACTGTCCGAAGGCTGCCCAGAATACCGCGTGGGGGCACGCTTTCTCGAAGCGTTCAATCGTCGCCGGGGTATCCAGTCCGGTCACAGCACGCAACGTCTTCAATTCGTCGCCCTTGGCCTGATCCATCAGGCCCGCCAGCATCGGCGCGAACTCCGACATGACGGTCACCCTCTCGGCGGCAATGTCGCAAACCGCCTGTTGCGGGTCGAATTTCGAAGCGATGACGCTGGCGCCGCCAGCCTGCTGTACCGTCAGCATCAGGCCAAGGCCGGCGACGTGGAACAGCGGCAGCACACCAAGATTGACGTCGCGCTCGGTCAGGCTCCAGGCCTGCACCAGCGAGCTGTGCGCCGTTAGAAGGTTGGCTTGCGACAACAGCGCGCCGCGCGGCCGCCCGCCGACGGCGGCGGTGTGAATGATTACGAAGCCATCATCGGCGCTGAAGTTCACGTCAGACATCGACGCGTCCGAAGCCGCAAGATTTGCGAGCGGCGCAAACGGCGCAGTGTGCTTGCCGATGCCAAAATAGCTCCGGACCGAAGGTAGCGACGGTTTTAGAGCCGCGATAATCTCCTGGTATTCTGCCCCCGCCACAACCAGCACCGGCGCACCGTCGGCGAGGACGTAGCCGATTTCTTCGGCGTTGAGCCGGAAATTAACCGGCAGCAGGATCGCGCCGAGCCGTGCGACCGCTCCGATCACATCGATCATTTCGAGCGAGTTTTGCGAAAGGATGGCGACGCGGTCACCGGATTTTACGCCCTCGCGTGCTAGGCCCGCCGCCAGCCGCTCGACCCTTTTCAGATATTCACGATGGGTGATGCGCTGGCCTTCAAAAACGAACGCGGTGCGGTCGGGAAAAAATTCCGCATTGCGGCGGTACACGTCGAGGAAAGTAAATTCTTTCAGGGGCATCGAGTCCTCGATGTTATGCACGATCTATCTACCGCAAAGTGCTCCACTCGAAGAAGGTCTTCGAAGCCGTCGCTCGCAGCGCGCTTTGTCAACTCTCGAATTTTGGCTCACGTTTTTCGAGAAAGGCAGCGATACCTTCCTGTGCGTCTCGATGCATGAATAGGAGCGGAAAACCATCGATGGCGTGCCGTATCTCATCTCCACCGAGGCCGCGGTTGTAAAACGATTTGGCCATCTGCACCGCAAGCTTTGGTTTTGATGCAATTCGTTCGGCAAATGCCAGGGCGTCCGTGAGCAGATCGCCGTGAGGAACCACACGTAGTACGAGGCCTAGTCTGAATGCCTCATCCGCGCTGATTGGATCGCCGAGGATACTCATTTCTTTGGCCTTGGCGCGGCCGACCATATCGTGCAGGCGTACAATCGCAAAACCGGGCAGTAGTCCGAGCTTGATCTCCGGTACCGCGAAGCGTGCGCGATCCGATGCGATGATAAAGTCTGAAGCGATCGCGAGTTCAAAGCCACCGCCGAACGCAATACCATTGACGGCGGAGATTACGGGTTTGCGGCAATTTTCCGGTGCCGCTAATACCGCCAAAGCCTCGATCATAAACTTGCGTACTTTGTCCGGATCAAAGTTGAAGCCGCTAATATCGGCGCCCGCGCAAAATGCCTTGTCCCCGTTGCCGGTGATGATGGCGACGCGGACGTTGTCGTCTGCATCCACTTTCTTCAGGCCATCCAGAATACCCTCACGGATGCCTGTGCTGAGTGCGTTAAGCTTGCCCGGCTCGTCCAGCGTAAGGATGGCGATCTTCCCTTTAGTTTCATAGTTGACGCTGCCTAGTCTCATCGCAGTCTCCCTTACGTTATAGCGCCCTGTCTTTAGCGAAACGCGCTGAAATCCGGCTTGCGCTTCTCGAGGAATGCATTGGCGCCTTCCTGCTGTTCTTGTGTCGTAAAATAGGCGGGTGCGACCTCGCGGACGAGGTCATCCATGTCGCGCTCCATGATCGGCGCCATGTGATAGTAGAATGAGCGCTTCAGAATCTTCAGGCAAGTGGGGCTCAAAGCCAGGAGTTCGTCGCAATACTTCCGCACCTCGACGTCAAGTTCGGCCATCGGAACGACGGAATTGGCCAGTCCCCAGTCGAGCGCTTGTTTGGCGGTGTAGCGTCGCGCCAGCATCCAGAGCTCTCGCGCGCGCTTGTGGCCAAGCACATTGGCGCTGTGCGAGACGATGTAGCCTCCGGCCGGGGAGCCGACACGTGGACCATTCTGGCCAAAGATCGCATGCTCCGCGGCGATGGTGAAATCGCAGAAATAGGCGATGTGGTGTCCGCCGCCAATCGCGTAACCGTTGACACGCGCGATCACCGGTTTCGGGCATTCGACGATGTGGCGGTTAAAGTTGAATTTCAGTCCTTCGAGCCCGCTCTTGCCGCCGGCGTCCTTCTCCCAGTTGACGTCGCCGCCGACGCAGAACGCGCGCTCGCCGGAGCCGGTGAGGACGATGACGCCAACTGTTTTGTCTGCGGTTGCCTCGAGGATCAGCCGCTCCATCTCTACGATGTTATCGCCGGTAAAGGCGTTGAGGGTCTTTGGCCGATTGATGGTGATGGTCGCGACGTAGTCCTTGACGTCGTACAAGATCTCTTTTTCGGACACGATGGAACTCCATTTTGTTCTGGCGAAATTAACGGCCGACGTCAGCCGATCATGGTGTATCCGCCTGACACCGACAGGACCTGGCCGGTGACATGACCTGCGGCGGCGGACGAGAGGAACACTACGGCATTGGCAATATCGTTTGGGCGACCCAGCTTGCGCAGCGGCAGCGCCTTGGCGACTTTCTCGAATTGCTCCGCCGTGAACATTGAGTCTGGCTTTGTCCACATGCTGTTGGCGCCGACTTCTTCCGTATCCACGGGAACAGTGACGCCAGGACAAACGACGTTGCAGCGGATGCCATAGCGGCCGTTCTCTTTGGCAATGGTCTTCATGAAAGAATTAACGGCGGCCTTGACGCCACCATAGACCGCCTCGCGCGGCTCGCCCGAGCGGCTTGCGTCGGAACTGATCGACACGATAGCGCCGGCACCCTTCGGAATCATGATATCGAGCGCACATTTGGTGCAGTTAAGCACGCCGACGTAGTTGATCTTGATAATCTTGTCCCAGAACTCGGGCGTTGTTTGCGTAAAGAACATCAGCTGATCCCAGCCTACGTTATTGACGAGCACATCGACCGTGCCATGCTTATCGGTAGCGGCCTTGAACATGGCGTTTACCTGATCGAAATCGGTCACGTCGGTCTTGATTACCTGAATGCTGGCAGCGCCGTTCTTCCGCGCAAGTTCGGCAACTTTCTCCGCCTGCGCCTGGTCGAGATCGCCAACCGTAATGTTGGCGCCCTCGGCTGCAAACCCGAGCACAATGGCTCGGCCGATGTTGGAGCCGCCGCCAGTGACGACGACCGATTTGCCCTTCAGATTAAAATCCATACTTGCCACTCCCGGTTCTGTCATTGAATTACGGTTGCTGCTCTGGCTCCACGACCACGACAACCGCGTTGCGCTCGACGGTCTCGCCCGGCCGGCAATTGACTGCCGTGACCACGCCATCGGTTTCGCAATTGATCCGCAACTCCATCTTCATCGATTCCAGTACGGCTGCGACATCGCCCGCCTTGATCGTATCGCCGACTGCGACGTTGACCTTCAGGATCATGCCCATCATAGGCGCACGCAGCTCGCCGCTGGTTTCGGCGACAGCGCTGATGTAGGTAAGATAGGGGATTGCCGTCAGCGTGTGGACGCCGCGGCGATGGTGGACAAAGATGGTTTGGTTTTCCTGATAAATGCGCACCGTCTCACGCCGCGCGCCGACAATCGCCGTGAAGCAGTCGTCTTTGAGCGGGATGAGTCTGACCGGTAGCTTCTCGTCGTTGACGCCGACAATCATCGAGCCGTCGGCCTTGAGCGGTGCGAATCGGATCTCCGCGCTTGCGCCCGCGGTTTCGAGGTGCAGGATCGGAATCGGTGACAATCCGTCGCCACCCGCGGCCATGTGCCATCCAGTCATTTCGCGCGACTGCCACGGCCCCCTTGCGAGGGGCTGTCGTTGCCGGATCATCCAGAAGTAGGCGCCCAGCGCCAACGCCCCGGCGTCCAGATTCTTTGCCTTGTCGACCAACTGGTCGATTTGCTCGTCGATCAGGCGTGTGTAAAAGGTGGCACTGCGCGTCGCTGGCAGGCCGAGCAAGCGCTTGAGAAATCCTTGATTGGTCGTAATTCCGAAAATCGAGGTCGCGTCGAGAGCCCGCTCGAGTTTATCGAGCGCCTCATTGCGCGTTTCGGCGTGGGCAATGAGTTTTGCCAGCATCGAGTCGTAATACGGCGTGACTACCGACCCGCTTTCGACGCCCGTCTCGACGCGAACGCCGTCGGCGGGAAATTTGACGTAAGCGAGGTCTCCCGTGCAAGGGAGAAAATTATCTGCCGGATCCTCCGCACAAATGCGCACCTCGACGGCATGCCCGCTACATGTCACCGCATTTTGTGTAAACGGCAGCCCTTCTCCGGCGGCGATGCGGAGCATCACCTCGACAATATCGATGCCGGTGACCATCTCGGTCACGGGGTGCTCGACCTGGAGACGCGGGTTTACTTCCAGAAAATAGTAGGTGTCTCCGCTCAGGATGAATTCGACAGTGCCGACCCCGCGATAGTTCAGGCGCTTGCCGAGCCGCACCGCGTCGGCGGCCATTTTGTCGCGAAGCGTTGCGGCGAGATTGACGGCAGGGGCTTCCTCGATGAGCTTCTGGTGACGGCGCTGCAGGGAACATTCACGCTCGAGCAGGTGAAGCACGTTGCCTTTGCCATCGCCGGCGATCTGCACTTCGATATGGCGCCCGCGTTCGACCAGTTTTTCGACGATCAGTCCGGGATAGCCGAACGAATTCTTCGCCTCACGCATGGCCGATTCGATCTCATTGGCAAGGCCATCGAGATCGGAAACGGCACGCATACCCTTGCCGCCGCCGCCGGCCGCTGCCTTCAGCATCACCGGAAGCCCGACTTCCTGGACGATCCGGGCGATCTCGGCAGCATCCTCACTGGGCTTCTTGCTGCCGGGGACGATAGGCACGTCGGCCGCCTCAGCCTCTTTCTTGGCAGAGGCCTTGTCGCCGAGCCGTTCGATCACGTCCGGCGTCGGCCCGATAAAAACCAGACCTGCCGCCTCGACGGCGCGGGCGAACGTGGCGTTCTCGGCCAGAAATCCGAAGCCGGGATGGATGGCCTGGGCGCCGGTCGCTTTCGCTGCGGCAATCACCGCATCGATCCGCAGGTAGCTGTCGGACGCGGCGGCGCCTCCAATCTCTATGGATTCGCCGATCATCTTCACATGCAAGGCGTCGGCGTCGGCTGTGGAGTGAATGCCGGCAACCGCGACCCCGAGCCGATGGCAGGTTCGCGCGATCCGGCAGGCGATCTCGCCGCGATTGGCAATCAGGATTTTCTTGAACACGGAACGATATCCTCTGTCATCACATCCTGAACACGCCGAAGTCTGTTTCCTGCTGTGGCAGACGGCCGGCGAGATCAAGCAAGAGGGCCATCACGTGGCGGGTCTCGAGCGGATCGATCACCATGTCACACCAGGTGTTGCGCGCGAAGTTGTAGGCGTTCGCAAAATCCTCAAAAGTCTTGCGAACCGGAGCGCGATAAGCCTCGCGCTCTTCGTCGGTCCAGCTCGTGCCATCGCGCTTGTGGATATCGTCCTTGACCATCGCGAGCGTGTTGGCGGCCTGATCCGGCCCCATGATCGCGGAGCGCCCGTGCGGCCACATCATCATCGCATGAGGTTTGAAGGCACGGCCGCACATCGCCAGATAGCCGGCTCCGTAGGAATTCCCGATGATCAGCGTGTATTTCGGCACGTTGGCGCTGGCCATTGCGGTGATCATCTTTGCGCCGTGCTTGGCGATGCCGCCTTCTTCCGCCTCGCGCCCGACCATAAAGCCGGTGACGTCGGCCATGAACAGCAGCGGGATATTGCGCTTGCAGCAGAGGTCGATGAAGTGAGTCGCCTTCAGCGCGCATTCGGAAAACAGCACCCCGTTGTTACAGAGAATCCCGATCTCGAAGCCCATTATGCGGCCAAAGCCGGTGATCAGCGTCTCGCCATATAGCGGCTTGAATTCGTGAAACTCACTGCCATCGACCAACCGCGCAACAATCTCTCGATTGTTGGTGGGGATACGCGGGTCCGTGCTGATCAGCCCATAAATATCCTTGGGGTCGAAGCGCGGCTCTCGCGGTGGCGCCACGTTCCACCGTTGCATGGGAATGTCACCGAGATTGGCGACGATATCGCGGGTAATCGCGATCGCGTGGCTGTCGCTTTCCGCCAGATGGTCGGTGACGCCGCTGACGCGGCTATGCATTTCACCGCCGCCGAGCGCTTCGACGCCGACTTCTTCCTTGGTCGCGGCATAGACCAGTTGTGGTCCGCCCAGGAACATGGCGCCCTGATTGCGGATGATGACGGTCTCGTCGCAGAGCGCCGGCATGTAAGCGCCGCCGGCGGTCGAGGGCCCATGGACGATTGCGATCTGCGCGATACCCTCGCTCGACATCCGGATCTGGTTGTAAAAGATCGATCCGAACTGTCCGTCGTCGGGAAAAATGTTGGGCTGGTCCGGCAGGTTGGCGCCGCCGGATTGCACCATGGTGACGCAGGGGAGGCGGTGTTGCCAGGCGAATTTCTGTGCGCGGACGTGCTTCTTGCAGGTGATCCCGTAGTAGGTGCCGCCTTTGACCGTGGCGTCGTTGGCGATCAGCATGCAGGCGCGGCCCGACACCATTCCAACGCCGGTGACGATGCTGCCGCCGGGCGGCACGCCGTCATACATGCCTTCGCCCGCGAACTGGCAAAATTCGAGGAACGGCGAGCCGGGATCAATTAGCGCAGCGATCCGTTCGCGAGGCAGTAATTGCTTGCGCTCCTTGTGCAGCAGCCGCGCCCGTTCCGGACCGCCGACCATTGCAGCTGCCCGGCGCTCATGCAGATCGGCGATTCTCAAGCCGTAAGCGTCCCGGTTACGGCGATACTCTTCGCTCGCAGCGGACACATCGGACTTCATGAGAGCCATTGCAGACAACCTCGTTCTTTGGGGGGATCTCTGAACAATTGAAGACGAATCGCCGGTAGAATCGCGCCTCACCGTTCCGGGTCTTGCTCTAATAACTGCGAGGCAAGCCCATCACGTGCTCGCCGATGTAGTTGAGAATCATTTCGCGATTGAGCGGCGCGGTCTTCAACAGCCGCACCAGCGGATAGATATCGAAGATGCCGTACTCCTTGGTGAACCCGTTGCCGCCGAAGCATTGCAGCGCGGTGTCCACCGCCTTGATGCCGGCGTCGGCTGCGGCAAGTTTTGCCATGTTGGAGAATTCGCCGGCTTCGCGGCCCTGATCGAAGATCCAGGCGGCTTTTAGTGTCATCAGCGATGCCAATTCGACATCGGTGCGGGCGCTGGCCAGGGGATGCTGCAAGCCCTGATAAGATCCGATCGGCACGTTGTTGAAAACCCGCCGCTCCTTGGCGTATTCGACTGCCCGGTTCAGGGCATAGCGGCCGAGACCGCAGGAAATCGAACCGACAAGAATGCGTTCGGGATTAAGGCTTTTGAACAAAATGCCGAATCCCTTGTCGACTTCGCCAACAATGTCCTCCGGCCCAAGATCGACTTCGTCGAAAAACAGCTGCCATTGTGTTTCCGGGGCCGGAATGCTCACTGGAATGTATTGCTTCTGCACGCCCTTGGCTTTCAGGTCGACCACAAACAGGGTGAAGCCATCGGTTTTCTTCTGAACCTCGGTATGCGCTGTCGTTCGCGTCACCACCAGCGCGTAGTCCGCGCCATCGGCGTCGGTGATAAATGTCTTCTGACCGCTCAGCGCGAAGCGATTGCCACGCTTCTTTGCTATCGTGGAAGTACGAATCGTGTTGGTTCCCGCGTCAGGCTCGGTGATCGCGAAGCAAAAGCGCGTCTTGCCGCCACACGCATCGGGCAGATAGCGCAATTTCTGCGCTTCGCTGCCGTATTTGGCTATGAATCCCAAGCTCATTGCCGCGCCGACGACGAGGTTTAGCAGTGGAATGCCATTGTTTGACAAGCCCTCAAGGAACAGGTGCATCTCGACCATGCCTTGTCCCGAGCCGCCGTATTCCTCAGGCACCATCGTTCCGACGAAGCCATCCTCCGCAACCTTGCTGTAAAGGGCTTGGGGGAATACGTGCTTGTCGGCGCATTCCATCCAGTATTTGCGATCGAATTGCTTCGCAACCATATCGCCGTATTCGTAGATTTGCCGCTGCTCGTGCGTAAGATCAAAGTCCATGTGGGAACTCCGCCGCCGGCCGAAACCGCGTTGTTCTAAGTTGAGAATTCGAAACCCTCTCGGGAACACCGTCGAGTTTATTGTTTGCGAGGCGGCCGGCTGTCGGTCGGCAGCATCAATTGCTTGCTATCTTTAGGCAGAAGCGGCTAGGATTTCAACCTAACAATCGTTCGAAAACGAACGAATGTTAGAAAATAATGAAGACCGTCGAGCCCGCATTTCCTGGCTTGTGATCAGTTTTGGGGAATAGCCAATTGACCGCGATGAAATCCGCTGTCGCGACCGGGTCGGACGAGTTCAAGCTCAATCGCGCTCATTATCTGGCGCGGATCGCCGATCTCCAAAGGCGTCGGGCCGAGGCCAATCAGGGCGGCTCCGCCAAGGCTCGCGCCTTGCATAAATCGCGCGGCCAGCTGCTGCCGCGCGAACGCATCGCGGCGCTGATCGATCCCGGTTCGCCGTTTCTCGAGTTCGGCCACCTGGCGGGCGAGGGGATGTACGACGGCGTGCCGCCGGGCGCGACAATTATCACGGGCGTCGGACAGGTCTGCGGGCGCGGTTGCATGCTTATCGCCAACGATGCCACAGTGAAGGGCGGGACGCTGTTCGGCATGACAACGAAGAAGCATACCCGCGCCCAGTTGTTTGCGTGGCAACACCGGCTGCCCTGCATCACCTTGGTGCAATCAGGTGGCGGCTTCCTGCCGGACATCGCCAATATCTTTCCGGACGAAGGGCAGGCCGGATCGATCATGTACAATCAGGTAAAGATGTCGGCCGAGAATATCGCGCAGATCGCCGTCGTTCACGGCCCTTCGACCGCGGGCGGCGCTTACATTCCGGCGCTGTGCGACGAGGTGGTGATCGTACGCGACCAGGGCGCGATGTTTCTCGGCAGCCCGCAACTGGTATTTGCCGCGACCGGCGAGACCATCGAGATCGAACCGCTCGGCGGCGCGGAGATGCACAGCCGGATCAGCGGCGTCACCGACCATATCGCCGAGAATGACAGCCACGCGCTGGCGATCGTGCGTAATATCGTCGCCAACCTGGGAGAGCCGCCGCGATTGCGCTGGACGGTCGAGCAGGGCGAACCGCCTTGCCATGCGGTCGAGGAAATCTATGGAATCGTCAGCGCTAACCGGCGCATCCCAACGGACAACCGGGAGATCCTGGCGCGCCTCATCGACGGCAGCCGCTTTCAAGACTTCAAGCATCTTCACGGCGAAACCATGCTATGCGGATTTGCCCGCATCCACGGTTTCGAGGTCGGCATCCTGGCCAATAACGGCGTGCTGTTTTCGGAAAGCGCGGTCAAGGGGGCGCACTTCATCGAACTTTGCTGCAAGCGCGACATTCCGTTGCTGTTCCTGGTCGATGTCTCCGGCTTTATGGTCGGGTCCGCAGTCGAGCGTCAGGGCATTGCCAAGCATGGAGCCAAGTTCATGACCGCGATGGCCTGCGCCGATGTGCCGAAATACACTATCATTACCGGCGGCTCTTATGCCGCGGCTTATTTCGCAATGCTAGGCCGCGCGTTCAAACCAAACGCTACCCTGATGTGGCCAAGCGCCCACGCCGCCTTGATGGGACCGGAGCAGGCGGCGACAACGCTAACGATGGTGCGCGACAATATCCATCAGCGCGAAGGCAGTTCTTGGACCGACGAAGAACGTGAAGAGTTCAAGCGGCCGATCCTGAGGGACTTCGAGGCGTTCGCCGATCCCTATAACTACGCCCGCCATTTGTGGTGCGATATGGTGATCGAACCTGCGGAGACCCGCGAGGTGATGGCGCTGCTGCTCGACCTCGCCGGCCGGACGCCTGCCAAGCCGACGAGATTCGGGGTGTTCCGGATGTAGCTGCTCGCCTGTCAGGCTAAGCCCGCCGGAAGCGCGGCAGCGTCACTTCCTCGCTGATTTTTTCGCAGACGAGCATGACGTCCATGTCGAACGTGACCTCTTCGGGCTTGCCGCCGGTATAGGTGCTGATCATCCGCGGGCCCTCCTCCAGATCGATCAACAAAACAGCGTAGGGCAGATCGGTTTTGAAAGCGGGTCCCGGTGCGCGCTGTACCACGCTGAAGGAATGTACCTTGCCGCGCCCGCTTGCCGGTCGATGGGCAAGATTTTCGCCGCCGCACTGCCGGCACATCGCCTGCTGGTAATATTGCACGTGGCCGCAATCGGCGCAGTGCTGCAGCAGCAGCACGCCGTCGTGCAGGCCGCGCCAGAGGGCGGCGGAATCCGCGTCGGGCGTCGGCACCGGCTTCTTCATGGCGTCTTCGGACGAGATCACAGCGTGTTCTCCGTGCCCAGAATGGTGGTGGCATTGGTTGCGAAACCCGCGCCGAGGCTGTGCACCAGCCCGAGTTCCGCGCCCGGCACCTGGCGTTCGCCGCATTGGCCGCGCAACTGCGCGATGACCTCATGAAAATGGAACAGCGATCCCGGCATTCCCGAATGGGCGAACGACAACAATCCGCCATGGGTGTTCGATGGAATCTGGCCGCCATAGGTCATATGGCCGTCCGCGACGAAACGGCCGCCTTCGCCCTTCGGGCAAAAACCGAGATCTTCCAGCATCATGATGACGGTGCCGGTGAAGCAGTCATAGACGCCGGCGACGTCCATGTCCTTGGGGCCATAGCCGGCCATTTCGTAAGCCTTTCGGCTCGACGCGACCGCGCCGGTTTCGGTCAGCGAGGGCATCAGGAAAATATGTTCGTGGGTGTAGCATTCGCCGCCGCCCAGAATGTAGATCGGGCTTTTGATGCCGAGCGCCTTGGCATGTTCGGCCGATGTCAGAATGAATGCCGCGCCGCCATCCGATATCAGCGAGCAATCGAGCTTGTGGTAGGGCGTCGTCACCATAGCTGAGCTTAGCACGTCGTCCACCGTGATCGGGCTGGTCTGCTGCGCACCGGGCGTGCGCATAGCATGACGCCGCTGGACCACGGCGACTTCCGCCAACTGTTCCGGTGTGGTGCCGAAATCCTTCATATGCCGGTGTGCCGTCATGGCAAAGGTATTCGCGACAGGAATGCCGAACGGCATCTCGTATTGCTGATCACGGCTTTCCGTCATCGAGCGCAGCGCCAGATCCGGCGTCAGGCCGGTCAGCAGGCTGTCGCCGCCGACCACGAGTACGACCTCGGCGAGGCCGCCATGAATGGCAGCGGCGCCAATATTGAACATCGTCGCCGCCGTCGCGCCGGATACCTGAAGCGTGTTCGAAAAGGTCGGCTGAATACCTAAATACTCGCTGAACGCAACGCTGAAGCGATGGAAGGGAGAAGCGAAGGCATGGCTCGACAGCACGCCGTCGATCTCGTTTTTCCCGATGCCGGCATCGGCCAGCGCCTTCTTCGCGGCGTCGGCGGCGAGCCATAACGGGCTCTTTCCCGGCACCTTACCAACCGGCGACATTCCGATACCGATTACCGCGACCTTGCCGCGTAGCGTTTGTTTACGAATGGAAAGCATTTGGTCTCCGCCCGGCGTGATGCGTGAAGGTCAGTTTCCGGCCGTCGTGCGTGCCGAGGCGACGCCCGTGCTGCCGCCGGAAAATCCCAAGAACTTGGCGTAGGTATCGACTGGCACCCGCCTGGTGACGAGCTTGTTTTCGGGCGCAGTCGTGTCCTCGTAACCCAGCGCCACGCCACAAATCAGGATTTCGGTGTCGTCAAACGAAAGATGCTTGCGGATGATGTCGTGGTACCAGGTGAACGCGGCCTGGCCACAGGTGTGCAGGCCATGACCGCGCGCGGCGAGCAGGATGTTCTGCAAGAACATACCCATGTCGATATAGCTGCCGGTGTTCAAGCGGCGGTCCATCGTCACGAAAAGTCCGACCGGGGCGTCGAAAAAAAGATAGTTGCGGTTCATCTGCGATGTGCGTGCGGCAACGTCGTCGCGAGCAATGCCAAGCTTTGCGTAAAGGTCGTAGCCGAGCTCGCGCCGACGCCCGATATAGGGCTCGTGCCATTCGGTCGGATAATACTCATATTCCGGCCGATGCTTGTCCGGTTCAGTTTCGGCAGCTTTCAGGATGTCCGCGCAGAGCCGATCCTTCACCTCGCCCGCGATCGCGTAGACCTTCCACGGCTGGATGTTGTGGCCACTTGGCGCACGCGCCGAGACCTCGATGATTTTTCGCACGACCGGTTCTGGAACCGGCTTGGGAAGAAATCGCCTGACCGAGCGCCGCGTCAAAATGGCTTCTTCGACATTCATGTTTCCGTCTCCGATTGCGGTGCCTTGCCGCGAGCAGTTTTCGTTCGACGAAAATTGCGACGCGAAGAGCTAATGGGCGTGTCCGTATTAGCTGTTTACCCGTTGCCTTTCGCCCGCCAGCCTGGCTTCGAGCTCGTGGCGCTGAACCTTGCCGCTGGTGGACCGCGGAAATTCCGAAAAATCGATGAACCGGAACTGCCGGGGACATTTGTATCCGGCAAGATCGCGCCGGCACAGAGCAAACAGGTCCGCCTCGGTGACCGTGGTGTCGCGGCGCGACACGAATGCCACGGGAACTTCACCCCATTTCACATCGGGGACACGCACAACCGCGGCCTCGGTGATCCCTGCATCACTCATCAAAACGCGCTCGATCTCGGCTGGATAAACGTTTTCGCCGCCAGTCTTGATCATGTACTTGGCGCGATCGACGAAATCGAGCGAGCCGTCATCATTGCGCCGAAACACGTCGCCCATGTGAAACCACCCGCCGCGAAAATCGCGCACGTTGGTATCATCAGCTTTCCAATAGCCGGAGAATAAAGTTGGGCTGCGAATAGCCAACTCTCCCGGTGCGCCAATCGGAACCTCCTTGTCGGCAGAATCGACAAGCTTGATGTCGCAGAACGCGCTTTGTTGCTTCGCCAGGCTGGCAGGTATTTCGCCTACCGGGATCAACGATCTGGTTGCCGGCGGCAAGCCAGTCTCGGTCGAACCAAAACTGTTGACGTAGGGAGCTCGCAGCAGGTCAGTGACCTCGGCGATGACATGCGGAGGGACCAGGTCGGCCATCGCGCCGCAAAGGCCAACGCCTTTTACGGTCGTTTTTTGCTCCTTGAAGCCGGCGATGAATGCTTCAATCATGCCCGGAATCAAGACAAACCAGCCGATCCGATGGCGCTCCAAAGCAGACAATAACGGCTCGATCTGGAAGCCATCGACCACGACGACCGTTCCCCCGCGCAACAGTGTCGCGAGACTGTGGTCCGTGGATGCCATGTGAAACAGCGGCGCCCAGGCCACAAAGGTATCGTGATGCGAAATGTTCAGCTCGGAACTGAACACCAGCGCCCGCATGATCATCGCCCGATGCGAAATGACGGCCCCTTTGGGTTGGCCGGTGGTCCCACTGGTGTAAAGGATAACCAGGCCGTCTTCGGATTCCGCCGCAATGGGCAGCGCATGACCGTTTTGTTCTTGCAATATATGCTCGTATTGCGGGCCGATCTTGATAACCTTGCGGTCCCCTATGGGAGAAAGTTCGAGATTTCCGGCCAGTTCTTCTTCAACAATCAAGAGCTTCGGTGAGACCAGATCGATACAATAGGCGAGTTCCCGCTGCGACAATCGCCAGTTCAGGCAAGCGGTGATGACCCCGAGATTGGCGGCCGCCAGCTCCACTTCGAGATACTCCGGTCTGTTACGCGAGAGCAATGCTACGCGGTCGCCTCGTCGAAGATCTTGGCTCGCCAGCATCGAGGTTGCCCGATGTACACGGTCAAGGAGCTGCCCATAGCTGATCTGTCTGCCCTGATACTCGATCGCGACCGAAGATTTGTGGATCAGCGCTCTCGCGCGAAACAGCTCGCCAATCGTGGGACTGGCGCCCGCCCTCGTTGTCAGAGCTTTTTCGTGCCCGTCTGTCACGGCAAATCCTCCGAATCTTGCTCTCGCCGCCCCCGACGACGGCCTCAATTGAAAAGTATAAGCTTGCAGCCTTTCCCGATCGGTTTTAAATTCTAACATCTGTTCGAATGAATTCATAGCAGGTTCGTGGCGAGGACGTATCGGAAGGCAGGAGAAATCTGCCGACTGCGATATGCATCGTCATCCCCTGTAAGATTTAACCCGACCAAGCAAATCAAGTGTCCAGAAGGGAAGCCGATGTCCAATCGTTATGCTGCTTATACCAAATTGAAGCTCGACTATCCGTCCAAGCGGGTTCTCCGGCTCACATTCGACCGGCCCGAGACCTACAATTCGGTCGACGCCGAGACCCACACTCAGCTCACCAATATCTGGCGTGACATCAACGACGATCCAGATGTCAACGCGGTCATCGTGACCGGAGCTGGCAAAGCCTTTTCGGCGGGGGGCGATTTCGAGCTGATCAAGAGTATTCTAGACAACCCGGTCGCACGGATGTCGACCTGGAAGGAGGCCAAGGATCTCGTTTATAACGTTATCAATTGCAACAAGCCGATCATCTCGGCGATCAACGGCGTCGCCGTCGGTGCAGGTCTCGTCGTCGGAATCCTGGCCGATATCTCGATTTGTGGAAAGTCCGCGCGCATCGTCGATGGTCATACGCGGCTTGGCGTCGCGGCGGGCGATGTCGCTTGCATCATCTGGCCGTTATTGTGCGGCCTTGCAAAAGCAAAATATTACCTGCTGACCTGCAAGCCACTGTCCGGCGAAGAAGCTGAGCGGATCGGTCTGGTGTCGCTATGCGTCGAAGACGCGGACTTGCAGAGGATAGCGATCGAGACGGCCGAGGAGCTTTCTAGCGGCGCGCAAAGCGCGATCCGTTGGACCAAGTACGCTCTTAACAACTGGCTGCGCGTCAATGGTCCGCTGTTCGATACCTCGACCGCGCTTGAGATTTTGGGTTTCACCGGCGCCGAGGCGCGCGAGGGATTGGCGTCCCATCTCGAAAAACGCAAGCCGGTGTTTCCGCAGGATTGCCCGCTCTGATTTTCGCGCGCGGCGGTCATCTCAGAAGGGGGCCGGAATTTCACCCGGCCTTCTTCTTGCGGCAGCCGTTAGCCGAGAATTATTTCATCGAACTGACGATCTCGCGAAGCCTGAATTTCTGCACTTTGCCGCTCGGCGTTTTCGGCAAGGCTTCGAGCACCTCAATGCGCTCCGGCCAGTAGTTCTTGGCTACAGCGTTCTCCGCCATATACGCCATCACGTCAGCTAACGTCAGTAATGCTCCCTCGCGCAGCACGACACAGGCACAGGCCCGCTCGCCCAAGCGTTCATCTGGCACTCCGACGATTGCGACTTCCCGGACGGCTGGATGGCGATACATCAGTTGTTCAATCTCGATCACCGGAACGTTCTCGCCGCCGCGGATGACGATGTCCTTGGTGCGCCCCGTGATACGAATGTAGCCGTCCTTGTCCTTGCGGGCGAGGTCGCCGGTCTCAAACCAGCCATCCTGATCGACGGCATAGAGATGCGGCCGCTTGAGGTAGCCCACAAAGGTGCCGGGGCCCCTCGCTTGTAGGCGCCCTTCTTCATCGTGAGGCAGGACTTTGCCCCCGCCATCGACGATCCTGACTTCCATACCCTGGCTTGGGCAACCGTCGGTCTCGAAGACTTTTTCCGGTGGATCGTCGAGCTTGGTGGTCGTCACCAGCCCGTTTTCCGTCATCCCCCATCCCGAGACGATGTGCGCACCAAGATTCTGTGTGGCCTGGCGCACTAAAACACGGGGAATTGGGGCGCCTGCCGATACGAAAGTGCGCAGTGAACGCAGCGCTTCAGGCCGCCGCTCCGCCTCCGCAGTCAAATCCGCCAGAAACGGCGTCGATGCCATGGTCATCGTCACGCGCTCTGTCTCGACAATATCGACCGCCTTGGCTGGATTCCAGATATCCTGAAGAATGACCCGTCCTCCCAGATACAGCGGCAGCAGCAGGCCGACGAGAAAACCGGTCTGATGGGCCATCGGCGAGGCCATCAGCACGACATCGTTGGCTGTGAGACGGACGCGATCCTCAAAATATCGCACGCTGTTCAGCAACGTATTGCCTGTATGCATCACCCCCTTGGGCTCACCTGTTGTGCCCGACGTATAAAGCAATTGCACGACATCATCGGCCGAGGCAGCGGTCGCTGCCTCAACCCGCTTTCCCGGCGAATTCAGCACGGTCTCGAAGTCTTGATTGTCGCCCGAACCGATAATGACGACGTGCTCAAGTGTGGGCACCTTGGCCTTGAGGCGGTCCGCCATTGCGGCGTGATCGAAATCGCGAAATCGCTGTGGAACGATCAGCACGCGCGTCTCGGCCAAGGTCAGCATGAATTCCATTTCGCGATCGCGGAAAATCGGCATGATGGGATTTGTGACCGCGCCGATCCGCAGCAGTGCGAGGTGAAGAGCCATGAATTGCCACCAATTCGGCAACTGATACGACACCACTTCGCCAGGCTTGACACCAAGCCGCAACAAATTAGCCGCGGTTCGCTCGGCAGCTTGCTGCAGTTCGCCGTATGTCAGCGCCGTACGTCGGTTGGACGCAGCTTCGTAGCCAACAACCGCGAGCCGCCCTGGATCGTTTCTGGCATGCCTCGAAAAAAACTCGAGCAAGGTTTGATCGCTCCAGAATCCAGCGGCCCGCATCGCTTGCTTGCGCTGATCTGACAAGATCGGATCCATCCCCATTGTACGCCTCTCCTTATGAAATCCTTGGAGTACCGGGGTCGGGGCCCGGTAAAAAGTCCGCTTCCACCCAGCCCGACAGCTCGCCATTTTCTCCGTGGTTTATGCGGCGCCAAGTTTCTCGCGAAGCCTGTCAACTGCTTCGGGATTGGCGAGTGCGGAAAGATCGCCGGGATCCTTGCTTTCGAACACTGCTCGCAGCACCCGGCGCATGATCTTCATGTTGCGGGTTCGAGGCAGATCATCTACAAAAATTATCTTCTCCGGCCGGTACGATGCTCCCATGCCGCTCACGATAGCGGATGAGAGCTCGTTGACAATTTCACTCTCGACGTTCGTACCTGGCATGAGCACGCAGGCACAAACGATCGCCGAACCCTTTACCGGGTGCGGAATACCGAACACCGCCGCCTCGGAGACCTTGCCGGTGTCGATCAAAATGCCTTCGAGCTCGGACGGCCCGGTCCGCTTGCCTGAAATCTTGATGGTGTCGTCGGAGCGCCCGAGAATATAGTAAAGCCCATCATGGCCGCGCATCGCAAAATCGCCATGCACCCAAAGGCCGGGAAGCGTGCTCCAGTAGCTTTCGACATAGCGCGCATCGGCCTTCCACAAGCTCTTGGTCAATCCGATCGACGCCTGGCGGAGCACCAGTTCGCCGACTTCGCCGGGCGGCAAGCTCTTGCCGGACATGTCCACGATGTCCGCGCCGACACCGAGCGCCGGACGGGAGAACGAACCGGGGTTCATCGGATGGTTCGGCGTCCCCGTGAAGATGCAACCTCCAACCTCGGTGCCGCCGGAAATGTTGATGATTGGAAGCTTTCTCTTGCAGACATGCTCGAAGAACCATTGCCACGGCGCGTTGGTCCATGCCTCGCCGCCCGACGCGGTCATACGCAGGCTCGACAGATCGTGGCGCTCGACGTCCTGCGTTCCATAGCGCATCAAACTACGGACTATGGTGGGGGATACTCCGAGATAGCTGACGCGATGATCCTGGATCAGCCGCCAGAATCGTCCGGTGTCCGGAAAATCCGGCGTGCCTTCGGCGATCAGAAGGCTCGCGCCGGCGAAACTGGGAATACATGCGCACATCGCGCCGACCATCCAGCCCATGTCACTGAGAAAGAAAAAACGGTCCGATGATTTGAAATCGGCGCAAATGATCATGTCGCGTGTGACCATAGAACCGATGAAGCTGATATGGGTCCAAACGCAACCCTTCGGTTCGCCGGTGGTTCCCGAGGTGTACAGCAGAATCGCGGCATCTTCCGCATTCATTTCGGCGGTCGCGATAGCGCCGTCCTTGCCGATGACGATATCGTGCCACCAGTGATCGCGGCCCTTTCGCATCGGGGTTTCGATCTTAAGGCCTTCACGATCGACGACGATCACGTGCTGCACTGTCGGTGAGGATTCGAGCGCGACGTCGAGGACGGATTTGAGCGGTGCCGCAGCGCCCCGCCGCCAGGTCCCGCTCGCGGTGATGACGGCCTTGGCGCCGCCATGGTTGAGCCGGGTTTGCATGGGAGCCGGACCGAAGCCGGAGAACAGCGGCATCAGGATCGCGCCCAATTTCAGCACAGCGAAAAACGCGATAAAGGTTTCCGGCAGGTTCGGCAAATAGAGAGCGACCACATCGCCCTTACCGACGCCGAGATCACGCAGTCCCTGCGCAAGCCGTCCGACGCCGCGGTCCAATTCACGATAGGTAAGCGCGCGCTGTTCGCGCTTGTCTTCACCCTCCCAGACCAAAAATGTCTGGTCCCATACGGGCGTGCTGCGATGCTTGTCAATGCAGTTCAGCACGATGTTGGTGGTCCCGCCGACGCACCAGCGTGCCCATGGCTGCCCGCGCGACAGATCCAACATTTGGTCGTAACTGCGATAGAATCGAACATCGCAGAACTTAAAGACTTCCTCCATTAGCCATGCCGGATCGGCCTCAGCCTTCGACGCGAGGTGATCGTAATCGTCATATCCGGTTGCGCGCAGGAAAGCGGTCAGATTGCTTGTTGCAATTAGCTCCGGCGGAGGTGTCCATGCATAGGACGTTGGATTATTCATCGACTACGTTCCCTGATTTGCAGTCAAGTTCAATTCGAGATTGACTTACCGGCCGATAGGAACGCATGCCCGATCGAACACGAGACGGTGGACAGGCCCGCCCGATAAGCATGTGTCCAGCCTGGACGCCTAATGCTAACGCTCTCGTCTTGCGAGTTCAATCGATTCTAACAATCGTTTGATAAATCTATTCGTATGGAACAACAAATGAGGTATCCATCTTTTGGACGCCGGTCGCAACCCGATTTGACTTGCCTCAATTTCTAACGTCTGTTAGGTTAGTGCAGGTACCAATCGAGGCACAAGTGAAAGTCAACCCGGACCTCGCGGAATTTCTCGCTCCAACGCATTACGTGGATTGCGACTCACCTGCGATTAGAGAGTTTGTCTCGCGTGTGGCTGGCGACAAACAGGACCGGTCGACGGCCGAGAAGGCAATCCTCCTATTTAACGCGGTACGAGACCAGATCAGATACGACCCCTACGCGGTGAGTTTGTCCGAAGCCGATTATCGCGCCAGCGAGATTCTCAAAACGCCTTCGGCGTTTTGTGTTCCGAAGGCAATATTGTTGACGGCCGCCATGCGCGCAGCGGGAATCCCCGCCGCGATCGGCTTTGCAGACGTTCGCAACCATCTGAATTCCCCCAAGCTGACGGAGTTAATGGGGACTGATCTCTTCATTTATCACGGCTACGTCGCGCTTTGGCTCGATAGGAAGATGTTCAAAGTGACGCCCGCGTTCAACATGGAGCTATGTGAACGATTTGGAGTCCGACCTCTTATCTTCGACGGTACGGCCGACGCGTTGTTTCACGAGTTCGACACGAGCGATCATCGCCATATGGAATATGTCAATGACCGAGGTTGGTTCGCCGACGCTCCGATAGGCAAGATGCTTGAGGACTTTCGCGTTGCATATCCCGCGCTGGTGACATTGAATACTGGTGGCGTCTTAATAGATGACGCTGCCTTCGGAGCGCCTCAATCAGGGGAGTAGGCCGGAGCGAACGAAACCGCGGGATTTGACTAGCCGAATCCAGGTGCGAGCTGAACACGACACTTGGGCGCGCAGTTTATCGATGGCGCGATCGGAATCGTCCGATTGGCCCCAGCCCGAAAATCTACGCACGGCGGCACGCGTCTCGCCGAGAGATGGCAATGGGGGCGATAGGTACGCTCATTTTGAGATCTGCCGCAATTCGGAAGGCTGCTTGGCGTATTGAACCGCGACACGACCGACCTTTTCACGTGCGATGACAAGTTTCTGAATTTGTGCGGTTCCGTCGCCGATTTGCAGGCCCATCACGTCGAGGTAACGCTGATGAAACGGCAGATCGGTGGTGTAACCGTAGTGGCCGTGAGTGAGGAGGCACTGGTGGATGATCTCGCAGGTCACTTTCGGCACATACCATTTGCACATCGCAGCTTCCGCGGTATGTGCAAGCCCGCGATCTCTGAGCGAAAGCGTATAGTAGCAAAGCTGCCGCATCATGGTGAGCTGGGTCTCGGCTTCCGCGAGCGGAAAGCTCACGCCCTGAAACTGCGCGATCGGCCGCTCGAAGGCGAGCCTTTCGGTTGAGTATTGCCATGCTTCATCGACCGAAGCCTGGGCAGGTCCGATGCACTCAAGGCCGATCAAGGCACGGCTATAGTCGAAGCCTGACATGATCTTGGAGAATCCCTTGTTCTCCTCTGCCATCAGGCACTCGGCCGGAATGAAGACGTCGTCGAAGAACACCGAGCCGCGTCCGACAGGTTTGGTACCGATGTCATCAAAATGCGTCCGCGTGATTCCGCTCTGCGCCAGATCGACAAAGAATGCGCTGACGCCACGTGCGCCGTCTTCGACCTTCCCGGTTCGGGCAAAGATGACTGCTGCGTCGCATTGATCTGAAAAACTCATGGAAGTCTTTTCACCGTTGAGGCGATAGCCATTTCCCGATTTTTCAGCTCGCAAAATGAGGTTGGCAGCGTCCGAACCGCCCCGCGGCTCGGTCAGGCCGAGGCCGATGATCTTCTCACCCCGGGCCACTTGCGGTAGCCACTCCTGAGCGATTTCGGGCGAGGCGTGCTCTGCGAGCATTCCGCCGAGCAGTGACGCCAGAAGTTGGACGTAGCTGGCGTTGAAGTCTCCATAAGCGATCTGCTCGACAATAATGCCTGCCGTCACGCTGCTCTCGCCAAGGCCGCCGTATTTTTCCGGCAGATCGGCGCCAATCAGGCCGAGTGACCCCATTTGTTTCAGCATGGCACGATCGATGCGGTGTTCCCTTGCCCGCCTCTGATAGTGGGGGCCCAGCTTGTCCTTCGCGAAACGCTTCGCGGTTTCCTGAAAAGCCTGCTGCTGCTCGCTAAGCGCGTAATCCATCGCGATTCCTCCCATCTAGGTGATCTTCAGTTCTTGCATTCAGTCTAACAACTGTTAGAAATTTAACAACCAGCCACGGAGGCAAGTCCATGCTGACGCCGACCAGCCCCGGAACATCGCTTTACCCTCATTTGCTATCTTCGCTAAAGGTAGGGCGGACCACGTTGCGTAACCGCATGATCATGGGGTCGATGCACACCCGTCTCGATATGGAGGACAACGGCGTGCACAAGATGGCGGTTTTCCTTGCCGAGCGCGCCAAGGGGGAGATAGGACTCATCATTACCGGCGGTTATGCGCCCAACAGCGCGGGTCTGATTGAGCCTGGGGGGCCGATTTTGACCGAACGTGCGCAAGCTCGCGAACTTCGTCGCATCACTGATGCTGTCCATCAGCACGGTGGTAAAGTCTGCATGCAAGTGTTGCATTCGGGCCGCTATTCCAAGCAAAGGGACTGCGTCGGTCCTTCTGACATCCCCACCCGCATCAATCGGTTTCCCCCGCGTGCAATGACTGGGGCAGAGATTGAACAGACGATCTCGGATTACGTGCGCTGCGCGCTGCTCGCAAAGGAGGCCGGGTTCGATGGCATTGAGATCATGGGATCGGAAGGTTACCTCATTAATCAGTTCACGGTGGTGCGAACCAACAACCGTACCGATGAGTGGGGCGGATCGGAGCAGAACCGCCATCGGCTCGCGGTGGAACTCGTCAAACGCTCGCGAAGCGCCACCGGCGACGACTTCATCATTGTCTACCGAATCTCGGCGCTGGACCTCGTCGAAGGAGGTGCAACCGGCGAGGAGATTGATCGGCTTGCCCAACGGGTCGAGGCCGCGGGCGCCGACATTCTCAACACCGGTATCGGCTGGCATGAAGCGCGCGTTCCCACGATCGCTTACGTCATTCCGCGCGGCGCATGGCGTTTTGCGGCATCGCGTCTGAAGAAAGCGGTCAGGATTCCGGTAGTGGCATCAAATCGCATTAATACGCCGGATACCGCAGAAGAGATTCTGGCGGCGGGGGATAGCGATCTAATATCGATGGCCCGCCCGATGCTGGCCGATCCGCACTTCGCCAGGAAGGTGCGGGAGGGCAACGCCGGCAAAATCAACATCTGCATTGCCTGCAATCAGGCCTGCCTCGACCTGATCTTTTCCGAGCGGACCGCGAGTTGCCTGGTTAATCCGCGTGCCTGCCGCGAGACTGAGTTTGAGGACGGCCCGGCTCAGACCTCGCGCAGGATCGCAGTGATTGGCGCAGGCGCGGGCGGTCTCGCAGCTGCCGCGGAAGCCAGCCGACGCGGGCACAAGGTAACCCTGTTTGAGGCCGCTGATCGCATAGGCGGGCAACTCAACCTTGCCCGAGCAGTCCCGGGCAAGGTCGAGTTCGACGAAATGCTGAGTTATTACAGCGGCCAAATCGCCGATGGCGGCGTCGATCTCAGGCTGAATTCTGCTCCATCGGTTAGTGACCTGAAAGACGCGCGGTTCGATGCTGTCGTTGTCGCCTGCGGCGTCCATCCCCGTGTGCCGGAGATTCCCGGCATCAAACATCCCAAGGTGGTGTTCTACAACGATTTGTTGAGTGGCAAAAGCCACGCGGGACGGCGAGTCGCCATCATCGGCGCGGGAGGCATCGGTTTCGATGTCGCCGAATACCTCTGCCATTCGCAGCCTGATGAACCGCCAAAATCACGGGCAATGGATATTCGTGAGTTTCAGCAGGAGTGGAATGTCGATGCCAGCCTTACGAAAGCTGGAGGGCTATCGGGCGATCCGCTGGCACCAAAGCCAAGTTCGCGCGAAATTACCATGCTGCAGCGCAAGAAGACGCGGCCTGGCCTCGGTCTCGGCGTCTCGACTGGTTGGATCCTGCGTAGCAGTCTTGAAAAGCGCGGGGTCAAGATTGTCGGAGGGGTTATCTATCAGCGGATCGACGATCAAGGTTTGCATTTCGTGGCCGAGGGTGAGCCAAGTACGCTCGCGGTCGATACGATCGTAGTTTGCGCCGGCCAAGTATCTAACCGCGATATGCTCACCGAACTGCTCAAGACCGGAATCGAGACGCATGTCATCGGCGGCGCCAAGGAGGCTTCCGAACTCGACGCGATGCGTGCGGTCGAGGAGGGCGTGCGGGTCGCGCACGCGCTTTAAAGGGGGGAGGAGCCTGAGATGAGTTCGCAAAGCAGCCAGCCGAGTTACGGGTTCACCGACGACGAACTCTCCACGATCCCGACAGTGTACCGACCTGATCTGTTCACCGGCCAGACCATCATCGTCAGCGGCGCGGGGAGCGGACTCGGGAAGGCGATCGCATTCCTGTTTGCGAGGCTTGGCGCCAATCTGGCAATCTGCGGGCGCGACGCCGAGAAGCTCGCACACGTCGTTCCGGATCTAGAGAGTCTCGGCGCCCGCGTCTTCAGTAGAAGTCTCACCATCCGCGACCCCGATCAAGTCAACGAATTCGTCAAAGACGTCTGGGATCATTTTGGTCGTGTCGATGTGATGATCAATAATGCCGGTGGGCAGTTCGCCCAGATGGCCATCGACTTCAAGCCAAAGGGCTGGAACGCAGTGATCGATACCAACCTGAACGGATCGTGGTGGATGATGCAAGCGGCGGCTCGCGAGTGGATCGAGCGCGGCAAGACCGGCAATATCGTCAATATCGTGGCATTGATCTGGCGAGGCCTGCCGGGGATGGCGCACACCGCCGCGGCGCGGGCCGGGGTGATCTACGCGTCCAAGACCGTCGCGGTCGAATGGGCGCCGCACGGCATCCGGGTGAATTGTGTTGCCCCTGGCGTCAATGAAACCACGGCATTCGACCGCTATGTTCCGGAAGGCTCCGCGACCTACAAGGAAGCGAATCCCATGAAACGGCACGGCGATGCATGGGATATCGCCGAGGCCTGCGTTTATCTCGCCGCGCCGTCAGGGAAATTCATCACGGGCGAAACGCTTTCGGTAGACGGCGGGCAGCAAATGTGGGGCGATCCGTGGCCTGCCGGACGTCCGAAATATTTTCGCATTGGTCAGACGTAAACAAGCTCCCGAAATCGAATATCCGATATGCCGCCGCAGCGTTAACGATTTTGACCGCTACGACAATCCTGCATCGCCGCGTTCGCGTTTGGCAAATTTAACGGCGTCGATCATATCGCGGGCGTCGTGGGCCAGATGTAGCGTCTCGCCGCCGTCGATGTACCAGTCCTCGCCGGTGACGAATTGACCGAGCGGCGAGGACAGAAAAATGATTGCTGCAGAAATATCCTCGACGCTGCCCATGCGCCCCAGCACGTTGCGGTTGAGCCTGACCCAGTCGTCCGGCGGTATCGGATAGCGGCCAAGCGCCTCGGTCTTGATGGTTCCGGGTGCGACGCAGTTTAGGCGAATACCGAACTCGGCCCACTCGTAGGCGAGCGTTCGCATCATCGCGGTAACGCCGCCGCGCGCTGCCGCGGTATGCACGAAGCCGCCAAGGCCGCTGCGGATACAGGCGGTTACGAACACAATCGATCCGCCATTCGCCAACATGAAATGGTCCGCGGCAGCCTTGGTTACCTGCCACGAGCCGATCAGGTTGTTGCGGATCACGGTTTCAAAGCCCTTGTTGCTGAGTTCGCGGGCTGGCGTGACGAATTGTCCGCCGGCATTATTGACGAGGATATTGAGCCCGCCGAACTCGGCTTTGATCTTCTCCATCGCGCGTTCGATCAAGTCGGGTTCGCGAATGTCCGCCGACACGGCAAATGCCTCGCCACCCGCGTCGCGGATTACCTTTGCGGTGCTCTCTATCGGATCGATGCGGCGGCCGAGAACGGCGATGCGGGCCCCGCAGCGCGCCATCTCAATGGCCGTGGCGCGGCCCATTCCTGTGCCGCCGCCGGTGACGAGTGCGACCTGGCCCTTGAGAAGTTCCGGCGCGAAGCGCGTTTTTGAAGGACTCTCGTGCATCACCAATCCCATGCCTGAAAATACTTTTGCGTTCGGTCGAGTTTAATATATTCTAACATATGTTAGAATACATAAAAAGGCAGATCGATGTCAGACAATGAACCTATACGTTATTCGCTCGAGGATGGCATTGCCACGATTACCATCGATCGGCCCGCGCGTAAGAACGCCCTGTCGGTTGAGGCGATGAACGGTTTGACCAATGCCTGGGAGCGTGTCGAACGGGATTCCCAGGCGAGGGTGGTGATCCTGACCTCGGCTGACTGCGGCGTATTCTCCGCCGGTCTGGACCTCAGGCAGGCAGCCGAGATCAGGGCGCGTGACGGCGTCGACATACTGACCCTGATGCGCGATCCGATGCAAACGGCCATGCGAACCGTTTCAAAGCCGATCATCGCGGCGATGACTGGGTCGCTGATGGCGGGCGGGATGCTGCTGGCGCTGAAGTGCGACCTGAGGATCGGCTTACGCGGTACACGCGCCGGGATTACCGAGGTCAAGATGGGGCGGGGATCGCCGTGGGCAGTACCGCTGCTCTGGATGTTGCCGCAACCCGTGGTGATGGAACTCGTCTTGACCGGCGAGACCCTGCCGATCGAGCGGCTCGCGGAGTATGGTTTCGTCAATTATCTGGAAGAAACACCCGACGCTGTTCGTGCGCGTGCATTGCAACTTGCGCGCAAGATTGTAGAAGGCGCACCATTGTCGGTGAGGGCGGCCAAGGCCAGCGTGTTGGCCGCGATGGACCTCGGCTGCGAGAAGGGGCTCGTTGAGGCCAACAGGCTTCATGTCGAAGCCTACGCAAGCCTCGATGCCATTGAAGGCCCGAGAGCCTTTGCAGAGAAGCGTAAGCCGGTGTGGCAAGGTAAATAAGGCAAGGCAGATGAGGATTGTGCCGAACGATGTCCGCTTTCATGCTTTCGAGTTGATAGCGGATACCAATCCTTTCCGACAATTTTTCCTTACCCGCAGGGTCAACGATGAGCACGCACCACGTCGGCACCCCGAAACGCTCGGCTTATTTCAGAGAAGAGCATGAACTGCTGAAAGCCCAGATACGGCGATTCGTCGAGGAGGAGATCAAGCCGTATGCGCTGCAATGGGAGCAGGACGGCATGGTGCCGCGCGACGTGCTGCGGCGCATGGGTGAGCTTGGCTTTCTGGGCATCCGCTATTCAGCAGAATATGGCGGCTCGAACATGGATACGTTGGCCACCGTTGTTTTGGCCGAGGAACTGGGACGGTCGACGTTCTCGGGAGTGGCGATCACGGTTCTGGTTCATACCGACATGGCGTCGGTGCATCTCTACAACGCCGGCTCGCAGGCCTTGAAGGACCACTTCATGCCGGATGTCATTGCAGGGAAGAAGATCGTCGCTGTCGGCGTCACCGAACCTGGCGCGGGCTCTGACGTGAAAGGCATTCGCACCACCGCGCGCCGCGAGGGCGACGGCTATGTGCTCAATGGCACCAAGATGTTCATCACCAACGGTGTACATGCGGACCTTTATTGCATCGCCGCCGTGAGCAGTCCGGATGCACGTCCGTCCCAGCGCTTGTCGATGTTCCTCGTGGAGAAAGGTACGCCCGGTTTCCGGGTTGGTCGCGATCTCGACAAGCAGGGCTGGAGGTCATCAGACACGGCGGAGTTGCTGTTCGAGGATTGCCGGATCCCCGCAACGAACCTGCTCGGCGAGGAGGGACGCGGTTTCTACGGGATCATGCAAAACTTCCAGAACGAGCGGATCGTGCTCGGTGCAATGGCGATGGGTGAGGCGCTAGCTGCGATAGAGATCACGCTGGACTGGGTCACGCAGCGGCAGACCTTCGGCGCGCCGCTGTGGTCGAGACAGGCTATCCGTCATCGGTTGGCGATGCTGGCGGCCAAGGTTGAGGCAGGGCGGCAACTTGTTTATTGCGCGGCATGGCTGGTAACGCAGGGGATCGATGCCACCAAGGAAGTATCGATGGTCAAGGCTTATTGCGGCGAGCTCGTCAACGAGGTGATGTACACGTGCCTGCAATTTCACGGCGGCATGGGTTACATGCGAGAGAGTACGATTGAACGAATGTCGCGAGATGCTCGCGTTCAATCAATTGGCGGCGGCACTACTGAAGTAATGCTGGAAGAGGTCGCCAAGCGTATGCGATAACCAACGCACAAACTGGAAACACTAACGCGGCAAGATGCCGTTGAAGATCAGCAACGTGGTCCGGCTCGCCAATTCCTGTACCGAGCTGCTTTTTCGCGCATCGAACCACTCGACCGTCCAATTCAAGGCACCAAGAATAAACCTGCGTAGCGGAACGATTAGTATCTCCGGGCGGATTTCGCCGGCACGCTGCGCATCCGCCAGCATGTCATCCCAATATTTGCCATAGGCGCGGCGCAGTGGACGATGGCGCTTCTTGATGCGCTCCGGCAACTGACCGTAGACGCGCATGTTGGCGGAGGTGTAGTCGCTTTCTTGCAGCAGGGTGACAAGATGAGCTTTGATCGCGGCGCTGATCTTGTTCCGGTGCGACCCCTTGCCAAGTTCGTTCACACTTGCCTTTACCGCATCGAATATACGTTGCAATCCAAGTTCGAGGATTTCGTCCAATATCGCGGTTTTCGAATCGAAGTGGTAGTAGATGCTGCCTGCCTTCATTCCCGCCTTGTCAGCGATCTGTCGAAGCGTAGTGGCGGAATAGCCCTGCTGTCGAAAAAGCTGTGCCGCGACCCGAAGGATAAGGTCTCGTGAAACGTGCGATTTCGGCGGCACGGAAAGTGCGACATTTTTACGCTTGGGCTCGCGCTTGGCAACCCGCTTCATTCTCGATGAAGATTTCAAATCTTGCTCGCTCAAACCCGAATGGCATCACCGTACAAAGCCCAGCTCTTGCACCAGATGAGTAATGCCGTGTAATAGACCAACAAGGCTGTTCGGGCAACATTGCGAAGCGCTGAAACTACTTTCAATGGGCGGCCAGCGAACGACTCAAGCCTCGGACGATACATCATCACGATCCGACCGTAATAGACGGATCGGCCTCTTGCAAGGGAGCCGGGCCTTGTCCCCATTGGTCTGGCCGGCTACAACTCGATATCGCCGGCCAGCAGCCGCTGCGCGATGGTGCGTGCCAGGATCTCGTTGGTGCCGTCGGCAATGTTGATGATTCGCAAATCCTGCAAGGCATGGACGAGGCCGACCTCGTTGGTAAGGCCCATGGCGCCGTGGGCCTGTATCGCTTGATCGACGGCTCGATAGCCCACCTGTACGGCGTAGGCTTTCGCCATCGACAACTCCTTCACGGCCCGCTCGCCACTATCGAGCAGCATCGCGGCGTTGAGTCCCATCAGATGCGCGGCGTGAAGTTCAGTGGCGGCGCGCGCGAGCGGGAACGAGACGCCCTGATACTCGGCGATCTTGGCGCCGAACGCCTCACGCTGCTTTACATAGCCGAGCGCCTTCTCGATCGCCCAGCGGCCCTGACCAACCGCACGTGCCGAATTGTAGATCCGCCCGAGCGAAACGCCATAGAGCGCGAGCTTGAAGCCGTCGTCGAGCGCGCCGACGAGTTGCCACGGCTCAACCCTGATGTTCTCAAGCACCAGCGCGCCTTCATGACCGCCGGGATGACCGAAGAGCCGCACCACGCTTTCAACTTCAAACCCCTCGGTGTCGGTCGGCACCAGAAAGCCGCTGATCCCGCCGGCTTTTCGCTGCGCCTTACCCGGATCGGTGACGGCAAACACGATGCACCATTCCGCGGTGGGCGAGTTCGTGGTCCAGAGTTTCCGTCCGGTGATGCGCCAGCCGTCTCCATCGCCCACCGCGCGGGTCTTTATCATGCTGGCGTCCGAGCCCGCTCCTGGTTCCGACAGTCCGAAACACATCGAGGTGCGTCCCGTGATCATTGCGTCGAGACAGCGCGCCTGCGCCTCCGGTGTCGCTTGCGTCAGCATTGCGCTCGGCCCAAAGGCCCAATGAGCGATCACCCAGGGCGTCAGGATCGAATGGCCGCCGATTCGTCGGTAGACGGCCTCCCAGGCGACGTAATAGGCAAGATGTCCGAGCCCGCCGCCGCCAATCGCGGCTGGCGCACACATCGCGTAGTAACCTGCCGCGGCGGACGCCATGCGCACCTCGCGGATTAGCGCGCGCACCTCCGGCGCATAACGCCCGTCGGCAGCATAGGTGAGGCGCGGATCATTGAACAACGCGTGGTTGCGCTCCAGGCGCGGGAGAACCTCGGCTTCGACAAACCGCATGACCCCATCGCGCACCGCAACCACGTCTTCGGGAAGCTGAAAGCCGATTGCGCTCATGTAACCATCTTCCGTGTCGAGACCAGGGGCTGCGGGCGAAGCGACTTTAGTTATAAGGCAAACTCATCTCACGAGCGATTGTACGCTGTCGTGTTCTCCGGCTGCTAAACATCGAGGGAGCCGACCAGGGCGTATCAAGGGCGAGCCACTCATCTTTTCTTTTCAGGCTAAAGCCGGAAATACCCCGTCAGATCAGATTGCGACGCTCGGCCTCGCTGATGGCCTGCACGCGGTTGCGTGCTTTCAGGTCAGCGAAAATCCTGCGCATATGCCATTTCACCGTGTCTTCGCTGACCAGGAGTTGGTCAGCGATCCGCTTGTTCGAAAGTCCATCGCGGGCAAGCCGCAGGACGCTGATCTGCCGGACGGACAGCGTGGTAAGCTCGAGGGGGAACGAGGGCCGCTCAGTCCTTGGCCTTGGCTTGGCGATCCCGTCGAAATCGAACGTGACAAAGGCATCGGCGGATACCGGGGCCAAGGCGAGCAACAGATCCCGCGTGTCTAGCCCGGTCCGGTAGCATCCCAACTGCTTGATGAGTTCGAAGGCATTGACCGCCTTTCGTCGCGCGGGCGTCAGCGCCCCGGCGGCGGCGTGGGCCCCAGCTTCGCACATCAGCGCGCGCACTTCCAATCGACCAGCACCGATCGACCGCGCGATCTTGGCAGCCGCCTCGGCGTTGCGGAGGGCGAGGCTGTGCTGCCCCTTGGGGATGGCTTCCATCGCGCGCAACAGCGATATTTGGGCACGCAGGGGTCTTGCATGGGGCCCGGTCAGGACCTCACTAGAGTCACGCGGCAGCAGGTAGTCGATATCCCGCGCGCCGCTTAACAGGGCCAATTCGGCAAGTTCCAACTCGATCAGCATTCCCAGTCGCGGCAGTGCCCTTTCCCCCGCAAGGGCGCGTGCCCGTTCCAGCAATGCCGCGGCGCCCCTGAGATTGCCATTGGCCCGATGCCAGGTCGCGATGACGCGGCTGACCCCGTAGAACACGTCGGTAACGCCGTAGTTGGCGACAAAGTCAAGCAACCCGGCGACAGAGTGCTCGGCGATATCCAGCCGCCCCAGTTCGAACAGCACGTCAAGTTCCAGGGCGATCAGCAGCTTTGACGAGAAGGATGTGCGCGTCACCTGAACGTCGCTGTCATTGCGGGCGGTATCGATAAGTTGCAGCGCCGTGCGCATGTCGCCCCTGGCGAGGGCTGCCTGAATCTCGGCCGCATAAAGCCAGCCAAAGGCATAGTGTTGGTGCGCGGCGCTGTTGACTGAATGGGCCATGACTAGCGCCTGCTTCAGTTCGTCAAACCGGTATTCACTCGCTAGCATGAAGGCCAGACAGGTGAGTGCCGCACCCTTGCCGACGGCATTATCGTCGCCAAAGTTACTGATCCAATCGTTGCACAGCCGCTCGCTCAACTCCAGTTCGTCATGGGTCGCAGCACCGATCGCGCGGACCAGTTGCAGCCAGCCGCGGTCAGGATGCGCACCGGACGACGCGCGCGGGGCGGGCAGATAGCCCAGCAGCCTTTCGGCCTTGTCGGCCTGTTGGCTGAAATACATCGTCCAAGCGTAGCTGAGGCAGATGATCGGATGCTTGCGCAACTCGCGGGTTGGGAACCGGCCCAGCCATTCGCGCAACGCCTCGATCTCGCCTTGGCGCAGGGCGAGATCGAGCATGATGTCCTCACTCAGCCCCAGCGCCCAGCGGTGGTCGCCCGCCCGCAGCGCAAGGTTTACCGCCTTCTGGAACTCGCGCCTCCGCCAGTGCCAGAAGGCCGCACGTTTCAGGACATAGGATTTTCGCTCAGCACTGCGCACCAGAAACCGATGCTGAAGGTAATCGCGGAGAACCGGGTGCAGCGAGAACAGCGTTGAGTCATTTTCGGCGGGGCGAAACAGCAGGTGATCGAGGTCGATCTCCCTGATCAGCGCGTCGGCGTTGGTGGACTTGTAGGCGTAATTGTAGCTTTCCGCCGAAATCGGGTCGATCATCGCTGCGTTTTCAACGAACTCAAGCTGCCGACGCGACAGGCGTCTCTCGATCTCCTCATGGAGGAAGGTCACCGTTTCGGGCCAGTTTACCGCGGGCCGGACCGGCAATTCGGTCCGGCACATGATGTGGCAGAGCGCGGGCCAGCCCTGCGTCTCGGCGATCATCTGCTGTGCTGTTACGTTGGCGACCGGGTGCGCCCGCAAAAACGTTTCGGCATCGTCCAAGGTGAAGGCCAGATCGCGGGCATGGACCTCCCGCACTCCGCTTTCCAGCCCCAGCCGGGCAAAACCGCGCCGGGTATCCCCGGCGATAGCGAATCGGACATTCGGCGGGGTTTCCAGCACGAAGGTTTCCAGTGCGTGCAGCAGGGCGGGTGCGTGTTCGATGTCGTCGATGCAGATTACATTGGCCGGTCGCTCAGCGCCGAATTCTTCCCATAGCGTGGCCACTAACTCGGCCAGATCCGCCGGGACCGCTCGGCCTTCGCGGGACGCTGCGTCGAGCAGTTGGCCGTAGATGGCCTCCGCCAGCGCGCCTTCCGTTTCGTATCCGTCGCGCAAAGACACCCAGGCTGCGTTGTTTCCAGCAGCCCTGAAGGCCAACCAGTTCTGCGCCAGAACGACCGATTTTCCATAACCCTGCGTTGCGCGCAAGATCAGTGTCCGGGTCTCCGGTTGGCCTGAAAACGTAAATCGGGGCCGCGCGATACAGCGCCTGGCGATTGTCCCCAGACGCGCGGAAATGCGGACGGCACGCAGCCGTCCCGGATATGTCGGCTCGTCGCAGGTACCCCTGATCATGGGCGTCTCAAGGCAGCGCAGATAGCTATAGGATACCCCAATCGGGAACTACACTTAAGTGTAGTTGTGAGTCCCGGCCCAATGATCTCCGCTTCCTCCGCTCGCTCGGAATCGGGATGGGCGTACTGGTGTCACCTGCCGCGCGACGAATGGTGGGGTCAAGGGGAGGACATGCCGAATGATCAATACGCCAGATCAGTCTGTTTCAATCTTAGGCTACATCGACCGTAAGCGCTATCTTTGGATGCTGTCCACCCTGTGGCCGGCGACGCCAATGATCGGGCTCTGGCTGGTAGCGCAGACCGGATGGAGCATCTGGTACGCCTTGGTCCTGATCGTCTGGTACGCGATGGTGCCGCTTCTGGACGCCATGTTCGGCGAGGATTTCAACAACCCGCCGGAAGAGGCCGTCGAGATGCTTGAGAAGGACCGATACTACCGCGTCCTGACCTATCTGACCGTGCCGATCCATTACGCAGCCCTGATTGTAGCGGCCTGGTGGGTCAGTACCCATGCGATGTCTTGGCTCGAAATCATAACCTTGGCGCTCTCGCTAGGAATCGTGAACGGCCTCGCGCTGAACACTGGGCATGAGCTTGGGCACAAGAAGGAGACTTTTGACCGCTGGCTGGCCAAGCTGGTGCTTGCGGTTGCGGGTTACGGCCATTTCTTCATCGAGCACAACAAGGGCCATCACCGCGACGTTGCCACCCCGATGGATCCCGCGACCTCACGTATGGGCGAAAGCATCTACAAATTCTCCACCCGCGAGATACCCGGTGCCTTCCGCCGCGCATGGGCCCTTGAAGAAGAACGTCTGTCGCGCCGGGGCAAGAGCGTTTGGAGCATAGAGAACGAAATTCTGCAGCCGATGCTGATTACCTTCGCGCTCTATGCGGGTCTGCTTGCCTTCTTCGGCCCCCTGATGCTGGTCTTCCTTCCGATCCAAATGGCGTTCGGGTGGTGGCAGCTGACTAGCGCCAACTACATTGAGCATTATGGCCTGCTGCGTGAAAAACTGCCCAATGGCCGCTACGAGCACCAGAAACCGCACCACTCGTGGAACTCGAACCACATCGTGTCGAACCTGATCTTGTTCCATTTGCAGCGCCACTCGGATCACCACGCGCATCCGACGCGGTCCTACCAATCGCTGCGCGACTTCAAGGATCTGCCGACGCTGCCCTCGGGCTATCCGGGCATGTTCTTCATCGCGTTGATCCCAAGTTGGTTCAGGTCGGCCATGGACTCGCGCGTGGTAGATTGGGCCCATGGCGATCTGAGCAAGATCCAGATCGAGGATGGCAAGCACGCGCTTTACGAACGCAAGTTTGGTACGGTCGGCACCGACGCAAAGCCCGGCTTGGTTGCTGCCGAGTAAACCGCCAACTTCCGCACCGCTCTCGCTTGCCAAACGATGCGGACACCCGACACCACAGCCCTGAGCCACTCGACTCGTTTCAATCGTCGGGCGGCCAGCGGCTGGCCATGTGGGGCGGTCAGGCCGTGCGATAGGGCAGAGGTTGCGCGCCGATTACGGAAAAAACCAGGGATAGCTGCCATTCGGCCCAGCAATGTCAGATCGGCGGAAAAGGAGGAAAAAGGAACATGGCCAAGTACCAGTGTCCTGGTTGTAAATACACCTATGACGAAACGCTGGGCCATCCGCATGAAGGATTTCCCGCAGGCACTGCTTGGGCCAACGTGCCCGACGAATGGGCTTGCCCCGATTGCGCAGTGCGCGACAAGGTCGACTTCGAATTGATCGGCGAAGCGCCGGCCGCTACGACGCCGGCCACTCAGGCCGTCGAGTTTGCCGGGACGGCACGTAGCGCGGTCCCGGTCACCGACACGGCCGTTATCGAAAAGCCCGCCAGCCCGATGTCGAAACCGGCGGCGCGGATGGCCGCCGTACCGCAGGCCGCGGAGGCTTTGCCCCCCCAATTGTTCAGCCTGCAAAGCGAGCCCGGCTTTGCCGAAAACAAGCCCTTTGTGAAATGGGTCTGCATCACCTGCGGGCATATCTACGACGAGGCACTCGGCGACCCTTCCGGGGGCATCGCTGCAGGAACCCGGTTCGAAGAGATTCCCGAGGATTGGTGTTGCCCGGAGTGCGGCGCCACCAAGAAAGATTACGCGCTTTGCCAGGAAACCTAGTCAACTCGTGTTGGCAAAGGGTATCGGGCCGATCAGGCCCGCCATGGAGGTCATTGTGAATATTCACGCCGATCCGAACGACATTCCATTGGTGGATACCAGATCTACCGTTGCGGATGTTTTTGCGAAGCAACGGGAGGCGGGCTGGGCGCGTCGCTCGGATTTCGACCGCAAGGCACGCATCGCGGCGCTGAACCGGCTGAGGGAAGTCCTGCAGCGGCGCGAGACGGACATCATCGCGGCTCTTTATGCGGATTTCCGTAAGCCCGAGAGCGAGGTGAGGCTGACCGAAATCCTGCCGGTGCTGCAGGAGATCGCGCACACCAAACGCCACTTGAAGGGCTGGATGCGATCGCGCCGGGCAGCGGCCACGCTGGGTGTTTTCGGCACCAGGGCCAGGATCCGACCCGAGCCGAAAGGGATCTGTCTGATTATTGCGCCGTGGAATTATCCGTTGAATCTAGCCTTCGGGCCGCTGGTCTCGGCATTGGCGGCCGGCAACAGCGCGATCATCAAGCCGTCGGAACTGACGCCTGCTACCTCCACCCTGATTGCGGATATAGTGGCCGAAACGTTTTCGCCCGATCTGGTGGCGGTGGTCGAGGGCGATGCAGCGGTCGCGCAGGAGTTGCTGGCACTACCGTTCGACCACATCTTCTTCACCGGCAGCCCGCAGGTGGGCAAGCTGGTGATGGAAGCGGCGGCGAAATCACTGGCCTCGGTTACCTTGGAACTGGGAGGCAAGTCGCCCACCATCGTTGGCCCCACTGCCAACCTGAAAAAGGCCGCGCGTAATATTGTCTGGGGCAAGTTTGCCAACAACGGCCAGACCTGCATTGCGCCCGACCACGTGTTCGTGCATCGCGACATTGCGCAAGAGTTCAACGAGACGGTGATGGCGGAAATCGGTCGCGTCTATGGCAAGACGCCCGAGGTGCAGAAGATGACGCCCGACTATTGCCGTATCGTGAATGACCGGCATTTCAACCGGGTCGCCGGCCTGATCGAGGATGCCCGTGCCAAAAGCGCGCGGATACTGCTGGGCGGGCAGACGGATGCGGTGCAGAAATTCGTGGCGCCCACGCTGATCAGCCAGATCACCCCCGAGATGGCGATTTCGCGCGAGGAACTGTTCGGCCCGATCCTGCCGATCATCGAATATGACGATATCGACAAGGTGATTGATCAGATTAACGCCAATCCGAAACCGCTGGCGCTTTATGTCTTCGACAATAGCCGGGCTTTTGCCGAGGACATCATCACGCGCACCAGTTCCGGCGCGGTGGGGATCAACCTTACCGTCGTGCATTTCCTGCATCCCAATTTGCCCTTTGGCGGGGTGAACAACTCGGGCATCGGTGCGGCCCACGGAGTCTTTGGCTTTCGGGCATTTTCGCATGAGAAGGCCGTCCTGCAGGACCGCTACTCGATCGTCCACATGCTGTTCCCGCCCTATACAGGTTTTGTGAAGCGGCTCATCAGGCTTGTCGTCAAGGTGCTGGGGTAACTGGTTCGATGGAACAACGATCTGAAAGTCACGGAACGTACGACTACATCATCGTGGGAGCCGGCTCGGCAGGCTGCGTGCTTGCAAATAGGCTGTCCGCAGATCCCGCGAAGCGCATCCTCTTGCTGGAGGCGGGACCGCGAGACAAGAGCGCGCTGATCCATACGCCGATCGGCATCGCGCTGCTGGCCAACAGCAAGAAACTGAATTGGGCCTTCAATACCGAACCCCAGCAGCATCTGAACGCCCGCCCCCTGTTTTGGCCGCGCGGCAAGACGCTGGGCGGGTCCAGCTCGATCAACGCGATGGTCTATATGCGCGGCCACAAGGCGGATTACGACGGTTGGGAAGTCGCCTCTGGCACCTCGGTCTGGGGCTGGGACCGTGTCCGCGCCCTGTTCAAGCGACTGGAAAACAATCAACGATTCGGTAATTCAGAATACCACGGGACGGGTGGTGAACTGTTTGTCAGCGAATTGCAGACGGTCAACCCGCTCAGCCGATCCTTCGTCAAGGCGGGGCGCGAACTGCAGATCCAGCATAATGATGATTTCAACGGCGAGCGTCAGGAAGGGGTCGGCCTTTATCAGGTTACCCAGAACCGCGGGCGGCGCTGGAGTTCGGCAAAGGCGTTTCTGGAAAGCGCGCTGGACCGGCCGAATCTGGAGGTCATCACCGATGCGCGGGTGACCCGCGTGGTGATGGACGGGCGGCGCGCGATCGGCGTGTCCTACAGGCGGAACAACAAATACAAGCAGGCGCGGCTGAACCCTGCGGGTGAGGTTCTGCTGTCTGGCGGCGCGGTGAATTCGCCGCAGATATTGATGCTCTCGGGCGTCGGCGCAGCGGAGGAGCTGAAGGAACACGGCATTCCGGTGCTGCATGACCTGCCCGCCGTGGGCAAGAACCTGCAGGACCATCTGGACATCACGCTGATGAACGCGGCCAGTTCGCGTCAACCGATCGGAGTGGCACTCAGCTTCCCGCCGCGCGCGGTGGCGGGGCTGTTTTCCTATATCTTCCGCCGCAAGGGGTTTCTGACCAGCAACGTCGCGGAATCGGGCGGCTTCGTTAAAAGCACGCCCGAGCGCGACCGGCCGAACCTGCAATTCCACTTCCTCCCGACCTATCTGAACGACCATGGACGCAAGATCACCTACGGTTATGGCTTTACCCTGCACATCTGCGACCTGCTGCCGAAAAGCCGGGGCAGGATCGGTCTGAAAAGCCCCGATCCCCTGGATGATCCGCTGATCGACCCGAAATACCTCGATGACCCGGAGGATATGAAAACCATGATCGCGGGGGTCAAGATCGGCAGGCGCATCTTCGACGCGCCTGCCATGGCTGTTCATTCCCGGCGCGAGGTTTTGCCCGGTCCCGCGGTTCAGAGCGATGACGAAATCGCCGCCGATATCCGCAAGCGGGCCGAGACGATCTATCACCCGGTCGGAACCTGCCGGATGGGCGCCGATCCGGCGTCGGTGGTCGATCCGCAGCTTCGGGTGCGCGGTATCGAGGGGCTGCGGGTGATCGACGCCTCGATCATGCCGACGCTGGTGGCGGGCAACACCAATGCGCCGACCATCATGATCGCGGAAAATGCTGCTGACATGATTTTGGGGAAGATCCATATTTAGGCTGTGTCGCAGAATATTTCCAGCAAAGCTGTCAATCCGTGTGAAATATGCCGATCCGGCGGGTGTGACTCCAACCGAGTTCGGATGAAAAGCCTACGTCCGACGCTCTCGTCGACGAAGCCTCGCCATGCCGCAAGATCGTCGAAGTCGCGCGACGCGCGCAGCAACAGGGCGTCGGCGAGCGCCCTCTTGAGATGGCCATGCGCGCTCTCGATCGAACCATTCTCATGCGACACTCCGCGATTGTTGCGGGTCGGTGTCATGCCGTAATAGCCGCAGAATGCCTCGTAGCGTGTCGTCAAATCCTCCTTGGCGTCGGCGCCGAGATTGCGGAACGCCGCCGAAAGGCTGTCGCTTCGGTGCTGCTCGGGAACCCCGCCCAGCGACCACAGGGCGTTCTGCAACCCTTCCGCCAGCGCGACAAAGCTCTCGCCACCGAGCACGACATGGGCGTGTTCGAAGCCGGAAAACGGCAGACGGAAGTGATAGAACCGGCAGTCCAGCAACTGGCCGGCGACGGTGATCCGCGACCTCGGTGAAGTCTGACAAGCCCATGCGACCCGGCGGATGCTCCTGGCGGAAGATCACCTCCCGGTCCGGGCCGTTCACCGCGCGCCACGCCCTGATCCGCCGTTCAAGCGTCCGCCGCTTCCCGGAGCCCAGTTCCGGGTGCCGACGGCATAGTTCCTCGAACACGGCGATCGGCCGCAATCCGGGGCGGCCTTCAGCATGGGGAGGACGTCGTTCTCCCAGACGTCGACGAATGGATCGGCGCGGCGACGTTCGCGGGGCGCCTGTTTTTGGGTTGGAAGTCGGGGATCCTTCTCGAACCGGTAGGCGGCGGAGGTGCTGAATCCGGCCTTCGCAGCGGCAATGGCTGGCGAATGGTTGCGGCGCAAGTTCATGAAAAGCCTCATTTGTTGATCGGTGACGTGTCGGTCAGCCAAGGAATTGGGGTCCTCTCGAAAGAGAAAACCGATCCTTGACCAGCCGCCGTTACCGCCAAATGAGGCCCTTCGGGCGCCCACGCCGCTGCTGGGGTAACTCCGGTCGGGCTACGCCCTCCCTTCGTCACCCCAGCAGCGGCGCATTCTCATCCTGATTGTCGCGGGATTCCCATCTTGATTGTCGCGCCGCACGACCCGGACATCATCATGAGATGCTCGACGACCTTGGAAAGGACCATGACCCCAGCGATGACATCAGAAAGGAACTTGACACGGACCCGCAATTAAAGGGCCGAATAACGGTAAATGTGGCTTGGACATTCTGGTCGTCATCACGCAACGACTCTGGTCTGTCCCCGCATTCTGGAAAGCAGGGCAGCGATCTCCCCGGCCGGTCGCGCTGGGCTGAACAGATAGCCCTGCACCTCGGTGCAGCCTTCGGCTCGTAGCGCAGCAAGCTGCTCCTCCGTCTCGACGCCCTCGGCGGTCGTGATCATGCCAAGGTTCACCCCGAGCCCCATCATAGCCCGCACGATCGCCAAGGAATCGGCCCGATCCGGCAAACCTAGAGTGAAAGACTTGTCGATCTTGATCTTGTCGAACGGGAATTTCCGCAGGTAGCCCAACGAAGAGTAGCCTGTCCCGAAATCATCCATGGCGATGCTGAGTCCGAGTTGTCGAAGCTCATACAGGACCGCGATGGTCGCCTCCGTATCCTGCAACAACGCGGTCTCGGTGATCTCAATTTCAAGCCGGCTTGCAGGCAGTCCCGAATGACCTAAGGCTGCCACGACATCGAGGGATAACCTGTTACTCCTAAATTGAAGAGAAGATACGTTAACGGCGAGTTTCAGGTGATCGGGCCATCCCATGGCGTCCGAACACGCCTGTTTCAGCACCCAGGCTCCGATTTCGTTGATCAATCCGATCTCTTCCGCAAGCGGTATGAAATTGTCGGGCCCAACCATGCCGCGCACGGGGTGTCGCCAGCGCAGCAGCGCCTCGAAGCTGCTGACCTCGTTCGTCTGAAGGTTGACGAGAGGCTGATAGAACACCTCGAACTCCTCCCGCGCCAGAGCCTTGCGGAGATCGACCTCAAGCGCTCGACGAGCTTGCATTCTCTCGTCCATCCAGGCTTCGAAAAAGAAGTACTTGCCCCGGCCATCCGCCTTGGCTCGATAAAGAGCCATATCGGCCTTCTTCAGAAGCTGGTCTGGGTCGTGACCATCGGTGGGCGCCACGGCGATGCCGACGCTCGCTCCGATCATGAGCTGATGGTCGCCGATGTCGTAGGGCGTGCTGAGCGTCTCGATGATTCGTTGCGCCAGCACGGCCAAGTCGTCCGGCTGACCCACGGCCAACACAACTGCAAACTCGTCTCCCCCAAGGCGGGCGACAAAGGCGTCGTCACGCATGCTCGCGCGCAACCGATCCGCGACAGCGACCAGCAACCGGTCCCCGATCGCGTGGCCAAGCATATCGTTCACGGCCTTGAAACCATCCAGGTCAAGGTAGATAACGGCGAGCTGTTCGCCCCGGCGCGCTCGCTTGAGCGCCTGCTCGGCCTCTAGACGGAACAGCACCCGGTTGGGCAAGCCCGTGAGCGCGTCGTGATGCGCCATATGCGCGATCCTCGCATCCGCCGCGCGACGTTCGCTGATGTCCTCGAAGGTCGCGACCCAGCCACCATTCTCCGTTGGTACGGCCGAGATCGAGATCGTGCGGCCATCCGCGAGCCGCTGCTCAGGTAGCAGACGCTCATCCCTCGCGAGAGCAGCCTTTATCGTCGCGTAAGCTTCCACAAGGTCGCATTCCCAATCGTGGCCCACGCATTCCGGCTCGGCAACGCGGTGGATGGGAGTTCCGGGCTCGATGGCCTCGGCGGGGAGACCGTAAATATCCTGAAAGCGGCTGTTGCAGACGACAAGCCGGTCATCGGCGTCGTACATGCAAAGCCCCTGCGACATGTTCGCCATGGCCGAATTCAGTAGATTTGATTTAAACTGGACGTCCAGGCCACGCTCATGGAACTGGCGGAGCGTTCGGGCCAACGCTCCGATCTCATGTTTGCGGCCTTCATACTCGGGCAAAAACTCCATCCCCGGATATGCGTCAGCAGATGTTTCGGGCCGCTCGATAGCCGAGGAAGTCCGGGCAAGCGGCGTTTCGCCGGTGCGTAACCGTTCCATGGCAGCGGTGAGCAATTCGATTGGCCTCAACATGCTCCTATCGACGAAGTACCCGATGGCAAGCCCGATCATCAACGCCGCCATCACGGCGCAGGAACCGAGAACGAGAGTTAAGTCAATGGCGGCCAAGTGACGATCGGACAGCGCCATGATGCCGTCCGGCTCAGGTTTGGACGCAAGTTCCAGGAAGCTCGACCGAATGTCGTTTCGCGTGAGGATAAGGTTAGTGACAGCTACCGCCCCGAGAAGCGGTCCAAGTACGCAGAGGAGCGCCACGGATCCAAGAACAGTTTGCCGAAGATTAAGGTGCATTTTACTCGTTACAGACATTGCCAGCCGTTGGCTAATATTAGGCTGTCGTTACGAAAGGAAGTATTAAAGCCGGTTGACGATGTGTGGACACTCACAAATCTTTCAGGCCGCTATGATCTAGCCCGTCTTATTCGCCAGATGGCACCGGAGAGGCTGGCGAGCGTGGTGTAAAGCGCTGATGCGGCGTAGGATTCGGTTGCGAAGCCAACCCCATCACCTTCAACCGCGAACGCCACGCCCGCCATGACCGATGATACGATTCTGCCCTTCTCATTTCCAGCCGTTCACACCAAGAAAATTACAGCTGCCTTCGATGGCGGTCGCCTGACCTCGAATGGGGGCGTGATGCTTCTGGCGATGGCCGAGCGGCGTCTCGGTTTGGCCGACAAGTTGGCCCGGATGTTCCCGGATCGGCGCGACCCGACGCGGGTCGTGCACAGCCTTGTCGATATGTTCCGCGCTCGCATGTTTGCGATCTGCTGCGGCTACGAGGACGCCGACGATCTCGACCATCTGCGGTCCGATCCGGCGTTCAAGCTGGCCTGCGGACGGCTGCCGGACAGCGGTCGCGATCTGTGTTCTCAACCGACGCTGTCGCGCCTGGAGAATGCTCCACGCCTGCGCGACGTGATCCGCCTGACCTACACTTTGGTCGACGCATGGATGGATAAAGCCGTAACCGCGCGGCCACGTGGATTTGGATCACTCAAATACCAAAATGCTGGAACAGAAGCGGGGACGGCAACCCTGGGGGAGGTGTGATTGTCGTCTCAGTCAAATGCGACGCCAATCCGTTTCTCTTTTCGCCATTTGACATGACACGGTCGGCTTAGCTGATCTGCCTCTATAACCAGTCTGAACTCGTGAGGAATGCCTAGCGGACTTTCGACGTCCAGGGCGGCGCCGCTCGCCGACAAGTTCCGCACGGTACAGCTAATACCACCCCCACCGAATTCTATCGTCCCGGCTTTCAGCACGCGATGTCGAGGCGCGGTACGTTTGTTGTCCATAGGCGGACCATAGCCGAAAATTCTTAGAAATTCGCAAAGGTCATAGTCGACCCGCATGAGCATGGGTCATCGACGGGACGTGGTGACGGGAAGACCAAAGCCAGCTCTGTGAACCGTTCCTCGGCGGCGTAGGCCAAGGGTGCAGAAGTCTTGAGGCCATTCGACACTGACTAAAGATACTACACGCCCTCAAATCGAGCCAGATCTGGACTGCGTCTCCCCAATATTCCCCGACTTACATCGCCTCATTTACAAAGCGTTAACCTCAATCCGTAGCGGCAACTTAGCCGGGAAGCATCATCGTGACAGCAACCCGATGGAACTTTCGAGATCGAAATGGCGGCGCAACACAACCGGGCAAGAATGTTCGCGGTACTGAGCGCGACCAACGAAGCGATCTTACGGAGCACTTCCGAACAAGATCTCTATCAAGATGTTTGTAATGCTGCGGTTGATGGCGGCAAATTTCTGGGCACGGCCATTTTCCTGATCGAGGACGACTCTTCGTGGTTCCGGATGGCCGCTGGGGCCGGTCCCTTCGTTCATTTGATCGAGCAACTTCGTTTTTCTTCTGATGCCACCATTCCGCACGGTCAGGGACTCGGTGGCGAGGCGTTTCGCACGGCCAGACCGTGCATTAGCAGCGATGTTCTCAACGATCCCAGAACCCAACCGTGGAAGGAACTGGCCGCGAGCGCGGGCCTGACGGCGAGTGCCGTGCTGCCTCTCCTTCGAGACGGCCAAGCGGACAAGACATTGGCACGATAGCCCAATTCCCATCAGATCTGGAGCCGGCCTACCCCTATTGAGAAATGGAGAAGCGGTTGGCGTCCTGCTCTTCCTGTCGAGCGAAACGGATGTGTTTACCCCAGAATTTATGAAGCTGCTGGGGCGGCTTGCTGACAACGTATCATTCGCGATGGAAATGCTGGAGCGTGAGGACGCCCGACGCGCTGCAGAGCAAGCTAAGGACCGGCTGACGCGGATGCCCCGTCAACGACTTCATGACCAAGAACGGAAGCATCCGCGACGACGGCCGCATGATGCGCGACATGTACCTTTTGCAGACCAAGAAGCCGTCGGAATCGAAGGGCGAGTGGGACCTGATGAACGCCGCCGCGACCATTCCGGCTGAGGTAGCGTATCGGTCGCTCGCGGACCCGCCCAATGGCGCCGAGCACCTTCCCGTCCCTCTTGATGGGAATGCGGGAAACGACTCTGTCTCCGCCGCGCATGCGCTGAATTTTCCCGACCTCGGCCTTGCCCGTGGCCACGATCTCATGCAGTCGCGTGTTGTCGATGACGGTCTCGACCGGGCGTCCGTTTCCTTCGCCGGCCTTCAGCCCGAAAAACGCTTCGTGGATCGGAGAAATGTAGACGATCTTGGCCTTGTCATCGACGATCGTCATGGCGTCGAACGGATCCGTCAGCAGGTGCTGCAGGATGTCTCAGGAGAAATCGACGCTGCCGATGAAGCTGAGAAGTGCGTCGCCCGGCGTTTCGCTGAGAACGAGCATCTCTCTGGACCCGGCCGGAGTGACCAGCACCATGTAGATCTTGCGATCGAGATTCAGCGTCGTGATGCGCCGCTCGCGGGCCTCGGCCATCCATGCCTGATCTGCGGTCAACGAATTCAGACGTGGATCGGAGCCCACGCCGACCGAAGCGATTACACGAGCCGCAGCGTCGAAGAGAAGCACACCGGCAATCGTGGCGGTAATCGGATTAGGCATTTCCTCAGTGTCCTTGTTGAGGACACGTGAGCACAGTGAGGACGTACGCATCCGACGAGCGCCGTCTTGCCTGACGCGGGGTATTTCGCGGATCGTGTGACCTTAAGTCTAGCTTTAAGGTCATCAGGCGATGCGGGTCGAGGTGTTGGGCGGATTGGAGCGGCGGCGGCGCTGGTCGCAGGATGACAAGGTGCGGATCGTCGAGGAGACGCTGGCGCCTGGGGCGAAGGTGACGGAGGTGGCTCGGCGCAATGGCGTTGCGGCGAGCGTGGTGTTCACCTGGCGCCGACAGGCACGGACGGTCGAGCGGGTCGGGCCATGTTTTGCGCCGGTTCAGATTGCCGCGGCGGTTACGGGCGAGGACAATGCGAAGCCGCAATCCGAAGACGACAGACGGATGCGGTCGTTATCGACCGCCCGGAATGGACTGATCGAGATCGACCTTGGCAACCGGCGACGGATCCGGGTGGATGCGCAGGTCGATCCCGAGGCGCTGGCGCGGGTTCTCGACGTGCTGGAGCGCCGATGATTGCGATCCCCGGCAATGTTCGGGTTTGGCTTGCGACCGGCCATACCGACATGCGACGTGGATTCCCGAGCCTCGCGCGGCTGGTCCAGGAGGATTTGAACCGCGACCCGCATGCTGGTGATCTCTACGTCTTTAGGGGCCGCCGCGGGAATCTGATCAAAATCATTTGGCATGATGGCCAAGGCGCGTGCCTGTTCACGAAGCGGCTGGAACGCGGCCGCTTCCTGTGGCCGTCGCTGGCCGATGGCGTGGTCACCGTCAGTGTCGCGCAGCTCTCCTACCTGTTGTCTGGCATCGACTGGCGAATGCCGCGGGAAACCTGGCGTCCACAGGCGACCGGCTGAAGCCGTGGCTTTTTGACTCAGGATAGAAATCCGGCGCGATTTTTTGCAGCGAATATGGTTTGAATCGTCCTCGTGACGACGCCCTCCGAACCACTTCCCGCCGATCTTGCCGCCGCGCATGCGATGATCCTTGCGCAGCGCGAGCAGCTCATCTTGACGAAGAGCGAGGTCACTGTCGGCCGGCTGGAGATCGAGCGGCTGAAGCTGATGCTGGCCAAGGCGCGGCGCGAACAGTTCGGTCAATCCTCCGAGCGCGGCAAGCTGCTGGTCGAGCAGCTGGAGCTTGCGATCGAGGACCTCGAAGAGACCCAGGCCGAACAAGACACCAAGGCCGAGATCGCCGCGCCGGAGGCCGCCAAGGAGAAGCTCGCGCGCAATCCGCGGCCGCCCCGACGCCCGTTGCCGGACAATCTACCGGTCGAACGGATTGTTGAACCCGCGCCCTGCGCCTGCGGCAAGTGCGGCAGCGCGCGGCTGCACAAGCTCGGCGAGGTGGTGTCGAAAACCCTGGAATGCGAGCCGCGGCGCTGGAAGATCATCGAGCATGTCCGCGAAAAGTTCTCCTGCCGGGACTGCGAGGCGATCACCGAGGCGCCGGCTCCCTCGCACCCGATCCCGCGGGGCTTTGCCGGGCCGAGCCTGCTGGCGATGGTGCTGGTCAACAAGTTCCTGCTGCACCAGCCGCTGAACCGTCAGAGCAAGACCTTTGCCCGTGAAGGCATCGAGATCGATGTCTCGACGCTGGCGGACCGGGTCGGCGCCTGCGTGGTGGCGCTCGCGCCGCTGATTGACGCGATCCGGATCCACGTGATGAGCGCGGAGCGGATCCATGCCGACGACACCACGGTCCCTGTGCTGGCGAAAATGAAGGCCGTGGTCGGCCGGATCTGGACCTATGTCCGCGATGACCGGCCGTTTGGCGGCAGCGATCCGCCGGCGGCCCTGTTCTATTACTCGCGCAACCGGGCTGGAGAGCATCCGCAGGGCCACCTGGCTGGCTACATCGGCCTGATGCAGGCTGACGCCTTCAACGGATACAATGACCTCTACAGGGCCAACCGCAAGCCGGCGCCGATTCTTGAAGCGGCGTGCTGGAGCCACGGCCGCCGAAAGTTCTTCGACCTGGCGAAGACTGGAGAGGCGCCGATCGCGGCTGAGGCTGTGCGACGGATCGACGAATTGTTCGCGATCGAGCGCGCCATTAACGGCAAGGCACCGGAGCAGCGGCTGGCCGTACGCCGCGAGAAATCGGCGCCGCTCGTCACCGACCTCGAAATCTGGATGCGCCAGCAGCGCGCCTTGCTCTCCGCAGGCAACGACACCGCCAAGGCCATCAACTACCTGCTCAACCGCTGGGCGGCGTTCACGCGCTTCCTCGACGATGGCCGCGTCTGTCTCACCAACAACGCCGCCGAACGGGCGTTGCGTGGTGTGGCCGTTGGAAGACGAAATTGGACCTTTGCCGGCTCGGATGCCGGCGGTCACCGCGCCGCTGCCGTCTATGCCCTAATCGAGACCTGCAAGATGAACGACGTCGATCCGCAAGCGTGGCTCGCTGACGTCCTGGCCCGGCTTCCCGATCATCCCGCCAGCAAGATCGCCGACCTGCTTCCCTGGAATTGGAAGGCGAACCAGCCGCAGAATAGCGCTGCCGCCGCCTGAGCGACCATCAGCGGCAGATCGCACCTACCGGGGGTCTTGGTCGGATGCGTACCCTTCAGCCGCTTGCCGCAGATCCGATCCGAGGCCTCCCACAACGCCACCAGCGCATCCCTGATCTTGGCGCCATAGGTCGGCCTTCGATGCCGCCGGGCTTCCGGCGAAATTGCGACATGGCTGGCAAGCGCCCGAACCGCGTGCTTGCGATGCCAGCCGGTCACCGCGCAAAGCTCGTCGAGAATGCGCCCCTTATCTGCGCGCCCTGCCGATCGATAGCGCTCTACCACCGCCGCCGTGAGCTCGCGCCGCGCACCCATGCTGATCCGTCCTGCCATCGGCGATACCGATCCGATTCGGTATCGCCGCCCCAATGCTGACGGTCAGTTCTCCGGTAACATTCTTGATGAGGCAATGCGCTCTTCCAGATTCGAGTCGATGCGCCACTGCTGGCGTTAAGTCGGTGGGGCTGCGCGAACCTCAGAAAGAACGCGATGCCGAACTATGCGAGCGTGATTTGAAGCTCGCTGGTTCTTCGCCGCCGGCAGATTTAATAAGTGGAAAACTCCAGTTCCAACTGGCCGGATTTAGGGGGAGCAGGTCGCTCGAACGAGACACCAAAAGATAAGGCCAATCGGAAGCCCAACAGTGACCCACGAGATGTAACGGCCAATTGGATCAAGCAACAGCGCAGCGAGGAGCCCTATAGCACAAATTGAGCCGATAATAATGGGCGCGCCGTAAACCTTGCTCCAGTTCGCCCGCACCGCCGGCATCACCCAGCCACATACAAAGCAACCGAACCAAGAGGCGATGATTTTCGGCGTCGTTTTCGGCGTTTGGCCCACCACAGATACAGGCCGCTGCTGAGCACGACGACAGTCATGATGTCGAGCAGTGCCCAGATGATCTTGAGCGGCATGCCGCCGTAGTCGCCAAAATGAAGCGGCTGCGACACCAGCAGCATTTTCAGATAAACTGGCAACTCGCTTAATGTGGTTACGTCGCCGGTGTCGCCATCGAGGAGTACCGGACGCAAGAGCCGCGCCGTCAGCGCGCTGTTGCCGCGCATGAAGACCGCAAAATGATGCGAAGATGTGAATGGCGTGCCGGGAAAGGCAATGAAACTGACTTCGGATCCGGGTATCGCAGCCTTGGCCCGCCCGGCGACGAGGTCAAGCGAAGCGAGATGAGCAGGCGGGGGCTTGTCGCCATACGGCGCAATCAAGGCGGCCAGTTCGGTTTTCTTCCATAGCGTAAGCATCGGTTCGGCCAACGTATTGATCGTGCCGGTCAGAGCAACCACAAGCGCCCAAACGATCGTCACCATGCCGAGCAGATTGTGCCAGTCGAGCCAGAACACCCTCGCCGGGGCGGTGACGCGCACGGTTGCAAATGTTAGTCGCCTGGTAAATGGCCAATATAGGACAGTACCTGAGATTATGGAGACGGCCATTAGCAATCCCATCGCTCCAAGAAACAGTTTGCCTGGCAGACCCGCGAACATATCGACATGCAGCCGCAGCACGATCAGCATCGGCCCGGTGCCAACGAGACCAACCGGCTCAGCGGTGATGGCATCAAACGCCTTAACTACGGCCTGATTGGGATTGCCATGGACCGTCGTGTTGGTGAAGGTCGTGACAAGGCCGGGCTTATCTTTTTCCCATGAAATGTATTGCAGAACCCTGCCGGGATCGTGCCGCAGTACCGCGGCGGCGATCCGATCCACGCTCGCCTTCGACGCGCTGGGCAAGGTCGCAGACGACTGCGGCGCATAGCCAATCAATTCATCGATCTCGTGATGAAAGATCAACGGCAGTCCGGTGACACACACAAGGAGGAGGAAAAGGGTCGAGATCAAGCTTGCCCATTTATGGACGAGTCCCCAAATCCGGACTGTTCGCGCTTTCAGAATAGCCTCCCGATCCGGTCAACACCCCTTACCAGCGATATCCAACGCTAGCAGTCACACGACGACGGTCGCCGTAGAAGCACGCGGTGGGCGTGGAGCACGACGACACATACGTCTTGTCTCCGAGATTGACCGCATTCAGAGCAACGCGCCAACCGTCCCATTCGTAATGAAGCGCCGCGTCGAACAGTGTGAACGACGGCACCGACAGCAGGTTGGCTGTATCGGCAAAGGATGAGCCAACATAGCGGACGCCGCCGCCAAAGCCGAAGCCACGCAGATATCCGTCCTGGAATGTATAGTCGCTCCAGAATGACGTCAGTTGACGCGGCGTATTTGTCGGCACAGTGCCGATTAAGGCGGTATTAAGATCTTTGCTCACCAACAGATCATAGGACGTAAACGATCCGATTACCTTGAAGCCCGGCTGCAACGTCGCGATCGCTTCGAGTTCGATGCCGCGAGATGTGACCTCACCCGACTGTATGGATTGCAGAGGATTGAGTGGATTGGTCGTCAGCGCGTTCTTACGTTTCAGATCGAACAGAGCGATGCCGAACTGCGCGTCGATGAACGCGATCGGCCTATATTTTACGCCGACTTCGGTCTGCTCGCCTGTCTCTGGCAGCAGCAACGTTTGGGTGACGAAATTGGTGCCGATGACAGGATTGTAACTCGTCGCATATGAGGCATAAGGCGCGACGCCGGAGTCGAAATTATAGATCAGTCCAGCGCGCCCGGAAAACTTGCTGTCCTCGCGGCTCAAGACGGCGCCAATGCGGTTGTTGTTGTTGGTATCGACGAAGTCATTGCGGCCAGACAGCACCAGCGTGAAGCCGCCAAGCTTCATCTGGTCCTGCACATAAACGCCGGCCTGACGTTGCGTCAGGAACGTATCTTGATAAGGCGCGCCGTTGAACCGTGCTGTCGCCTGATAGACTGGGTCAAGGACATTGATCGAAGTCGCGCCGCCAAAGCCTTGAAAGTCCTCGATACCGTAGTGCTTGAGATCAAGGCCTACCAAAGCGGTGTGCTGGATCAGACCCGTGCCAAAACGATACTCAAATTGATTATCAACTTGCGCCTGGGTCGCCTTGGCGGTGGTGAAGAAGTTGCCGCGCGCGAGATCGCCGGTATTGACGTTCGCATAGCCGAGGCCGAGCAGCGTCGAATAGGTGATATCGACATGCGCCACACGCGCATTCTGTCGGAACGTAGCATTATCCGATAGATTGCGCTCAAACTGATAACCTAGCATCTGCTGGGACCGTGTGAACGTATCGACGCTCGGGTCGCTTGTGAACAGCCGCGTCGGAATGCGTCCGAACGGTGCGGCGGTGACGGTGCCTACATAAGGCAAAAAGTTCTGACCGCGTGTTTTGTTGTAGGAAGCCTCGGCCAGAACGGTAAAACGTGTATCTATATCCGGCAGCCAAGTCACAGAAGGCGCAATAAAATAGTTGTCGTTGTTGGTGAAATCTACCTGAGTTCCGCCGCCCTGCACTTGCCCGACAACACGCGTCAGAAGTTGACCATTACCGACTCGCGTCGGAATTGGGCCGCCCACATCGAAGCCGACATACGCACTGCCGAAATTGTTGACCCCAGCCTCAATGTAACGGATCGGCTGAGCCGACGGCAGCTTGCTGACGGAGTTGGCCAGGCCGCTCGGGCCCGTGCCGCCATAAAGCACGGCCGAGGGTCCGCGTAGGATCTCGACACGTTCGAGGTTGAACGGTTGCTGCTTCCAAGTCGCAAAAGAGGTCTCGAACAACTGCAAACCATCGCGGAAGCTGCCAGTCGCTTGCGATGGAAACCCTCGAATCAAATACCAGTCATTGCGGAAGTCGGTGCCGAACGTGCTACCGACCACCCCGGGCGTATAACGCAAGATTTCATCGAAACGTTGTGGCTTCAGGTCGCGAATCTGCTCTGCGCCGATTACCGATACCGACTGTGGCGTTTCGTTAATCGCCGTGTTTGTCTTTGTGCCTACAAGAGATCTGCCAGCAACATAGCCTTTGATTGGGCCTCGGGGATTCTCAACGAACAAACCTTCACGCGCGACCGGTGGCGGCGAGACCTGGGGCTGCGTGATGGTGCGCGGTGGGCGGACCGTACGACGAGCTTCCGGTGCAGCTGCTCGACGCACTACCGGAGCCTGAACGACAACGGGTGGAAGTGACTCTTGACCGAAAACATCAGTCGCAGTTCCCGCACTTAGCGCCAGATAGCTAGCAGCACCTAAGCTCCACAGGCGAATCGTTGATTGCGTCTTCATGGTGTCCTCATATCGGCGGCGATCAGTGCGGCATGCCCTACGCTCACCTACATGAAAACCTGGACGCGCGATCTTAGAATGCATCAAAACTTTCGCGAAACCATGCAATTGTTGTAAAATATTTTGTGGTAAACGAGGTTGAGCTGACGGTTTAGTGACCGGCAACGAAATTGTGGGTGTTTAGATGGGCTTGGCGCATTCTCGGCATCAAGATGCTCGTCAAGCTCGGTATTCAATATCCATTCTGAAAGTGCCCTCTGCTGCGGTCGCAAGAACGAGGAACGCGACGCCTAACGTTGCCCACGTGGACGAATACTCGAACTTCCACTTCGGCCCCACGTTCAGTTCCAACCATCCCTCTTCATTACTGGATCCGAGAGATTGAATCCGCAATTGACGACGTCCTCAATTCAACCAGCCTGATATTCGGCCTGCCAAGAGGATAAACTGAATTGCTGGCTATTAGAGAGATGTGCGAACGATCGCCGACCGACGCTGGCCCGCTTATTGTTCGCGCTGGCGGTTCTCCAAGGTTGGCGCGACTTCCCGCGCGACAACGCACTCCTAGCAGTGTGCTGAAGAACCCCCTCGCCACGGAGGAAGCTTGATGATTCACTTTATCATCTCGAATCGCGGAGGCGATCATGCGTGGCAGGTTTACGGATCAGGGCGGCCTGTTTTCGTACATCGCGCCCGATAAGCGGGTGCCGGCGAACCATCCGTTGCGGCAGGTCCGGGAACTTGTCCGGGATGTTTTGAGTGATTTGAACCGCAGCCTTGGGAGGCTCTACGCCAACGAGGGATGTCCTTCGATCCCTTGGAGGAACTGCTGAGCGCCCTGCTTCTGCAGGTGTTCTACGGCATCTGCTCGGAACGCCAGTTGATGGAGCAACTGGACTACAATCTTTTGTATCGCTGGTTTGTGGGACTGTCGCCCGACGATCCGGTCTGGGACCCGACCGGCGCCAACTTCCACGGCCAGAAGCGCAAGAACGACACCCATGCGAGTACGAGCGACCCGGACAGCAGGCTTTATCGGAAGGCGGCCGGACGGGAGGCCAGGCTTTGCTATATGGGCCACGCCACCATGGAGAACCGGCATGGGCTGGCGGTAGCCGGCAGGGTCACGCATGCCAATGGCACCGCCGAACGCCGGGCTTCGTAGGCCATGCTGAAGGCGAGACGCAAAGCCGCAGGCCACCGCATCACGGCCGGTGAGGACAAGGCTTACGTACCGCCGATCATGTTGCCAATCTTCGCGCCATCGGCGTGAGGCCGCATGTGACATAGAACCAAGCCGTCACCAAAACCGGCAAGACCCGCAACAGCGCCATTGACGAACGAACCACACGGCATCCGGGATATGGCATGTTGCAATCGCGCCGGGCGTCGCCGTCCATCCCGTCCTGGAGGGCCGCCGGCGAACTCGCGTCGCACCCGAGCATCGCCAAGCGGTTCCGGTCCAGGTCGCGACCTGCGTGTCCGAAGCCCTCGTCGGTCGGGCCGGCGATCACATCCTACGACGGTCGCTGAGTTTTACCAATCTGTCGGTAAACGGCTCGCCCAATCGGGAGGCCGGCCATGACCACCCACACACAGCCAGCAGCGATCGACAGCGTCAAGAAAAGCCTGGTCGCACTCAAGATGCCAGGTGCGCTGGAAATACTGGACACTACGCTCCGGCGAGTCGAACAGGGTGAGGTCACCTGGATTGAGGCACTCGATCAGCTGCTTATTGAGGAGCTGACGCTGCGCGACAATCGTCGTGTCCGCGCTGAGAATGTCTCGCCTGACGACGGTTAAATCGCTCGCGGGCTTCGACTTCGCATTTTAGCCCTCGCTTGATCGCAATCGCATTCTGGCGCTTGCGGAATTGAAGTTCATCGACCGCACCGAGGTGGTCCATCTGCTTGGGCCGCCCGGCACCGGCAAGAGCCATCTCGGGACGGCGCTCGCGGTCGAGGCCGTGAAGGCTGGAAAGAGCGTTGCGTTCGCCACGCTCGCCGACATCGTCACCACCCTCGCGAAGGCCGAACGCGAAGGCTCTTTGCGCGAGCGCCTGCGGTTCCTCGCCCGCGCCTCTCTCCTTGTCGTCGACGAGATCGGCTACCTCCCGGTCGTGCCCGGCGGCGGCAATCTATTCTTCCAGTTGGTCAACGCCCGCTATGAAAAAGGCGCGATGATCCTCACTTCGAACCGCGGATTTGCCGAATGGGGCGAGGTCGAAAACAGCGAAACGAATACCAACTGTTTTCAACAAACCAGGCAACCAAAACCAGCGCCGCCACGCTGTCCGCGATTTAGCGAAACTGCTGTCCGTCAGTTAGCGAAACTGCTGTCCCGTTTTTGCGAAATACGCACTCCGTCCAACCCGGAGGCTTCTTCGCACGTTTCTTCTACCTCTGAAACCAGGTTATCGGCTTCGCGCTTACGGATGTTCCCCTGTAACCTCGTCAGGAGCTCGGCGCCGGTTCCCCACTACTCGGCCTTGAACCACCCCTGCATCTGTGGGAACGCCTTAACGAGCGGGATGAGGGCGACGGCGACCTCGCTTCGCTTGAGGATCGGCCGGTCCGTCGGTCGAGATGCATCATCTTTCAGAAGTTCGCAAGCTGGCGAGGAACAAGTCGACGGCGGGTCACAAAAGTCGAATCGGCCGCCGGCTTGTTCACTTCTTCACGTCCGTAAGGACGGCCAGACGTTGCTGCGCAGACCGATCGTCACACAGCAACTCGACCGGGTCCAAGCTAACGCAGATTTCCTGCAGTCGGGCCCGAACGGCATCGGAGTATGTGGGTCGGTTGCCAGCCGCTGAAGCGGCGGCGGCGCACTTATGAGCTTTGCGGACGCGTGCACCGTCGCGCTGTTTTCGAAGCTTGAACGATGGCTATTCTAGAGCAGCCCGCTGCCGAGATGATGAGGGTTCGAGCGCGCCAGCCGTCGCCACGTGGGAGCGGAAGAGCCTCTTGCGACGCCTGCCAGGACAGCCCCGAACCAGCTTGATCGATGGTGAGGTTTCCCGACCGACCACGTCCGCCGCGTCGTCCAAGGGTGTTGAGCGCAGCGCGGAGGCGAACAGGGCCGGATCACCCGCCAACCGTTCTGCGAGATAGATCAGGATCCATCTCATGTCATGGTCTCCGGGCTTGTGCGTTCTGAACCGGCCTCAAAGCGCTCAACGAACGCTTGAGGCACCATCAAAATGAGGGCTTCACGTCCGACCGACACTCGGATTGGCGTCTTTGTGATAACCTCGCCATCGACGGCGACGTCCTGTTTTGGGACGGCGTCGATCATCAGCTCTGTGGCTTTGAGGACCTCAAGATCGGCAGCCCTAAACGGCGCGCGGAGGGCGGCGCGCGCCCACTCCTTGCCCAGCGCCCACTTGGACGGCCCCGTGAGGATGTGGACGACGATCTTGCCATCGTCAGGGTTGGCGTCGGGCGCAACCAGAACACCGCCTTGGTATCCTCCGTTCGCAATCCGAACGTCGAGTGCGTCGAACGAGGTCTCCTGGCCATTGATGGCGACAATGCATCGGAAAGGCGCATAACTCATAAACTTGCTTGCCCCGACCAAGAGGTACGCGCCTCGGCCAAGCCATTTTTTCAAGGCGTGCGGTGTCGCCCGGCCGACAATGGCCGGCATTCCGATGGAAGACCCATTGGCAAAGTAGTTGTCATTGATCTTGCCGAGATCGACATCGAAGACGCTCCCGCGGACCAGGACTTCAATGGCTCCAGGCAGATCAAGCGGAATCCCGAGCGTGCGGGCAAAACTGTTGGCTGTGCCGAGCGGCAGCAGTCCGAAGACTACGCTGACGTAGGCAAAATGTCCGATTACCGAACTGACGGTGCCATCACCTCCGCCAACGACAATGAACTTGCGTCCCTTGGCGATCTCCTCTCGCACGATCTCCAATAGTCTCTCGGCGTGCCGAACGGGATAGGAAGCGTCCAGGATGATTCCCGCTTCAGTGAGTCGCCGCTTCGCCTCCGAATAGGCCCGCGCACCATGCCGCGACCGCGTGTTCACAACGAGAACTGCGCGGCGGCTTTCCTTGATCTCCCGCGCCAGTGCGGCCTTTTCCGCACGACGGTCAAAGGGTTGATGGTTGGCTGAATGACTGGTGGTCATGGCTCGCCTACTGATTCTGAGTTGGGGACGGACTTGCGAAATCCTCTTGCGCAAGGAGAACGCGTCCGCTCCATGTGTCCGTGCTCAATTCACGCTTCGCAAAGCGTCCGCCTCTTACCGACTGTGCCAGAAGTTCGAGCGGACGATCAACCTCTGAATTCGCCCAAACGATCGTGACGAAGGATAGCGGGCGGAACATTTGCTCCTCAACAACCGAACCCATCCATAACGAACGGGACGTGCCATTCTGAAGAGCGTGGTCCGCTGGCCACACTCGAAGCACCAGCCGCCTATTTGGATTCACATCACTTTCTCGAATCAGGGTGAGATTTGGCCTCCGACCAACCTGGAGCGAAGGAATCACCGGGAGCCTCTGGGGGTCGGCAGTCACCAGCCAGGCGAAAGTGCTCGCGGCTGTCCACCGCTCGGGTTCCCGCCATCCCGAGGCTAACAACTTGGTCGTGAGGCTTTCGGGCGCTCCTGCCCACTGGAAGGTCAGCGGTTCTTCGATCTCTCCGGTCAGATCGATGCGGTAGGTCGGCAATGTCTCCCACGCAGTCGTCCACCAATCATCCGCTGCAATCGTCGGGGTTTCGTAGCGGACCGCATAGCGCTGCAGGTCCGCGGCGTGATTTTGTAAGACGTTGAATCCGCCAACGAGCACTAGCGCCGCGCCAGCGACCAGAGCGAGATTTCGTCGATCGAACATCTTCTCGTAGTGTCGGACATAGGCAAATCCGAGCACGATGACCCAGGCAGTCGCGAAAGTCAGACTGCCGAGCACATCGGAAGCCCAATGAGCACCAAGATAGAGGCGCGAGAAGACGATCAGCGATGCAAAACACAGGGCCGCAACGAAAATGGGCAGCCGCCGCGCAGGGCGCAATTGACGCGTGATGAGAAAGGCAAGAAAACCATACAGGACAGCATTGACGGTGGCGTGACCACTCGGAAATGAAAATGCTGTCGCGCCAAGATAACCGAGATCGCCGGGTCGAGCGCGGTGAACGGCGAGCTTCGTGATCGTGTTGAGGGTTGCGGCGAAGCCGACGGCTGCCGCCCAGTAGAAGGCGGTTCGCCAGGCGCGTTGCCACGCGAGCCAAAGGAACACCACGATTGTCACTGTGGTGGTGACGACTGGATCACCCAACTCGGTGATGGCGATCACGAACGTATCGCCGGCCGGCGTGCGCAGATCCTGTAAAGCGCGATAGATGACGCCATCAAACTGTAACAGATCGCCTCGAACGACACCCTCTAGGACGCTGAAGAAAAGCCAAGCGGAAGCGATGACCACACCTGCCCAGAGCAGCAGCGCCCGAGCCTCGCTTCGCTCTGGATCGAAGAGCGTTCCGATCTGCCGGGAGAGCCACGTGTCCTGCGACGCGCTCCATTCACGTAAACGAGCCTCGCCTGCCGCCATCAAGACAGAAGCGTGACGGAGTGCAAAACGCAGGCCAGAAATCAACAACCAGCCGAGGGCAACAACGAGGACGAGCAGAAGTGCCAATCGTCCCGCCGCCGCGCCCGCAAGCGACAGGGATGCTCCAAGGAGCATGCCCGGCAGGATGTGAGCCGGCGCCCAGGCAAAGGCCGAGAGAACATTGACGAGGTAGAAGCGGCCTGGCGGCATCGCCATCATGCCCGCCACCACTGGAACGAAGCCGCGCACGCCTGGAGTGAAGCGGGCAAGGAAAATGCTCTTGCCGCCGTGCCGATGGATGAATGCGCGGCTCTTATCGACCAGGCCCGCATAGCGATCGAGCGGCCAGCGCCCAAGGATCGTCTGCCGGTAATGGTGTCCAAGCCAGTAAGGCAGCCCGTCGCCCAGGATCGCACCAACGATGGCGGCGACCATTAGCGGCCACATCTTCACCGTTCCGGTTGGGATTAACGCGGCCACTGCAACAATGAGAGCCGAACCCGGCACAACCGAACCGAGGACCGGAATGGCCTCCAAAAAGGCGAGCACGAAAACGGCGCCATAGGCGAGGTAAGCGTGCGCCGCAATGGACTGGGCAACAAAGTCCATCACCGAATCTCGGAAGGGATTGACCCGCGCAATGCTTGCTCGTCAAAGCTGTGACGGGCAGACACCGAGTCATTCAGAAGGGAAAGACCGCGACGGTCGCCCAAAGCGCTGCCTTTCCGGAATCCACCGCGCCAATCGTTGCGCCAAAGAAGGGACGAAGATCACTGCCGTGGTGCACAGGATCGAGGCGGCAAGCCACACTCCCGAAACGCCTTGGCAAAGGTCCCCCAAGCCACGGCTGTCCATCGCTAAAATGCGACGACGGAACTAAACATCCTATAGCGCCGCGATGCTGGATGTCCACTTGGAACTGGGAGCATCGCTCGCCGGCGCGCCTAGCAATTGCGGCGTGCTCCTATCAGTCATCGAACAACGTTCCAAGAAACCACGGCGGCGTATCTGTGATCATCGCATCCGATGTCCGTAGCCACCCTAGTCATGATAAGCCGCCTTAGTTTGGGTAGCTCACTGCGCGAGCAAAGCGCGGGTTGGGCCAGGAGGCATCCCGGCTTAAACTGTCCCTGCGGAACGGGCGAACGCGCCTGGTATGTGACGCTCCGCTCGATGATCTTGTCGAGTTCACCCGACAGAGCCAGACTTCACGGCAGCTGGGCAGTAGTCGATCTCGACACCCAGGCTCCTCCATAACCAGATCGATCTTGCAGTGCGGGCACAACATGCCGGGGCTCTCGTTTGAGGCGCAGCCATTGGCGCGTCTGGCGTGGAGGTCCTTTCCTGTTAATTCGGCAAGGTTTGATGTGCGAGCCAGCGTCACCCGAACCTAAGCCGCTTGACAACTTTTCACTGCGTCATCCGCTTCTTTCTTGTCTCGGCGGATCTCGAAGCAGAGTCGCCAATTGCTGCAGGCGCTGGGGGTCAACATCAGGGCCTCGATCCTGATCAGAAAAATCTCAGAGCCGGCGTGGCGACCAGAACGCCGCCGAATAGGCCGCGGCAAATCCGAGAAACGCCACAGCCTAGGCGATGCCGGGATCCACTACCAGCACTCCGGCGTGGTTCGTTTCCAAGGCAACGCAGACCCGTGCGCGAGGGCTGCAAAAATCACCGCAGCTTAAATCAGCTGGGTCGCTGGATTCAAGGCGCTGCCCGGAATGACCGAGCGTCTGAGCGGCTCATCACGGCCAGTATCATGGTGCCGATCGTCCCACCGGTCCATGCGTGATTCTAGCGCCTAGCACCACGAGGTCGAAGGCGTTGAGCGCCTTTAGGATGAAGCCCACCGGAATGAACGCATGGATCAGCACCAGGCGGTCGGCGAATGTCTCGGCTCCAGCGGGTCAGGCGCACGAAGTGTAAGCCGCGGCATACCTGCAACAAATAGCGTGGACAATCTCGTACGGAAATCTCAGTATGCTCGAAGTCGCCAGAGATTGGAGATTTTTATGTCGTTTTCTTTTCCCAAGGAATGGCAGGAGTGGGTGGACCTGTTGCTGGGCGTCTGGCTTTGCGTTTCACCGTGGGCGCTGCATTTTACGGACGATACAGCTGCTACGAACAACGTTATCAGCGTTGGGTTTTTCATGATTATGGCTCAGGTTTTTACCATTTCGGGTTTTGCCGTCCTGGAGAAACTGATCGATGTCGCCCTTGGTACGTGGCTGGTAGCTTCAGTATGGCTATTGGGCATCTCGGCGTCGGCGGCAAAAATTGATCTGATTGTAGGCGGGCTCGTTGTTCTACTGTTTGCCTTCTATAAAATTTGGTCGAATCGGCGAGCTGCAAGCACGCATTCCTAGTCTAGACTAGTCTCGTTCCCCACTTCTGTTCGGTGCAATATCGCGCTTTCCGGCGCTGTCATCGGTTTGTTCTCTATCCTTGTCTTTCTTCAACGGCGTTATCACGGTCAGCACAAGGAAATTAGCGACCGCGAGAATGAGGCCGAGGTCGTAATAGCCGAAACCCACGGCCGTTCCGATAACGCCCGCATTCAAGATGCTGGCGGCGGTTGCGGTGCCATGGACAGTACTGCCAGATTTGAGGATCGCGCCTCCACCCACAAACCCAACGCCGGTAAAAATGCCCTCAAGGATGCGCGCCTGCGCGGAGGAGTGTTCGCCAAGGATTTCGATCGCAAGGATTGCCAATCCGCAGCTTGCCATGGCGACGATTGGAAAGGTCCGCAGGCCCGCGCTGCGGGCATCTCGTTCGCGATTCCAGCCAATAGGCAGCGCGAGCAGAAATGCCAGCGCAAGACGCACGAGGTGATTGGGCAAATCGCCCCAAATACCCCAATATGAACTCATCATCGCTGGTCTCTCGCAGTATAGCCGGAATGCTCAGCGGACCTCGAAGCTGCTCGAACGACGAGGTGCGCGACGCAATAGGATCTCGATCCGATCAGCATCTTAAGGGACGCCTGTCCTACAAGCAATGATTCCCGGAGAGGCCATCGCCCACCTCCATCTCGGAGACGGATGCTTGGATTCTTAATCCATCACAAAGCAACCCATGTGTGGCTCTACTCGCTGAGCGTCGGGCCGTCCATGAGCACGCACTGCCATAGGAGCGACGCATTTTTCGGCCAATGTTAAAAAAATAGCACTTATTAGATGGGATCCAACATGGAGCTACATCAATGCCCCTGACATTTGTTCTACCATGCGGCCGGACAAGCGGAAACAGTCAGTGCGGCAGCGGGCTAAGGGCAGCCGACGACAATGCTTGAATACGTGCTCCTCTTCGCCGTTGCTACTATCCTTATTGCAATGCTGCGCGCGTTACTGGTTCTCGTGATTGCAATCAGTGCTGGATGTTGGCGATTGCGTCGGTCTCTCGGTGTCCACCGGCCCCCTATAAAATCGATGCAGACTTGGGTCAGCTTCCACCTTCCGTCTTACTATGCATTTTTGAAGTCCCGACTCGATCAAAGCGTCTTCAGCGGCCTCCCGCTCACCCTATTTATCGTTGCGGCGCTCCACATCGTGGTGCTCTTCGGCGGCCTCACCCAGGAAGTCGTTGAAGCCAGCGGATGGTTAAGTTTGGATCAGGCAATCAACGCTTCCTTCGCTGCATGGCGTAGCTCTACCCTCGTTGCCGCATTTCTAGGAAGCCAGCGCGAATGGTCTGGGGTCCGAGGCAGCTGCGGTGGATCTACTGAAGTTGGTACTCGACGAGACACGTCAACGCGGCAAGATTTTCACAACTTGCTGCTGCGATCCAAGTCTTCGTTCCATGAGCCGACGCGCCCCCGACCACAGCGGATACCTTCAGGGTGAGCACATTATGGTATCGGAGCATATCCTCCAGAAACACGCATCCGACTTCTGGCTTGCCCGCGGCGCAATTGCGTTTATAGCGGGGTTACAGCTTCTGATCGTCAACGATCTGACGTGGGGGCCACGTTGGCTTGCTCCCACGGTCGAAGTGGCGATGCTTGTGCCACTATCAATCGCGACGGCCTGGACCATCGAACGGACACGCCTTGCGAGCGGCGACCAGCATTGGCGTATGATCACACGGCATCGGCGAGCGATCCGGACCTTCGCACTTATTTTGACTGCCGTCATTACGGCCATGAACCTCGAAGCTTTGGTCGCACTGGTACGCGCGCTGCTCCACGGAGGGACAGGGGAGAGTGGTCAATCGCTCCTCCTCGACGCCTTAAACATCTGGGTCACCAACGTCGTCGTCTTCGCGCTTTGGTTTTGGAACCTGGACCGAGGCGGTCCGGCTATGCGCAGCATCGCAGACCAGCGCGCGACCGATTTCCTGTTTCCGCAAATGCTGCCGAGCTTTCCCGCGGACCAGAATTGGGCGCCGGGCTTTATCGACTATCTGTACCTATCCTTCACCAACGCTACCGCGTTCTCGCCGACTGACACCATGCCGCTAACTCCGCGCGGAAAAGCGCTCATGATGACCGAGGCGATCATCTCGCTTCTCACCGTCGGGCTGGTCGCTGCTCGAGCGGTCAATATTTTAGCCTAATGAAATGTCAGCGCACGCCTCGCTTGTGCTGTCCATCCCTTGAGCCGATGTCGCGCGCGGAGCGCCGCGGCAGCGCCAGCGAGCCGCTGGATCACAATAGCTCGTCATGCCGGGAAAGGCGAGCTCGGTATACAAGCGCAGTGACGGTCGAGTTCTGGATCAAACGATCCACGTTCAGAATCTAGGTTTGGCGTGAGATCGAACAGCGCTTGGCGCACAGTATGCTCGCTCACCAGTGATGATGATGATGATGATGCCCGACGCCGCCGAAACCGAAGCTGATGCTAGGTCCATAACCATATCCATAACCGTACCCCGGATCATAACCATAGCCTGAACTATAGCCATATCCGGGGCCGTAACCGTAATAGGAATAGCTAGGCCGCGCGTAATAGCGCCGCTGAACATACCGCCGCGAATTGTAGCAACGCCCATACGGGTCGCAAATCAGGTGAACATTTTCCACGAGGGGCTCTGGCAGCCTCAAAGAAGCGCTGGTCATTTTCGCCAAAGGTAGAGCCGACGCGGGAGCTGCAATTGTGATAGTTAATAGCGCCGCAGCGCTCATAAGCGGAAAACGGGTCATTGGGTCCTCCTCTTGTAATCGTAGAACAAAAGCCGCCACGTCGAAATAGGTTCCACCCAATCGACCTCGCCCGTGCGGGAGGACGGACCGCCCTCCGGGTCTGGGCCTTGGTTTAATTCTCGGACGGCTTGCTGCTCTCCAATGTTTGCCGAAAAAGTGGCGACACGATTGCGTCGATAACGCCCCTGTTGTATTAGTGACCTTTGCAGCCGGCTCGCTCGCGCGTCAGTCTAGTTGTTGTCGCACTCTAGACTGCCAACACGAAATTGATACTCTGCTGCGGTCTGCCCAAACCTAAGTCCAGGCGGCAACGCGAGCAAAGCAGAATAAACAGTGAGTGTGAGGTGACAGCCATGTGAACGCCTCCAACAAATCAAGCCAACCGGCAATCAGAGGCAAAAAATCTGGGGGGGGGCCGCTTCAGCACGGGACAACATATTGATAATAGTGTTATATTGGTAATAGTGTTGCTTCGCAAAGCCTGCTAATCGGAACATATGAAACTAGGTAAAAGGCTGCCGAGATCGCAAGCGTCGGGCATTCGCCATACGTTGCTGGCGTTAACTGCCTTCGTGTATCTTTTTGTTGGCCTGTCCCATGCCATCTCCTGTGCCAATGAGATCGTGGTTGGCTCGATAGCCTCTGATTTCAGCGCCTCCCCGTTAGATGATGGTGGTCAGGACGACAATGGAACCAAAAAGCTGCCGGTGGTCGCCCACCATTGCTACGTCTGCGCACCAATCCTGACGCCAGCGCTGGCCGCTGTAAGCGGTCCGTCTGCCAAGACAGTCAGGCGTTCCTTTGTGGCTCCAAATCGTCTTCACGCAAACCCTCTCTGGCTCGATACGCCGCCACCCAAGCACCTCACCTGAGCAATTAGCCGAACGCGCGACTTAAGTCGCGTCGTCGTCCGTACGCTATTCAGGTTGATCTTATGTGGTCGGTTCAAGTGGCTCTGCACCTGGCGGGTGCAATGCTTTTATTCACAATTCCCGTCAAGGCCGCCGAACGAGCGGCGCCAGCCATTTCGCTGCCGCAAGCACTGCAACGCGCCTTGGCGGCAAACCCGCGGTTGACGGCGGCTGAGCGTGACATCGGCATTGCCAGCGGGCTTCGTATCCAGGCCGGGGTACTGCCCAATCCGGACGTTTCGTTCGAGCTCGACAACGCACTGGGATCAGGGCCTTACAAGGGCTTGAGATCGGCCGAGACCAATCTGCAGCTCAGCCAACTGGTCGAACTCGGTGGAAAGCGGGAAGCGCGCATCGCCGCCGGCGAGGCCGGCATCGGCTCGGCCGTGTGGCAGCGACGGGCGACGCGCCTGGAGGTTCTGTCGGAAGCAGCGATCGCGTTCATAACGATCATCAGTGCCCAGCGGCGGATCGAAATCTTTGACGAGCAGATCGAGGGTTTCGGTACACTGATTCCGTTGCTGCAAAAGCGCGTGCAGGAAGGCGCATCCTCGCCGGCTGAGACGCTTCGTGCGCAGGTCGCGGCCGATCTGTTCCGGGTCGAACGGGAGCGCGCCAAGACACAATTGGCACTCGCGCGTCGCGATCTCGCAATCCTGATGGGGGACAGCAGCCCTCATTTCGGCAAAGCGTTGGGACGCCTGACCAACATAGGACAACCACCGCCATTCCGGGACGTGTTGCGGGCGATTGAAGCCAACCCGCAACTGTTACGGTGGACGGCGGTTGCGGCCCAACGCAACGCCGAACTCCTGATCGCGCGGCTCAAGGCAATTCCCGACCCGCGCATTTCGGCCGGCTGGCGCCACTACCAAGACACCAATGACAACGCCGTGCGATTAGGCGTTTCCATCCCGATACCAATCTTTGATCAGAACACCGGCAACATCATCGCTGCTCAGGAAACGCTCGCCAAGACCGATGCGGAGCGAGCAATCAACAAGCTTGTTCTGACCAGCATCGTCGGTCGTGCTTATGACACCCTCACTGGCGCGTTGGCCGAGCTCAAGCTGCTGCGGACGTCGATCATTCCGAATGCGCGCAGCGCTTCGGAGACGATCCAGAGCGGATATTTGCAAGGACGGTTTACGCTGCTCGAGCTGCTCGATGTCAAAGGCTCGGTCTTGCAGGCGCTGCTCCGGGAACAGGAGGCCCTGCAGAACTTTCACATTGCCATTGCGACGATCGAAGGTCTTGTCGGCAACCCGTTTACGCTCACGCGCGAGACCTCAAGATGAAACGAATTCTGAGATACTTGTTTTTTGTGCTGGTCGCAGCGGGGCTGGTCTATGGCGGCTATCGGATGCTGAAACCGGCGGTGCCCAAGACGGCTCCTACGGAAAAGGCGGAGAAGGAAGAGCATGCGGACAGCGTCGCTCTGAGTGACGCCAAGATTCAGGCGGCTGGAATCGAGCTTGCAAAAGCCTCAACTGGGGTCCTGCGGGACAGCCTGTTGCTGAACGGGATAGTTCAGCCGAATCAGGAGTCACTGGTCCAGGTCACACCGCGCTTTCCCGGTATCGTCCGGGACGTTCGCAAGCGGATCGGCGACGTCGTTCAGAAGGGCGATGTGCTGGCAGTCATCGAAAGCAACCAAAGCTTGACGCAATACGAGTTGAAGGCCTCGCTTGCGGGCACGGTCATCGATCGCCAAACGACCCTTGGGGAATTTGTTTCCGAACAAAAGTCGGCCTTCGTAATCGCGGATCTGTCTGCGGTTTGGGTCGACTTCTCGGTTTATCGACGCGACCTGAAGCGGGTCAGCATCGGCGATCAGGTTCTCATCGATCCGGCCGACGGCGGACCCGCGATCGAGGCCAAAATTTCCTATCTTTCTCCCGTCGGGAGCAGTGACACCCAAAGTGCCATTGCCAGGGCAATCGTTACCAATTCCAGCCAGCGGCTGCGGCCAGGGCTGTTTATTACGGGTCGGCTGACGTTATCGGCCAAGAAGGTCCCGGTCGCGGTCAAGTCATCTGCTCTTCAGACCGTGGAAAGCCGCACCGTCGTCTTCGTGCGCAACGGCGAGAAGTTCGAGGCCCGCGATGTCGAGGTGGGCGATCGCGATGCGCATCTTGTCGAAATTCTCTTCGGCGTCCTCGATGGCGATCTCTACGCGGCGCAGAACAGCTTCATCGTGAAGGCTGAGATGACAAAGGGAGCGGGCGGCGATGAGCACTGATACCAACCACACGTTGATCACCGCGCTGATCAGGCCTCATATGGAAGGCCACGTTGTCCGTGCGCTTCATGATCTTCCTGACTTCCCGGGCTTCACCTTCGACGAAGTGCGGGGACAGGGAAGAGGGCGCGGACAGGGCGGCAGTTACGTCTCGACAGACACGGATCTCACCTACCATCAGTACCTGGAGCTGAGATTGGTATGCCGGTCCGACCTCGCTCAGGACATTTGCGGGCGGATCGCCTCGGCCGCATGGACGGGCAGGAAAGGTGACGGTATCGTCTACACGACGCCAGTCCATTCGTTCGCACGCGTCAGGGAACTTGGCAAGCGCCCGGAGCAAGCTCATGATTAATGGTATTCTTTCCTTCGCCATCCGGCAGCGATGGCTGGTCATGATCGGCGTTCTGGTCATGGCCGCCTTCGGGGCGTGGAATTTCACGCGGCTCCCGATCGACGCCGTGCCTGACATCACCAACGTCCAGATCCAGATTAACAGCCGCGCGCCCGGCTATTCGCCGCTGGAAGTCGAGCAGCGGATTACATTTCCGATCGAGACCGCGATGGGAGGTTTGCCTCATCTCGATAGCACTCGCTCTCAGTCGCGCTACGGCTTGAGTCAGGTCACTATCATTTTCAAGGACGGCACCGACATCTATTTTGCCCGGCAGTTGGTCAACGAGCGGATTCAGCAGGTCAAGGACCAGCTTCCACCCAGCATCGAAACCGCGATGGGACCAATTTCCACGGGCCTTGGTGAAATCTATTTGTTCACCGTCGAGGCGAAACCGCAAGCGCGCAAAGCCGGCGGCGGCGAATACACGCCGAGCGATTTGCGCACGATACAAGACTGGATCATCAAGCCGCAATTGCGCAACGTCCCCGGCGTCATTGAGGTCAACACCATCGGCGGGTTCGAGCGGCAATTTCACGTGCTGCCCGATCCTGCCCAACTGATGGCCTACAAGCTCAGCTTTCGCGAAGTGATGACGGCGCTGGCGGCGAACAATGCCAACGTCGGCGCCGGCTACATCGAACGAAACGGCGAGCAATACCTCGTTCGCACACCGGGTCAGGTCGCAAATGTCGACGAAATCAGGGACATCGTCATAGGTTCCCGAAACGGCGTCCCCGTTCGGGTTGGGGACGTAGCCGAAGTCAAGGAAGGTAAGGATCTGCGAACGGGTGCAGCAACAGTCGATGGCAAGGAGGTGGTGTTGGGCACCGCCATGCTTCTGATTGGCGACAATAGCCGGACCGTAGCTCAGCGCGTGGCGGCAAAGCTGAAGGAGATCGGGCGCTCACTGCCGGACGGCGTGATCGCGCGAGCCGTCTATGACCGGACCAAGCTGGTCGAGGCCACGGTCGCGACAGTGGAAAAGAACCTCGTCGAAGGTGCGCTTCTCGTCATCGCGATTCTGTTCCTGATCCTCGGCAACTTCAAGGCGGCGGTCGCCACGGCACTCGTCATCCCGTTGGCCATGCTGTTTACCATTACCGGCATGGTCGAAAACAAGGTCAGCGCCAATTTGATGAGCCTTGGCGCCATCGACTTCGGCATCATTATCGATGGCGCGGTGATCATCGTGGAAAACTGCCTGCGTCTCTTGGCGGAGGAGCAGCACAGACAGGGCCGCGTCCTTGATCGGCAGGAGCGGTTTGAAACTATCTTGACGGCATCTAAAGAAGTGATTGGTCCGAGCTTGTTCGGGACGCTGATCATCGGCGTCGTGTATCTGCCCATCCTGACGCTCACCGGCGTCGAAGGAAAGATGTTCACCCCGATGGCGTTGACGGTTCTGATGGCGCTCACCGGCGCAAGCATCCTGTCGCTGACGTTCGTACCGGCCGCCGTGGCCTTGCTGGTAACCGGAAAAGTCTCGGAGCATGAGAACTGGTTTATGCGCGGTGCGCGCCATGTTTACACGCCGCTCCTCGCAGCTTCAATCCGCAACCGGTGGGGCGTCGCCGTCATCGCGGTCGTGCTGATGGTCGTGTGCGGCATCGCGGCGTCTCAAATGGGCGGCGAATTCATTCCCAGTCTCGACGAAGGCGACGTGTCACTGCAGGCGATCCGCATTCCCGGCACGAGTCTGACGCAGTCGCTTGAGATGCAGGCCGTGCTCGAAAAGCGGTTATTGAAGATTCCCGAGGTCCGGGAAGTGTTCGCCCGCACCGGGACGGCGGAAGTTGCAACCGACCTGATGCCGCCCTCGACATCCGACGGATACGTCATGCTCAAGCCGCGGAAGGAGTGGCCCGATCCGGAGAAACCCAAGGCTACCGTTGTTTCCGAAATTCAGGAGGCGGCGGAAGAGATCCCGGGCAACGTCTATGAGATCTCGCAGCCGATCCAGCAACGTTTTAACGAACTGATTTCGGGAGTCCGCAGCGACGTCGGCGTCAAGATCTTCGGCGACGACCTGGACGTTCTCGTCCAGTCCGCGGCCAAAGTGCAGGCAGTCCTGCAGGGCGTACAGGGCGCCGCCGACGTCAAAACCGAACAGGCGGCGGGGTTGCCAGTGCTTACGGTCAAGCTCAACCGTCAGGCGCTGTCCCGCTACGGCATCAGCGTCGGCGACGTTCAGAACCTGGTCGAGATCGCGGTCGGCGGCAAAAACTCCGGCATGGTGTTCGAAGGCGACCGTCGTTTCAATATCGTCGTCCGCCTCCCGGAACATTTGCGCTCCGATATCTCGGCGCTCAAGGCGCTTCCGATACCGCTTCCTCCGCTGGAGACGCAGGCAAAGCCAGTCACTGCGGTCTGGAACAACTCGCCGCTGTCTCAAATCCGCTATGTACCGCTGTCGGAACTGGCCCAAATCGACGTCGCACCCGGACCAAATCAGATCAGCCGCGAAAATGGCAAACGTCGTATTGTCGTCACCGCGAACGTCCGCGGACGCGACCTGGGGTCGTTTGTCGCGGACGCCCAGGAGCAGGTCGAAGCCAAGGTTAAGCTTCCGGCGGGCTACTGGATCGGCTGGGGCGGCCAATTCGAGCAACTGGTGTCCGCCACGCAGCGGCTGACGATCGTCGTGCCGATCGCGTTGCTGCTGATCTTCCTGCTGCTGTTCATGAGTCTCGGCTCCATGCCGGACGCGCTATTAGTTTTCAGCGGAGTGCCGCTGGCTTTGACAGGCGGAATCATCGCTCTGCTGCTGCGAGGCATTCCGCTTTCGATCAGCGCCGGGATCGGCTTTATCGCGCTGTCCGGCGTGGCGGTGCTCAATGGCCTCGTCATCATCACGTTTATCGAGCGACTGCGCAAAGAGGGGCATGCTCTGGTGGACGCAGTCAGTGAAGGTGCGCTCACCCGTCTGCGTCCCGTCCTGATGACCGCGCTGGTTGCGTCGCTTGGTTTCGTACCGATGGCGATCGCAACCGGCGCCGGCGCAGAAGTGCAGCGGCCGTTGGCGACCGTCGTGATCGGCGGAATCATCTCGTCCACCATCCTCACCTTGTTGGTCCTGCCGGCCCTCTACGTGCTGTTCAGGCGGGAGGATCTGGAAAATGGCGAATCCAAGTCAGCGGTTACAGAATCACCTGTTACAGAAGGAGCAACATCATGAAACACCTCTTCGCTATCGTTTGTCTCATCCTCATGTGGTCCGCGCCCTCGTATGCTCAGCATGCGCATGGCGGTGAGAAAGGCCCCAACGGCGGCCCGATGGAGGACGTTGCCGGCATTGATGCCGAGCTCATCACGTCAGGCGCGAAAATCACTATCAACGTCTTCGATCCTAAAAGCGCCAAGCCGGTCCCAACGAAGAACTTCACGGCTGCCGTGTTGATTACTGGCGGCAGCGCGCGCGAGACCGTCACTCTGGCCCCCCAGGGTGAAAACTCGCTTCAAGGCGACGCGAAGAGCCCCGTGACGGCAGGCGCAACGATCACCCTCACCATCAAAACGGCAGAAGGACAATCCGGTCAGGCCAAGTTCAAAAAATAGGACATTGTATTGGAGCGGAGCGAACAAACCTTAAATCAACGTCGGGCGATGAACGGTCGCCGCTGTCTCACCGCGGCAGCCGTTGCGCTAACCAACGTTGCCCGCGTTTTAGTGGCCACGGCTCTATCCTTGGCTGCCATTTTCGCAGCCGACGCATGGCAGCCGCTTCAGGCGCAGGCGCCAACGGCACGAATCGTCGGCCTGGGCGCCACGACCTGCCAGCGGTTCACCGATGACGTCAAAGCCAATCCTGCGCTTCGACGCGACTATCTGGCTTGGGCGCAGGGGTTCATGAGCGGAATCATATCGAGCAGGCCGCCGGGTGTCGATGAGGGCCTCGACCTCGCTCCAGCAACATTCGACCTCATCAAGCAACTCCACTTCCTGGAAGATCATTGCGCGCGCAATAGCTCGATGGATTTTTCGGACGCCGTAGCGGCGCTCTACAAGCGGCTACGCCTGGAGGGCAAGACGTGAGATTTGAAACGTGATTTGAGCCGTAGTACTGCACCGAAGGAAGCGATCATGAGTGATACCGTTCAGCCTGCGAAGCTTCGCTTCCGCGTCGAAGGAATGGACTGCGCTTCTTGCGCCACGAAGATCGAAAATGCTCTCCAGCGGATGCCAGGTGTCACCGACGTGGTCGTCTCCGTGCCCGGCGGCACCGTGACGGTCAGTCATGACGATGGCGGTGTGGACGACGTCAAAATCCGCAATCAGATCTCCGATCTGGGTTATCGCGTCACCCGGTCGGAGCCGGCGCGAAACGACCGGCGAGGCATCGGCAAGGAAACGTCGGCTAAGCACGAAGAAACCCATTCGCATATTCACGACCATGCTCCGTCGGATCAAGCCTGGTGGGCAACCCGCAAAGGCATGCTGACCATTGCATCCGGCGTGGCTTTGGCGGCCGCGTTCGCAATCGGCAAGGCCGCCCCGGCCACGGAGCGTTGGACGTTCCTGCTTGCGATGCTGGTCGGCCTCATTCCGATCGGACGACGCGCGATCTCGGCCGCGCGCGCCGGCACGCCGTTCTCGATCGAGATGCTGATGTCGATTGCGGCCGTGGGTGCTGTTTTCATCGGCGCGACCGAAGAAGCGGCGACGGTCGTGTTCCTCTTTTTGATAGGAGAGCTGTTGGAGGGTGTTGCCGCCAGCCGGGCGCGCGCCAGCATTCAGGGCCTCACCAACCTGGTCCCAAAGACGGCGCGCCTCGAAGAGAACGGCCAGGCCAAAGAGGTACAGGCGGACAGCCTGGAAGTCGGGTCAACCATCCAGATCAGGCCGGGTGACCGCGTTGCTGCGGACGGGGTCATTATATTCGGAGAGAGCGCGATCGACGAAGCACCGGTCACGGGCGAAAGCACGCCGGTCCGAAAGGGACCGGATGCGACCGTGTTTGCCGGTACCGTCAATGGCGACGGTTTGCTGCGCGTGCGGGTGACTGCCGCTGCCGCAGACAATACCATCGCCCGCGTGGTGCGCCTTGTTGAGGAGGCGCAGGAATCGAAGGCGCCGACGGAGCGTTTTATCGATCGGTTCTCTCGCTTCTATACGCCGGGCGTAGTCGTTGTCGCCGCGTTGGTCGCCGTCGTTCCTCCGCTCTTGTTCGGGGGTGAATGGAGCGGCTGGATCTACAAGGGATTGGCCATCCTGCTGATCGGCTGTCCGTGCGCACTCGTCATCTCCACGCCCGCCGCGATCGCCGCCAGCCTGTCCGCGGGCGCCCGCCGGGGTCTATTGCTGAAGGGCGGCGCGGTCCTCGAGCAGATCGGCAAAATCACCGTGGCGTGTTTCGACAAGACCGGCACGCTCACTGCCGGCAAGCCCCAGGTCACGGACATTATCGGCTTTGCACGCAGCGAGGCTGACGTCCTGCGTTTCGCCGCGGCGCTCGAAGCCGGTTCAAGTCACCCGCTCGCTACTGCGATTTTGGCCAAGGCGACAGAACAGAATATCTCGTTGCCGGCAACCTCCGGCTCGAACGCGATCGGCGGGAAGGGAGTTCGGGCCAGTGTCGAGGGCGTAGAAGTATTTTTGGGATCGCCAAGGGCCGTCGCGGAGACTTGTACGCTGACAACCGAGCAAGACACGAAGATCGCAGCCCTGAACGACGAAGGCAAAACGGTTTCTCTTGTCACGATCGACGGGACGATCGCGGGAGCGATTGCGATGCGTGACGAGCCGCGCCCCGACGCGAAAAGCGGGCTCAAGCTACTGACGGACGCCGGCATCCGAACTGTCATGCTGACCGGCGACAACCGCCGCACGGCGGATGCGATCGGCAAGCAGATCGGAATAGAAGTTGAAGCGGAATTGTTGCCGGAGGACAAGCAGCGCATTGTCGGCAACTTTCAAAAGGCGGGCTGGTCGGTCGCCAAGATCGGCGACGGTATCAACGACGCGCCAGCGCTGGCGGCGGCCGATGTTGGCATTGCGATGGGGGGCGGCACCGACGTCGCGCTGGAAACGGCCGACGCCGCTGTGCTGCACGGGCGGGTCGCGGATGTCGCGGCCATGGTCGATCTGTCGAAGCGGACGATGGTCAACATCCGGCAGAACATTTCAGTTGCACTTGGGCTGAAGGCCGTCTTTCTCATCACTACGATCGTCGGCTTGACCGGTTTGTGGCCAGCCATTTTAGCCGATACCGGTGCGACCGTTCTGGTGACGATGAACGCGCTGCGTCTACTGCGCCTTCCGACGGCCGGATCTCTCGAGCCTAAAGTAGCCGGGAAATCATAACTCAAACCATGCCTCGCGCTCAGAGAATTCATTAAAATGCTTTATCGATCGCACCTGCTTTCGCCGCTTAAGAGGCTGTTTAGTTCTGCAGTGCCGCTCATAATCGTTGCCCTCATCTTTGGGTTGACAATGGATGCCGCCTTTGCAGCTCCAGGCGAGACGGGCGGAACGACAAGGTTCGATCTGGCGCTTCTGGTCCGAATCGGCGTTGCCGTCGCACTGGCCTTCCCTATTGGCTGGGAACGCGAGTTTCGCGGTTCGGAAGCCGGCGACCTTACCTTCATGCTCGTCAGTCTGGGCGCGGCTGCGTTTACCGCCGTCGGCATCGAGAACTTCCCGGCAACCGCCGAAAAGGTAATGGCGGGCGTCGTCACCGGCGTAGGATTTCTCGGCGGCGGCATGATCCTGAAAGATGGCGGCAACGTTCGTGGCCTGACGACTGCGGCCGCCATTTGGGCGACGGCTGCGGTCGGGATGCTCGCGGGGGTTGGCGAACTTCTCATTGCCGGGACTGGTCACCGGAATGGTTATTCTGATTCTGGAGTTTGAATTTCTGCCAGTGATTGGCCGGCTCGACGCCCGACGCTGGAGGCCGAAGAAAAACGAGCGGGAAACAAACGGACGTGAATTCTGACGGAAAGTTTTACTTGGAGTGCTTAACCTGTGCGCAGGTCTTTGAATCCCTTTTACCTCACCTTTCGAGCGGAGAAAGATGATGATCGATGTGCGGCACCATCATGCTAAAATGTCTGGCGAACTAGGGAAGGATTTTGCGAATTGCCTCCATAGGCAAGGCGTATGTGGCTCAAATTAAATAGATCTGCGTACGGCGCGCTCGCTATCGACTTTCGTGCCGGAGTCATTCCAGGCGCTTCGATGAAAATCAATCCTATCCTAACGAGGAGATCACAATGGGTTTCGATCAATATCACGAACCAGCGGAAGAGCTTTCGCAGGAGATGCGTACCTTTGCAAGAATGATCACGTCGCTTATTGAGGAAGCCGAGGCCATCGGCTGGTATGAACAACGAATGTCGCTGGAAAAGGACAAGGAAGCCAAGGCCATTATGGCGAACGCGCAAAAGGAAGAGTTCAAGCATTTCGGGATGAACCTCGAATTTCTTCTTCGCCGCAATAAGGATTGGCGGACCGAGCTTCAGGGGATTCTATTCTCGAAGGGAGACATCGTGAAGCAAGCCGAAGCTGCCGAGAAGAAGGTCGATTGATCCACTCATGAGGGGGTTGCCATGGTCGATAAAAGGTCGATCCCGCGGAAGAAGGTCTTCAAGGCCGGAAAGATCGCTTTCGGCGGTGCCGTTATCGATTGCACCGTCCGAAATCAAACAATGTACGGGGCTTTACTCGAAGTGGAGAGCCCGCTCGGAATTCCCCGGCAATTTGTGCTGGACATTGCGGTCGATCACTTTCGGCGCGAATGCGAAGTCGCCTGGATCAAGGAAAAGCGGCTCGGCGTCGTTTTCCGAGGAGGCTGATCGATAGATTGGTGGATGGGGAGGAAAGCTTCCGATGTTGAAACTAGCCCTCGCTTTAGCGTTTTGTCTTGCCGCTGCGGACGCACAAGCCAGAGCCTCCGGCATCGCTCAAGGCGGCTGGTCGAAACTTTCGGCTGCGCAAATGCATCGTCTTCCGCAAGCTGTTCGTCTGGCGCTTCATCAAGCACAAGCGGGGTGCGGCGCGGAAGCGATCAGGGTCAGGAACGGCTTTGTAACATACTTGCCGATCCCTGATGGGCGACAGCTGATAACGATTCATTTTGAACATGTCGAATGCGACAATGGCAAGCTTTGCGCGCCTGCTGGCTGCCTTCACCGTGTGCTCTTCTCGAGCGCTGACGGCAAGGTTCAACGCGATATCTGGCGGGGAAACGTCCGCGAAATCAATACGGCGTTCTTCGCTGGCAATCTGCTGATCGAAATCGATTGCAGCCAAGGAGCCAGTATCTGCAGCCGCCAGTTGAAATGGAACGGCAAAAGCCTGCAGATTTCGACCAGCCGTGAAGCTATTCGGGCACGTTAGCGAGTTTGCTTATTTCGTTGATGTCTTGCGAGTCTTTCAGCAGCTTACTCGCAATTTCATAGGAGCGGTTGAGTTCAGCCAAACGGCTCATCTCGATCGTCGGCTGAACATTTGATTGTTCCAGCATGGCCTGCACAACCGTCGCTGAGCCGGTAGTCACCTTTGGCTGCTGATCGGACCGGAGTAAATTTCCCCCAGCCGCCTCTAGCCTTGCGCCGGCTGCAAAACTCACAAGCCTCAGCTTACCGAGTTCTACTTGCTGCACTAAAACGCGGCCGGAGGGATCGATCGTGATTTCACCCGATCGAGGTGGAACGATTATGGCGCCCTTATCACCAAGAACCGGCAGACCTTCCAACGTCACCAGCCGGCCGTTGGCATCCAAACCAAAGGAACCGTCTCGGGTGTAACGCTCCCCCTGGTTCGTTTGGATTGCGAAATAAGCATTACCGTTGATTGCCAGATCTAGCGGATTGCCGGTAGATCTGAAGGCGCCGGACGCGGAGGATGTAAAAGGCAGCGCAGCATCGACCAGCGACAACGGGCGCTCAGGCTTTTCACCGATTTCCTGAGGCTTTTCGGGCTTGAGGTACTCTTGAAAGGAGAGCTGCTGGGCACGATAGCCCGTCGTTTGGCTGTTCGCCACGTTGTTTGCGGCAACATCCAGCCGACGCCGGAGCGCCATCAATCGTGAGAGGCTGATGAGCGTAGTTTCTCCGACCACCCGAACCTCTTCTCGTCGAATCGCTCCGACCCTATTCGAAATTCGCAATTGCGCCAAGATCAGAACTGACGCGCTGAGCGCAAGCGCGTCCCGAATACGGGGATTTGGCCAATGCACGAACGTGGTGTAAGCCAGATGCAAGGCAAAACGGCAGGAGCTCTTCAATGGCTGGCCCTAAAAGCACCAAGCAGTCTGCTGACCGTTTCAACTATGAGGATTTGACCACCGCGCCGTTCATCTACTTTGACGTCGTACCTGTCCACGGCACCATGGGTGGCTGTTTGCAGATTGAACTTGCCGCCCGCGTTCTAACTCCGGCACCGGGTGGAGAGGTGAAGTCAAATTCCTGACGACCGGACGTTTGAGGTGCACCAAGGCGGCCGCAACTAATCTTTGCGACGCCATAGATTTGGGATTGCGAATGCTCGACGAAGCCGAACGAGGCCCCGCCGCCGCTGCAAAATTGAATTGAAAAGGAGGTGTCAGCCGTGTGCTTGCTTAAGGTGCAGCAAGAAATTATAACGGCACACCCGCCGATGTATTTTAACTGCCGGCGAACGTATTCATGCACGGGGGTAACGTACCGCGCTGACGAACTGGTAACGTTCAGGCACGCAGTACGGAAGCACACAACATCTATAATGAGATTGTTCGTCTTGGCGGGTGAAAGCAATGGCAGGCGTTCGGGCTGAAAGAAAGTCGGCATCTTGTGAGGGATGCGCGGATTGAAGTATCAGTGACGCCGGCGATGCCCTGGCCTAACGACCACGACAGGCTGGTTGTGGCCTCGATACCAAGAGCGCTGCATACCTCGATTGCCATAACCACCTGCATGCCCGCGCATTTCCGCACGCGGGCTATCGTGGCCGGATCTGACAACTGGATCCGCAGCCGCAATACGAGGTGTCGCGATCGAAATGGCAACGAACACACTTACAAGATAAACTAATTTCTTCATTTTGTTCTCCGACGATGAGAGGCTGCAACATCTGTCGGACATGAAGGTTCGGCAACCGAACGAATGAATCGGCGATCCGCTCCTCCTCATTTTTCTAAAGACTCCTCAAATATCGACCTGGCACACGCCAGTGCCCATACCTGTTGCTGATAGAAAGGAGCCACGATTAGCCGCGAGATGTTAATTCGAACGCAGGGCGAAGCACGGCTGCTTATTTTATCGCTCAGCCGGATAGGCGATCAACGGCCGGCGCCTTTGGTCGCGAAGCCCCGGCGCTGGGATTGCCGCGGACGGCGTAAGAAATGCCGTCCGCAGGATAACAACCAGCCGTCTGCCGTTGATTAAGAAGACAATGGCTGAAAGGCCCAGATACGCCCAAGCCAGCCAGGTTAGCGTAGCGATAGTCCGGGCCTCATCGTTTCTGTAGTGGAAGGCGAGGTAGACCTGCACGCTGAACAGACCTACCAACGTCAGCGCGGAGGTGATGCTCAGTCGCAGACGCAACAGCAGCGCGAGGCCAAACAGCGATTGAGCCGCCGTGAGGAAGAATTCCTCGCTTTGCCGGGCGTCGAGAGGCAACGCAGAAGCTACGCCCGCTCCGACACTCATTGCCAGCGGCAGCATCCCAACGAGCAGTGTCCACTGGTTGATCTTGTCGCTAATCATCGCGGTTAGCCCGTTACCGGCACGGTTGGCGAGCACAAACAGCACCGCAACCGATACCGCAGGGGCCTCGCTGGCGAGAGGGGCCAGCCACTGGATCAGCAGGAACTCGTTGATCCCGATGACCCGCCCGGTTTCCACCATCGCTTCGGCAAAGGGTTCGGCGACCGCCAAAATGATGGCACAGGCTATTACGACGAGGCCGCCCATCGCCGCCCATTGCTTTCCCGGAGAGAGCTTGTTCAGCGCGGCCGCGGGTCCAGCTTCTTCCTGCTCGCTCGAATCGTCGGTTTTTGGCAAATTGCGCACGCGCCACACATACGCGCCAAAGATTGCGGCCAGCACGAGGAAGTCGAACAGCGTGATGCGGCCCTTGAACATGATGACAAAGGCATAGAGGCTGGCGAGGAGGAGAAACCCAATTTCGGCAGCATTTGAGGGGGCGAGGTCGATTGAACGATGCCGGTCCTTGATCCAGTGCAAAAGGACCATCAGTGGCCATGCGAGCCCAACCAGCAGGCGGTTGGCCCCCGTCATGTTGGCGGCGGCATAGTGGACGTACTGCGATTCCGGGCCCGCACGCCCGGCCTGGTAGGCGTAATAGAGATCTACGGCGTATTCCGGCAGTACGGTCACCAGCGCGACGACAGCGAGGATGAGGCCCTGCGAAATGTGCTGTTCGGCGGCTTCGGCGCCCCAAGACAGTAAAAACCCGGCCGCCAGAATGGCAACACCGAAAATTGCCGCGTCAGCGACCGGGCTGGGACGAAGGCCGAGGAGGCGGAATAGAACGGCCGGCGCGGTCGCCAACAGCGCGATTGCGACAAAGATCAAAAAGCGTCTCAAGTGGAACTCCGTTATGAACCGTGCTGCTGTTGTCGGGATGAATACATTTGAATAGATCCGTGCGGCCGATGTACGCTCAGGGAACTGCCCGGGTAGTTTTTCCGAAAGTTAAGACGCGATAGCCATAAACTCCGAGCGCCAGAAACAGGACGGCATTGCCGGCCGGCTCGATCCACCCTGCTACTTCCCGATAACGTTCGGCAAGGACATCACCCGCCGTAGCGAGAAGCCCCGTCCAGAGAAGGGATCCGAGGGCCGTGGTAACGAGAAAGGGGCCGAGGGGCATACCGGCTACACCGGCCGGCACCGAGATCAGCGTGCGCACGCCCGGGACCAGCCGGCCCACCAGGATCGCCGCCCAACCGTGGCGCGCGAACCAGGCGCTGGCCCGGTCGATTTCTGCTGGGCTCAAGGTAAGCCAACGTCCATGCCGCCTCGAAAAGGTCTTCAGGCGCTTAAGGCCGATCCATCGGCCCAACCCATACCAGAAAAGCGCTCCTACAAGCGATCCGATCGTACCGGCCAACACGACGCCGATGAGGATCAGTTGCCCGCGTGCTGCGACGAATCCTGCCAGCGGCATGATGATCTCTGAGGGAATAGGGGGGAAAATGTTTTCAGCCAACATGAGAAGGGAGATTCCAAAAAGGCCCTCCGCGCTCGACGGCTTGGGTTATCCAATCAAGCAGATTGGCCTCCTTTGACGATACCCTGGGAACAATACAAACGCGACGGGATCATCATGCGTTCCATTGCAGGACGAGCTTTATCGAGAAGACAGGCGAGATTAGCGGCTAATGACAGAGACCCCCACCTCAGAACATCATGTGCAACATTTCGCCCCCGCTGCTCCACTGCTTCAGCCCGGCGTGACCTGTTGGCGGTTGGAGCGCGCTGCCCGACTGGCCCCCATTATTGATGCTGCTCCCTACTTCAGGCTGGTTCGAGACGCCCTGCTTCGGGCGCGCCATTCCGTCCTTTTTATCGGCTGGGAGTTCGATTCCCGCATCAAGCTGGACCCTGACGCGCCCCTTGCTGGCTTGCCGGACCAATTGGGTCCGTTCCTAAACGCTCTCATCGAGCGTCGCCCCAAACTATGCGTGCGCGTGCTACAATGGAACCCTTGTTCGCGGCGCGACACCCCTCTACCTGCTGAATTGGATGACCAGTAAGCGCTTTCAGTTCCGGTTAGATAACGCCCATCCCCTGGCGCAGCCCACCACCAGAAGCTCGTCGTCATCGACAACACGCTGGCGTTCTGCGGCGGCATCGACATGACGAACGACCGCTGGGACACGCGCCATCACAGGGACGGGATTCGCGGCGGGTGCGACCCTCGGGGCAAGCCTACGGCGCCTTTCACGATGCGACAATGGCGGTGGACGGTCCAGCGGCGGCGGCCTTGGGGGACCTTGCCCGCGAACGCTGGCGCAGGGCCACTGGCGAGCAGATCGAGCCGCCTCCACAAGAGGGCATCGATCTCTGGCCAGGGGGCTTGGAGCCTCTGCTACGCGATGTGGAGGTCGGTATCGCCCGGACCGAGCCAAATTATCACGGCCGGACTGGCGTGCGGGAGATCGAGGCGCTACATCTGGCGGCGATCGCCGCCGCGCGGCGTGCTATATATATATAGAGGGCCAATATTTTGCCGCGCACTGCATTGGCGAGGCGCTCGCGGCGCGTCTGTACGAGCCGGACGGGCCGGAAATCGTGGTCATCAACTCGGAGCGCGCCCGCGGGTGGGTGGAGGAGAAGGTGATGGGCGCCGCCCGCGAACGACTGGTCGGATACCTTCGGGAAGCCGACCGGCACGGGCGGTTTCGGATCTACCGCCCGGTGACGGCAAACGGTGCGCCGATCTACGTCCATGCCAAGGTGCTCGCCATCGACGATCGCCTGCTGCGGATCGGGTCCGCGAACCTAAACAATCGGTCAATGGGTTTTGATACGGAATGCGACCTCGCCATCGAAGCGCGTTCAGGCGCAGCCGATGAAACAGCTGTATCGGAGGGCATTACTGCAATCCGCAACGGTCTTCTGTCAGAGCACCTTGCGACAGATCCAGCCACATTTGCGGCCGCTCTCTCGGGCGCGAGCGGCTCGCTCATCAGCGTCGTCGAAAGCTTCCGGCGCGATTCGGGCCGCACGCTTGTGCCGCTAGAGATCACCGAGGCGCGTGGAAAGCCGCTCCGTGAGGGGGAATTTCTCGACCCGGAGCAGCCGGAGCCGATATGGTCGATGGTGATGCACGTCGTTCAGGACCGCTTTGGTCGAAGATAAAGGTCTAGAGCTCGGCTGAACGCTGGCGTGTATTCGAACCAGTTTCCGTGGGCCGCTGTCACAAACGCTAGATTGGAAGGTTACCGCGATTTCATCATCGCGCTCATCCGTCGTTCATCCCGGAACCTTTATTCTTCCGCCATGTTTTCAAAAAAACATAGGAGATCAACATGAAGCTTAGATATACTCTTGCAGGGTTGGCAGCTTTCGGCGCTGCAGCATTTTCGATGGGGTCGGCCTCAGCGCTTCCGATGGCACCGGTTACGGGTCCTTCGAACGTGGAGCAGGTTCGGTTGGTATGCGATCGTCACGGGCGATGCTACCGCACCCGCCCACGCGTTTACGCCGCACCAAGCTATGGATATGGGCCGAGCTACTACGACTACGGGCCAAGCTATTACGGTAGCTACGGCTACGGTGGACCGGCAGTTAGCTTTGGCTTCGGCGGCGGCCACGGTGGCTTCGGTGGTGGCCATGGCGGTGGCTTCGGCGGCGGTCATGGTGGTGGTGGACACCACGGCTGGTAGTGAGCATTCTGACAATCTTTGCTTCGTTCGTCACCTGCTCATCAAGCGTGCGAGCACGATCTAGCAAAGCCCGGTCATGCCGCTCGGCGGCAGATGCCTGGTCTTGGCCGTGCGCCACCGAGCCCCCGTAGGCTGACGATGCAAATTGGCATCGCGCGACTGATGGGCGGTACCGCTCTCCTTGTGTGGTGCTGAAGCGTCCATTGCCGCATTCAGCTGATCAATTTCCACAATTTGGAAGTGCCATTGCACCTATCCGGCAAAGAGTGGCTGTGCGGTCCGAAGCCCGCGAGCCAATATCCCTTCCAATCGTGCTCCACCCTACAAGGTTTCTTTTGAAGCCTATCACAACTGCAGCTTCGTGAGAACGTGTTGCACGTATCACGATCCGCAAGATTTGGCCGGCCAAGAAACCTTTGGGAGGACGGGAGATATGTCGAGTTGCCGCCAAATTTTTAGCTAAGGAGAAACGAGAGCAACTTTGCCGCAGAATTCATTGGTCGAGTTTTTATCCCTTAACGCCTCGGATATGGAAACGCTTCTTGCGATCTTCATTGGCTCTTCAAGACCCGGGACTGATCAGAGGTGGAGGGTCCAGTAAAGATTCGTGCGCAGTCCGAAAGGTTGCGCTATATTGCCTCGTATGATGATCGCCATAAGCGGATGGGAGATGTTATCCCATCTCATTAACCTCGCAATAGCGTACGTGCTTGCACTCCCGATTGGCTGGAATCGAGAGCGGGCAGAACGCAGCGCTGGCATCCGGACTTTTCCACTTGTAGCAATGGCAGCCTGCGGCTTTGTGCTGGTCGCAATCCGTATCCTAGGCGCAGATTCCATCGGCCAGGCGCGCATCTTGGAAGGATTGATTACGGGGGTCGGCTTCATTGGTGGGGGCGCCATATTGAAACACGGGACGCAAGCCTTGGGTACGGCCACAGCCGCCAGCCTGTGGTCAACAGGCGCGCTCGGAGCGGCCGTCGGCTATGGCTTGTACGACATTGCCGCGATACTGAGCGCCGTGACCTACGTGACGTTGCGGTACGCCCCATTGAAGGAGATCGCCCGCGAAAATGGCGGCCAAGGATCGGTGTAAACTGCCGTCTGAATGGAGTGCCGCGGATCAAGCGTGCGGCGCAGCAAAGACATTGCATGGGTTAGCAACGGCGAGATCAAGCGGCGGACCGAGGTGGTCGGCATCTTCCCCAACGAAGACACCATCGTTCGCCTCATCGACGCGATCCTGCTCGAACAGAACGATGAATGGGCCGTCCGCCGCTACTGACGCTGGAAACCATCGCCCCTTTGAGCGGTGATCCAATCGCCAACCTTTCGGCAATCGCCAGCTGCCCGGCTCTGGCCGGCGAACGCGGTGCCGCCGCCAGTTCGCCACGCCCGGGGACACGATCAGGTATCGACCGCTAATGCATCTTTGATGGCGGCTTGGCCGAGCGCCGCTCTAATCGTCCGGAGCACTGGCAAGCCGGGCGTTCTGCGCGCGACTCGACCAGAAGGACATTGCTATATGTCACCGTCCTTGATCGCGCACGGGCTCGGCTCGACGCCGATGACCGTGCCGGCGGGGTTGACCGCTTGCGCAAGCGGGCAAGCAGAAGCCCGTACCGCAGGCGATAGAGTTTTGATCCAGATCAAGGGTTGGCCGACACCCCGATGCCATATACGCTTCGGGGCTGGAGACGGACGTGATAACGCGGCCAACACTCGTGATCGTGGTTGATGACAGTGCGAGCGTTCTGAAGAGCGTGGCGCGGCTGTTAGCGCACCACGGCATCGACAGCCGCACGTTCGCCTCGGCCGAGGCGTTCCTTGAGAGTGACAGCGTGCAGATGGCAACCTGCTTGCTGCTTGACATTCAGCTTGGGGGAATTTCAGGAATCGAGCTGCAGCGCCGGCTTGCGGCATCGGGATCGAAGCGGCCCGTCATCTTCATGACCGGGAGCGACGACAAGGATATGCGCGATAAGGCAATGGACGCCGGATGCATAGCATATTTGCGCAAGCCGTTCGCGGGTCAGGTTCTGCTGGATGCCATTGGGAAAGCTTTGACCTAACCGGCGCGGCGCAGCAAGAGATCACGTCGGGGTTGGTCAACGTACCGAGATCACCAAGAATTCCCTCGACTTGCTTTTTATCGGCGCCCCGGGGGCGGTATCTTTCTTTTCCGAGAACCCAGTCTATACAGTCAAAAGACAAAACCCCATGACCGATGTGGCCGCCATGACCTCGGAAGTTGCCGCCGTTCCCATCGCCCCTCCGTGTCCCGCAGTTATAGCGGGGCGCTCCGATCCGGTGTCGCAGCTCCGCTACTGGCATCTCACTGCCGATACCAATTGACTGGTGGCCACCGTGGAGCGGCTGCCGTAGCAATCTTCCGAGATTTGGGGATCGTTAAACACGACAAACGACCAGCGATGATAAATTACATAGCAATTACAATGATATACGAGTTCGCAGTTTTATTCGGAGTGGCGCACCAAGATTTTCTATACTAGGCTTTCGTTTAAAGTCCGGACCATCGGCGAGCTATCTCCGGTGATGTTATGCTCCTTCTGACTGCGCGAACACAACTAACCGTCGATACAAGACGTCACGTTTGA
>Ga0307492_10000028_pt1 | contig 91512 bp, 91 predicted proteins | sample SI3LmetaG_FD_202365 | JGI IMG/M metagenome (GOLD analysis project Ga0307492, IMG submission 202365) | Sea-ice brine microbial communities from Beaufort Sea near Barrow, Alaska, United States - SI3L | ecosystem: Environmental > Aquatic > Marine > Coastal | place: USA: Alaska | collected 2017-05-06 | reverse complement strand
CGACTACATCGAGCGGTTCTACAATGCGACCCGACGTCATTCGACGATCGGATACCTCAGCCCTGTTGAGTTCGAACGGAAGCTGGGATTAGCTTAACTAGCCGTCCACTAAACCGGCAGCAGCTCAATCTCGCTACCAATACTTAACATCGGCTCTTTGGAGAGAGCGGATTTTCTGAATTCTTGGCTATCAAGCAACTCGCCCAACAATCTGAAAGAAGCGGCTCTCCTATATCTTGCTGACTGCGGGGTAGTGAGTGATTTACCTGCGATTCAGAAAGAGCTTGATAGAGCTGACTATAATACACGACGTTCCGTGGCCGATGCTGTTATCGCAATAAATTTGCGAGAGAGCCGTGAGAAGGCGTTCAAGGCACTAATTGAGCTCCAGAACGAGTCTCTTGGTAGAGGTCTCTTATTGGCCCTGTTTGCAAAGACTTCGGGCATATCATCTGAGACATTGCGAAATGTACTCAGTCATCGAAATGCGCAGATTCGGAAGGGGGCTTTGAAGTTACTCAGTAAGCGCCGTGAGTTGACGCTTGAAGATGCCGGTAAGCTATTAGCTGATCCAAATGGTTCAATTCGATTAGATGCAATTTTTGCATCTATGAAACTAGGCAAAGCTTTCTCAACAAACGAGGCTCGGCAAATCTTAGTTAAACCGCAGCCCGGAATCCTGTTCGGTAGCTCTGATAGGGAAGGAGAGAAGAATTTAGAGAGATTTCGCGAAAGAACCTTAGCTTCTCTGAGCAAGAGCGCGTTGGACGATTTGGTAAAGGACATCTCGATCTTCGATATGTCCGCGTACTTCGCTCGAGCGCGAATGCATTTTGGTGCATACGGAGCAGATTTGAGGAAGGTAATCGCTGATAGATTCAAGGATTTTTTTGAATCTCATATTGAAAAAATGTCCAAAGTGAGCTCGTCAGATACTATTCAGAAAACGCGATCCATCGAAGATCGTATGCGTAAGGAGTTGACCCGAAAAGCCGTAGATGTCCTTTGCTCAAAATTTCACGCCTCAGATCTCGCCTTAGTCAGGTCTGTTCTCCAGAGTGATTTTATAGATTATTCCGCGTGCGACATCGAATACTTAAAGAAATTCGGCGAATGGGATGACATCCCACTAGTAATAGCGATTGCAAAAAAGCCAGATTATAGCCGAGGGCTGCTTATGTCAGAGGATGATCGTGTCGCTAGGGCGGCCGACGCGATCTATCACATAGGAAAGAATCGAATCGTGGAAATCCTACAGATGGATATTCCCGGTGACATTCTTTCAAAAATCGTTGCGATAATTTCCCAAGTTTCTTTCGGGCGGCTCGAAGACTCTGTTGTTCTGCAACTGCTGGTTTCTGAGAATGACAGCGTGCGGAAGAACTCTGCACTAAAATGCGTGCAATCATTCTCGAAGGACAGATTGCGAACTATCCTGGCTAGTTACATGAATCCAGACGAGCGTAGATTCTATAATGTAATTTATTGGCTGGATTTTGGAGTTTCATCCACGAAGGAAATCTCTGCTAGAGTGGCAGGCAATATTTTTAGTGAAATTCTAGCGCCCGATCTTGACTAGCGTTGTGAATCTGCGCGCAAGACGCAATACAAAGTATGATAAATCTTTATGTTCATCATACTGTAATCTGGGGCGGGTAAACAGCTAACCATCCTTCAGCGAACCCCCAAGTTGGCAAAGGACGAGAACGGGGAAATTTCTTCGTTCGCCAATGAAGCCGCGCCACACTCGACCCCCGTGGCGCGGTTTTTGTTTTTGTGTGTTTAAGAAGATGTCATGGCCGGGCATAGCCGTCTGAAGGACGGCGTCGCTTCGCTCGCCCCCGGCCATCCACGTCTTTCTTGAAATCGTGAGGTGAAGTCGTGGATCACCGGGTCAAGCCCGGTGATGACGATTGAGAGTGTGGCGCGATTGGTGCCTTGCTGTGCGCCCGGCAATGGTGGGCAAAACTATCGACGTCATTGCGAGGAGCGTAGCGACGAAGCAATCCAGCTTTGCAAGTGTGGATTGCTTCGCGGAGCCTGTCATCGGGCGGCGCTTGCGCCGACCCGTTGGCTCGCAATGACGAGTAGGACAGGCGCAGGAACGCAGCCCTCAAATATACTTCTTCATCTCTGTCAGCAGATCGCTGCGCAAATCCTCGCGGTCCATTGCATAGGCAATGTTCGCGGCGAGGAAGCCCGACTTCGAGCCGCAGTCGTAGCTCTTGCCCTTGAACTTGAAGCCATAGAACGGCTGTGACTTGGCAAGGCCGAGCATCGCATCGGTGAGCTGGATTTCGCCGCCCGCGCCCTTCGGCTGGGTTTCCAGCACGTTGAAGATTTCCGGCTGCAAGATGTAACGCCCGGTGATCGAAAGGTTCGACGGCGCGACTTCCTTCTTCGGCTTTTCGACCATGCCGTCGAGCTCGAACATGTCGCCCTTTGGCTTGCCGACGCCGACCACGCCGTACATGTGGACCTGATCCATCGGCACTTCTTCCACCGCGATGATGTTGGCCTTGTCCGCGCCCGCCGCGTTGGCGGCATCGATCATCTGCTTCAAACCGCTCGGCTTGTTCTTCACCAGCACGTCCGGCAGCAGCACGGCGAACGGCTCGTTGCCGATGATGTCGCGCGCGCACCACACCGCATGGCCGAGGCCGAGCGGCGCCTGCTGCCGCGTGAACGAGGTCGCGCCGGCTTCCGGCTGGTCGCGCTCCAGGATGTCCATTTCCTTCAGCTTGTTGCGCTCGCGCAGCGTGTCCTCAAGCTCGTAGGGCCGGTCGAAGTGGTCTTCGATGACGCCCTTGTTGCGGCCGGTGACGAACACGAGGTGCTCGATGCCGGCTTCCAGCGCTTCGTCCACCACATGCTGGATCAGCGGACGGTCGACCACGGTAAGCATTTCCTTCGGCATGGCCTTGGTTGCGGGCAGGAAGCGGGTGCCAAGACCGGCGACGGGAAACACGGCTTTACGGATTTTCATGAGGCTCTTTGCAGGCTGGGGGAACGTTGAGGGGTGTTAGCAGGTTTTATCGGGCTGAAAAACGGCGGGGCGGGCGATCAGTTCCGTAAAGGTTAGCGGATGAACGGTGGCTGAGTGCCGTGTGGATTTTTTTGAGGCGGGCTCTTCATCCCTCCCCCTTGTGGGGAGGGTGGCGCGTTGCGAGCGCTTGCGAGCGACAAGCCGGGTGGGGGCGAGTTCGCAGACCCCCACCCCGGTCTCGCTGTCGCTCGACCGACCCTCCCCACAAGGGGGAGGGAGAAGAAGGCTTCGCGGGGAGATCGCCGCGTCATCTCGCCGCCGAAAAATGCCGCTTTGTTAATCGGGTGGAAACCCTGTCCGGGCCTCCTGTATCCGGGATAGTCTTGAGCGGGTGAAACGTAAAATGGCACGGATCGAGCGTGAAGAGAGCGCGTGGCGCATGGCCGCGGGCGCAGTCCTGACCATGTCGGTGATCGGCGCGGCGTCGATGCTGGCGGGTCCGGCCCATGGCCAGACCGCGTCGGGGCGCGGGCCGTTGTCGTGGTTCGGCGACATCACCGGCTCGATTCAGCAGCAGCAGCCATCGCAGGCCCCGCGCCAAGTTCAGCCCGCGCCGCGCCGCATGGCGCAGAACGGCACACCGAAGGAATGGAGCGGCGAGGACGGCGCGTCCGGTCACCCCTTGATGACGGCGGATGCGATCCGCCGCTCGGCTGCGAATTTCGACCGCTGCGTCGCCGGGATGTGGCCCGAGGCTGCACGCCGCGGCGTCTCGCAGGCGAGCTTCGAGCGTTTCACGCAAGATCTTTCTCCGGACCTGCGCATCATGGACCTGATGGACTCGCAGCCGGAGTTCACCAAGTCGGTGTGGGATTATCTCGACATCCTCGTCACCGATGCGCGGATCGCGCGCGGCCGCGAGGTGCTGGCGAAAAACGCGGCGACCTTCGCCGCGGTCGAAAAAGCCTACGGCGTCGATCGCTACATCGTCGCGGCGATCTGGGGCATCGAGTCGAACTACGGCACGCAGGGCGGCGACCGCAGCGTGCTGAATTCGACCGCGACGCTGGCCTGCATCGGACGGCGTCAGGGTTATTTCAAGGACGAGTTTCTCGCGGCGCTTGAGATTTTGCATCACGGCGACCTGACGCCGCAGCAGATGCGCGGCTCGTGGGCCGGCGCGTTCGGCGCGACCCAGTTCATGCCCACCGCGTTCAAGAAATTCGCGGTGGATTTCGATCACGACGGCAAGCGCAACACCGTTGACGACGTTCCGGACATCATCGCCTCCACCGCGGCGAAATTCAAAAAGGACGGCTGGGCGCCGGGACAGACCTGGGGCTATGAGGTCGAGGTGCCGCAGGGCTTCAACTATCTCCATGCCGATCGCGCGAAGAATTACACCATCGCGCAGTGGGAGCATCTCGGCGTGCGGCGCGCCGGCGGCAAGCCGTTCCCGCGGGGCACCGACAAGGCGTTCCTGCTGGCGCCTGCGGGCGCGGACGGACCGGGCTTCCTGATGCTCGGAAACTTCCGCTCGATCATGCGCTACAATCCGTCGGAGGCTTATGCGCTCGCCATCGGGCATTTCGCCGACCGGCTGCGCGGCGGCACGCCGTTCGTGCAGGCATGGCCGCGGCAGGAGCGGGTGCTGTCCCGCGACGAGCGGCTGGAATTGCAGCAATTGCTGGCGCAGCGCGGTTTCTATCGCGGCGAGCCGGACGGCAACCTCGGCGGCGAGACCAGGAAGGCGCTGCGCAGCTTCCAGGCCTCGATCGGGGCGCCTGCCGACGGGTTCGCCTCGTCCGGCGTGCTGGAGCGGCTCCGCGGGCGGTAAGTCGCTGGTTTTGGACGGGTTTCCCGGCCCCTGAGGGCCGGGCGGTAACCTTCAAGTTGACATTTTCCGGGCGCACTTGACGGATGCGGCCTGACCCCGGTTTATGGGCCCATTGCCGGAGTTTTGGGGCGTATTATTTGCCCCGGATATGCAACCGCGGCGACTGCGCGAGCGACCAAGATCCATGTCGACACCGAACAGGCCGAAACGGACGTCTTTCCTGCGCGTGTTCACCGAGCGCGGGCCACTAACTGTCTTGGCGGTCGCGGGCGCGATGCTGTTCGGGATCGCCGGACCGGCCTCGGCGCAGTTCTTCGATTTCGGTTTCGGCCGTCCGCAGCGGCCCGCACCGCCTCCGCAGCGCGGCGGCGGATTCTTCTCGCCGTTCGGTGGTGGCGGACTTTTTCAGGAACAGCAGCAGGCGCCGCGGCCGGTGGATTCCTCCCGTGCGCCCGCGGCGGCCAAGCGTGATGCCCCTGCCGAGCGCAACGTGCTGGTGCTCGGCGACGCGATGGCGGACTGGCTTGCCTACGGACTTGAAGACGCGCTGTCGGAAACGCCAGATCTCGGTGTGATCCGCAAGCACAAGACCGTCTCCGGTCTTTTGAAATATCAGCCGAAGGGCGATCCGGCGGACTGGGCCGCGGCGGCGAAGGGAATCCTCGCCACCGAGAAGCCCGACGTCATTGTGGTGATGCTCGGCCTGAACGACCGCATTCCCATTCGTGAGCCGGTTGTTGAGAAGAAGCCCGACGCCAAGCCAGGCGACAAGGACAACAAGAAGAACGCGAAGAAGGATTCCCGCGCCAAGCCGAATGAGGCCGAGGCGGCGAAGCCGGCTGACAAACCCGCCGGCGATAAACCCGCTGACGATGCCGAGAGCAAAACCGCGGACAGCAAGCCGTCCGATTCGGAGGTTGCTCCGGACGACGACGATCCGCCCCAGGTCGCGGCGCCTGACAAGGCCCGCTCGGCTGGCGGCATGTACGACTTCCGCGAGGAGCGCTGGGTCGAACTGTACGCCAAGAAAATCGAGGAGATGATCGCGGTCCTGAAGTCCAAGGGCGTGCCGGTGCTGTGGGTCGGTCTGCCCGCCATTCGCGGCCCCAAGGCCACGTCGGACATGCTGTTCCTCGATGCGCTCTATCGCGACGGCGCGGGCAAGGCCGGCATTACGTATGTCGACGTCTGGGACGGCTTCGTCGATGACGCCGGGCGTTTCGCGCAACAGGGCCCGGACTTCGAAGGCCAGATCCGCCGCCTGCGTTCGACCGACGGTGTGTTCTTCACCAAGGCCGGTGCGCGCAAGCTCGCGCATTATACCGAACGCGAAATCCGCCGCGTGCTCGCCGCTCACACGGGCCCGCTGGCCGTGCCGAGCGAAACCTTCGCGCCGGATTCCAATATCCGTCCGGGTGAAGCTGGCCCGCGTCCGCTAATGGGACCGGTGATGCCGCTGGTGGCCTCGCAGGTCGGCACCGATGAACTGCTCGGCGGCGTCGGCACGCGTCCGGCGTCGGTCGATGCGCTTGCGGCGCGTACACTGGTGAAGGGCGAACCGCTCGCGGCTCCTGCCGGCCGTGCGGACGATTTCTCGTGGCCGCGCCGCGAGGTTGGTGCGCTCAGCGCGCCGCCGAGCGATCCGGCGGTGGCGAGTACGTCCTCGGACGGGACCGCCGCGCCGCAGAAGCCGAAACCGAAGAAGCAGCAAGTCGTCGTCCAGGGACTTTTCAATCCCTCCGCGCCGCCGCCGCAGCAGCGTCCGCGCACCGGACCGCCGCGAGACGGATTCCGTGATGGATTCCTGCGGCCTCCGGGCAATATCGGCTCACAGGGCTTCGGCTTCGGCGGCCTGTTTGGGCGCTGGTAATCGGCGCTTTCTTCGCGGCTGGATCGCGTCAATTCGATGCAGTAGGGTCCGCGCCGCTGCTCCAGAAATTTCCGTCAGGTCGAGATCGTGAACAGAAAACAACGCCGGGCTGAAGGAAAAACCGGCAAGGGCGTTGCGCGTTCGTCCAGCCTTCTCGAAGAGACCTTGTTCCACCAAGCCATGGCGCATCATCAGGCCGGGCGTCTGCGTGATGCCGAGGCGAACTATCGCGAGGTGCTCGCTGCCAACCCTCGCCACACCGGCGCCCTGAGCTATCTCGGTCTGCTCGCGCATCAGGCAGGCCACAGCGAGGGTGCGATCGATCTTCTGCGCAAGGCAATCGCATCGGACAAGCGCAACGCCGAGCCGCATTACAATCTGGCGCGCATCCTGTCCGACTGCGGACGCGACGACGAAGCGATCGTGCACAACCGAAAGGTGCTGGAGATCGATCCGCGCTTTCCCGGCGCGAACAACAATCTCGCCGCGCTGCTGTTGCTTCACGGACGTTCCGCTGAGGCCTTGACGGTTGCCGTCGATGGATTGCGGACAGAGGACACCGCAGGCCTCAAATCGACATTTGTGATGGCGCTCCGTTCGCTCGATCCTGCGGCCGTCAAGCTCGATCCGAATGTCATTCAGCTTCTGGTGCGTGCGTTGCGCGAACCATGGTGCCGCCCGCGCGATCTGTCGGCTGCGGCGGGAGTGATCCTGCTCCGCAGTGCTGCCATGACGCGCTGCGTCGAACGAATATCGCATGCGGAGCCTGCCCGGCTGGCTGAACTGTTCACCCAGAGCGATCTCGCGGCGTTGCGCAACGATGGCCTGCTGGAGGCGCTGCTCGGCACATCGCCGGTCACGACAGTTGAAGTCGAACGAGTTCTGATCGCCATTCGCCGCGCATTGCTGAATGAGATTGCCTCAGGCACGCTTGATGCCGATGAGGCGTGGCTGCCGCTGGCGGCGGCGCTCGGACAACAGGGCTTCATCAACGAATATGTTTTCGACGTCACCGAAGACGAGACGGCTCAGCTTGACCGGCTTCGTGACGAGGTCGCCGGGGCCATCGCGCGGAACGAGGCGGCTGTGCCGATCAAGCTTGCGGTTCTTGCAAGCTATCTGCCGCTGCATTCCATTTTCGGAGCCGAACAGCTTGCGGCACGATCCTGGCCCGATGCAGTGACGTTGCTTGTCGCGCAGCAGGTCGCTGATCATCGCGATGAACAGGCGATACGTTCGGGAATCGAGCGGTTGACCGCAATCGAGGACGACGTTTCGGAAAAGGTGCGCGCGCAGTACGAGGAAAATCCCTATCCGAGATGGAGCAGGATTTTCGCGGAAACCCAGCCGTTGCCGGCCGATCATTATATCGGGATGCGGTTTCCGGGCGCGCCGTACAAGCCGATTGGAAACCGCGCGCTCGATGTCCTGGTCGCGGGTTGCGGCACCGGGCAGCATGCGATCCAGCGGGCGCTGCAATTCAGGTCCGCCAACATCCTCGCCATCGATCTCAGCCTCAGCAGCCTCAGCTACGCGATCAGGAAGTCGAAGGAATTGGGATTGACCAACCTGCGTTATGCGCAGGCGGACATTCTGGCGCTGGAGGGTGACAGGGCATTCGATGTCATCGATTCAAGCGGCGTGCTGCATCACCTGAAAGATCCGCTGACGGGCTGGCGCAGGCTCGCGGGTCTGGTGCGTCCGGGCGGGCTGATGCATATCGGACTTTACAGCGCGACTGCACGCGCCGACATCAATGCCGCGCGCGCGTATCTGGCGCAGCAGGGCAGGGACTATTCCGTTGACGAAGTCCGTCGTCTGCGGGCGGAATTCGCCGGCCGTGCGCCGGGAGATCCGCTGCACAACATCACCGGGTTCAGCGATTTCTTCAGCATGAGCGAATGCCGCGACCTGCTGTTCCATGTTCAGGAGCACCAGTTCTCGATTCCGCAGATCGCAGCCTTCCTTGCGGAGGCCGGCTTTACATTCCTCGGCTTCGAGACGCCGGCGCGGACCAGCTACGTCCGGCGGTTTCCGGACGACAGGGCTGCGACCGATCTTGCGAACTGGGCGGCGTTCGAAGCTGAGAACCCGTCGACCTTCGCGACGATGTATCAGTTCTGGATTCAGAAGAACTAAAGCAGAGCAAGCGCGCGTTTCCGGATTGATGTTCGTCATGCCCGGCCTTGTGCCGGGCATCCACGTTCTTCTGTTTTGCTCTCAAGACGTGGATGGCCGGGACATAGGCGAGCGGCAGCGACGCCGTTCTTCGAACGGCTATGCCCGGCCATGACGATGGTGCCCGGTTCCTGCACACATTTTCACCGGTTCCACTCATCATTTTCCGGAACACCCCGAGCCGTGGGTCGTTGGTCAGCCTCTCAACGTGAAGAGGAGGATGACATGAAGATTCGTATGGCAATGGCAGTCGCGGCGATTTCGCTGACGCCGGGCATGGCGCTCGCACAGACCGCGACGGAGCAGGGCGCGCGCGAGGGCGCGGCGACGGGTCACAGCATCGGCGGCCCGGTCGGCGGAGCCGTTGGTGGAACGGTCGGCGCGGTGGTCGGCACTGCCGTCGACATTCCGGCGGCTGTGATTTCTTCGGTCACAGGGTTGCCCGGACCGTCGGTGGTGGTGAAGGAGCGCGTGGTGGTTGGTGAGCCGCTGCCGGATTATGTCGAGTTGCGCCCGGTGCCGAGCCACACCGAGTATCACTATGCGGTCGTGAACGATCGGCGTGTGATCGTCGAGCCGCGGACCCGGCGTGTCATTCGCGTCATCGAGTAACGGTGCGCTGAGCAGCCGCGCCGGACGATGCGAAGCGAAAGAGCCCCGTCAGCGGACGGGGCTTTTTTGTTTGTTAAACCGAACGCGGTCCAAACAGGATGACCGTGGCGCCGATCAGGCAAAGCGTTGCGCCCGCGACGTCCCATCGGTCGGGCCGCACGCCTTCAGCGGCCCACAGCCACACCAGCGATGCGGCGATATAGACGCCACCATAGGTCGCATATGCGCGTCCGGCGGCGTCGCTCGGCACCAGCGTGAGAAAGTACGCAAACAATACCAGCGATACGATGCCGGGGGCCAGCCACCAGATGGATTTGTCCAGCCGCAGCCAGGCCCAGAACGCGAAGCAGCCGGCGATCTCGACGAGGGCTGCTGCGATGTAGATGAGTGCTGTCATGAGGGCATGGTCCGGAACGCGGGGGGATCGTCATCCTGAGGTGCGAGCGCTTGCGAGCCTCGAAGGATGACAGCGCAGAATTCTTGCCGTCGCCCTTCGAGGCCTCCGCTTCGCTTCGGCACCTCAGGGTGACGGCAATTTAAGGCCTGTCGCGGCTACCGCGGCAGCGTGGTCGATCCCATCAGGAACTGATCGATCGCAGCGGCGCACTGGCGGCCTTCGCGGATCGCCCAGACGACAAGTGACTGTCCGCGGCGCATGTCGCCCGAGGAGAACACCTTCGCGACCGAGGTCTGGTAGTTGTTGGTCGAGGCGCGCACGTTGCCGCGCGGGTCCAGTTCGACGCCGAGCTTCTTGAGCAGACCCTCGTGCACCGGATGGACGAAGCCCATCGCCAGCAGCACCAGTTCGGCCTTCAGCTCGAATTCACTGCCCGGCACCGGCTGGAACTTGTCGTCGACATGGACACAGTGAAGCTTGGCGACCTTGCCGTCGTGGCCGGAGAACTTCTGCGTCAGCACGGCGTATTCGCGGATCGCGCCTTCGGCCTGGCTTGATGAGGTGCGCATCTTCAATGGCCAGTTCGGCCAGGACAGCCCCTTGTTCTCGCGCTCCGGCGGGGCCGGCATGATTTCAAGCTGCGTGACGGACTTCGCGCCCTGACGGATCGATGTGCCGATGCAGTCGGAGCCGGTATCGCCGCCGCCGATCACCACCACATCCTTGCCGCCGGCGAGGATCTCGCGGACGTCGCCGAGCGGCTCGTTGCCGACGCGGCGGTTTTGTTGCGGCAGGAAATCCATCGCGAAGTGAATGCCGTCGAGGTCGCGGCCGGGGATCGGCAGATCGCGCGAGGCTTCCGCGCCGCCGGTCAGTGCCACCGCGTCGTAGACCTTCAGTAAATCCTGCGGCTCGACAGCGCCGGCGTAGTTGCCGCCGACCGGTGTGTTGTAGTGGAAGGTCACGCCTTCGGCTTCCATCTGCGCCACGCGGCGGTCGATGATGCCTTTTTCCATCTTGAAGTCGGGAATGCCGTAACGAAGCAGGCCGCCGGCCTTGGCGAACTTCTCGAACACATGAACATCATGGCCCACGCGCGCGAGCTGCTGCGCGGCGGCAAGGCCCGCGGGGCCGGAGCCGACCACGGCGATCTTCTTGCCGGTCCTGGTGGCTGGGACTTCCGGCTTGAGCCAGCCGCTGTCCCATGCGCGGTCGACGATGGCGCATTCGATGGTCTTGATGGTGACCGGGTTGTCGTCGATGTTCAGCGTGCACGACGCTTCGCACGGCGCCGGGCAGATGCGCCCGGTGAATTCGGGGAAGTTGTTGGTCGAGTGCAGGTTGCGCGAGGCTTCTTCCCAGTTGCCGTTGTAGACGAGATCGTTGAAGTCCGGGATCTGGTTGTTGACCGGGCAGCCGGGCGTGCCGGGCTGAACCGAGCCGGTGCCGTGGCAATAGGGGATGCCGCAATTCATACAGCGCGCGGCCTGATCGCGCGTGTCTTTCTCGCTCAGCGGAATGACGAATTCCCTGAAATCCTTCACCCGCTCCGCGACCGGCTCATACTTGCGGTCGTGACGCTCGATCTCAAGAAAACCTGTAGGCTTACCCATGTAACCCGACGCCCCTGAATTCTAGTCCATCAGTTTCTGCCGTCATCCTGCGCGCTCTTGCGCGCCTCGAAGGATGACCAGTTTCATTCCCGTCGCCCTTCGAGGCTCGCCGCAACGCGGCTCGCATCTCAGGATGACGGGGTTCTCTGCTTACGCCCCGATCGCGATTTTCGGTTCTTCCGGCTCGCGCGATTTCATTTCCTTCAGCGCGCGGCGGTATTCGACCGGCATCACCTTGCGGAACATCGGAAGATACTTCTTCCAGTTCGCGAGGATGTGCTGCGCCCGCGCCGAGCCTGTCAGCTTGGCGTGCCGCGTGATCAGCACATGCAGCCGCTCCACGTCCTCGCCGAGCAGATTCGAGAACACGTCGACGCGGCCATGCGCCTCGAGATCGCCGGACGAATGGAAGGCGTTCTGGTTGATCATCTCCTCGGACAGAACCGGCTCGAGATCGACCATCGCCATGTTGCAGCGTTTCTCGAACGTGCCGTCCTCGTCGATGACGTAAGCCACGCCGCCGGACATACCGGCCGCGAAGTTACGCCCCGTCTTGCCGAGCACGACGACAATGCCGCCGGTCATGTATTCGCAGCAGTGATCGCCTGCGCCTTCGACCACGGCGACCGCGCCGGAGTTGCGCACGGCGAAACGCTCGCCGGCGACGCCCTGGAAGTAGCACTCGCCCTCAATCGCGCCGTACATCACCGTGTTGCCGACGATGATCGACTCTTCGGGCACGATGCCGGAGATCTTCGGCGGCCGGACGATGATGCGCCCGCCCGACAGGCCCTTGCCGACATAGTCGTTGCCTTCGCCTTCGAGATCGAAGGTGACGCCGCGCGCCAGCCACGCGCCGAACGCCTGTCCTGCCGTGCCCTTGAGGCTGACATGGATGGTGTCGAGCGGCAGGCCGGTATGGCCATAGGTCTTGGCGACAAGGCCGGACAGCATCGCGCCCGCGCTGCGGTCGGTGTTGTGAATCTCGGCCTCGATCTTCACCGGAGCGCCGCGGTCGATCGCCGCCTGTGCTTCCTTGATCAGGGTACGGTCGAGCACCTTGTCCAGATGATGGTCCTGCGCCTCGGCGTGATAGATCTTCTGGCCGGGCAGGGCGGGCTGCTTGAAGAACAGCTTCGAGAAGTCGAGGCCCTTGGCCTTCCAGTGCGCCACCAGCGTTGCCTGGTCGAGCATCTGGCTCTGGCCGACCATCTCCTGGAAGGTGCGGAAGCCCATGGAGGCCATGATCTCGCGCACTTCCTCGGCGACGAAGAAGAAGTAGTTGATGACGTGCTCGGGCTGGCCGGTGAAGCGCTTGCGCAGCACCGGGTCCTGCGTCGCGACGCCGACCGGGCAGGTGTTGAGATGGCACTTGCGCATCATGATGCAGCCCGCCGCAATCAGCGGCGCGGTGGCGAAGCCCATTTCGTCTGCGCCGAGCAGCGCGCCGATCACGACATCGCGTCCGGTGCGGAAGCCGCCGTCGACCTGCACCACGATGCGGCTGCGCAGCCGTTCACGCACAAGGGTCTGATGGGTTTCGGCAATGCCGAGTTCCCACGGCGATCCGGCATGCTTGATCGAGGTCAGCGGCGATGCGCCGGTGCCGCCTTCGAAGCCGGAGATGGTCACATGGTCCGCGCGCGCCTTGGCAACGCCGGCGGCAACGGTGCCGACGCCGATTTCGGAGACGAGCTTGACCGAGACCGCGCCGTCCGGATTGACGTTCTTCAGGTCGTAGATGAGCTGTGCGAGATCTTCGATCGAATAAATGTCGTGATGCGGCGGCGGCGAAATCAGGCCGACGCCCGGCGTCGAATGCCGCACGCGGGCGATGGTCGCGTCGACCTTGTGGCCGGGCAACTGTCCGCCTTCGCCGGGCTTCGCACCCTGCGCCATCTTGATCTGCATCATGTCGGAGTTGACGAGGTATTCCGTCGTCACGCCGAAACGTCCCGAGGCGACCTGCTTGATGGCCGAACGCATGGAATCGCCGTTCGCCATCGGCTTGAAGCGATCCGCCTCTTCGCCGCCTTCGCCGGTGTTGGACTTGCCGCCGATGCGGTTCATCGCGATCGCCAGCGTGGTGTGGGCTTCGCGCGAGATCGAGCCGAACGACATCGCGCCGGTGGCGAAGCGCTTGACGATCTCCTTGGCGGGCTCGACTTCATCGAGCGGGACCGGCTTGCGCTTGTCGTCCTCGGCAGTCTTGAGCTTGAACAGGCCGCGCAGCGTCAGCAGCTTCTCGGACTGCTCGTTCAGCACCTTCGCGTAGGCGCGATAGCGCTCCTCCGAGTTGCCGCGAACCGCATGCTGAAGCAGCGACACGGTCTCGGCGTTCCAGGCATGGTCTTCGCCGCGCGAGCGGTAGGCATATTCGCCGCCGACATCGAGCGCGGTCTTGTAGATCTGCGCGTCGCCGAACGCCTCGGTGTGACGGCGCGCGGTTTCCTCGGCGATTTCGGCAAGGCCGACGCCTTCGATGCGGGTATGGGTTCCGGCGAAATACTTCGCGACGAAATCTGCCTTGAGGCCGACCGCGTCGAAAATCTGCGCGCCGCAATAGGACTGATAGGTCGAGATGCCCATCTTCGACATGACCTTGAGCAGGCCCTTGCCGATCGACTTGATGTAGCGCTTGACGATTTCCTTGTCGTCGAGCTTGGCCGGCAACTGGTCCTTCATCGCGATGATGGACTCGAATGCCAGATAGGGATTGATCGCTTCCGCGCCGTAACCAGCAAGGCACGCGAAGTGATGCACTTCGCGCGGCTCGCCGGATTCGACCACGAGGCCGACCGAGGTGCGCAGACCGGTGCGGATCAGGTGATGATGCACGGCAGCGGTCGCCAGCAGCGACGGAATCGGGATGCGATCCGAGCCCGCAGCGCGGTCCGACAGGATGATGATGTTGACGCCTTCGCGCACCGCAGCTTCCGCGCGGCCGCACAGTTCTTCCAGCACCTGCTCCATGCCCGAGGCCCCGAGGCCGGCGTGGAACGTGGTGTCGAGCGCGCGCGACTTGAAGTGGTTGTCGGCGACGTCGGAGATCGAACGGATCTTTTCCAGGTCCGCGTCGGTCAGGATCGGCTGGCGCACTTCGAGGCGCTTGGTCTTGGACAAGCCTTCGATGTCGAACAGGTTCGGGCGCGGACCGATGATGGAGACGAGGCTCATCACCAGTTCTTCGCGGATCGGATCGATCGGCGGGTTCGTCACCTGCGCGAAGTTCTGCTTGAAATAGGTGAACAGCGACTTCGGCTTGCTCGACAGCGCCGACAGCGGCGTGTCGGTGCCCATCGAGCCCGCGGCTTCTTCGCCGGTCGAGGCCATCGGCGTCATCAGGACAGCGAGATCTTCCTGCGAGTAACCGAACGTCTGCTGACGATCGAGCAGCGACAGGTTCGAACGCGCAGCCTTGGCGGGCGCGTCCTTCATTTCCTCGAGCACGATCTGGGTGCGGTCCAGCCACTCGCGATACGGATGGCTCTTGGCGAGCTCCGCCTTGATTTCGTCGTCGGGAATGAGGCGACCCTGCTCGAGGTCGACCAGCAGCATCTTGCCGGGCTGCAAGCGCCACTTGGTGATGATCTGGTCCTCGGGAATCGTCAGCACGCCCATTTCGGACGCCATCACGATGCGGTCGTCCTTGGTGACGAGATAACGCGCCGGACGAAGGCCGTTGCGATCGAGCGTGGCGCCGATCTGGCGGCCGTCGGTGAAGGCAATCGCGGCGGGGCCGTCCCACGGCTCCATCAGTGCCGCGTGATACTCATAGAACGAACGGCGCTCTTCGCTCATCAGCGGATTGCCGGCCCATGCTTCAGGCACGAGCATCATCATCGCGTGCGACAGCGAGTAGCCGCCCTGCACAAGGAATTCGAGCGCGTTGTCGAAGCAGGCGGTGTCCGACTGTCCTTCATAGGAAATCGGCCACAGCTTCTCGATGTCCTCGCCGAACTTCTCGGAGGAGACCGAGGCCTGACGCGCGGCCATCCAGTTAACGTTGCCGCGCAGCGTGTTGATTTCGCCGTTATGCGCGATCATGCGGTAGGGATGCGCCAGCGACCACGCCGGGAAGGTGTTGGTCGAAAAACGCTGATGCACCAGCGCCAGCGCGGATTCGAAATCCGGCTCGTGCAGGTCGGGATAATACTTGCCGAGCTGATCGGCGAGGAACATGCCCTTGTAGACGACGGTGCGGCATGAGATCGACACCGGATAGTAGCCGGCAAGCGCGCGTTCGCGGCGCTGATAGATCGCGTTCGAGATCGCCTTGCGCAGGATATAGAGACGGCGCTCGAAGTCCTCTTCGTCGGCGCAGTCGCCGCAGCCGATGAAAACCTGCATGCAGTTCGGCTCGGTCGGCTTGACGGTTTCACCGAGCGAGGAGTTATCGACCGGCACATCGCGCCAGCCGAACAGCTTCAGGCCTTCCGACTTGATCTTGTCCTTGACGATGCCCTTGATGACTTCGCGCCAGGGCTTTTCGCGCGGCATGAACAACTGGCCGACGGCGTATTGGCCGGGGCCGGGCAGGGTGAAGCCCGCTTCCTTCGCCTTGCGTGCGAAGAAAGCGTGCGGAATCTGCACAAGGATGCCCGCGCCGTCGCCGGCGCGCGGATCGGCGCCGACCGCGCCGCGATGTTCGAGATTGCAGAGGATGCTGATCGCGTCGGACACGATCTGGTGCGATTTCTTGCCCTTGATGTTGGCAATGAAGCCGACGCCGCAGGAATCCTTTTCCAGCGACGGGTCGTACAGACCCGCGGCATCAGGACGCCAGTTATGTTCGCGCGGTTTCAAGGCCGGGTCCGCCATCGGCGCATCCACCTCGATTTGATTCCGCTCGAACTCTGACCCGCTCATTCTCATCCTCACGCCTCTTTGGATTTAGAGGCAGTCTATTTTAACCCATTTTGGCCGCAGCTTCGGCGTTCGCGGAACCCTTCGGAATTTCCTTCTTGAGGAAGTCCTCGGGGCCACCGCTCGCGCTGTCACGAGCCTCGCTTTAGAAAGTGCAGTTCGCGCGTGCCGTTTCCGGCTGCCATGCGGCCTGCTGATCTTACCGGCGCTGCAAACGCCGTGCCGAGATTACCCGGAAATTGGGACAGTAGTCCTGTCCTAATGCCGAGATTGCCAAACTTTTTCCTATCACACAAGCGCGTGAGAGTCCTCCCAGTGTGGTGGTTCGCAAGTCCACGGAAACCCTGATGCACGCTCCGTTCGTGGACTTGCGAACCGAAACCACACTGGAATCAATATCGTCAGTGTCCTTCGAATCCGCAGTTCGCTACGGGCAGCGCGGCAGAAGGCGGCGAACTGCGGATTCGGGACACTGGGATGCGTTGTGGTGGCCCGCAAACACCGCTGGATTAAGGCATTGCCGCCGCTGTCCGGTCCTAGCTCCGCCGAAATCGGAAATCACGTTTGACCCAAGACTTTTGGGAATCCGGGGACGGATTTGGGACCCAGAATGGGAGGCCAACCGCGATGACGTCGTTTTCAACACTACAGGTGATCGGAAGGGCTGTCGCAGCCAGCGCGATCCTGGGAGCCGGCCTGGTTTTCGTGCCTCCGGCGTTCGCAGCCGACGATTTTCCGATCGTGGGTGACATTCACATTCCGATGCCGCGAATTCTGGAAGACGAAGACGGTCCGCGGCCGCCTCCCGCCTATGAAAGACCGCCTGTTGAGCGGCCTTACTATGAGGAGCGGCCGTATTCGCAGCGGCCCTCTGCGCCGGGGCCTTATGCGGCGATTCCCTCAAGCCGCTATCAGCGCTCGACACTGGGTGCGCGCCCGATGCTGCCGCCCGAGCAGGTCGTGACCGTCCTGCGTTCAAGCGGTTACTCGCCGCTTGGCCGGGTGACCCAGCGCGGCTGGATCTACACCATCGCCGCGATCGACCGGAATGGCGACGATGGCCGCCTGATCATCGATGCCCGCACCGGCCAGATCATGCGCTTCATTCCGGCTCAAGCCGTCGATGAGCGGATGATGGCGGTCTATGGTCCGCCCGGTCCGCCGCCCGCGATCTATGCGGGTTATGAAAACCGGCGCGGAGCGCTGCTCGACCTGCGAAATGCGCCGCGTCCTCCGGCGGCGGTGCCGAGAACGGCGCAGCGTCCTGGAGCGAAGGCGACGAACCGGACCCCAACTCCATCCCCAGCACCGGCCGGAACCTCGACCGTGCCACAGACGGCAGCTCCGGCGCAGCAGCAGGCCGCGGCTCCTTCTGCCGAGCCTTCGGCGGCCGCGAAGCCGGCCGCGGTAGAGAACAAACCCGCGGCGGCAACGGTCGGGGCGGCAACGGCACCCGCGCCGCAGGCTCCGACGGTGCGGCTATGGCCGACGCAGGCGATGCCTGATGCACAGACGCTGGAGTGAGTTTTTCTTTTCCCTCCCCATGTGAGGAGGGAAAGAAGGCGCAAAGAAACGCCCCGGGGCACCGGGGCGTTTTGTAGTTTGGGAGGTTCGATAAAGCCGGACGTTTAGGCCGCGACCTGCTCGGTCACCTGCGGCGCGGGGGCCGACGTGGTGATCGGAATCTGGCGGGGCTTCTTCGCTTCGGGAATCTCGCGGACGAGATCGACGTGGAGCAGGCCGTTCTCGAGCGAGGCGTTCTTCACCTGCACGAAGTCGGCAAGCTGGAACTGGCGCTCGAAGGCGCGCGACGCGATGCCGCGATAAAGCACTTCGCTGGACTGGCTGTTCTCGTTGGCGGCTTTCTCGCCCTTGATCGTCAGGGTATTTTCCTTGGCGACGATCGAGATTTCATTCTGCGAAAAGCCGGAGACGGCGACCGAAATCCGGAAATTGTTCTCGCCGGTGCGCTCGATGTTGTAGGGCGGATAGCCCGACGAGCCGTCGCCGTTCGCTTGATCGAGCAGCGAAAACAGGCGGTCGAAACCGACGGTGGAACGGTAGAAGGGGGTGAGATCGAAACTACGCATGGTTAGTCCTCCAATTGAGCGACCAGCGCGTTTTTCAGGCGGGACGGACACCATCTTGGGCAAAGCTCGCGTGAGCACGCCTTTAAGACCGTCTCGCTTGCACAACGCGCCACTCTTTTTCAAAGAGCAGACAACCCGCCATTGGGCCGGGTTTTCGTTCTGCGCGCAGCCTTAACTGGCCTGCACGAAACTGATATGGGAGGGGCCTCGTGACGTTCAAGAGGGTTCCCGCCCCCTCTTTTTGCCCGCAATATCCTTTCCGAATTTGATGATTCCTTTCGCCTGATCGGCCTCCCATGACGCTCGTTTCCATTCCTGCCAATCCCGTTCCCGACAATGTCGTCAGCGGCACCATCAAGACGCCCGATGGCGCGGAGTTGCGCTTCGCCCGCTGGCAGCCGCCGGCCAATCGCAAGGGCACGGTCTGCGTCTTCACCGGACGCGGCGAGAGCATCGAGAAATACTTCGAGACCGTGCGCGAATTGCGCGAGCGCGGCTTCGCGGTGGCGATGATCGACTGGCGCGGGCAGGGCCATTCCTCGCGGCAGTTGCGCGATCCCCGCAAGGGCTACGTCCACCGGTTCTCGGATTTTGAGGTCGATGTCGAAACCTTCGTGCAGCAGGTGATGCTGCCGGACTGTCCGCCGCCATACTATGCGCTGGCGCATTCGATGGGCGGCGCGGTGCTGCTGCGGGTGGCGCATGCCGGCAAGCGCTGGTTCGACCGCATCGTACTGTCCGCGCCGATGATCGATCTGCCGGGCTACGCCACCAAACTCCCCACGCGGATTTTCGTGCGCACCCTGCGCTGGCTCGGGATGGGCGGCAGCTACGTGCCCGGCGGTAACGGCGAACTCACCGGCACAAACAGTTTCGTCAACAATCCGCTGACGTCGGATCCCGTGCGCTATGCGCGCAACGCCGCGATCTTCGAGGAAGATCCGACGCTCGGCATCGCGTCTCCGACAGTGGCGTGGGCCGACAGCGCGTTCCGGGCGATCGTTGAATTCCGCGAGGCGAGTTATCCGTCGCAGATCAGGCAGCCGATCCTGATGATGGCCGCGAGCAGCGACACCATCGTCTCGACCGCCGCCATCGAGGAATTCGCCTATCACCTGCGCGCCGGATCGCATCTGGTGATCGCGGGCTCGAAGCACGAAATCCTTCAGGAGCAGGATCGCTACCGCCAGCAGTTCTGGGCGGCGTTCGACGCCTTCGTGCCGGGCACGCCGCTGTTCAAGTAAGGCGGCGGAACACGAGGGGAACCCGTCCCTCTTCGTCTCGATCTTTTTTCCGGTGGCGTTGATGCGGTGCTATGCTTCTCGCCAGCGGGCTGCTGCTGCTCGCGCTCAATAGGTCATTCTCTTTCTGCAAACTCGCTTCCGCATGTCTGGTCTTGGCGTTGCGGGTCGACACAGGAGGCAGTGCGATGACGATGAGGCCCGATCCGACCTTCTACGCATCACCGAAGCTTGCGATGGAAGCTCCCCCCGAAAACTTCGCTTATACGCTGCTGCTCAGCCCCGATTTCTCGAAGCCCGATGCGCTCGCGGTGATCGACGTGAAGCCGGGCTCGCCGAGCTACAGTCAGGTCGTCCACACGGTGACGATGCCGAACAAGGGCGACGAGTTTCATCATTTCGGCTGGAACGCCTGCTCGTCGGCTTTGTCGCCGCTGACCGGGCATGCGTTCGTCGAGCGGCGCTATCTGATCATCCCCGGAATCCGGTCCTCGCGCATCTACATCGTGGATACCAAGCCTGATCCGACCAAGGCGAAGATGCACAAGATCATCGAGCCCGAAGAGATCTTCAAGAAGACCGGTTACTCGCGGCCTCACACCGTTCATTGCGGGCCGGAAGGCATCTACGTCAGCACGCTCGGCGGCGGCGGAAAGGACGGCACCGACGGGCCTCCCGGCGTTTTCATCATGGACTGCGAGACATTCGACGTTCTCGGTCGCTGGGAGATCGATCGCGGGCCTCAGAAGTTGCATTATGATTTCTGGTGGAACCTGCCGCGCGATTACATGGTCACCAGCGAGTGGGGACTGCCGCCGCAGTTCGAGAATGGAATCGTGGCCGAGGATCTGCTGTCCAACAAGTATGGCCATCGAATCCACTTCTGGGATCTCCGGGCCCGCCGCAACGTCCAGACCATCGATCTCGGCGCCAATCATCAAATGGCGCTCGAAGTCCGTCCTGCGCATGACCCGGTTCGCGAATATGGTTTCCTTGGCGTCGTGGTCGATACCACCAATCTCGAAGGCTCGATCTGGACCTGGTGGCGCGAGGGTGGAAAGTTTCACATTGAAAAGACGGCGACGATTCCGGCTGAACCCGCGCCCAAGGAAAAGCTCCCGCCGCTGTTGCAGGGCTTCGGCGCAGTGCCGCCGCTGGTGAGTGATATCGATCTCTCCATGGATGACAAGTTTCTCTATGTGTCCTGCTGGGGAACGGGCGAGATGCGTCAGTACGATGTCAGCGATCCGAGAAAGCCGAAGCTTGCGGGCTCCGTACACATCGGCGGCATCGCCCGCCGCACGCCTCATCCGAGCGGCAAGGTCTATGCCGGCGGCCCGCAGATGGTCGAGATCAGCCGGGACGGCAAGCGCGTGTACTGGACCAACTCGCTCTATTCGACATGGGATGACCAGTTCTATCCCGACGGAATCCCGGGCGCCGAGGTGATGGCGAATGTGAAACCGGGCGGCGGTCTCGAACTCGCAAAGGACTACTGGCTGAGTTTCCCTGACGGCTACCGCGCGCATCAGGTCCGGCTCGACGGCGGCGACTGTTCGACGGATTCATTCTGCTATCCGTCGGTCTAGCTTTGAGTGCCGCGGTCTGGACACCCGCGGGACTTTGGCTCGCTGTTGTTGTGAGCGGCATCTATCACGGGGTGAGTCCCGGCATGGGCTGGCCGCTGGCCGTCTCGGCCGGACTCATGGGCAGGAGCACGCGCGCGCTGGTCGCCGCGCTGTGGCCGCTCTCGATCGGCCATCTGCTGGCCGTGCTTCTGATCGTTCTTCCGTTTGCCGTGCTCGCTGCGCTGGTCGAGTGGCAACGGCAGATTCAGATCGGCGCAAGTCTCCTGGTGATCGGGTTCGGCATTTTCCGGCTCGTCAACCGGCGTCATCCGCGGGCGCTGGCGCGGATACGACCGACGCAACTCGGGCTCTGGTCCTTCGTCGTCGCGATCGCTCACGGCGCCGGGCTGATGCTGGTTCCGATCTATCTCGGGCTCTGCCGTGCCGCGGAGCCGGACAACGGACACATCGCGACAAGCGTTTTGATCGGCGCCAACCTCGGCACGGCCGTGCTGGTCGCCTTTGTCCACTCGGCTGCGATGATTGCGGCCGGCGGATTGTCGGCATGGCTGGTCTATCGCTATCTGGGGCTCAAATTCGTGTCGCGGAGCTGGTTCAATCTCGATGCGGCATGGGCCACCAGTCTCATTCTGGTGGGTGCTCTTGCGCTCGCGATCAATCTCGCGGGGCAGCACTAGGGATTCATCGATTACATGCATCCGGTTCGCAAATCACAAACCGCACCAACCGAAGGGAGAGGTGATTTCGGCGCTTAAACTGGATGCCGATCACCCCGAAAACGGATCCGTATTCGCTGTAAGCTAGGAAAAAATACCTTATTGCAAATGCGTCTCAATAGCGATAAAGAGTTGGCATCACAGGCATTCGGCGATCTCCATGTACGAACACTCCGCATCGGTGACTTCAGCAGTTCTCAAGCGGCATCTGCGCCATGAGCATGTCGGGCGGCTGGCTCTTGGGGCGAAGAACATTCGCGCCCTGCTTCAGCAGGCCGCGCTTCGGCCTACGCGCCAGCGCATGGCGCTCGCCGAATTGCTGTTCACGGCGGATCACCGCCATGTGACCGCCGGTACACTTGGCCGCGAGGCCGATGCGGCCGGCATCCGTGTGTCGTTCGCGACCGTTTACAACACGCTCAATCAGTTCGCGGATGCCGGGCTGCTGCGCCGCGTGACGGTAAGCGGGGACCTGACCTATTTCGACACGAATGCCGGGGAACACCATCATTTCTACATTGAGGCGGAGAACCGCATCATCGACGTGCCCGAAGGGTCCATCGAGATCGGACATCCGGAGCCGCCTGACGGTTATGTCATCACAAGGATCGACGCCGTTATCCGGCTGAGGCCAATCGGCAAGGCAAGCTGCGGAGCCTGCGCGGCGGATGCCGGCGACGCATGCTCAGCGTGTGCGCCGCCCAACGCGCAGCCGAGGCATCCGGAATGATGTCAGTCGAAGCGCTTCGCCAGTCGTTGCCCGAGTTTGCCCGCGATGTGCGCCTGAACCTCGGTACGCTGCTCGGTTCGGGCGGCCTGCCCGACCTGTCAGCAGCCCAGATCTGGGGATCGGCGCTTGCCGCTGCGATCGCGGCCCGCAACGGGCGCGTGGTCGACGTGATTGAGTCCGTGGCCGCCGCCCATGCCGATCCGGCAACGATCGAGGCGGCGCGCGTCGCAGCCGCCATCATGGCGATGGCCAACATCTATTACCGGGCCGTTCATATGGCCGCCGATCCCGACCTGGCAGGCCTACCTGCCGGTCTGCGGATGAACGGTCTCGCGAAGCATGGCATCGCGCAGGGCGATTTCGAGTTGCTCGGTCTTGCGGCGTCCGTAGTCAACGGCTGCGCCGGCTGCACCGAGGCGCATGTCGCCGGCGCACGTCAACACGGGATCAGCACTCCGGCCATCCAGTCGGTCATCAGGATCGCAGCCGTGATCCATGCGGCGGCCACGGTTTTCGATGCAACGCCCGAACACGCGTCATCGGAGCGCGGCCGTCCGAACCCGTCCATTTCCCGCCAGCAAACCCTCTCAGGAGCGAACTGAAACATGTTGACGATCGGTACAAAACTGCCCGCATTTAATCTGCAAGCCGTCATCTCGAACGACCCGAAGACCGCGTTCACGCGCCTTACAGAGGCAAGCGATGCCGGCAAATGGAAGGTGATCTTCTTCTGGCCTAAGGACTTCACCTTCGTCTGCCCGACCGAAATTGCGGCCTTCGGCGCGTTGAACAGCGAGTTCGCGGATCGCGACACCGTCATCTACGGTGTCTCCGTAGACAGCGAATACGTCCATCTCGCCTGGCGGCAGAGCCGCGCAGATCTCAAGACCATCCCATTTCCGATGCTCTCCGACATCAAGCGGGAACTGAGCACGGCGCTCGGCGTGCTGCATCCGGAAGAAGGCGTCTGCCTGCGTGCCACGCTGATCGTCGATCCGGAGAACGTGATCCGCTTCGTCTCGGTCAACGACCTTTCCGTAGGCCGCAACCCGCACGAGATCCTGCGCGTCCTCGACGCGCTCCAGACCGACGAACTGTGCCCCTGCAACTGGCAGAAGGGTGACGCGGTACTCAACGCGGCGTGACCGGAGGAAACAGCATGGACGGGAACTCGCAAAGTCGGGTCGCGACAGCGTCGCGCCTTTCAGCGGCACCACGGCAGGACGCCATCGCCGACGATGCGGTCTGGCGGGAGGCCACCGAGGCTGCCAACGCGGCCTATGCGGCCGGCGACGTTCCGCGGGCGCTTGCGCTCTATCATCAAGGGATTGACGAGGCGGAACGCCTTTTCGCTCTTGCATCGAATAACGGCACATCGGTCCCCATCGCAGTAATCTACAATATTTCCTGCCACAATCTGGCGGAGATCGCGGAGCGGTCCGGGGACGAAGCGGCCGCCGAGGGCTTCCTGGTCAGGGCCTATGACAAGCTGCTCGCAAGCGCGGCATCACCCGAGACGGCGCTGCCGCTCAGGCTCGACTGCACGCGACACCTGAAGCACGCCTTGGCACTCCTCGTTCGGCATCTGCACCGGCGTGCCGCGCCGGACGCAGAAATCGCGAGCTACGTCGACCAGGCGAAGGCGACCGCATTCGCTGTCTTCCATGTCGCAAAGCACGCCGAGATCGCGCACCTGAATTGCGATCACTGCGCTGTTCTGCCGTCGTGACCGCTGCAACCTCGAACGATAAATCGAAGGAGATTCCCTTGTTTCAGCTTCCGACCTTGCCGTACCCGATAGATGCGCTCGCGCCCTATATGTCCGCCGAGACCCTGGAATTCCATCACGGCAAGCACCACAAGGCCTACGTTGATCGGCTCAACGAACTGACGGCGGATGGCCCCTACAAGGGCATGGATCTCGAGACCATCATCAGGACCAGCGCTGCCAGGCTCGCCGATCGCACGCTGTTCAATCAGGCCGGCCAGCACTGGAACCACAGCCATTTCTGGCTCGGCATGAAGAAGAACGGCGGTGGTTCGATCCCCGGCAATCTTGAAAGGCAGATCATTACGGACTTCGGCTCGGTCGAGAAATTCAAGGAGGTCTTCAAGGCTGCTTGTATCGCCCAATTCGGCAGCGGTTGGGCTTGGCTCGTGTTCGACGGCGAGAAACTCGCTGTCACCAAGACTGGCAATGCCGACACGCCGCTGACTGAGGGGCATGCTGCACTCCTGACATGCGACGTGTGGGAGCACTCTTACTACATCGACTACCGCAACCTCCGGCCGAAATATGTCGATGCGTTCCTGTCGAAGCTCGTCAATTGGGAAGTTGTGACGGAGCGCTACGAACTCGCAACTACTGCGATTTGAATTCAGCCGGAGTAAAATCGGTTACGACCAGGCGACGTCGCCAGCGATACTGACGGAGACTGCCAGACCAAATTGTCGAAGGCCTAGTTCGCCTTCGGCGCAACGCCGGTTGCGGGCGGCGGCGCCGCTGCCTGCGCCGCGCGGCCGACGCTGACACTCAAGAGCCCCTGACCCCAGATCCGCTTGGCGACGCGCTTGGCATCATCAAGCGTGACCGCATCGACGAGCGCATTGCGCTTCTCGATATAGTCGATGCCGAGCTCGTCGAGTTGGTATTGCAGCAGCGCGGTGGCGAATTTCGACGAGGTGTCGAGCGCCAGCATCTGCGAGCCCTTGAGGAAGGACTTGGCCTCATCCAGTTCTGTCTGGGTCGGGCCTTCGCTGCCCATGCGCGCGATCTCGTTGGTGATGGTGTTGAGCGTCTCCGTCGCCTTGTCGGCGCGGGTCGCGGTCGAGCCCGCAAACAGCGAGGACTTCTTCAGCCAGATCAGGGATTCCGACACCGAATAGACCAGCCCGCGCTTCTCGCGGACTTCCTTGTAGAGCCGGGTCGATAGCGTGCCGCCGCCCAGAATGTGATTGACGATGTAGGCGGCCATGAAGTCGGGATCGTTGCGCGCGATGCCGGGACCGCCGAAATTCACCGAGGTCTGCGGCACGTCCACGATGGCCGATGTGTGCAGCGGCGGTTTGGCGGCCTGCACCTCCGGGACCGGCGTCAGGTTGCCCTTGGCGGGCAGGGAGCCAAACGTATCGTCGAGCAGTTTGCCGAGCGCTTCCGGCGTGATGTCGCCGACCACGGCGATCTTCAGCGTATCCTTCGCGATCACGCGCTGCGCGTAATCCTTCAGGTCGGCGGACTGGATTGCGGGAAGGCTTTCGAGCGTGCCGTTCGGCTGCCGCGCATAGGGATGGGTCCCATAGGCCTGTTCCCAGAACTTGCGTCCCGCGATCGACACCGGATTGGTGGTCTCGCGGCGTGCGCTCGACAGCATCTGCGCACGAACACGTTCCAGCGGCTCGCTGTCGAAGCGTGCGGAGGTCAGCGCCAGCTTCAGCAGGCCGAAGGCCTCGTCGCTGTTTTCTTTCAGCATCCGCATCGAACCGCGCAGGTAATCGCGGGTCACCGAAAAGCTCATCTCGATCGCGCGGCGTTCGAGGCGCTCGTGAAATGCTTTCGAGTCCAGATCGGCAGCGCCTTCGTCGAGCATGTTGGCAGTGAACGAACCGATGCCGGGCTTGTCGGCAGGGTCCTGCGTCGAGCCGCCGGCAAAGGCGTACTCCATCGCCACCAGCGGCACGGTGGCGTCCTGGACGAACCAGGCCTCGATACCACCCGGAGACACCACGCGCTGAACCTTCGCGGCGGCGGATGCCGGCGTCACGAGCGCAGCAAACGAGGACGTGGCGACAAGAAAGGCAGCCGCGAGACGCGGCAGGTGACGGCGAGTGATGATCACGAACGTTTCTCCTCGCGCTTCGCGGTCGTCGCGGCCGTGTCCTTGATGAGATAGCCGGTCACGGATCGCTTTTTCTCAAGCCATGTCCGCGCGGCATCGCGAACCTGTTCGGCCGTGACGGCACGGATACGATCGGGCCATGCCCCGATGTCGTCGACGCTGAGGCCGACAGTGACGGCGGCACCGTACCAGCGCGCCAGCGTAGTCTGGCTGTCCTGCGCGTAGATCGCCTGAGCGATCATCTGGGTCTTGATGCGTTCGAGCTCGTCGGCCGGCACCGGATCGGTTGCAAGCTTTGCGATGACCTCATCGATGACCTGCTCGACCTGCGGGAATTCGACGCCGGGTTTCGGCGACGCTGAAATGCCGAACTGGGTCGGATCGACGCCCGTGCCCTGGTACCAGGCGCTCGCACTGACCGCGAGCGGCTTGTCGACCACCAATGCGCGATAGAGCAGCGAGTTGCTGCCGGTGCCCATCAACTGCGCCAGCACTTCGAGCGCGGCGCCCTGAGCCGGGGTCGCGGTGACGGACGACGGGACGAGATAGTAACGGCGCAGCCCCGGCTGTTCGACACGCGGATCGGCCAGCGTCACAGTGCGCGGCCCGGCGGGCTCGGGCTCCTGCGGCCTGATCCGCTGCGGCGGAATCGCCGGCTGCGGCGGAATCTTGCCGTAGGCTGCCTCGATCATTGGACGCACCTCGTCGGCGCTGACGTCGCCGGCGATCACCAGGGTGGCGTTGTTGGGCGCGTAAAAGCGTTTGTAGAAGGCGAGTGCGTCCTCGCGGTTCAGCTTCTCGATCTCCTGGTGCCAGCCGATCACCGGGCGGCCATAGGGATGGTTGAGATACAGCGCCGCCATGATCTGCTCGGTCAGGCGCGCATCCGGGCTGTTGCCGACGCGCATGTTGTATTCTTCGAGCACCACGTCGCGTTCCGGCAGCACGTTCTCGTCCTTGAGAATGAGGCCGGTCATGCGGTCGGCCTCGAACGCCATCATGGTCGCAAGCTTGTCGCGGGAGACGCGCTGGTAATAGGCGGTGTAGTCGTAGGAGGTGAAGGCGTTCTCGTTGCCGCCGATGCGCGCGATCAACTGGGAGAATTCACCGGCCGGATGCGCGCTGGTGCCCTTGAACATCAGATGCTCGAGGAAATGCGCGAGGCCCGATTTGCCGGGCGTCTCGTCGGCCGAGCCGACCTTGTACCAGATCATCTGCGTAACCACCGGCGTGCGGCGATCCGGAATGACGATGACACTGAGGCCGTTCGAGAGCGTGAAGGTCGCCGGCCGTTGCGGCGCGGTCTGCGCAGCCGCGGAGTGAATGGCGGCTGGCGCGAGCAGGAGGCCGAGCGCAGTGAAGGCCCGGACGATGTGGTGGCGGGAAATCATCATGATGTACCGGATCGCAGATTTATCGCCCGGAAAACATTCAAATCCGCGAGAGGCGACACTGCGGGACCTGAAACGATCGCACCTCGAAAAATCAACGGGCGGGCGGATCGCGATCACGAGGCCGCGGCCATTGACGGCGCGGCCAGGAAGTTCAGCTCAGGCTCAATCCCAGCGCTTTTCGCATTTGCCGCTGGCGGAGTCGCACACTTCCTTCGGAGCTTTCAACTGGCCGACGCCATAGGCGAAGTTCGGCGACGGGGTCTGGTAGCCGCTAGGAGGCTGCGTGAGTTCGCTGCGCTCGGGCTCAGAGGTGAATTTCTCGGTTTCCGTCTTCGTGCTGCCGAACGGGTTGGAGAACAGGCCACCGCTGTAGCCGAGATCCGACGGCATCATCATCAGCGGCGCATTCGCATTGTTGCCACCGGGCGCATTGCTCTCGGCCGTCCTGCTGCCGCGCGGGACACGCTTGTTGAGTTCGCTCGGCATCAGCGGCATGCGCGCTTCCTCCGGGCTGATCGCCTTCTGCTTGGCGGCTTCGCGCGCGGCCTTGCGCTCGGCTTCGTCCGGATCCTTTGGCCAGTTCGGCGCCAGCTTCCGCTTGCCGCTCTGGGGCGGAGGAAGAGCATCGACCTTGGAAGGAACCACGAGTGGCGAGCGCTCGCGGTATTCGATGGAGCCGTCTTCAAGCTTGCGACCGCCGAGACCGCTCATCAGGTTGTCCATGAGCTTTTGCTCAAAGGTCTTGCCGTCGTCTTCTTCGTCAGCGTCCTGCGCGCGAACCGGGCCGGCGCCGAGTACCAGACCGACGCCAAGCAGGATGGCGGCGAACCGCAGCGCGCGCGTCGCGCGGCGCGATGAGAGATGCAAACCTGAACCGATGCCGCCCGTCATTGCGTTCATCCTGATCCGTTGTCCAAATCCGTTATCAAACGGCGCGGCGATGTCCTCGTGGGCATGTCGCCGCAAGCCAGATTGCCGAGGGCCGGATGGACAAGCCAACTGGCCGATAACACACGCGTATCCCCGGTTATCAGGGCCTTTTTGCGGCGCCGGGGGTTACAAAGGAGTCATACAGGAGGGTGGCAACTCCGGCAACGATGGCCACGTCGGCAAGGTTAAACACGTACCAGTTGTAGGTTTTTCCGCCGATCTGGACGTGAAACAGCGCGAAATCGACCACCGCGCCATAGGCCAGCCGGTCGATGGCGTTGCCGATGGCCCCGCCGATGATGAACCCGAGGCCGATGACCGCAAGGCGGGTGCCGGATTTCGCCATCCAGACCGCCAGTACGATCACCGCCGTGGCCTTGACTGCGAGCAGGATGGCCTGGCCCACCGGGCCTGAATCCTGGAACCAGCCGTAGCTGATGCCGGTATTCCAGGCGAGCACCAGGTCGAAGAACGGGGTCACTGCGACCGTGCCCCGCGGGCCGAGTTCGAACACGTTCAGCAGCCAGAGCTTCGCTGCCTGATCGAGCACCAGGGCTATAACGGCGGCGATCACACCGGAGCGGAGGAACGGGTTCACACACCGACTCCCAGCGCCTTCCACTCCCTCAGCGCTTCGGCATCGCGAGGCGAGACGTCCGGATATTCGGGATCGCTCCCGACGGTCGGAAGAATCTTCCAGGAGCGCGCGCACTTGGTGCCGACAGCCTTTTCGACGACGACGGCAACGCCGGGCACATCGTTCAGCGTGAACGCGCCCGCGGGCGCATCTTCGTTCGTGATCATGGCATTCGATGTGATGCAGACTTCCGCGAGATCGACGTCGAACAGCGTCGCGAACACCGCCTTGTCGGAGACGTAGACCAGCGGCGAGGCTTCCAGCGACGAACCGATGCGCTTGGCGGCGCGTTCCACTTCCAGCGCGCCGGTGACCACCCGGCGCACCTCGCGGATGGTCTCCCATTTCTTGGCGAGAGCGTCGTCGCGGAAGCGGTCGAGGTCGTCGCGGAACGTGGTCAGATGCACCGAGGGTTCGGCGTCGGGACGATACATGGTCCAGGCTTCGTCGGCGGTGAAACTGACAGCGGGCGCGAGCCACTTCAGGATCGAGTCGCACAGAATGTCCACGGTGGTGAGCGCGGCCTTGCGCTCCACCGACGACGGCGGATCGCAGTACAGCATGTCCTTGCGGATGTCGAAGTAGAACGCCGACAGTTCGGTGTTCATGAAGTTCGCCAGCGTCGCGATCACCGTCTTGTAGTCGAAGTTCGCGTAGGCTGGGCGAATGATGGCATCGACCTCGGACAGGCGATGCAGCATCAGCCGTTCCAGCTCCGGCATCTCGCTGTAGGACACGGCGTCGCTGCGCTTGAAGTGATGCAGCGTGCCGAGCATCCAGCGGATCGTGTTGCGCAGCTTGCGATAGGTCTCGATGGTGTTCTTGAGGATTTCCGGGCCGATGCGCTGGTCGTCGGCATAGTCGGTCGCGCAAACCCACAGCCGCAGGATGTCGGCGCCGGACTGCGAGATCACCTTCTGCGGCTCGGTGGTGTTTCCGAGCGACTTCGACATCTTGCGGCCGTTCTCGTCGAGCGTGAAGCCGTGAGTCAGCACCACGTCATACGGCGCGCGGCCGCGGGTGCCGCAGCTTTCCAGCAGCGAGGAGTGAAACCAGCCGCGATGCTGGTCGCTGCCTTCGAGATACATCACGGTGTCGTTGCCGCCATCGACCTTGCGCTTGATACCGGCGAGGCCCGGGAAATGTACCGGATCTTCGAGCACGAAGGCGTGGGTCGAACCCGAGTCGAACCAGACGTCGCAGATGTCATTGACCTTCTGCCATTCCTCGTTGGCATGCGAGCCGAGGAAACGCTCGCGCGCGCCCTCGACGTACCAGGCATCTGCGCCTTCCTTCTCGAAGGCGTCGGCGATCCGCTTGTTGACGGCCTCGTCCTGCAAAATCTCGGCGGAGCCGTCGCCCTTTTCGCGCACGAACACCGTGATGGGCACGCCCCACGCGCGCTGGCGTGAGATCACCCAGTCCGGGCGGCCTGCAATCATGCCGGTGATGCGGTTCTGACCCTGTTCGGGCACCCAGCGTGTGACGCTGATCGCCTGCAACGCGCGGGCGCGCAGCGTTTCTTTTTGCTCCCCTCCCCCTGGGGGGGGGGGGGGGGGGGGGGGGGTGACAGCGGCCGCCAGCGTTTGCGACTCCCCCCCTCCCTGACCCTCCCCCGCAAGGGGGGAGGGAAGAGAAAAGGGTTTGTCCATCGCGATGAACCATTGCGGCGTGTTGCGATAGATCACCGGCTTCTTCGAGCGCCACGAATGCGGATACTGGTGCTTGAGGCGCGAGCGGGCGAGCAGCATGCCGCGCTCGGCCAGCGCCTTGATGATGGCCTCGTTGGCGTCGCCCTTCTCGCCCTTGTCGGTGAGCACGCGCTTGCCGGTGAAGCCCGGCGCGTGCTCGGTCAGCGCGCCGTCCGCATCGACAGTGTAGGGGATGACCGAGTTGATGCCGCGCGCTTCGAGTTCGCGCGCATTCGCGGTCCAGACATCGAAGTCCTCGCGGCCGTGGCTAGGCGCCGTATGCACAAAGCCGGTGCCGGTGTCGTCGGTGACATGATCGCCGGCCAGCAGCGGCACGGTGAATTCGTAACCGCCTTCTAGATCTTTCAGCGGATGATTGCACTCGATCGCATCGAGAATATCAGCGGAGACGTCGCCGGCTTTTTCATACGATGTGACGCGGGCCTGCTTGAAGACGTCCTCGGCCAGCTTGTCGGCGAGGATCAGAAGATCGCCGGTCTTGGCCCAGTTGTCGGCGGGCGCGTCGGTGATCTTGTAGAGGCCGTAGGAAATCTTCGGCGAGAAGCTAATGGCGCGGTTACCCGGCAGTGTCCACGGTGTCGTGGTCCAGATCACGACCGAAGCCTTGGCGAGACGGCCGTGCGCGGCGTTGACCGGAAACTTCACCCACACCGCATCCGAGGTGTAGTCCTCGTATTCGATTTCAGCTTCGGCGAGCGCGGTCTTCTCGACCACGCTCCACATCACCGGCTTGGAGCCGCGATAGAGCGTGCCGTTGGCGGCGAACTTCATCAGTTCGCGCGCGATCTGTGCTTCGGCGGGAAAGGTCATCGTCATGTACGGATGCGACCAGTCGCCGACCACGCCGAGGCGTTTGAATTCCTCGCGCTGGATGTCGACCCATTTCTGAGCGAACGCCCGGCATTCCTGGCGGAATTCGACGATCGGCACCGCGTCCTTGTTCTTGCCCTTGGAGCGGTACTCTTCCTCGATCTTCCATTCGATCGGCAGGCCATGGCAGTCCCAGCCCGGCACGTAGTTGGAATCGAAGCCGAGCATCTGCTGGCTCTTGGTCACCACGTCCTTGAGGATCTTGTTGAGCGCGTGGCCGATATGGATGTTGCCGTTGGCGTAGGGCGGGCCGTCATGCAGCACGAATTTCGCGCGGTCCTTCGCAGCCTCGCGCAGCTTGCCGTACAGGTCGATCTCGTTCCAGCGCGCCAGAATTTTGGGCTCCTGCTGGGGCAGGCCCGCGCGCATCGGAAACTCGGTCTGCGGCAGATAAAGAGTGCTGGAGTAGTCGTTGCCGTCGGCTTTGGGGGCAACGGACTTTTGGGGCTTGTCGGACATGAATGCTCTGGCTTGGCTCGAATGGCGCTGGTGTGCACGGAACGTGCGACGATAAATCGATCCCGGTCTTGCGCCGAGCGTGTGCTCAGACGGAAGCCGGGCCGCTAATGCCGATTATGGTGCGCCGCGCCAACATAGGGCCTAGATAGCAGGCATGGGGGGCATCGGAAAGGCCCGCAAGCCGCTCAATTCGTGACAATTCCGAGCTTCGGAAACGCATCCGGGGCCACGGCGAGGGCAGCGCGGGCTTTTGTGCTGTCGTCGTTCATCTGGTGCACCAGAGCGTCGATCCCGTCGAACTTCAGTTCGTCGCGGATGAAGCCGATGAACGCAATATCGAGCTTCTGGCCGTAGAGGTCGCCCTTGAAATCGAACAGGAAGATTTCCAGCAGCGGTGCGCCGTTGTCGAAGGTCGGGCGGCGGCCGAAGGAAGCAACACCGTCGAAGCGTTTGTCGCCGATCCCGACCCGCACCGCATAGATGCCATGCTTGAGGCCGCAGTTCTTGTCGAGGCGGATGTTGGCGGTGGGATAGCCCATGTCGCGGCCGCGCTTCTCGCCGTGAATGACTTCGCCGGAAATGAACCACGGCGCGCCCAGCATCGCGGTCGCCTCGGTGACCTGGCCTTCGGCCAGCGCCATGCGGATCGCGCTCGATGACACCGGGCGATCCAGAATATCGACGTGGGCCTGGATGTGGACTTCGATGCCGAGCCGCGGCGCTTCACTGGCGAGCAGCGACGGCGATCCCGCGCGCCCCTTGCCGAAATGAAAGTCGTAGCCGACGGCGATGCCGCTGATTCCGAGCCGGCCGATGAGATCGTGGTTAATGAAATCCTGTGCCGTGGTGCCGGCGCGGGCGCCGTCGAATGTCATCACCACCGCGCCGTCGAGACCGGTCCCGGCGAGCAGGCGCAGCTTGGCGGCTTCATCGCTCAGCCTGAACTGCGGCGTGTTGGGGCTGAAAAAGCTGCGCGGATGCGGCTCGAACGTCACCGCGTAGGCAGGCTTGCCGAGCTTGCGCGCCATGTCGATGGCCGCTGAAATCACCACCCGGTGGCCGAGATGGACGCCGTCGAAATTGCCCATCGCCACCACAGCGCTCTTTACAATTGCGCTGGCGGGAGTGGCGTCACGAATGACGGAAAAGCTTGTCGTCATGGGTACCGGTAGGAAGACAATGAAGAAATCGGGCCGGACCTGACCCCGGCCCGCCATCGGAGTCAAGCTGCTGAATCAGGCCTTAACGGCGCAACTTAAGATAATCCCGATGTGGTCCGATTAACGGGCTGTTTAAGCAGCCGATGCTAGGTTCGCCCCGACTGCGGATGTCAGAAGACATCCGCAAAGTGTTGATAACGCAAGCCGGTTGCTGCGTTCGAGGGAGAAAAACAGCGATGGCCATGGATTTGTCGATGCCGGTTCTGGTTGTGGACGACTACAACACGATGATCCGCATTATCCGCAATCTGCTCAAGCAACTCGGTTTCGAGAATATCGATGATGCCAGCGATGGCTCGGCGGCGCTCAGCAAGATGCGCGGCAAGAAGTACGGCCTCGTGATCTCCGACTGGAACATGGAGCCGATGACCGGATACGATCTGCTCAAGGAAGTGCGCGGCGATCCGAATCTCGCCACCACGCCTTTCATCATGATCACGGCTGAATCGAAGACAGAAAACGTCATCGCCGCCAAGAAGGCCGGTGTGAACAACTACATCGTCAAGCCGTTCAACGCCGCGACGCTGAAGACCAAGATCGAAGCGGTGTTCCCGGATCACGCGCCGGCGTAAGCCGCCGCACCATCATTTCAGAATTTTCGAATGCCCGGTCCATAGCCGTCTGCCTTGCGCAGACGGCGTAAACTTGTCTGCGCTGCCGGGCATTTAGTTATTCGGTCGCTTGTTGTTACCGCCGGATGAGAATGACGCCGCCGATCAGCATGGCGACGCCGATCAAACGCGGCAGATCGATCGAGCGCTGCGCGAGACCCATCCAGCCGAAGTGATCGAATGTCACCGATGCCAGCATCTGTCCGGTGACGAGAAGGGCGATGAACGTCGCAGCTCCCAGAGACGGGATCAGCACGATCGCGAGCCCAATGAAGATGGCGCCGAACAGGCCGCCGCTCCAGGCCCACCACGGAATTCGCGCCATTGTCGCGACCTGTGGCACGGGATCGCGCAATGCAACGGCGAGAACCACCATGCAGATGAGCCCGACAAAATAGCTGGTGAAACCCGACCATGCCGCGGAGTTCAGTGCTGTCCGCAGGTTGGTGTTGAGGACCTGCTGGATCACGATACTCGCGCCGGCTGCGACCGTCAGAAAGATCGGGAAAGCCAATTTCATCATGCTGCACCTCAGCTCAAGAGCCCGGCGTTGGATATTGCTTGGGCGGTCTCACCACACCAGGTCGCGCATCAGCGCGAACGGCGGCTTGGCGTCTCCGAACAGCCGCCGCACCGAGAATGCGTCGGCGACGTCGAGCCCTTCGAAATCCACGGCATGGATGCCGCGGGTCAGGAACAGGCAATCCAGTCCCATTCCGTTGGCGCCGTTGAGATCGGTGCGGACGGAATCACCGATGGCGAGCACACGATCGAGCGGCGTGGACACGCCGCGCTTCTCCGCGGCCAGTTCAAGCGCGCGGTCGTAAATCGGCCGGTGCGGCTTGCCGTAGAAGATCACCTCGCCGCCCATATCGCGATACAGTTCGGCAATCGCGCCCGCGCAATAGATCAGCCGATCGCCGCGCTCGACCACGATGTCCGGGTTGGCGCAGACGAAGGTGAGGTCGCGCGTGCGGGCTTTCTCCAGCACGCCGCGATAATCCTCGGCGGTTTCGGTCTCGTCGTCGAACAGCCCGGTGCAGGTGACGTAGTCGGCGTTCTCGATGGTCGTGAACTTGACGTCGAGCCCGCGGAACACCGGATTGTCGCGCTCCGGCCCGATCTGGAAAACGGCCTGCTGGTGATGCGAGGCAACGAAATTGCGGGTGAGATCGCCGGACGACACGATGGCGTCATAGGTGTCATCGGAAATGTTCATCCGGCGGAGCTGACGCTGCACGGAATCGGCCGGGCGCGGCGCGTTGGTGATCATGATCACCGTGCCGCCCTGTTTGCGGAAGGTTTGCAGTGCTTCGCAGGCCGGGACGAAACCGGTCAGGCCGTCGTGAATCACGCCCCACACGTCGCTGAGAATGATATCGACGCCGGTGGTGAGATCGCGCAAATGATCGGCGAATCGCAGAGCGGCGGCGTCAGGCAGTTTCATGGAAAAAGATCACTTCTGTGCGGATGCCCGCCGCACCAGCGCGGCGTTGCCGGTCGCGCGTGGAGGCTCGGCCCGGACGTCGGCTTTGTCTTCTTTCCGGGCGGAAGCGTCAACCGCCGGAGCCGCGGATGTGGCATTCGATCCGCTCGTGGGTTCCGAAGGCGAAGCCGCGCCTTCGGGGCGCAGCGGACGCGGCGGCGCGAACAAGAAGCCCTGGCCGAAGCGGACATCGTAGTCCAGCAGGTCGACCACGGCGCGCTCGCCTTCGATCCGTTCCGCCACGAGATCAATTCCAAAACGTCCGAGCAGATCGGACAGGTCGGCGGCGTGAATGTCGGCGGAGGATAACTGCTTCTGGTCGAGCAGCATCGCCGCCGGGACCTTGATGAATTTCACGCCGCGGTCGGCGAGTTCGCGCGGATCGAGCCGCAGGTCGGTGACGTTGTCGATCGAGAAGCCGTAGCCGAGCCGTTGCAGAGTGGCGAGATGCTCGCTTTCCACCGGACCGAGATGGCGGAACGTGTTCTGCTTGAATTCGAGAACCAGCGACGGCGCCAGGATGCGGTTGGCTTCGAGGAAATCGAGGCACTGCCCGAACACCGACGGATTGCTCAGCGTCATACCCGAGACGTTGCAGAACACGCCGACGTCTTTCGAGCGCACCATCAGCCGCCGCAGCACCTGCACACAGCGCAGCATCACGGTGTGATCGATCTGGCCCATCAGGCCGGCGGCTTCCGCGGTGCCGATGAAATCGTTCGCGGTCAGCAACTGGTCCTTGTCGTCGCGCACGCGCGCGACGGCTTCGTAGTACCGCACCTTGCGCTGGGGCAGTGTCACCATCGGCTGGAGAAACAGATCGACGCGGTTGGCTTCGATGGCGTTTCTCACCGCAACAAGAAGCGGGGTGTTGTTGAGATTGGCGGACGAGGGCTGTGCATCGGCCGGCTTTGCGGGCGCGTGGGCGTTGGTGACCGGAGTCGCGGAAGCCGCTTCGTTCGCTTCATTGGCCGGTTCAGCAACCTGCTGCTCAGCCAATGTGCTGACGGCATTTGCGAGAAGGTCGTCATGAGCGGCGACGGAGGAGGCCAGTTGCTTGACCAGCGATCCCAGTTCGCTGATTTCGCTGGCGACGGTCTGAACGCGTTCCTGTCCGCTGGCGTCGATCGCCGACAGACGGGTCTCGATGGCGCTCATGCGGCGTCCGAACTCGGCGACCTGGCGCGCGAGATCCGCAGTGCCGCGCGACAGATCCGCGATCTGGCCGCCGACATCGGTGCGATCGCGCAGCCGCATCGACACCGCGTTGTAGAGGATCAGGAAAGTCAGCGCGGTCAGCGCGACAATGGCGGATTCGGGGATGCTGAGGCCTGCCAGCGAATACAGCAGCAGGCCAAGCGACGCTGCGATCAGCACCATGCAGATGGCGATGAAAATCGTCGAAATGCGGATCATGAAGCCTGCCCAACCCCGAACCGGCGCGAGCTTAGCATCAAGTTTGATTCGGGGCGAAGTTGTTGTTTTCCGATTGAATTAAGGCACGGCCCTGCGGCTCGGTTCTCACATTTGTCATCACCGGGCATAGCCGTCTGAAGGACGGCGTCGCTTTCGCTCGCCTATGTCCCGGTGATCCCGATAACCGGAGCACGATGTCTCGGCAGTCGAGATGGCCGGGATAAACCCGGCCATGACAAAAATCTTAGGCGACCGCGCGGATCACCTTGGCGACCTTGTCCATGATCTCGCCGACCTGGCTTTCGGAGACGATCAGGGGCGGGGTCAGGCACAAGGTGTCGCCCGCCACGCGGATCATCAGGTCGTTGTCATGGAACGCCGAGTCCAGCGCCTCGAAGCCGCGCTTGCCGGGCCCTTCCTTGTTGGGCGCGAGATCAATGCCGGCGGTGATGCCGACGGTGCGGATGTCCACCACGTTCGGCTCGTTGCGCAGCGCCATCACGGCGTCGGCCCATTTCGGTTCCATCGCCCTGGCGCGCTCGAACAAGCCTTCCTCGCGGTAGATGTCGAGGGTGGCGAGACCGGCCGCGCAGGCCAGCGGATGCGCCGAGTAGGTGTAGCCGTGGAACAGTTCGATGACGTGGCCCGGGCCCTTCATGAATGAGTCGTAGATCTCGTCGCGGATCAGGACGCCGCCCATCGGCACCGCGCCGTTGGTGACGCCCTTGGCGAAGGTGATCATGTCCGGCAGCACGCCGTAGCGCTCGGCCGCGAAGGCATAGCCGAGGCGGCCGTAGCCGGTGATGACTTCGTCGAAGATCAGCAGGATGCCGTGCTTGTCGCAGATCGCGCGCAGCCGCTCGAGATAGCCCTTCGGCGTCACCACCACGCCCGTGGACCCCGCCATCGGCTCGACGATCACGGCGGCAACGGTGCCGGGACCATGAATTCCGACGATGCGTTCGAGTTCGTCGGCGAAATGCGCGCCATACTCCGGCTCGCCCTTGGTGAAGGCCTGCTTTTCGCGGTCATAGGTGGTCGGCAGGTGATCGACGCCGGTCAGCAGCGTGCCGAACATCTTGCGGTTGTTGACCATGCCGCCGACGGAAATACCGCCGAAGCCGACGCCGTGATAGCCGCGCTCGCGGCCGATCAGCCGGGTGCGTCCGGCCTCGCCGCGGCCGTTGTGATAGGCCAGCGCCACCTTCAGCGCGGTATCGACCGCTTCGGAACCGGAGTTGCAGAAAAACACATGCTCAAGACCCTTCGGCGCCAGCGCGGCGATGCGGCTGGCAAGCTCGAAGGCCTGCGGATGGCCGAACTGGAACGGTGGCGCGTAGTCGAGGGTCGCGGCCTGCTTCTGGATCGCGTTCACGATCGGGTCGCGGTTATGGCCTGCATTGCTGCACCACATGCCAGCAGCGCCGTCGAGGATGCTGCGGCCATCGGTGGTGAAGTAGTACATGTCCTTGGCGCCGGCGAGCATGCGCGGCCTGGCCTTGAACGCCCGGTTGGCCGTGAACGGCATCCAGAAAGCGTCAAGGTCGTTCGGCGTCGCGACAGTCGAGCGAGGGTGCTGAATATTCAAAGGTCGTTCCTTCCGGCAAGGAGCAAGTTTTTTCTTAGACGGAGAGCCTAACAGTTTCCGATGTCATCCGGAACGCATCGCGACGCATGGTCGCCCGTAAGTGAAGGCACTGACCGCAGCCGGATAATGCTACTACCATTAGTAGTGATATGAATTAGTTTGCCCTTAAAGGTTGTATGCGCATATGCCTGTCATGGAACAGGCCCGCACACTGCTCGAAAAATTCCGCACCGCGCGCGACGGCGCCATCGCCGTCGAGTTCGCGATGATCGCGCCGATATTCCTGATGATGGTGTTCGGCATCATCATGTACGGCTCGTATCTCGCGGTCGTCCACGGCGTGCAGCAACTGGCGGCGGAAGCCGCGCGGTCTTCAGTTGCGGGTCTGAGTGAAAGCGAGCGCAGCACGCTCGCCAACAGCTACGTCACCGGCAACGTCAATTCGTATCCGCTGATCGATCCGGCAAAGCTCACCGTCAACGCTGCGACGTCGGGCTCCGACGCCAACGTCTTCATCGTCTCCGTCAATTACGACGCCTCGGGCATGTTCATCTACTCGCTGCCGGCATTCGTGCCGATGCCGTCGTCAACCATCGCGCGCTCCGCGGCGATTCCGCGCGGCGGGTACTGAGCTCACTGAAATTCAGGGAGGTTCCGATGCGCAGCCTGCTCCGGCGTTTCGCCGCCGACGACCGCGGCAATATCGCGATCATGGGCGCGGCAAGCCTGCTGCTGGTGATCGCCTGCGCAGCACTCGGCGTCGATGTCGGCGCCATCTTCGCCGACAAACGGCGGACCCAGAGCGCCACCGACCTCGCGGCGCTTGTCGCCGCGAGCGACCTGACCAATGCGTCCCGCGCTGCTGCGGCGACAGTCGCCAAGAACAACTATCCACCGGAGTCGCTCGTGGCTGTCGAACCCGGTGTTTACACGGCGAATGCGTCCCTGACGCCGCAGCAGCGCTTCGTGGCGGCGGCCACGCCCGCCAACGCGGTGCGGGTCACCATGCAGACCAAGACGCCGCTGTATTTCGGCAAGGTGCTGACCGGCGACAGCCAGTGGAATCTCAAGGCAACCGCGATCGCCAGCACCACGCGGCTCGCGAGTTTCGTCATCGGCTCGCGGCTGGTCTCGCTCAACGGCGGGCTGCTGAATTCATTGCTGGGCGGCATGCTCGGCACCACGCTGTCGCTGTCGGCGATGGATTACAACGCACTGCTCAGCGCGAAGATCGACGCGTTCGATTTCCTCTCGGCGCTGGCGACGCGGGTCAACCTGACCGGCGTCAGCTATGACACGCTGCTGAACAGCAATTTGAAGGTGACCGATATCGTGGCGGCGCTACAGACCGCGGCGGCCGGCAACAACGGCGCGATTGCTGCGTTGTCCAGTATTTCATCGGCGATTTCCGGCATGACCAAGAAGATCACGCCGAATGCGCTGATCAACGTCGGGCCGTACTCCGGTCTCACCGTCGGACAGAAGCCCAAAGTTGGCGCGAGCGTGTCGGCGCTGGATATGCTCTCGGCCATGGCGGCGCTGGCCAATGGGACCAACCAGATCGCGGCCAACGTAAACCTTTCGCTGCCGGGCATCGCGGGCGTCACGTTGCAGGCCACCGTCGGCGAGCGGCCGGTGGGAACAAGCTGGATCACCGTGGGATCGCTAGGCGCGAGCGTGCACACCGCGCAGACACGCGTGCTGCTGAAGATCCAGCTTGTCGGTTCGGGCGCGGTGTCGGTGGTCAATCTTCCGGTCTATGTCGAGATCGCGGCGGGCACCGCGACGCTCAACGCCATTTCGTGCGGCTATCCCAACGTCAACACTTCGACCGTGACGCTTGGCGTTTCGCCCGGCATTGTCGATGCATGGATCGGCGACGTGACCTCTGCGATGATGACGAATTTCTCCACCAAGCCGAATCCGCCGGCGGTCAACATCGTCAACCTGGGCGCGATCCAGGTGACGGGCCGGGCGCATGCAACCATGGCGAACGCATCGCCGACCAGCGTGATGTTCAGCTATGCCGACATTCAGGCGCAGACCAAGAAGACCGTGAACACGACATCGTTCACCTCGTCGCTGACATCGAGCCTTCTGGGCGACCTGCAACTCGGCGTGCAACTCGGGCCGCTCGGCCTGCCGATCCCCGGCATCGGCGCGCTGGTGGCCGGCATCATCGGCGGCGCAACCGGCTCGATCGACACGCTGCTCAACTCGGTGTTGCAGACGCTGGGCGTGGGTCTCGGTCAGGCGGATGTCTGGGTCACCGGCGTCCGCTGTGACGGCGCGGTGCTGGTGAATTAAAAGCCGCTTAGTTCTCGTTCGTCATGCCCGGACTTGTTCCGGGCATCCACGTCTTTCAGAACATGCAACAAACAAGGCGTGGATGGCCGGGACGAGCCCGGCCATGACGGCCTGTGTGCTTGCCCGTCTCCGTGTCCACTGGTAACCCCTTGTATCATTTGTAATGTGACGTCGCCCTACACCGCGATACATCGAGCCTCATGTCCGACAAAAAGCCAAAAAAGCCCCAGAAACTGCGCGCGCGCCTGCCGCGCGGGCTGGTAGATCGCACGCCCGCCGAGATCGCCGCCACGCGGCAGATGGTGGAGAAAATCCGCGAGGTCTACGAGCGCTACGGGTTCGAGCCGGTGGAAACCCCGGCGATGGAATACACCGATGCGCTCGGAAAGTTTCTCCCCGATCAGGACCGCCCCAACGAGGGCGTGTTCTCGTTTCAGGACGACGACGAGCAGTGGATCTCGCTGCGCTACGATTTGACCGCGCCGCTGGCGCGTTATGTCGCGGAAAATTTCGACACGCTGCCGAAGCCATATCGCTCCTATCGCAACGGCTACGTCTATCGCAACGAGAAGCCGGGCCCCGGCCGCTTCCGCCAGTTCATGCAGTTCGATGCCGACACGGTGGGCTCCGCTTCGCCGGCCGCCGACGCCGAGATGTGCATGATGGCGGCCGACACCATGGAAGCGCTCGGCATTCCGCGCGGCCAGTATGTGGTGAAGGTCAATAACCGCAAGGTGCTCGATGGCGTGCTGGAGAGCATCGGCCTTGGCGGTGACGAGAACGCGGGCAAGCGGCTGACGGTGCTGCGCGCGATCGACAAGCTGGATAAGTTTCCGGTCGAAGAAGTTCGCAAATTGCTCGGCGAAGGTCGCAAGGATGAAAGCGGCGACTTTACTAAGGGAGCCGGGCTGAATAGCGCGCAAGCTGACAAGGTTCTTGTCTTGTTTGAGATTGCTTCGATGAGCGCAGCTGCAAGGTCGAGTAATGTTGAATTTCAGGAAGGCGTTGCGTCGGGCGAAATCACAGCCAGAAAAGCTGAAGATATTCGGGCACAAGGAATTTTTGGCGGCATTGCGCACAATCTTCTTGGGTCGTCTGTAGAGGGGCTGGCGGAGCTTCAGGAAATTTGGAAGTTGCTGCGTGCGGGTGGATACGACGATGGTCGTGTCCGCATTGATCCCTCCGTGGTGCGCGGCCTCGAATACTACACCGGCCCGGTCTACGAGGTTGAACTCCTGCTCGACACCAAGGACGAGAAGGGCCGCCCGGTTCGGTTCGGTTCGGTCGGCGGCGGCGGACGTTATGATGGGCTCGTGTCGCGCTTTCGCGGCGAGCCGGTCCCGGCGACCGGTTTCTCCATCGGCGTCTCGCGCTTGCAGGCGGCGCTGACGCTGCTCGGCAAGATCGACACCACGCCGGAGTTTGGTCCGGTGGTCGTCGTGGTGATGGACCGCAATGAGATCGCGCAATACCAGAAATTCGTTGCGACACTGCGCAACTCTCCTGTTGATCCTTCAAGGCCGGATGGGCCTCGCATCCGCGCCGAACTCTATCTCGGCAATCCAAAGAACAATCTCGGCGTCCAGTTCAAGTATGCCGACCGGCGCAATTCGCCGTGTGTCGTCATTCAGGGCGGCGACGAGAAGGCGAAGGGCGAGGTTCAGATCAAGGACCTGATCATCGGCGCGGAAATTGCCGGAGACACCGGCAATCGCGACGACTATCTGCAGAAGCAGACACAGGCCCAGATCGCCTGCAAGGAAAGCGAGCTTGTCGAAAAGGTTCGCGAAATTCTCGCGCGCCACAATGTGCCTTGGAAATGATTTACTTCGTCATTCCGGGACGCGCCCGCTTTGGCGCGGACCCGGAATCCATACTGTTGAGGGCGGTGATGGATTCCGGGTTCGCTCGCTTTGCTCGCGCCCCGGAATGACGCTGTCTTGAGTTTGCTCCATGCAGTTCGACACCAAGGTTGCCCTTGTCATCCGCTCGGACCTGGAAGCGTGGCAGAAGCTGAACGTCGCGGCGTTCCTCGCCAGCGGCATCGCGGCGGCGTTTCCCGAATGTATCGGCGAGCCTTATGAGGACAAATCCGGCACGCGCTATCACGCGCTGATCGGTCAGCCGATCCTGATCTATGGCGCGGACCGGCCCGCGCTGTCGCGGGCGCTCGAACGGGCACTGGCGCGCGACGTCAAGCCCGCCGTCTATACCGAGGACATGTTCAAGACCACGCATGACGAAGCCAACCGCGCCGCGGTGCAGGCCGTCATCCGCGCCGATCTCAATCTGGTCGGGCTGGCGTTCCGCGCCGAGCGCAAGGTGGTTGACAAGATCGTCAATGGATTGAAGTTTCACGCCTGACAGTTTTTCGCTGCCGCAAAGAAAAGGAAACGAACATGCCTGAGGTCATCGTGAATATGGCTGCCGGACGCACCGACGAGCAGAAGAAGGGCATGATGCTCGACATCACCCAGGCGCTGGTGAAGAACCTCGGCGTCGATGCGGAAGTCGTGACGGTGCAGATCAACGAAGCGCCGCTGACCCACAAGATGAAGGGCGGCAAGACCTTCCTCGAGCGCAAGGCCGCAGCGAAGTAGTCCAAACATGAACGTGCTTGAGAAAGTCGCCGTCGGCATTCCCGGCGAAACCGTCGTCACCGTTGCGCATGAGATGACGGTGCAGCATTTCCTGGCGACCATGCCGCCGGTCTATGCGACGCCGGTCATGATCCTGCACATGGAAAAGGCGTGCACCGCCTCCATCGCCGAACTGTTGCCGGAAGGTTATGTCAGCGTCGGCATGGAGGTGAATGTCCGGCATCTGGCGGCGACTCCGGTCGGGCGCACGGTGCGCGTGACGTCACGCGTGCGCCAGATCGACGCCAAGAGCGTGCTGTTCGACGTGGAAGCGTGGGACGGTTCCCGCAAGATCGGCGACGGCACCCATCGGCGCGGCGTGATCAATGTCGCGGCTTTCGAGAAGCGGTTCGGCGTGGCCTGATCGCGCCGGGCCGCACGCAATCTTGAGCATTTCTGATTGTTCTGGAGCCTTGAACGGAGCTAGGTTTCCGGCCGTTAGCTTCCGACGGAGATATCCGATGCGTTTCGTCCTGATTGCTGTTGCGGCTGCTGTGTTGTTCGCGGGGCAGGCCCATGCGCAAGGCAGGGGACGCCCCGATACAGGCGGCGCGTCCGAGCCGAAGGGCGAAGATCGGCAAAAGCGCATGGCGCGGGAAGAAGCCGCCGCCAGGGCCGCGATGAAGAACGTTCCGGACTCGAAAGAGAAGTACGATCCCTGGAAGATCGGGAAGTAGTTTTCTCCCTCGCCCCGTGCTTACGGGGAGAGGGTTGGGGTGAGGGGCAATCCTAAAAATCCCCCTCACCCGAAGACTTCGCTTTGCTCAGTCTTCGACCTCTCCCCGTAGGCGGGGAGAGGTGAGGCAAGCTTTCACTGCTTTGGCCGCATCGCCTTCATGTCCTTGATATTCATCTTCATGCCGCCGGGCATCAGGATGTCGCCGGGCTTCTGATCCGCCTTGCAGGGGCCGATCCATTTCGCTTCGAGGACGTTGGTGGTCTCGGCCGGCATGCCTGCCGGACCGCCGCTGTTCTTCGAGGTGGTGGTCACCGTATAGGCCGAGTTGAAGTCGCCGTTGAACTCGGTGTGCGAGACCGACGTCATGTTGCCGATCTTGCAGGTCGAATCGACCACCAGGCCGGGCGCGGTTTTCTTCATCTCCTGCCTGGAGCACATCTCCTTCGCCATCGGGCCGAAGGTCGATGCCATCTCCTTCTCGGTGGTGGCATCGGTGCATTGCTGCATGGTCTGGGCGCCGGCCTTGTCCAGCTTCAGCTCCCAGAGCCCCGGCTTGCGGCTCGGCATTTCAATCGGATCGGCCAGCGCCGGAAGGGCGGCAAGACCGCCGCCGAAAATCACCACCGCCATGACACGAAACAACCGAAGCATTCGCATCATGGACGGTCTCCTGAAGGGGAGCTTTAGTAGCCGACGCGCAGCGGCCGATTGAGGTGACCCGGATGGACCCAGACGCAGGAGAAGGAAATGTAGCCGCCGTACTGGGCATCGACGCCGGTCAGCTTCACGGACTTGCCGTAGCTGGCGCAGTGGTTGAGGGCCATCGCCTTGACGTCCGCGCCTTCCTTGTAGAGCGAATAGGCGATGATGCCGCCGGTGTCGTTGCCCTTGAAGGGCGGCACCGTGTCGATGTCGAACCAGGCTGCGCCTGCCTGCGAACACATCAGCGCTCCGAAGACCGCAGCCAGAATCGCCTTACCCGTTGTCCGCATCGTCGTCTCCCATGGAATCTCGTCCTCACCATAAGGCGGCCGGGCTGCCATGGAAAGAATGCCCGTGCGTTTCGGCAGGGGTTGGCTGGCGAGTGTTGCCGCGCTGCACTTGACCGGCTGATGGCTTCGCGGCACCTTCCGGCACAACTTCATCCCGGATTCCGGTGGACCGCTCCCATGCGCGACCTTTTCTCGACACTTCGCAAACTGACGCTTGCCTTGGCGCTTGGCACCGTGGCTGGCCTGATGACGCTGAGCCCGGCGGCCGAGGCTGCCAATGTGCTGGAGCGGAATTTCTGGCTGTCCGGCCCGCGTTATGACGGCGCGATGCGTCCCTGCAACGAGGTGCTCGGCACCATTACCCAGCAGTTCGCCGAAAAAGAGGGCAAGTTCTGGAATTCCGCCCTTGAGATCACTGGCTTTGCCAACGTCCATGAGGTCGCTTTCCGGGCCTGGGCAAATGACAGCATCCCACGCCGCTTCTGCACCGCCAGCGCCATGTTGAACGATGGCCGCGCGCGCCAGGTGCATTTCTCGGTGATCGAGGACGGCGGCTTCGCCGGATTCGACTCGGGCGTCGAATGGTGTGTGGTCGGCCTCGATCGCAACTGGGCCTACAATCCGTCCTGCAAGGCCGCGCGCCCGTAAGCTTCGCGAATCAACTCATTGTGTCAGTCGCCTCGTCTGCTCGGTGGACGGGGCGATTTTGTTCTTGAAATGTTCTTATGGCCTGTCTAGGCTTTGAGCATTGCGTAATCCGCACGAAAGCGACCGGTGGCTGGCCGGGGCTGCGGACAGGGGTAGGGGGCGTCGCCATGTTCGGTTTCAGATCCGGCTCGTCGGCCGCTGGTTTTTCATCTGGTTTTTCCGGGCTCATCGCCCCGCTGCTCGGCCTTGCGATGGCCGGCGTCATCGCGGGTTCGGCATCGGCGCAGGACAAGCGCCAGAACACACCCGGCGAATTCGATTTCTATGTGCTGTCGCTGTCGTGGTCGCCGTCGTTCTGCCAGGCCGCGCATGAGCGCGGCAATTCCGGACGCGGCATCCAGGCCCAGTGCGCCGGGCGGCCGTTCTCCTTTGTCGTGCACGGGCTGTGGCCGCAATACGATCGCGGCTTTCCGAATTACTGCCAGCAGCCGTCACCGCGGCTCGATCGCAACGTCATGACCTCGATGCTCGATCTGATGCCGGCGCCGGGGCTGATCTACAACGAATGGGACAAGCACGGCACCTGTTCGGGGCTGGGCGCGCGCGCGTATTTCGAGACCATCCGCAAGGCCCGCGCGGCGGTGAAGATTCCTGCCGACTATCTCGAATTGTCCGATACCAAACTGGTGACTCCAGGTGATGTCGAGGACGCCTTCATCAAGGCCAATCCCGGCCTGTCGAGTTCGGCGATTGCCGTGCAATGCGACAGCAAGCGCCTCAGCGAAGTGCGCATCTGCATGAGCAAGGATTTGCAGTTCCGTGCCTGCGACGAAATCGACCGCCGGTCCTGCCGCCGCGACAAGGTCGTGATGCCGCCGGTGCGCGGAGGGTAGGTTCGCTGCCAAGCCCAACATAAGTTTAGATTGTCATGGCCGGGCTTGTCCCGGCCATCTCGATTATCAGGGCAAAGTGCTTCATCAATCGGGATCACCGGGACAAGCCCGGTGATGACATCTACAGCGGAGACAACTCCGGAAGTGGAGACGTTACTTTCGTCGCGCGATGTCGTAACTGTCGCGCCATGAACTACCGTCACGCATTCCACGCCGGAAACTTTGCCGATGTCATCAAGCACATCGTGCTGGCGCGCATCCTCACCTATCTGCATGAGAAGCCGGCCGCGTTTCGGGTGATCGATACCCATGCCGGCGCCGGGCTGTACGATCTCACCAGCAGCGAGGCCGAACGCGGCGGCGAATGGCGCACCGGCATCGCGCGGCTGATGCAGGCGCGATTGTCCGAGCCGGTGATGGCGCTGGTCGCGCCCTATCTCGACATCATCCGCGCGTTCAATCCGCAGCGCGATCTCACTGCCTATCCGGGATCGCCGCTGATCGCGCGCGCGCTGTTGCGGCCGCAGGACAGTCTGGTCGCCTGCGAGTTGGAGCCCAATGCGCGCAAGCGACTGATCTCAGCATTGCGCCGTGACGAGCAGGCGCGCGTGGTCGATCTCGACGGCTGGACCGGACTGCCGGCATTCGTGCCGCCGAACGAGCGGCGCGGACTGGTGCTGATCGATCCGCCGTTCGAGAGCCGCGACGAGTTCAAGCGGCTGGCCGACAGCTTTAGTGCGGCGCACGCCAAGTGGCCGACCGGCATCTACATGCTCTGGTATCCGGTGAAAGAACGCCGCGCGACCGACTCGCTGGCGGAACATGTGGCGCGCGTGGCGAACGCCGGTAGCAGCGACGCCAAATGCCTGCGCGTCGAATTCAGCGTCGCACCGCAGACGGCCGACTCCGGACTGGTGTCCGCCGGCTTGCTGATCGTCAATCCGCCGTGGACTCTCGCCGCGGAGTTGAAGGCGATCCTGCACGAACTCGAAAAGCCGCTGGGACAAGGTGGCGCCGGCCGCTTTCGGATCGAGGCGGTGCGGGCGTAACGCGTTGCGCTGCGGCGCGGTCGTGAATTGGGCGTGCCTCTGAAAAACTCAAATGCATTATGGCCAATTCCGCGGGAACCGTATTATGCTACTGCCGTGAAGGTCGGCTTTTACGTTCCGCGCCCGCGAATGGCCGCGGCGGAATGACGAGAGGCCCCGGGCGTTTCCGGTTTTGGGAGGCGCTCTTCAAGGCCGCCGCTTTCCGGCAGTGAATGCCGGGCCTGGCCGGCGCGCGTTGCGCGCCGGAGGTGCAATGCGGGGAGGGGTTCCCGATGGCCATGACAGGTGTCGTCAAGTTCTTCAATGCCGAGCGTGGATACGGATTCATCAAGCCGGATGACGGCGGACGCGATGTGTTCGTGCACATTACCGCAGTTGAGCGCGCGGGACTGAAGGATCTGATCGAAGGACAGCGTATTACTTTTGAAGTCGAGCCCGACAAAAAGGGCAAGGGACCGAAGGCGGTCAATCTCGTGATTTCGCCCTGAGCTTTTCCGGGCGTCATGGCCGAAATAAAAATCCCGGGCGAGAGGCCCGGGATTGATGGATCGCAGATACGCGATCTGGATCAGAAGCGGTAGTTGACGCCAACACGGACCGTGCTGAACTGGTAGCCGTTCGACATGCCGGTCGTCAGGAAGTTCTTCTCGCTGAGATCGATGTAAAGATATTCGACCTTGGCCGACCAGTTCTGGTTCAGCGCGAATTCGGCGCCGGCGCCGATCGTCCAGCCTGCCGAAGTGTTGGTTTCCGAGAGGCCGCCCGGCAACTGGGCCTTCAGTGCGCCGAACGCGAGACCGCCGGTGCCGTAAAGCAGGACGCTGTTGAAGGCATAACCCACGCGGCCGCGCACAGTGCCGAACCACGGATTCGAGAACTTCCACGGCGCGAACGTATCGTCCGCCGAGTTGAGTTGAAGATCGGCCTCGATGCCGGCCACCCACGCGCCGTTCTGCCAGTTGTAACCGGCCTGAAGTCCGCCGAGCACGCCTGAAGGCTTCGCGCCGTTGTTGGACACATCGCCCCAGCCGTAGCCGAGATTGCCGCCGATATACGGGCCGATCCAGCTATTGGCGAGCGGCTGATTGACCGTATAGGGCTGTGCATAGGGGCGGCGGCCGTAGATGTCCGCGGCCTGCGCGGACGCGCTCACGCATGTTGCGGCGGCGATGATCGCGCCAAAAATCTTCTTATTCATCTCACTCTCCTCACGCGCACGCCGGCGTGGCCGTTGTTAGTCCTTCGAGGCGAAGCGGACCCGCGTGGTTACGGAAGTCCACCTTTTCTGCGTAAAATTTATCGAGAGTTTTACGTTAAGCGGTCGTTAAGGCGGCCCGCCGCCGCATTCACATCCTTAAGAAAGTGTTACACGCGCCTGCTGGATGAATTGGCTCCTAGCCCTTAAGTTCTGATCATGATTCACGACACCTCCGACCCGACGCAGCCGCCGGATCAACCGGCGCCGGACGCGCCCCCGCAGGAGCCTTCCGCGCGGAACCTGCGCGGACAGGACCTAGACCCGGCCTCGATTACCGCCGAGGAAGATGAGGAAGCTCGTCTTCCGGAGCCGGTTGACGATTCCGCTGAAATCGCCAGCGAAGGCACGCTCGCCATCGGACGCGCGGCGATCGAGCGCGCGGTGAAGCTCGCGCCGACTTCAGCGGGCGTCTACCGCATGCTCAATGCGGCCAACGATGTGCTCTATGTCGGCAAGGCCAAGAGCGTGAAGAAACGGCTCGCATCGTATGCGCGGCCGACGGGCCAGGTGGCGCGCATTGCGCGCATGATCGCGATGACCGCCAATGTGGAGATGGTTTCCACCGCGACCGAGACCGAAGCGCTGCTGCTGGAAGCCAACCTCATCAAGCAGCTGCGGCCGCGCTTCAACGTGCAACTGCGCGACGACAAGTCGTTTCCTTATATCCTGATTACCGGCGATCACTGGGCACCGCAGATCGTCAAGCATCGCGGCGCGCAGACGAGGCCCGGCCGTTACTTTGGGCCGTTCGCGTCGGTGGGCGCGGTCAACCGCACCATCACGGCGCTGCAGCGCGCGTTTCTGGTGCGCTCCTGCAGCGATTCATTCTTCGAAAGCCGGACGCGGCCTTGCCTGCTGTACCAAATCAAGCGCTGCTCCGGTCCCTGCACGGGCGAGATCGATTTCCCCGGCTACACCGAACTGGTGCGCGAGGCGAATGAGTTTCTCTCCGGCCGCTCGCGGCTGGTGAAACAGGAACTCGCGGGCGAGATGGAGAAGGCTTCGCAGGAACTCGAATTCGAAACCGCCGCGCTCTATCGCGACCGTCTTGCTGCGCTCTCCGCGATCCAGTCGCAGCAGGGCATCAATCCGCGCACTGTTGAAGAAGCGGACGTGTTCGCAATCCATCAGGAAGGCGGCTACTCCTGCGTTGAGGTGTTCTTCTTCCGCACCGGGCAGAACTGGGGCAACCGCGCCTATTTCCCGCGCGCCGACAAATCGATCGATGCCGGCGAAGTGCTCGGCTCGTTCCTTGCGCAGTTCTACGACGACAAGCCGCCGCCGAAACTGATCCTGCTTTCGCATCGCGTTGACGATCAGGAGTTGCTGGCGGAGGCGCTGTCCGTCAAGGCGGGGCACAAGATCGAGGTCTCGGCACCGCAGCGGGGCGAGAAGAAGGAACTGGTCGCGCATGCGCTGACCAATGCGCGCGAGGCGCTCGGCCGCAAGCTCGCCGACACCGCCACGCAGACGCGGTTGCTGGAGGGACTTTCGACGGCGCTGGGATTGCCGCGTGTGCCGAAGCGGATCGAGGTTTACGACAACAGCCACATCCAGGGCACCAACGCGGTCGGCGCGATGATCGTCGCAGGGCCGGAAGGCTTCCTGAAGAATCAATACCGCAAGTTCAACATCAAGTCGGAAGGCTTAGCTCCGGGCGACGATTACGGCATGATGCGCGAGGTGCTGGAGCGCCGCTTCAAGCGGCTGATCAACGATGCGGCCGAAGGGAAAAAGCCGAGCGACGATGCCGTGCCGCAATGGCCCGATCTCGTGATCATCGACGGCGGACAGGGCCAGCTCAATGCCGCGCGCGAGATTTTCACGGGACTGAACCTGACGGACGTCTCGCTGATTGCGGTGGCCAAGGGACCGGACCGCGACGCCGGGCGGGAAACCCTGTTCATGCCCGGCCGGCCGTCGATCAAGCTCGAGCCGCGCGATCCGGTGCTGTACTTCATCCAGCGGCTGCGCGATGAGGCGCATCGTTTTGTCATCGGCTCGCACCGCAAGTTGCGCAAGAAGGACATCCGCGAGGCCGGATTGCAGGAAATTCCCGGCATCGGCCCGTCACGTAAACGTGCCCTGCTGCATCATTTCGGGACCCTGAAGGAGATCGAGCGGGCCTCGGTGGCAGATCTGGGCAAGGTTCCGGGGGTGAGCGCTGAAAGTGCTCGTAAAATCTTCGATTTCTTCCATCCGGGGAACGGTTGAACGTCTCGCCGCAGCCAGCATTTAGACTTACCGGAAATGCGCCCACCGGGCTGTTGACGCGGGCACTTTCGCAGTATTGGTAACACCATGACCAGTGTCGTCGCCCCGAAGCCAGCAAAGCGCTCGCTGTCGCTGCCCAATATCCTGACTTACTCCCGGATCGCCGCCATCCCGGTGGTGATCGGCTGCATGTATGCGCAGTCCATCATGGGTGCGCCGCTGTGGCTGCGCTGGGTGGCGCTGTTCGTCTTTATCGCCGCGGGCATCACCGATTTTCTCGACGGCTACTACGCGCGGATCTGGGATCAGCAGTCCTCGCTCGGCAAGATGCTGGACCCGATCGCGGACAAGCTTCTGGTGGCGTCGTGCCTCTTGATGCTGGCGGCGGACGAAACCATTCGCGGCTGGTCGCTTTGGGCGGCCATCGTGATCCTCTGCCGCGAAATTCTGGTGTCGGGCCTGCGCGAATATCTTGCCGCCGTCCGCATCAGCGTACCGGTGTCGCAATTGGCGAAGTGGAAAACCACGGTGCAACTCGTGGCCATCGGCTTCCTGATCGCGGGCGAGGCGGGCGAAATGATCCTGCCGCCGACCGTTCTGATCGGCATTATATTGTTGTGGATTTCGGCCATTCTCACCATCTACACCGGATGGGATTACCTGCGCGCAGGAATCCATCATCTGACCGAGGAAGACCGGTGAAGGTTCTGTATTTCGCATGGGTGCGCGAACGCGTCGGCAAGGCCGAGGAAACGCTGGAGCCGCCGGCGAGCGTGCATACCGTGTCCGACCTGATGCAGTGGCTGGTGGCGCGCGGCGAGGAATACGCCAATGCCTTCGCGTCGCCGCGCACGATCCGCGCCGCCATCGACCATACCCATGTGAAGCCTGACACTGCGATCGCCGGTGCACGCGAGATCGCGTTTTTCCCGCCGATGACCGGCGGTTAACTCTCAAAATGACGACGCCCGTCACCATCCGAATCCAGTCTGCCGATTTCGACATCGCAGCGGAAATCGCGGCGCTGACCAAGAGCAGCACCGACATCGGCGCGGTGGTGAGCTTCTCCGGCATCTGCCGCGGAGGCGAAGGCGACAAGGCGATCGCCGCAATGACGCTGGAGCATTATCCCGGCATGGCGGAAGCCGAGATCGGACGGCATGTGTCGGAAGCGATCGCGCGCTGGCCGCTGACCGGCGTCACCGTGATCCACCGTTACGGCCGTGTCGTGCCGGGTGACAATATCGTGCTGGTGCTGACTGCGTCGGTACATCGCGAGGCGGCGTTTCAGGCCGCGGAATTTCTGATGGATTATCTCAAGACCAATGCGCCGTTCTGGAAATCCGAGGAACGCGCGGACAACAAAGTGTGGGTCGATGCGCAGGCCCATGACGACAATGCAGCGGCGCGGTGGAAGAAGTAATGGCGAAGAAGACGAAATCCGTTTCCGCAAAGAAGGCTTCCGCGAAGCGTGCAGGTGCAAAGCCAAAGCCATCGTTCAAAGCAGCGAATCCGGTCAAGCCCGGCGAGTTGCTGACGCTGCTCGATCTGATGCGCTACGGAGTCAGCCGCTTTGTCGAGGCCGGAGTGGTATTCGCCCACGGCACCACCGATCCGGTGGCGGAAGCGGCGTTCATCGTCTGCGAGACGCTGCATCTGCATCCCGACCAGTTCGAGATGTTCGCCAATGCGCGCGTCACGTCGCATGAGGCTGCAAAAATCCTTGCGCTGATCGACAAGCGCATCGCCACGCGAAAACCCTCGGCGTATCTCGTCAACAAGATCTATATGCGCGGTCTGCCGTTCTATGTCGACGAACGGGTGATCGTGCCGCGTTCCTTCATCGGGGAACTGCTGGACTCGCATTTCGGCGGTGACCTCGAAGAGGAGGGCGGTTCGCTGATCGACGATCCGGGCAACATCACGCGCGTGCTCGATCTCTGCACCGGCTCGGGATGCCTTGCGATTCTCGCCTGCCAGAGCTTCCCTAATGCCACCGTCGATGCGGTCGACATTTCACCGGACGCGCTGGCGGTGGCCGCGCGCAATGTCGCCGACTACGGTCTGGAGGATCGCGTTTCGCTGTATCAGGGCAACCTGTTCGATGCCGTCGGCGATGCGCGTTACGATCTCATCATCACCAACCCGCCTTACGTCGATGCCGAGGGCATGGCGGGTCTGCCGCGCGAATGCCTGCACGAACCCTCGATCGCGTTCGACGGCGGCGACGATGGTCTCGATCTTGTGCGCAAAATTCTGGACGAGGCGAAGGATCATCTCACGCCCGACGGCGGGCTGCTGTGCGAAATCGGCCGCGGCCGCGATGTGCTGGGGGATGCCTATCCGAACCTGCCGCTGCTGTGGCTCGACACCGAGGACTCCGACGGCGAGGTGTTCTGGATTCCGGCAGAGGCACTGGCGTAAGGAGAGAGCGGCATGTCAGCTGAACGCTTTCTGTGCGAGGCGATCGACCTTGCGCGTGATAACGTCCGCCGCGGCGGCCGGCCGTTTGGCGCAGTGCTGGTCAAGGACGGCAGGACGATCGCAACCGGCGTCAATGAAATCGCAGTAACAGGCGATCCCACCACCCATGCCGAATTGCAGGCGATCCGCGCCGCAAGTCGTGTACTCGGCTCGCCGCGCCTTGATGGTTGCGTGATCTATGCCAGCGGCCATCCGTGTCCGATGTGCCTGGCGGCGATGCATCTCACCGGCATCACCGAAGTCACCTACGCCTATTCCAATGAAGACGGTGTGCCGTACGGCCTGTCGACTGCCGCCATTTATGAGGAGATGGCGCGGCCGGTTGCGAAGCAGATCGCGCTCAAGGTGGCTTACATGCCGGTGCGTCCCGAAGGCGAGGATATTTACGAGATGTGGCGCAAAGCGCAGCATGCGTAACAAAAAGGCCATGCGCGGCATCGCGCATGGCCTGATCTTGAACGAACGATCCGCCGCCGCTTACAGGACTTTTCTGATCCAGTTGTGCGTGTCGGCCGCGCGGCCGTACTGGATGTCGACCAGCTTCTTGCGCAGCCCCATCGCGACCGGGCCCGCGGCGCCGCCGTTGATGGTGAAATCGCCGCTCGCGGAACAAACCTTGCCGATTGGCGAGATGACGGCCGCCGTGCCGCAGGCGAAGGCCTCTTTCAGCTTGCCGCTGGTTGCGTCGGCGCGCCACTGGTCGATCGTATAGGTCTCCTCGCGCACGCGCGTGCCGGATTCCTTGGCGAGCGCGATGATCGAATCCCGTGTGATGCCCGGCAGGATGGTGCCGAGCGGCGGCGTCAGCAGCGAACCGTCGTCGAACACGAAGAACACGTTCATGCCGCCGAGCTCCTCGACATAGCGGCGCTCGATCGCGTCGAGGAACACGACCTGATCGCAGCCATGCTGGATCGCCTCCGCTTGTGCGCGCAGGCTCGCGGCATAGTTGCCGCCGCATTTGACCGCGCCGGTGCCGCCGATCGCAGCGCGCGTGTAGTTCTCCGACACCCAGATCGACACCGGCGCAGGGCCGCCCTTGAAATAGGAGCCGACAGGCGAGGCGATCACGGCGAAGATGTATTCCGCGGATGGCTTCACGCCGAGGAAGATCTCGTTCGCGATCATGAAGGGCCGCAGGTAGAGACTGCCCTCGCCACCGGGAATCCAGTCGCGGTCGATGCGCACGAGCTGCTCGACCGCTTCAATGAACACAGGTTCGGGCAGCGGCGCCATCGCCATCCGCTCGGCAGAACTGCGGAAGCGCCGGGCATTGGCATCGGGGCGGAACAGGTTCACGCCGCCGTCGTCGCGCTTGTAGGCCTTGAGGCCTTCGAAGATTTCCTGAGCGTAGTGCAGGACGGCTGTGGCCGGATCGAGCGAGAAATTCGCGCGGGACTCGACGCGCGCGCCATACCAGCCCTTCGCCTGGCTGTAGCGGACCACAGCCATGTGATCGGTGAAAACCCGCCCGAAGCCGGGGTCGACGAGCTTTGCGATGCGCTCCTGATCCGGCGTCGGAGTTGGTGTGGGCCGCGTTTCAAAATCGATGAGAACGGTGCCATCGATTTTCTCGAACGAAACTCCCATAGGTCTTCTCCCGGCTTCTCATTCAGTCCACGCGGCGGCGGGCTGGTCACTTCAGGTCTGGCACCTGGCCCGCCGGCCCGAGGGCCGGTTTCCGCTTTGGCGGAAGGCGCGAAGTCCAGTATGTTTGCCGAAATGCCGCTCGACAATCGCACGTTGAAAGAAATTGCGTCCTGGGCCTGTTGTCCGTGTGCGAACTTAAGGACCAAAGGTGACGCATGAAACGAACTAATATTTCGTCGTCATTGCGGTTTTTGTAACATTGAGACCTATATACGTCAATATGGCTGACATAAAAATTATGAAGGCAGGAGCGCATTCCACTGACGCCGCCGCCGGCTCCACCACGCCGGGGGCCGTTCCTTTGCGCTGGGACATCATCGAGCTGCTGTTTTTCGCCTATCGGGACTTCGTCGGCGACGCCGATCACGTGCTGGAGGAGTTCGGTTTCGGCCGGGCCCACCACCGGGTGGTGCATTTCGTGACCCGCTATCCGGGTCTGAAGGTCGCCGATCTGCTCGACGTGCTGCGCATCACCAAGCAGTCGCTCGGGCGTGTCCTGAAACAGTTGCTGGACGAGGGCTATATCGTCCAGAAGGCTGGCGACAACGACCGGCGCCAGCGTCTTCTTTTTGCCACGGCGAAGGGCGAGGCCCTTGTGGCGAAACTGGCGGGATTGCAGACGGCGCGCATCACCCGCGCGCTCGACGCCATCGGCCCGGAGAGCGCCGAGAGCGTGCGGCGGTTCCTGCTGGGCATGATCGACCACACCGATCCCGACAAGGTGCTGGAGGAAATTCTCCGAGGCAGCCGCAAGACGGCGAAGGATTCAAGGTGACAGAAACCTCGATTCGGGAGCGAGCGGGCCGCCAACTGGCCGATGACGCGCCGCATCTGCTGCTGGTCGATGATGACCGCCGCATCCGCGATCTGCTGTCGCGATTTCTCGCCGGTGAAGGCTATCGCGTCACCACGGCCATGAGCGCCGCCGATGCGCGCGCCAAGCTGACCGGCCTGCATTTCGATCTCCTGATCCTCGACGTGATGATGCCGGGTGAAACCGGATTCGATCTCGCGCGCTCGATCCGCACATCCTCGGCGGTGCCGATCATCATGCTCACTGCGCGGCATGAGGCCGAGAGCCGCATCGAAGGCTTGCAGATCGGCGCCGACGACTATGTCGCGAAGCCGTTCGAGCCGCGCGAACTGGTGCTGCGGATCGCCAACATTCTCAAGCGCGCCGCGCCGGTGGTGGCGCCTGCGATCGAGTCGGTCGCGTTCGGGCCCTACGTTTATCATCTCGAGCGCGGTGAACTGCGCGACGGCGAGAAGATCGTCCATCTCACCGACCGTGAACGCGACATGCTGCGCATTCTCAGCGCGACGCCGGGCGAAACCGTGCCGCGCGGCGCGCTGACCGGCGGCGACGGCACGGTCAACGAGCGTGCGGTGGACGTTCAGATCAACCGGCTGCGGCGCAAGATCGAGCGCGATCCCGCCAATCCGCTGTTCCTGCAAGCGGTGCGCGGTATCGGCTATCGTCTCGTGGCGTCGCCGTGACCGGGCCGGACGTGTTGTCATGAGTACGCTCGACACCGGTCTCACCTTCATCCGCACCGCGTCGCGGCGTGTGTCCAGCGCCAGCGAATGGCTGGGCCGCTGGTTCAAGGAACTGATGCCGAAGGGGCTTTATGCCCGCGCACTGCTGATCATCATCGTGCCGATGGTGATCCTGCAATCGGTGGTCGCCTTCGTGTTCATGGAGCGGCACTGGAACACGGTGACGCGGCGCCTATCCGCCGCGGTGGTGCAGGACATTTCTGCGCTGATCGATGTCTACAGGACCTATCCGCAGGACAAGGATCGCACCCAGATCAAGCGGATCGCCCAGCAGCGGCTTGGGCTGGTGGTGGATTTCCTGCCCGTCAACGACATGCCGGCGCCGGGGCCGAAGCCGTTCTTCTCGCTGCTCGACCAAACCCTGTCGGTGCAGCTCAGCCGGCAGATCGCGCGCCCGTTCTGGATCGACACCGTCGGGCGTTCGTCGCTGGTGGAAATCCGCATCAAGCTCGACGACACGGTGATGCGCATCTTCGCGCAGCGTAGTGCGGCCTATGCGTCGAATTCGGAAATCTTCATCTTCTGGATGCTGGGCACGTCATCGATCCTGCTGATCGTGGCGGTGCTGTTCCTGCGCAACCAGATCAAACCGATCCTGCGGCTGGCGGATGCCGCGGAAAGTTTCGGCAAGGGTCGCGAGGTGCCGGATTTCCGCCCGCGCGGCGCGCGCGAGGTTCGCCGCGCGGCGCTCGCCTTCATGGAAATGAAATCGCGCGTCGAGCGCAGCATCGAGCAGCGCACCGCAATGCTGGCCGGTGTCAGCCACGATCTGCGCACCATCCTGACCCGCTTCAAGCTGGAGATGGCGCTGATCGGCGACAGCCCGGAAGTCGAGGGCATGCGCAAGGACGTCGACGAGATGAGCGGCATGCTGGAGGCGTATCTGGCCTTCGCGCGCGGCGACAGCGGCGAGCATGCGCAGCCGACCGACATGGAGCAGGCGCTGGAAGAACTGCGCAGCGACGCCGAGCGTCACGGTCATGCAGCGACCGTTGTGTTCCACGGCATGCCCGTCGTGATCGTGAAGCCTGCGGCGTTCAAGCGATGCATCGCGAACCTTGTGTCGAACGCAGGCCGTCATGCCAATGCAATTGCGATTACCGGTCATCGCGATCATCGCTATCTGACGGTGACGGTGGATGACGACGGTCCGGGCATTCCAGTGGAGATGCGCGAAGAAGTGTTCAAGCCGTTCCTGCGCCTTGACGATGCACGCAATCAGGACGAGGGCGGCACCGGGCTTGGTCTCGCGATTGCCCGTGACATCGCGCGCTCCCATGGCGGAGACATCACGCTTGGCGACAGCCCGATGGGCGGGCTGCGCGCGACGGTGCGCGTGCCGGTGTAGTGTCGCAGACTGAATGTAGCGCAAAGCGCTTCAGCACACTCAATCGTCATCACCGGGCTTGACCCGGTGATCCATCGAATTTTCAAAGTCATTTTGAAAGGATGGATTGCCGGGTCAAGCCCGGCAATGACAGGCATCATGTGTTGAACGAACTTGCTCTACTTCGCCAGTTCCTTCGAGCGCTTCGTGGCAGCCGCGATCGCGCGGGTCAGCAGCGGCTGAAAGCCGTCCGATCCCATCAGCACTTCCAGCGCGGCCGCGGTGGTGCCGCCCGGCGAGGTGACGTTCTGGCGCAGGGTGGCGCTGTCGAGATCCGACAGGCGGAGCAGTTCACCGGAGCCAGACACGGTGGCTCGCGCCAGCGTTGTCGCCAATGCTTCGGGCAATCCGGCTGCGACGCCGGCGCGCGCCAGTTCTTCCGCGAGCAGGAACACATAAGCGGGGCCCGACCCGGACACCGCGGTGACCGCATCCATCAGCGCTTCGTCGGCGACCCATTCGACGCTGCCGGTGGCGCGCAGCAGCGCATCCGCGACAGCGCGCTGATCCGGCGTGACGCCGCTCGCCGGCACCGCGACTGTGATACCGCGTCCGATTGCCGCCGGCGTATTGGGCATCGCGCGGATCACCTTGCCGCCGCAGACCTCGGTGAGGCCTGCGATGGTGGTTCCCGCCATGATCGAGACCACGAGGGTTGATGCGCCGACCAGCGGCCGCAGTTGCGGTCCGGCGTCGCGAAACATCTGCGGCTTCACAGCCAGCACCAGCACGTCGGCCATGCCGATGTCCTTGGTCTCGGGATTCAGCCGCACGCCGCACGATGCGAACGCGCGCGTTTCATCAGAAGGATGCGGCTCGATCACAACGACGCGTTTGGGGTCCAGGCCCTGCGCGAGCCAGCCGGACAGCATTGCGCCGCCCATCTTGCCCGCGCCCGCGAGCACAAGTGAGCCTGTGAAATTCTTCAGCGCGTCGGAGGAAGTTGAGGGCGTCATGTCAGGATCCGCACAAATGGCCAGACAACAATATTAGTCGTCATGGCCGGGTTTGTCCCGGCCATCCCGATATTCGGGGCACGTACCGATATGGTCGGGATCACCGGGACAAGCCCGGTGATGACATCGATAGATTGGCTACGCCTCGCCTGCGGTATCGAACATCGCGGCGCTCATGGCCTCCGCGGCGGTCTTGCCGGCCCAGACCACGAATTGCAGCGCCGGATAGTAGCGCTCGCAGGCATGCAGCGCGCCCTCGAGCATCAGTTCGCACTGCGCGGGCGTGGCGGTCATGCCGCCCGGCAGGATCAGCGCCTGCCGGTACATGATCGATCCGGTGGTGAGCCAGACATCGAAATGACCGATCCACAATTGCTCGTTGATCGCGGCGATCAGGCGCTGCACTTCGCCGCGCCGCGCCTCCGGGATTTTCATGTCGAATGTGCAGGCCAGATGCAGTGCGTCGATGTCGCCCATCCAGGTGAAAGACAACTGATAGTCGGTCCACTGTCCCTGCGTGAGGATGGTGATCTCGTCGTGACCCGAGCGTTCGAACGACCAGTCGTTGGAGGACGCGATCTCCTCGACGACCGAAAGCGGGCTGCTTTGCGAATCCGTTATGATGTCCAGATGGGACATGCTGCCTTCACCCTCTGCTTGGTGTGGGATGTGAAACGCCTGAACGAAACGCAAAGAACGAGCGAGAACTGTCGCTGCAAGTTCTCCGTTTACGATCGTGACAATCCGGCTTTCGGATCGTGCGCCGCAACGGCAACCTTGTGACAAGATTGATCAGTGATTTGCGCAATCTGCGCAACGCCGCCACGAATCCCGTCCACAGGCAAAGGGTTAATTTCCTGTCTCTTCAACAGGTAAGCGCGATGCGAGGCGATGAAGTCAGCTTTCGCGCCAATTCATGAGTCGGCGCATGAGCTTACGCTCCGCTGACTCGTGTTTGGAATGCGATGTGAGTGAGAACAAAACGGAATCGGATTCGCGCAGCGCGAGTCGCGCAGAGCAATTGCGCGCGCCGGGCGAGAAAAAATATTTTTGAGATTGAGCCGTTCAGTCGAACAGGCTCGACACCGATTCTTCAGACGCGGTGCGGCCGATGGCTTCGGCGATCAGGGTGGCGACCGACAGCACGCGGATGTTCGGAGCCTTGCGCATCGCTTCGGTCGGCTGGATCGAGTCGGTGATCACCAGTTCCTTGAGCCGCGACGAGGTGATGCGCGCGACCGCACCGCCTGACAGAACGCCATGGGTAAGATAGGCCGAGACTTCCTTGGCGCCATATTTGAGCAGTGCGTCGGCGGCATTCACCAGCGTGCCGCCGGAATCGACGATGTCGTCGATCAGGATGCAGTTATAGCCGGCGACATCGCCGATCACGTTCATCACTTCGGACTCGCCGGCGCGTTCGCGGCGCTTGTCGACGATGGCCAGCGGCGCGTTGATCCGCTTGGCGAGGCCGCGGGCGCGGGCCACGCCGCCGACGTCGGGTGACACCACCATCACGTTGGCAAGGTCGAACTTGTCCTTGATGTCGCGCACCATCAGCGGCGAGGCATAAAGGTTGTCGGTCGGGATATCGAAGAAGCCCTGAATCTGCCCGGCGTGAAGATCGAGGGTCATCACGCGGTCGGCGCCGGCATGGGTGATCATGTTGGCCACCAGCTTGGCCGAAATCGGGGTGCGGCCGCCGGCTTTGCGGTCCTGCCGCGCGTAGCCGAAATAGGGGATGACGGCGGTGATGCGGCGCGCGGAGGCGCGGCGCAGCGCATCGGTGATGATCAGCAATTCCATCAGATGGTCGTTGGTCGGAAACGACGTCGACTGGATAATGAAGACGTCGGAGCCGCGGACGTTTTCCTGAATCTCGACGAAGATTTCCATGTCGGCGAAGCGGCGCACGCTCGCTTTGGTCAGCGGCACGCCGAGCACAGAGGAAATCTCGGCAGCCAATTCGGGGTTCGAATTGCCGGCGACCAGCTTGATGGAGCCATTCTTCGCTGAAATTGCAGCCTCTCCTCGCGAGGTGGGGGAAACGCTTTTCAACATGTGCTACCCGTGGAACCCGTTACCTGCGCTTTTGCAGGCGCGTGATAACAAGGACAGAACAAGGCTGGCAATACAGCCTTGGTGTTTTCCTGCAAAAACCGGAACTCGGACAGGCCCGTATCCCTAATGGGCGCTGAAGGCCAGCGTCTGCATTTGTCCGGGGGCCGATTCAGGCCGATTCTCGTCGATCTGCGCGATGGCAGGGCCGGATGAGCGGGGCGCGGCCGGGGCAGGGTCCTGCGCCGGGGCGGTCCCGCTGATCAGGCCGTTGAGGCCATTCAGGCCGGCCAGCGCGATTCGGCGCATCAATTGGTCATCCGCCGTGGCCCAGGCGTCGCGGCCGCCTTTGCCGGTGGGTTCCTCGCCGCTGAGGCGGACGGCGCGTTCCTGATCGCGGTCGTAGACGTCCCAGACCCAGGCGATGGTGGTCTTTCCGCGCCGGACCTGTGCCGACAGATAGCTGCGGACCCGGTAGGAGGCCTGCGCTTCGCGGGACACGATGGTGAAGCTGCGGGCGGTGGATTCGGTTTCCAGCGCCCGGACCAGCCGGTCGAACACCTGCGGCGGCGGGCCGTCCACGGATTCGAAGGCGACCGTCGGCCCGAACGACGAGGTGGTGGCAACCGGACCCGAACCGCTGGTGGTGCAGGCGGCGGTCAGGCTCAGCAGGACCAGCAGCAGGGGCGCCTGCGCAATCCGCAGCGCCGCCCAAGTGATTGTTCGCCCGTTGAAATCCATGCCCGCCCCGATTTCTCGCCGGCGGGTTTTGCCCTGCCCGGCGAGGTTCGGTCCAGCGATATCGTTAATGAGCGTTAACGTCTAGGGCAGGCTGCGGGCAGGGTTTGCAATCGGCGACCGGGGCCTGCGGTATTTGAGCCAAATCCGAACGGCGACTGGCTGTCAGGCCAGATGATGCTTCATCGCGTCGATGATCCAGGTCCATTCCCGGTTGGGGCTGGTCTGCGGCGACTGGCCTTTCATGATCGCGACAAGCTCCCAATAGCGCACCGCGCGGGCATCATGCGCAGCGTATCGCGTGCGCAGCCACGCCTTGTAGTCGTCATCCGGCGCGCGGCCCATCACACGCGCGGAGGTTTCCAGCCATTCCTGCGCAAGCGCATGGGCTGTCTCCGATTCCGGTCCGAACCCCTGCTCGATGGCATTTTTCGCTTTCGCCAGGAACGGATCGCCGGCCTGCTGCCAGGCGGCGAGGTCGAAGTCGGCATTGTCCCAGACCTCTTTCGCGTTGGCGCGCATGGTGTTGACGAATTCCGGGTCGTCGAGGATCGCCGACAGTTCGATCCACGCATCGCACTGTTCGGGCGTCGGATTGTCCGGCAGTTCCGGCGTGCTGGCCTCGATCATCTGGCGCATCCATTCGGGATCGATGCGGACGTCCTGGGACACCTGGCTGTAGAAGCGCTCGATGACGTTGCGGCGTTCAACGCGGGACAGATTGGTCATGGTCCAGAATCTCCTTAAGTCTGCTTCGGTGAGTTCGGGGGAACGCAGCGCGGCGCGCAGTGTGGATGCCACGCGGCGCTGCGAGGAAATCTCTGCCTCAAGCGCGCGGAGCCGCAGCTTCAATGCGTCGGTCAGCGACAGTTCGTGCGACAGCACTTCGCGGATCGCGTCGAGGCCGACGCCGGCATCGCGCAGGCAGCGAATGAGATCGAGCCGGACGAGTTCTTCGTCAGTGAAGACGCGATAGCCGCTTTCGGTCCGTCCCGCGGGCGGCAGCAATCCCTTGTCGGAATAGAAGCGCAGCCGCCGGACCGAAACGCCGCTCAGGCGTGCGGCCTCTCCAATGGTGTAGGTTCGATGTGTCATGGAAGCGTTGTGGGGCTTCCACCGGGTGGAGAGTCAAGGCCGTTCGCCGGAAGCGTGATGAGTTTAGGCTAACGAGAGGTCCTTGCCGTCATCCTGAGGTGCGAGCTCTTGCGAGCCTCGAAGGATGGCGGGTCGTAAAGCGCCGTCGCCCTTCGAGGCCTGCGCTTCGCTACGGCGCCTCAGGGTGACGGCGGGAACTGGTCCGTTAGCCGTCCAGCACGATGGCGTGGATGTTGCGGCCGTAGTCCGGTTCCTTGCGGTGCGTCGTGCGGCGGTAGCTGAAGAAGCGCTCGTCCGCATAGGTATCGACGCCGACATCGTCGATCATCAGGATGCCGGCGCGCTCCAGCCGCTGGCGGATATAGCCGGCGAGATCGAACATCGCATGGTCTGCGCGCGTTGACGGCACGAAGAACCGCGCATTGTCAGGCGCGCCGTCCGAAAAGCGTGCAACGAATTCCACGCCGACCTCATAGCTCTGCTGGCGGATCAGCGGGCCGATCGCGACGATGATTGAGCCGCGCGAGGCGCCGAGGTCTTCCATCGCGGCGATCGTATTCTCAAGCACGCCGCCGATCGCGCCCTTCCAGCCGGAATGCGCCGCGCCGATCACGCGTTTCTCCGGATCGACAAACAGGATCGGTCCGCAGTCTGCCGCGGTGACGCCGAGTGCCAGTCCCGGCACGTTCGTCACCATCGCATCGGCGCGCGGGCGCGACGAGGTGTCCCATGGCGTGGTGGCGACCGCGACATCCGGCGAGTGAATCTGGAACACGGTGAGGAATTGCGGTGGCGCGACGCCGAGATGCTCCGCCATGCGCCGGCGGTTTTCGAGAACATGCGCCGGATCGTCATGCGAGCCGATGCCGCCGTTGAGGCTCTCATAGATGCCCTTCGAGACACCGCCCTCGCGCGAAAAGAAGGCATGGCGCAGGTTTGGGACGGCCGACAACAGCGACGACGTGAATGTCATGATTTCGTGTCCTGCTCGGACAGCGCCGCCAGCGTTGCGATTGCGGGATGCGAAATGCCGAGCACCTTGAACAACGAGCCCATGCCTTCGGGGCTTGGGCCGGTGAGGCGGGCCAGTCCTGCGGTGATCAGCTTCTGGCCGTCTTCGGTCGCGTTCTTCATCAGCGCCTGCGCACGGGTCTCGATGCCGAGGCTTTTGAGGAACACGCCTTGCTCCACCGGACCGTGGGCGCGCGCACCGACATCCTCGGCGGCGCGGGCGAGTGCCTGAAAGTCCACATGCGCCGTCAGATCGGCGAGACCCGCATTGCGCAGTGGATTGGTGTAGTTGTGCCGGGCGACCGCCTGGAAGGTGTCGCCGGCATCGCTGCGCAGGTGGCCGTAGTCCATGATCAGTGCCGCGCCACCCTGATCGCGGAGCCGGCGCGCGATGGTCATGATTTCGTTGTCGGGCCGCCATTCGAAGATCGCGCCATTGGGCGCAGCGCGCACCAGCGGCGGCAGCAGAACTTCGAATCGCGGCATCGGGTCTTTAGCGATGCCGTAGGCGAGAATGTCGTCATCGATCTCGATGACGCGCTCGTGCCACCCGGCTTCCTGCTTGACCGCCTGATGGATCGGCAGTGCATCGAAAAATTCGTTGGCGAGAATAATCGCGGGCCCTTCCGGGATGTCTTCGATCCGATCGTACCATTCCACATAAGCCGCATCGGCGAGCTTCTCGCGCTGTTTGTCGCGCAGCCTCTCGCTGGCCTCGACCAGATGCACGGTGATCGCGTCATGGAACGCCGGCAGAATCCGCACCGCGCGCAGCGCATCGGCCATCATGGTGCCGCGGCCCGGTCCCAGCTCGATGAACTTGACCTCCTGCGGCATGCCCATCGCATTCCACACCGACGCCGCCCACAGTCCGACCAGTTCGCCGAACATCTGGCTGACTTCGGGTGCAGTGATGAAATCGCCGTCCCGGCCGAGCGGATCGCGCTTGAGGTAGTAGCCGTATTCCGGATGGGTCAGGCAAATCTGCATGTAGCGCGACACCGGCATCGGGCCGTTGGCGGTGATCTGCTTTCTGATCAGGGTTTCAAGCGGCGAATAATCGGACACGGCGAACTTTCAAAAATCGGGAATCGCTAATTTAAATATGATCTTACGTTATTAAGCCGCTTTGGCAGCGCCGTCACCCGCCGTGCGCGGCCCGCGGCGCCACGCGGCCCCGATAAAAATGAGGCCGGCGACGATCATCGGGATCGACAGGATCATGCCCATCGTCAGTCCGCCCCAGAGAAATCCGAGTTGCGGGTCGGGTTCGCGGAAAAATTCGCTGACGATGCGCGCCACACCATAGAGCGTGGCGAACGCGCCGATGATCAGGCCCGGACGTTTCAGCGCGCCGCCGCGGATCAGCAGCGCCAGAATAATGAAAAGAGCAACGCCCTCGAGACCCGCTTCATAGAGCTGGCTTGGATGCCGTGGCAGCGGGCCGCCGTTCGGGAATACCATTCGCCAGGGGACGCTCGCGTCGGCGTGGCGGCCCCACAACTCGCTGTTGATGAAGTTCGCCAGCCGTCCGAGCAACAGGCCGATCGGGCCGACCGCGCAGGTCACGTCGCCCAGCGACAGCACCGAAATATTCCGCTTCCAGCCGAACAGCAGTACCGCGATCACGCAGCCCATGAACCCGCCGTGGAACGACATGCCGCCGGTCCACAGCTTGAGGATTTCCGCGGGATGCTGCGTGAAGAAGCCGAGATTGTAGAACAGCACATAGCCGGTGCGGCCGCCAAGGATGATGCCGAGCGTCACCCACAGGATGAAATCGTCGAAATCCGTAACCGTGAACGGCGCCTTGCCGCCCCACAGCCGTTCGCTGCGGATGATCTTGCGCGCATAGAGCCAGCCCAGCACGATGCCGCCGATATAGGCCAGCGCGTACCAGCGGATCGCGATCGGCCCGATGGCGATGGCAATGGGGTCGAAGACGGGGAACGCGATGGTCAGAAACATGAGCAGGCGATGTCCGGCGGGGGTCGCGAATCCTGGCGTCTATCGCGAAAGGTAGCCCCGGTTTGCGACAAGAATGCGCGTTTAACAATTCACGTGTTTCTTACATCTTGCGTCCCGGCAAGGCCATCACCATTGTCTGGGCAAGCTAAACACGGTAATCGGCCCTCGGAGCTTCATGATGACCCAGACCAGCAACCGGTTTTTCGACGAGATGGCGCGCCTGATGAATGACGCCGCGGGCGCCGCGCAGGGCGTGAAGCGCGAGATTGAAACCGTGGTGCGCAGCCAGGCCGAGCGCATCCTGCGTGACCTCGATCTGGTCAAGCGCGAGGAATTCGAAGCGGTCAAGGATATGGCGCGGCTGGCGCGTGAGGAGAACGAGGCGCTGAAGACGCGCATCGCCGCGCTGGAGAAGAAGCTCGGTCCCGTCGCCGAGACCTGAGGCCGCAATGCCTGAGTTGCAAACTCTCGCGCTCGGCGTTTTTATTCTGGCTGTTCTCGTTATAGCGGAGGCTTCCGTTCACTTCGGCGGACGCGTCGCAACGGCCAGGGTCCCCATGCAGTGGGGAATTGATGGCAAACCGACCTGGTATGCACCCCGCACCATCGGCCTGTGGTCGATGTTGGGCTTTACGCTGGTTATCGGTGGCGGACTGATTGCAATGATGCGTTTTGCCGAAAGCGAAAAAGTGACCAGCCTTTTATACGGGCTCATTGTGCTGTCGGTCACGATGGCGGCCACTCAGATCTGGCATCTCAATGCCGTCTCGAAATGGGCCGCCCGTCAATAAGTCCTGTTCACGCGTATTGCGCGATACCGTTGCCGAACGACCAGTTTTCCTTTGCGACCTCCACGAGACCAATGAACACGTCCTCGCGGCGGATGCGGCATTTTTTGCGCAGGTGATCTTCCGCGCGATCGAGAACGGCGAGCATTTCATCGGCGGCAGGCCGAATGCGCATCCCCACATTTTCGTCCACGGCATGATCCGGGCCGGGCGCGGGATCGACGTGAAGCAGACACTGATGAGTGAGGCAGCCGACAAGGTGCGGGCGGTCGCGGGCGTCGGCGCGGAGGACGTCTGGTTTTACATTCAGGATATCGATGCACCGCAGATGATCGAATTCGGCCGCTTCCTTCCCGAGCCCGGTGCGGAAGACGCATGGCGAAAAGCCATCGCACCCGAGAAACAGGCGCAGCTTGGGCGGGCTGGGGTCAAGGTCTTGTAACGGGCCGGACCGCCCACCGTATCGGGCGTGGTCCATTTTCCTCGTCAGGCCACCGACAGTCGGCTCTCGTGCGATGCCGACCATTTGAATCGAAACGGTTCGAGTTCGCACCAAGGACATTGACCAGTGGCGCCCAGAATCACTGGTTTGATTGCCTGGGAATGTCTTGACGCGTTGCGAGGTGAGCCGTGGCTCCGTTTAACCGCACATACATTTCCGAAGTTGAGCACGTCATCAAGGCGCCGGCGCCGCGCTGGGACAGGAAGATCGCCGCCGATCTGGTTTCCGAAATGGAAGCCTTCTTCGGAAAGGTGGATACAGTCCCGCAAATGAAGCAGGCCCTGGCCATCGCCGGCTACCAGGGGCTTCAGCGGCAGATCGAAAAGGCTGTTGAAGGAAAGACCCATCTGGATGCGGTCCGGGCGATGGCGCTTGCGATGCGCAGCTTTGCACTCGGCAGTCCCGGATTGGCAGTCGCTTCATTCCGCGATCCGGATGTCGACAATTCCGAATCCCAGAAAGCGGCGGGACAATTGGCTCAGGTCGTGCTGCGCGTTTTTGGCGATGCGGGCATCAAAGGCGAGGCGGCCAGGCATGCGATCCGCATCCTCAAGAGCCTTGTCCGCGGATTCGTGCTGAATGAAATGTCGGCTCCGGTGCCTCGTCCCATGGAGTATCAAAAGAGCTACGTCTTCGCTGTCGAGATGTTCGTTCGCGGCTTGAGTGAGCTTCAAGACGCGAAGGAAACGGACCGCATCAATCCAGCTTGATGCCAGCGGTCTTGATGACCTTCTCCCACTTCGCGGTTTCCGAGGCGACATAGGCCGCCATTTCCTGCGGCGTGCTTTGCAGCGGGTCGATGCCCGCGTCGATCAGCTTCTGCTTGATCGCGGGATCGTTGACCGCCTTGAGATAGGCCTCGCGCAGCTTGGCGATGATGTCGGGCGACACTTTCGCCGGCGCGGAAAAGCCCTGCCATGCCCACGCCTCGAAGCCCGGCACTGTAGCAGCGACAGCCGGCACGCCCGGCAGCCCATAGAACTCGCCCGGCGAACACACGCCGATCGCCTTGATCGATTTCAGGTTGAGTTGCGACCGCGCGGTGGCGAAGTCGACGAACATCATTCCGATCTGTCCGCCGGCGAGATCCTGCAACGCCGGTCCCGCGCCTTTGTAAGGCACGTGGTTGAGCTTGATGCCGGATGACTGCGCAAACAGTTCTGCCGCGAGATGGAACGGCGAGCCGACGCCGGCGCTGGCATAGTCGATGGCGCCGGGCGCTTTCTTCGCGCCGTCGATCAGGGCCTGCACTGAGCCGACATTGAGCTTGTCGGTGTTGACCAGCAGCACAATGGCGAAGCGTCCGGTCAGCGAGATCGGCGCGAAATCCTTCTGCGGATCATATGGCAGCTTCTGGTAGAGGCTTTTGTTGGAGGCGTAGGTCGAGGTGTCGCCAAGCAGGAAGGTGTAGCCGTCGGGCTCGGCCTTGGACGCGGCTTCGGCCCCGATCTGCGTTCCGGCGCCGGGACGGTTCTCCACCACGATCTGCTGTCCGAGCGTGCCGCTCATCGAGGCCGCCACCAGCCGCGCGAAGAAATCCGTGCCGCCGCCGGCTGCATAAGGAACAATGAGATGAACCGGCCGCGTGGGGTAGGCAGCCTGCGCAATCAAACCAGTGGGCGCAGCGAAACTTGCACTGAGGGCAGCGGCGGCTGTCATGAATGAGCGGCGGGTCAGCGTCTCGGTCGGCATGGGGCGTCCTCCTGCGCGGCCGATGCGGTGCCGGCACGCGTCCTGAATTGGTTGCAGCTGCATCCAATCGTATCGGGGCGATAAAATCAACGCAGGAAATGTGAAGGTTTAAGTGCCCAGCGCAACCGGGCGGAAGGCCTGGCGCAGCGCGCCGTCGAGTTTGCCCCCCATCAATTCCATGATCCCGAAAGCCTGCTCGGGCGTCATCGCGGACGTGTCGGCGTCCGGCTCGAGCAGCGTGGCGTAGGTGTCCACCAGCGTGATGATGCGGACGATGTCGCTGATGTGCGACGCCTCAAGGGCATCGGGGTAGCCTGTGCCGTCGAGCATTTCATGGTGATGCAGCACGACGTCGAGCACCTCGCCGGGAAACCCGCGCTGCTCTTTCAGCGCGTTGTAACCGAACTGGGTGTGCTGGGCGAGAATGGCGTTTTCCTCGTCGGTCAATACGCCGACCTTTTCGAGGATGGGGACGGGAATGAACGCCTTGCCCACATCGTGGAGCAGAGCCGCGCGCGTTAAACGGCGCTGGTCGTCTTCGCGCATGCCGAGATGGTGGGCGAAGGCGACGGCATAGCCGGTGACATGAAGGGTGTGGCGGTAGCTCTTGTTGTGATGCTTGTTGACTGCGATGAGCCACTGCCGCAGCGAGCAGCGTTTCAGCGCGCGCAGGATCTGCGTTTCCGCCTGCATCACATCGTCGAGCGAGAACGGGATGCCGGCGGGAAGCCGACGGAAAATCTTCGACATCACGACCAGCGCGGCGGTGACGCCGGTGCTCAGGATTCGCGCGTCGGTGGTGCGTTCGTCTTCCGGCGTTTCCGGAAACACCTGGCGGATCCGGTGCAGGATGCTCTCCGGATGAAACGGCCGCTGGATGGTGTCGGTGGCGCCGAGCGCCCAGGCCTGCGCCGAGCCATGATGAAGCGCATCGGCCAGCACGAACAGCCGGGGCAGCGGCTGATAGTCCTTGCCGGTGAGCTTGCTGCGCACGCGCTGCACGGCGGTGGCCGAGGTGAGATCGATGTCGATGACCACGCCGGCGAAATCGCTGGCCGGATGATCGGGCAGATCGAAAATGGAAATCGTTTCCACGCTGCCCGCATTCCTCAGAATGCGCGCGAGCTCTTCGCTTTGGTCCTCACAATCCGATGCGAGCAGCAGACGTCGCGTCGTCTGCGGAAGTTCTGCCAAAGCGGCCATGTCCGTCCTCTGCGGGGCGTTCGGTAGTTATGCACTCCATAGGTTAGCGAAAAACAGGTTCCCGACCCTTAACGGGCATCGTTAACGGGGTGGCAACGCGCCCAAAGGGCGAGCAGGGATCAGTTTTAGGGACTGAACGGCGGCTATTCGGCTTCGGCGCCGCCTTCGCCTGATTCCGGCCGGGAACGGCGCTCAAATCGTTTATTCTGTGGGGAATCGGGTCTTTTGGGGCCCGGGCGGTTTCCCGTCCAGGACCAAGCCGCCGCCCAAAACCACCAATAAAATCCCGTCATTTCCTTGTATTTCTGGTCCTTTGGGGCTAAGAACCCGCCACGTCAGCGGCCCCCGCACCCCTGGAGGCTTGCCGCGATGTAAACCCGGGCCGCTTTGCGGCCCTTCACTTTTAAATCTTGAGGAACTTAACAATGGCGACCGTCAAGGAATTGAAGGCGACCGCTCGTCCGAAGGCCGGCAAGGGGGCCGCCCGGGCTGAACGTCGCGCTGGCCGTATCCCGGCAGTGATCTATGGCAACAACCAGCCCCCGCTGACCATCTCGCTGGATGATGCCGAACTGCGTCTGCGCATCAATGCCGGACGTTTTCTGACCACGATTCATGACATCGAACTCGACGGCAAAAAGCACCGCGTGATTCCGCGCGACTTCAGCCTCGATCCGGTGCGCGACTTCCCGTTGCATGTCGACTTCCTGCGCCTCGGCGAAGGCTCCAAGATCCGCGTCAGCGTTCCGCTGCACGTGCTGAACTCGGAAACCGCGCCTGGCGTGAAGCGCGGCGGCACGGTCAACATCGTGACCCACAACATCGACCTCGAAGTGCCTGCCGACAACATCCCGCAGTATCTCGAAGCGGACGTTGGCAAGCTCGACATCGGCAGCTCGCTGCACATCACCGACATCAAGCTGCCGGCCGGCGTGAAGTTGTTCACCCGTGAAGACGCGACGCTGGTCACCATCGTTCCGCCGTCGGGCTACAACGAAGAGCTCAAGGCCGCTGCGGCTGCTGCTGCCGGTGGCGCTGCGCCTGCGGCCGGTGCTGCTCCTGCGGCTGGTGCTGCTCCTGCAGCCGGTGCGGCTCCTGCAGCCGGTGCGAAGGCACCTGCGGCTGCCGCTGCCAAGGCACCTGCTGGCGGCGACAAGAAGAAGTAAGCGGCCAAGACGTAGAGAACCCGCGCCATGCGCCTGTTCGTCGGACTGGGAAATCCCGGCGCGAAGTATCAGGGCAACCGGCACAATATCGGGTTCATGGTCGTGGACGAGATCGCACGGCGTCATGGTTTCGCACCATGGCGCCGTCGCTTTCAGGGCGAGACCTCCGAAGGCAAGCTCGACGGTGAACGCGTCGTTCTGCTGAAACCCATGACTTTCATGAACGAGTCGGGGCGCGCGGTCGGCGAAGCGGCACAGTTCTTCAAGATCGGTCTTCCGGACATCGTGGTGTTTCACGACGAAATCGAACTGCCGGCCGAGAAGGTGCGTGTGAAGGCCGGTGGCGGCATCGCCGGGCACAATGGTCTTCGCTCCATTTCCGCGCATGTCGGCAACGACTATCGCCGCGTCCGGCTCGGCGTCGGTCATCCCGGCGTCAAGGAACTGGTGCACGCCCACGTGCTCAACGATTTCGCGAAGGCCGAGCGGCCGTGGGTCGAGGCGTTGTGCGACATTGTTGCGGACAACGCCGGATTGCTCGCGGCAGCGAAGGACTCGACGTTTCAGAACAAGGTGCATCTGGCGATGCAGGCCAAGGGGTTCGGCCCCAAAGAGGACAACGGCGGCGATAATTAGTTTCTCGCCGATGCTTGACGAACAACAATGCTGTCATGGCCGGGCTTGACCCGGCCATCCAACTTTCAAAGAAGATGGATACGCGGGTCAAGCCCGCGTATGGCGGACAGAAATTCAATCGATCAGACGTGACATAGTCGAAAGAAAATCATGGGTTTCAAATGCGGTATCGTCGGACTGCCCAATGTCGGCAAGTCCACACTGTTCAACGCGCTGACGGAAACGGCGGCGGCGCAGGCGGCGAACTATCCGTTCTGTACCATTGAGCCGAATGTCGGCGCGGTGGCGGTGCCTGATCCGCGGCTCGACAAACTGTCGGCGATCGCGAAGTCGGCGCAGATCATCCCGACGCAGCTGACGTTCGTGGACATCGCGGGTCTGGTGCGCGGCGCCTCCAAGGGCGAAGGCCTCGGCAACCAGTTTCTCGCGACCATCCGCGAGGTCGACGCGGTGGCGCATGTGGTGCGCTGCTTTGAAGATTCCGACATTACCCATGTCGAAGGCAAGATCGCGCCGCTGGCCGACATCGAGACCATCGAGACCGAATTGATGCTGGCCGATCTCGACAGCCTCGAGAAACGTGTCGACAACCTCTCCAAGAAAGCCAAGGGCAACGACAAGGACGCCAAGGAGCAGCTCGAACTGGTCGAGCGCGCGCTGAAGCTGCTGCGCGATGGCAAGCCCGCGCGCTTCCTTGAGCGCAAGGCCGAAGAAGAACGCGCATTCCGCATGCTCGGTCTGCTGACGTCAAAGCCAGTGCTTTATGTCTGCAACGTCGAGGAAGGCGCGGCCGCTACCGGCAACGCGTTTTCGCAGGCGGTGTTCGAGCACGCCAAGAAGGAAGGCGCGGTCGCGGTGGCGATTTCGGCCAAGATCGAATCCGAGATCGCGACGCTGTCACGCGAAGAGCGGGTGGACTTCCTCGATACGCTGGGACTCGAAGAAGCGGGTCTCGACCGCCTGATCCGCGCCGGTTACGAGCTGCTTCATCTCATCACGTATTTCACGGTCGGCCCGAAGGAAGCCCGCGCCTGGACCATCACCAAGGGCACCAAGGCGCCTGCGGCGGCCGGCGTGATCCACACGGATTTCGAGAAGGGTTTCATCCGCGCCGAGACCATCGCCTATGACGACTACATCGCGAATGGTGGTGAAGCCGGCGCGCGCGATACCGGCAAGCTGCGGCTGGAAGGCAAGGAGTACGTCGTCGCCGACGGCGATGTGATGCACTTCCGGTTCAATACATAATCTGTCTGCTCCCTCGCCCCGCTCTTGCGGGGAGAGGGTTGGGGTGAGGGGCGGTTATCGGACCTAACTGCTTGCCCCTCACCCGGATTGCCATAGCGCGTCGCAGACGCGCGTAAACGCGCTTTTTGCAATCCGACCTCTCCCCGTAAACGGGGAGAGGTGAAGTCACTCCTTTAAACCTATCGTTCGCGGTCGCGGCCCTGGTCGCGGATCGCGCCGAGATGCTCGTTGATCCGGAAGATGATCAGGATCAGTTCGGCGCTGATGCGCGAGAAAATAATCCCGACCACAATGCCCGCCAGTGCCGACAGCAACTGGATGAATCCGCCGAACGGGCTGATCGCCATCAGGGTCAGCGCGGAAAATATGCCGGCGATGCCGAACAGGATGATCAGCGCGATCACCAGCCAGTAAAATACCTTGATGATGGTGGGCGTGATGAACCTGTCCCACTGGAAGAGATCCTGGAAATGAAACATGGGCTTTCTCCAGATGAGCCGAAAAGATCAAAGAGGGCGGGCGAATCAGCGACGGGCTGAATCACACCGGATGGTGAAGGTTGTCGCATATCGCCGAAAAGGACGGAAGATGACCGCGAAACGCATGGCTTGAGGTGTCCTGAAATAACGGCCAAACTGCGCCAATCCACAACGCGATTGAAATGATGAAACTGACATTCGAAGACTTCAAGCCCGGCCATTTCGGCACCTTCGGCCCGCACCATGTCTCCCGCGACGATATTATCGCCTTCGCCTCGGAGTTCGATCCGCAGCCGATGCATCTGGACGAGGAGGCCGCCAGCCGCACCATCCTCAAGGGCCTGTCCGGCTCGGGCTGGCACATGTGCTCGCTGCTGATGCGGATCTGCTGGGACGGATTCATCCACAACATCGCCTCCGCCGGTTCGCCGGGTGTCGACGAGGTGCGCTGGGTTTCGCCATTGCGGCCCGGTGACGATCTCACGATATCGGTCGACGTGGTCTCCACGCGTGAATCCAAAAGCCGTTCCGACGTGGGCTTCGTTTACATCAAGAACGACATGCGCAATGCGTCGGGACAGACGCTGATGATCGCGACGCTGCCTCTGATGGTGTTGCGCCGCGCGGCGGCCGGTGTGAAGTAGGGACGAGACATGCCATATTTCGAAGACATCAAGATCGGTGATCGCCGCGAGCTGGGATCGTTCACGTTTCTTGCGGAGGATATCAAAAAATTCGCTGCGAAGTTCGACCCGCAGCCGTTTCATCTCGACGAAGAAGCCGGGCGCAACTCCGTGTTCGGCGGTCTCGCTGCATCGGGCTGGCATGTCGCGGCGACCTACATGCGGCTCACGGTGGCGAGCTTCCAGCGTGAAGCCGCTGAAAAGGCGGCGCGGGGCGAGAAGCCGATCGTGTCGGGGCCATCGCCCGGGTTTCGCGAACTGAAGTGGCTCAAGCCTGTGCTTGCGGGTGACACGTTGACCTATGTCTCGGAAGTCACGTCGATGCGGCCGCTGGAGTCGCGTCCGCAATTCGGCTTCGTCGGCTTCTACAACACCGGCGTCAATCAGCGCGGCGAGCTGGCATTCTCGTTCATGGGCTCGGTGTTCGCGTCGCGGCGCCCGACCTCCTGACAGAAAAATGCCGCCCGCTCTGTGCGACGGGCGGCAAGTCCCAGGGAGGTTACCGAGACACGGTCCGGCGGGATCGTGCCCTGGTTCGTATCTTCAGTCCTGGCGCGGCTCGGGAGCCGAGCGCTTCCACTGCGCCAGATTGTCGGCGATCATGCGCGTCGATTTCATCGCGGTCTGTCCGAGCTGGGCATAACCGGCCAGCTCGCGCTGGATGCGCTGACCTTCGTTGTGCATCAGCGTGCGCAGACCTTCGAGTTCCGCAATCAACGTCTCGATTTCACTCACCGAAGCTCCGGCGACGCGGTGGATCAGTGTGTTGACGCTTGAGACCGCGGCATCGGCGGTTGGATCCGCAGGCGTCTCAGTGCCCGGAGCGGCCGGCGTGCGCCTAAGATAAGCGACGTCCTTGCGGACGAAATCCCGAATGCCGGCTTCGACGTCGGTGACGGCGGCGAGAGTCTTATCTTCATCGGTCATTTCGGATTTTTCTGCTGGCAAAGCGTTCATCGGCTGTTCCTTGTTTCGCAGGTTGAGCGAGCGCGGAGTCCCCCGCACGACGAGTACAGGCATATGTGTCCAGCCGATCATGACCGAAACGCGGCAATGATGCGGCGAAGGCCGATTCATACAGTGGACAAAAGGGGATGGGCCTGGATGGTGGCCGGCCGGTTAAGCGGAACCTACCAGCGTGTCTTGAAGCCGGCGGACAGGCTGCTGTTGGCAACGCCATTCGGGGTTTCGCTGACTGATCCGGTGACGGTGACGCCGCCAAACAGCTTCTGCTCCGCGCCGATCCGGCGCAGCCATTTGTTGTCCACGGTCGAATGCGTCTGGCCCGCGATGAAACTCGTGCCGGTTTCGGCGATGCCGAGCTTGGCGGACTGATCGATTTCGTAAATGCGCGATGATGCGCCGAGGCCGAACACCGGCACCAGCGTCTGCTGCGTGACATTGTATCCGTGCTGCAGGGTGAGCGCGTATTGATCGCCGCCGAACGGCAGCGACTTGCTCAGCGACGTTCCGAACTTGCTTTGCTCCTGCGACGGATCGGTGCGCGCTTCGATGGCGGTCTTGTCCCAGATCGAGCCGACGCCAGGTGCGGTCATCGCGGCCCATGCGCTGCCGGATGATTGCGAAATTTGATTGTTGTGCGCGATTTTTTCCGCGAGGACTTCCGACGAGGTCATCGGCATCTTCGTCGTGACATTGAGGTCGGCGCCGACGCGGGTGTCCCAGAAGGGCGTGATCGGCTGCTTGATCGCGACGGCGGAGGATCCGTCCGATTTGTCGGTGCGGGTCCACGACCACGGATCTTCTATCGATGTCACGGCTGACTTGTGTCCGATCGACGAAGGCGATTCGTAAAGCGATCTCGGATCGCTGTTGAGCATGCTCCAGTCGAGATCCGCAGGTTCGACAAACTCCGGTGCGGCGGTCTCGGTGGTTTCCGCAGGCGCGGCGTCTTCCGCCTGTGAATAACCCGCTGCCGCAACCCACAGGCCGCACGCAATCGCCAGCGCGGTCACGATCCGATGTCGGGCTTTCGCAAGCTGCGGCATTTTCGGCGTCATTCCATAGCGTCCGGCATTCGCAAATTTGATCACGGCTGATCTGGCGCTATGCAGGTTAATATCGTCTTTCGACGCAGCAGTCGCGGCATCCGGCGATCATCTTTCAATTGTGTTTGTCGCAATTGTGTTGCGCAGGTTCAAGCCGCCGTGATCGTCGCGCGTTATCCCGCCCAAAGAAAAAGCCCCGCGCGGGCGGGGCTCAGGCAGCGGCGTGTCATCACGCGGTCATGCGTTGGTTAAGCGATCTTCGGCAGGTGAATCTGGCGGCCGAGAGTCTGTTCGACGAGGTCGAAGGTATCGATCACGGCGCGGAGGCTGCTCAGACGTCCGGCCTTGAACTGGACGAAGAGCGCGACGCGGACGCTGATCGGATTGCTGTTCGCTTCCGGCATCAGCGAATACCGCATCAGCGACGCGGCCGAGTCCTCACCGAGCATGATGGATTCACGGTCGGTGCGGTGGAGGGTCACGATGCTGGAAATCTCGCGGACGACGTCGATCACGGCCCGCTTGCCGTGCCGGGGGCCGAAAAAGGCAAACATGTCGATCGGGCCGTAAATCGCCCAATCGACGTTGTCGTCGAGGACGGATTCAAGCTGATCGGTCTGACGCTCACTCAGCGCGCGGTGAAATGCGCGCGACACACGCCAGAGACTGTGCTCTGTCATCTTTTGAAGTCCTGAAATGTCACTTAGCAAACAGCAAAGGCCCAGTGGGCGTCGTCACTGACGCCGTGCCTGAATGCTGGAATTCCAATCTGATAATCAGGGAAATAGTGAATTCCGGCCGTTTGACAACTCGAGATATTGCAATGCACAAATGCCGAAAACGCGGGTTCGGCTCAATTTTCAATCAAGGCGTGTGGGGAGCCCAAAGCAGCGGCAGGGCATCGGGGCCGGAATCCGGCACCTAGGCGTCGCTCTCCATGCGAATCCGTGCGCGTGACGCGGCATAGGCGGCCCAAATCGCGCCGGTGAGTCCGCCGAGCAGGGCGCCGGCCGGGGCAAAGGTAAAGAACACCAGCATCGCGCTGTAACCTTCGAAATCGCTGATCCCGAAAATGCTGACCCAGGCGATTCCGGCCAGGATGCCGACCGCTGCGCCGAGAATGAGACCGACAACGGTGCCCAAGGCGGCGAGAACAACTGCTTTCATCATAATATCCCCCGTAGTCCGGGGTTATGTCCCCGGACACCGGTTGGTCGGGCGAGGGGGCTGGCAGGTTCACCGGATCACCAGCTTGAACACCGCACCATCCCGCGCCATCCTCGCCGCATAAGGATCACCAAGGCTTTTCAGCAAACCGTCGGGACACCGATGACATTTTCATCCGCCCTGTATTCTCTGCGTGCGGCGGCGTGTATTTGCGCGCTGCTGGCCGGTGGCGCGGCACGAGCCGCGAAGGCGGCCTGCGAGCCATCGTTCTCCCGTTCCGGGCCGGATGCCGAGGCTTATGGCGCCGCCGAGAACTATCCGCTCGGCACCATCGCCGACCGGACGAAGCCGAACTACATGGTCGCGACGTTCAGCAATTTCGACAAACTGCTTCCGGCTCACGCGGTGTTTCCGCCCACTGAGCCTTCTCCGCTTGCCCGCAACTGCGATCGCACGACCTGGTCCTATGACTTCGACGGCGAGCGCCGCACCATCGACCAATACCTGGCGCGGCATCCGACGACGGGACTGCTGATCGTCAGGGATTCGACGATCCTGTTCGAACGCTATCAATACGGACGCCGCGACACCGACCGCCTGCTGTCCAACTCGATGGTGAAGACCATGGTGGCGATGCTGGTGGGGATCGCCATCAAGGAGGGCAAGATCCGCTCCATCGAGGACAAGGCGCAGGACTATGTGCCGGAGATGAAAGGCAGCGCCTACGGTCAGACATCGTTGCGCGCGCTTCTGACCATGAGCGCGGGGATCGAATTTTCCGAACGATACGACGGTACCGACGACGCCTTCGCCTTCAGCCGCGATCTGCGCCGCTCCGATCTGCCGAGCGCCGCCAACCTGCTCCGCCGCTACAACACCCGCGCCGCGCCGCCTGAAACGAAATTCGCCTATGCCGGATCGCAGACCGAAACTCTTGGCCTTGTGCTGATGGCTGCAACCGGCAAGCGCCTGTCGGACTACCTGTCGGAAAAAATCTGGAAGCCGATGGGCGCGGAGGATGAAGCAAGCTGGACCGTCGACGGCCATAATCAGGAGCAGGCCTATTGCTGTCTCGCTGCACGGCTGCGCGACTACGCGCGCTTTGGCCTTTTGCTTGCCAGGGATGGCGGCGGGATCATTCCGGAAGCATGGGTGATCGAGGCGACAACCGCACCCGAAGGTTCATTCCGTGCGCCGCGCGTGGCGACGCCGTTCTATGGCTATGGCTACCAGACCTGGATCATGCCGGCCAAGCGCCGCATGTTCGCGATGCTCGGGACCAACGGTCAGGCGATCTTCGTCGATCCGGCGTCGAAGCTTGTGCTGGTGCATACCGCTGTCCGGCTGAAGCCGAGCAAGGATCCTGCGGCGCGCGAGCTGACCGCGCTGTGGTTCGGGCTGGTGCGGGAGCTCGGCGTATCGGCGGCGCGGTAGCCGCTGCCGCTACTGCCGCATCGCGTTTCTGACGCGGATGGCGAATTCACCGGTCAGATCTTCACCGATCAATTGCTGCACCAGATCGAAGGAATCGAACAGCGAGCGATGCTCGACGATGCGGCCGTCGCGGAGCGTAAAGAACTCGCCGATGTTGAGCCGGATGATGCGCTGATCGCTGCGTTTGGTCAGGGTCGTCTGCACGAATGCCGCGCCGTGCGTTTCGTTCGCGACCACAAAATCGATGATGTGATGCCTGCTCGAATAGCGCTCGTGCTGGATCTGGATGGCTTTCGCAAGCCACGCCTTGCTTTGCTTGAGGCCGAGATGCGGAAAAATCTCAACGGGTGCGTAGGTGATCGAGGTAAACGCGTCGTCGCAGCATTGCTCCATGCGCGTCGCGTCACCGGCATAGAAAGCGTCGAGAAAAGTCCGCACACATTGTTCGGACTGATGATCGTTCATTGCGTTTGTCTCCCCCAAGCTGGCGGTTCCGTATGTGGGAACCGGATGAGGATCAAGCCGCATGCGATGCGAGGTTTAACGAAGTCTCTCCAATGTGCCAACGATTTTCGCGACGGCATCTGCAGTGTAGTAAAGGCTGCGCATCGAAAATTTACCGATAGTTGACGCTCCACTGCAAAACCTGTGGCCGCACCCGGCGCAGCAGCAGATTCTTCGAGACAATGAGTTGGTCTCCCGTTACTGCCGCGAAACGCGGTGGCAACGGACTGGCAATGCCGGGCTCAAAACGGATATTGAGCGTGCAGTCGCCCGGCAGGTTGACGAACGGACCGCTGAGTTTCGACACTTCGCCGCCGCCGATGCCGCCAAATCCGGTCACGCTGAAGGTCTCGCCGTTGAGTTTCTCCAGTTCTTTCAGCGACAGGCCATTGCGCACGCCGCCCGGGCCGGTCCAGGTCGAGGGTGCCTCAACGGAGATGGACGCAGGCCTGGAGCGGGTCTTGTCATCCTTCCAGTAAATCACCACGCGGCGAGTCGGATCATCGTCGAAAATGACAGTCGCCTTGGTCAGGACGCCGCTTGTGACCTCGACGTCCTTGAATGCGACGTGCTTCGTGCCGAATTCGGTGACCAGCTTCGCGTGCGTTGCGTCCTTTGCAAACGATCCTTCGCAGGCCAGCGACGGGGCTTTCGGCGCATCCTTCACATTGTTGAGCGAGGTATCTTGCGCCATCGGCTCCGCCGGTTTGGCGGGCTTGTCGGCCTTCTTCGCGGCGTCAGCGCCGGTAACTGCCAGAGCGCAGATCAGCAGGGCGCCGGACAAGGATCTCATAATTGTCATTCTTCGGTCCCGCGATGTGTCGCCTGAGCACGTGACATTACTACGGAACAGGAGAATCAGGAACGGTTGCGCGCAAAGCGCATTGTCCTCCTTAAGGAGGACCGCATGACAAAAACCATCCCGCCCGTCCCGGAAGACAACCGCAGCGACAAAGGCCCAGGCAGCACGCCGGAGGTGACGACCGACACCACCAAAGGGCACCGCAACGATGAAAAGCAGAACATCGACGAGCAGGGCGATCACGGAAACATGAAGCAGAATACCAGCAACCGCAGGTCGGGATGAGGACAAGGCAATGCGGTCGCGCGTCCATGGCACCATGGATGGACGTCCCGCCGATGGCATCATAAAGTTCGAGTGAACCGGTCCGCGGGGCACATTTCATGAAAGCAATTGCGATTCTGACCAGCGGCGGCGACGCCCCCGGCATGAATGCGGCGATCCGCGCGGTGACGCGCAGCGCGCTCAATCGGGATATTGCGGTCTATGGCGTGCGTGAGGGCTGGCAGGGCTTGATCGACGATCGCATGACCCGGCTCAGCGCGCGGGATGTCGGCGGCATCATCCAGATCGGCGGGACGTTTCTCGGCAGTGCGCGGTCGAAGGACTTTCGCGAGGAAAGCGGCCGGTCGAAAGCGCTGCGCAATCTGGCGACGCGCGGCATCGATGCCCTGGTGGTGATCGGAGGCAACGGCTCCCAGACGGGCTCCGCCGCGCTGCATGGCCTGGGCTTTCCGGTGGTCGGCATCGCCTCGACCATCGACAACGATCTTTACGGCACCGACGTCACCATCGGCTGCGATACCGCCATCAACGTGACGGTCGGAGCGATCGACAATCTGCGCACCACGGGCTCGTCGCACACCCGCGCGTTTCTGGTCGAGACCATGGGGCGCAACTGCGGCTATCTCGCCATGATGGCGGGCCTCGCCGGAGGCGCGGAGGTGATTTCAACGCCTGAATTCGAGGTATCGGCGTTTGAGATCGCCGAGCGGCTGCGCGCGGCTTATGAACGCGGCAAGACCCATGCGATCGTGGTGATCGCCGAGGGCGTCAAGGAGAATGCCGCGCATATCCTGGCGTATTTCGAGAGCAACCGGGGCATGGCCGGATTCGAATTGCGCGCCACCGTGCTTGGCCATGTCGTCCGCGGTGCGCCGCCCACGGCTTTCGACCGGTTGCTGGCGACGCGGCTTGGCGTCGCTGCGCTGACGTCGCTCGCGGAAGGCGTGTCGGGCGTGCTGATCGGCGAGCAGCGCGGGGAGATCACGCGCACGCCGCTGGCCGAGATTGCCGGACGCACCAAGCCGATCTCGACCAATCTGATCGAACTCGCCCGCGTCCTGGCGAAGTAGATTTGCGAAGGTCGCGCGTCAGTAGACTTTCGCGCCCGGTGCGACGATGTCGTGACCGGAGTCATCCTTGCGCGGTGACAGCAGGATGATCTTCCCGCCGGCGTCCGGCGCGCCGAGGATCAGCACTTCGGACATGAAGCCTGCGATATTGCGCGGGGCGAAGTTGCAGACGCACACCACCAGCGAACCGGTCAACTGCTCCGCCGTGTAGTTGGTGATCTGCGCGCTCGACCATTTTTCGCCGAGGTCGCCGAGATCGACACGCACCTTCCACGACGGATTGCGCGCCTTCGGAAACGGCTGAACCTCAAGAACGCGTCCGATGCGGAGGTCGACCCTGGCGAAGTCGTCATAGGTGATGGGGGAGGAGGTCACATTCATCGATTGCATTCGTGCACTGGCGGACATGATGCGTCTATATCTTCAACGCGGCGAGGGAACATCACTGCCTCGCTACAATATCTTGTTGTCTAGATGAGAGAATTCACATCAGCAAGGCTGTCCAAACTGTTCGCGCACTCATCGATGTTCGGGATAGACAGGATTGCTTCCGGTGCTAGTATGTTTTTCAGCTCCCGACGGGACGAAGGACTGCTGTCCTTACGCAGCGACAGCATGATCACTTCAACGACGTCCAGTCCGGCGCAACCGAGGTTTCTCGGAGAGCCCGCGATGACGCGGTGCGAACTGAAGACGCAAATTAAGAACGTGGCGACGAAACGTCGGCGGCGTAATTTGTGATGTGCGCTCGCACCTTCGGCGACAGACTACGCACCTTCGAAAACGGCTAAACTTCAAGAACGCGGCGCACAGGCCGATTTTAGTGTCGGCCTTGGCGAGGTCGTCGTGGCTGAGGGAAGAGAGGCGCGTTCTGTTGCGGGCGCGACGGATCAGGCCTTGGCTTTTTTTGCCGCCTTCCTGGACGCTTTTTTCGCGGTCTTTTTCGCCTGCCTGGCGGATGCGTCTGCCTTCTTCGCAGCGGCGGTCTCAACCGCCTGCCGGACGGACCGCGTGTAGCTGTAAGCCGCGTTGTCGGCGGACATCTGAAGCCGCTTCACGGTGGCCGTGCCGATCTCAAGAATGTCCTTCGCAAGCTGCCGGTAATGCTGCTTGCTCTGCGCATCCTTCGCCTTGGCGGCGAGGGCGACGGTGCGGTCCCGCCGTTTCTTCACGGCAGCCGTCAGGGCCTTGTTCTGTTGCTTCGCAAGCTGCCGGATGAGCGCATCGAGATCGGCGTCGGCCATTGAGTCCCCCAAGTCTTACTCAGATAAGTCACATGCAGAAAATCTGGATGATGACCTAGCAGGTGCTATGGGGGCTTTGCAAATGTGCGTCTACCGCTTCTTCCACCCGCCGCGTTTGCCCGGCGCGCCGCCGGTGGAGCGGCCCGAGAATTCCGGGCCGGATTGACGTGAGTTGGTCGGCTGGAAAATCTTGCTTTCCATTCCCGGTCCCATCTCGTCGAGGGTCGGCTTGCGCGCCCGCGACTTGTTGCGGGCGGCGGCCTTGTCCAGTTGCGCAGGAAGATTAGCGGCGTCGCCATACTTCTTCTTGCCGGCATAGGCGCCGGCCTTCGCTGCCACGCCGCGCTGCTTGATGGTGGGATCGTCCACCACCGCGAGCTCCGTCGCGCGCAGGCGCTTCACTTCGTCACGCAGGCGCGCGGCTTCCTCGAAGTTCAGGTCGGCGGCGGCTTCGCGCATCCGGGTTTCGAGATCGCTCAACACGGCCTCGAAGTTGTGCCCGATGGCGACGGCATCGTCGGCCATGCCGCCGTCGCCGATTTCCACCAGCACATGGTCGCGCTCGTAGACGCTGCCGAGAATATCGCCGATGTCGCGCTTGATGCTTTCCGGCGTGATGCCGTGGGCGGTGTTGTATTCGACCTGCTTCTCGCGGCGGCGATCGGTTTCGGCGATGGCGCGCTCCATCGAGCCGGTGATCTGGTCGGCGTAGAGGATGACCTTGCCGTCCACGTTGCGCGCCGCGCGGCCGATGGTCTGGATCAACGAAGTTTCGCTGCGCAGAAAACCTTCCTTGTCGGCATCGAGGATCGCGACCAGCGCGCACTCCGGAATGTCGAGGCCTTCGCGCAGCAGGTTGATGCCCACCAGCGCGTCGAACGCACCTAAGCGAAGATCGCGGATGATCTCAATGCGCTCGATGGTGTCGATGTCCGAGTGCATGTAGCGCACGCGGATGCCCTGCTCATGCAGATATTCGGTGAGGTCTTCCGCCATGCGCTTGGTCAGCACGGTGATCAGCGAGCGATAGCCCGCCTGCGCGGTGGCGCGGACCTCGCCGACCAGATCATCGACCTGCGTGCGGGCGGGGCGAATGTTCACCGGCGGGTCGATCAGTCCGGTCGGGCGGATGACCTGTTCGACGAACACGCCGCCGCTCTCGTTCAATTCCCAGCCGCCCGGTGTCGCCGACACAGCGATCGATTGCGGGCGCATCATGTCCCACTCTTCAAAGCGCAGCGGCCGGTTGTCCATGCAGGAGGGCAGGCGGAAGCCGTATTCGGCCAGCGTCGCCTTGCGCCGGAAGTCGCCTTTGAACATGGCGCCGATCTGCGGCACGCTGACATGGCTTTCGTCCGCGAACACCAGCGCGTTGTCCGGCACATATTCGAACAGCGTCGGCGGCGGCTCGCCCGGCTTGCGGCCGGTGAGATAGCGCGAATAGTTTTCGATACCGGCGCAGCTTCCGGTCGCTTCCATCATTTCGAGATCGAAGGTGGTGCGCTGTTCGAGGCGCTGCGCTTCCAGCAGGCGGCCTTGCGCGTTCAACTGGTCGAGCCGCCACTTCAGTTCGCTCTTGATGCCTTTGATGGCCTGAATCAGCGTCGGCCGCGGCGTCACATAGTGCGAGTTGGCGTAGATCTTGATGAACTCGAGTTCGTCCTGCTTGTGGCCGGTGAGCGGATCGAACTCCTCGATGGTCTCGATGGTGTCGCCGAACATGTTCACGCGCCAGGCGCGGTCTTCGTAGTGCGCCGGGAAGATGTCGATGACATCGCCGCGCACGCGGAAGGTGCCACGGGTGAAGTCAGCTTGGGTGCGCTTGTATTGCAGCGCCACGAGATCGGCGATGAGCTGGCGCTGGTCGATCCGCTCGCCCTTCTTCATCGCAAAGGTCATCGCGGTGTAGGTCTCGACCGAGCCGATACCGTAGATGCACGACACCGACGCCACGATGATCACGTCGTCGCGCTCCAGTAGCGCGCGCGTCGCCGAATGGCGCATCCGGTCGATCTGCTCGTTGATCGAGGAATCCTTCTCGATGTAGGTGTCGGTGCGCGGCACGTAGGCTTCGGGCTGGTAATAATCGTAATACGAGACGAAATATTCCACCGCGTTGTCGGGAAAGAAATGCTTGAACTCGCCGTAGAGCTGCGCCGCCAGCGTCTTGTTCGGCGCAAGGATGATCGCAGGCCGCTGGGTGGCCTCGATCACCTGGGCCATGGTGTAGGTCTTGCCGGAGCCGGTGACGCCGAGCAGCACCTGGGTACGGTCATTGCGCTTGATGCCTTCGACCAGTTCCTTGATCGCGGTGGGCTGGTCGCCCTTCGGCTCGTATTCGGATTTCAGTTCAAAACTCACGCCGCCTTCGGATTTGTCCGGGCGGGGCGGGCGATGCGGCGCCCAGATTTTCACTTCGCCGTTCTCGTCGCGGAATTCCGGTCGGCCGTCGCGCACCAGAGCTTCCAGCGCGTCGGCGGTGGCCTGCACGCCCAGCGCTTCCATCTTGTTGCGCGGCGGACGGGCCATCGCGGCTTCGTCTTCTTCCTCGGTGGTGTAGCCGAGCTGCTTCGCCAGTTCAGGATCGAGCGTCGGGATCGGCGCGCTGGTGCCGTAATTGGCCTGCGGGGCTTCGTCGAAGCCATGCCGCGGTCCGGTATCATCACCGACCGTTTTCGGCGTCGATGCGCGCGCGCGATGGATCGCGGCCTCGCCGCCGGCGCGCCGGTCCTTTGAATTGTCCGGCGGCGGCTGCAACCCGGTGCCGGAGCCCATGCCAGCATCGCCGCGGTTGATCGCCGGGTTCAAAAGCTCCGCCAACGCAGGCCCGATCGGCTGCACATCGGGACGATGGGCTTTCGATTTCGGGGTTTTGGGGGGCTTCTTCGAGGAATCGGGGTTCTTCGCCATGGGCGGAATATGGGGCGCGAAGCGTGGAGAGAAAAGGGCATTTTCTTCGCGGCGTGCCTAGTGGAGTGGATTTGACATTCGCGTTCCCCCTGCCGCAGGTTCTCATCGCGAATGTCAAATCCTGAACTCCACTAGTAACTTATAATTGCTAGTGGTCCTTCGATTCTAACATTCGCGAGGTGGCTGCCGAAACGGGAGGCGAATGTTAGAATCGGGACCACTAGGGAAGTTTGCGATGAAATTTACGCGTTTGTCCTGATAGGCTGGAACCAACGCGTGGCGGTTGCCGAGGACCACGCGGCAGTCCGGGAGTATTTCATGTCGTCATTGCGTATCTGGTCGGCGCGCCTCGCCAGCCTGCTGGCCGCCGCCCTGTTGGCCATCGCGCCGCTCTCATCCGCTTTCGCGCAGTCCAAGGATGCCGAGCCCGCCAGCCGCGCGGTCAACGACACCTTCCTCAAGACGCTGCCGTTCGGCGACCGCGCCGATTTCGAGGATGCGAAGCGCGGTTTTATCGCGACGCTGCCCGACGGGATCATCCCTGGCATCGGCGACAGGCCTGCTTTCAACACCAAACAGTATGATTTCCTGAAAAGCGATCAGGTGCCTGCCACGGTCAATCCGAGCCTGTGGCGGCAGGCACAGCTCAACGCCATCAACGGCCTCTTCAAGGTGACGGAGCGGGTCTATCAGGTGCGTGGTCTCGACATCGCCAACCTCACCATCATCGAGGGCGACAGCGGTCTGATCCTGATCGATCCGCTGCTGTCTAACGAGACCGCGAAGGCCGCGCTTGATCTTTATCTGAAGAACCGGCCCGCGAAGCCAGTCGCCGCCGTGATCTACACCCACAGCCACGCCGATCACTTCGGCGGCGCCAAAGGCGTGATCAGCGAGGACGACGCCAAGCAAGGCAAGGTCAAGGTGATCGCGCCGGACGGCTTCATGGAGCATGCGGTGGCCGAGAACGTTGTCGCCGGCAACGCGATGTCACGCCGCGCGCAGTACCAGTTCGGCAGCGCGCTGCCGGTCGGAGAAAAGTCGCAGATCGATACGGGCCTCGGCAAGGCGCTGGCGCGGGGATCGATTTCGCTGATCCCGCCGAACGATGTGATCAAGCAACCTTCCGAGAAACGCACTGTCGATGGCGTCGACATCGAGTTTCATCTGGTGCCGGGCTCCGAAGCGCCCTCCGAGATGATCATGTACTTCCCGCAGTTCAAATTGTTGAACATGGCGGAAGACGCCACCCACAACATGCACAATCTCTACACCATTCGCGGCGCGGAAATCCGTGACGGCCGGTTGTGGTCGCGTTACATCAACGATGCGATCGCGCGCTACGGCGACAGGACCGACATTGTGATCGCCCAGCATCACTGGCCGATCTGGGACAACGCGCGCGTTGTCTCGTTCCTGAAAAAGCAGCGCGATCTCTACAAGTTCATCCACGACCAGAGCGTGCGGCTGCTCAACCACGGCCTGACCTCGACGGAGATCGCGGAGCAGTTGAAGCTGCCGCCGTCACTGGCCAACGACTGGGCCGCGCGGGGCTATTACGGCACGCTCAGCCACAACGCCAAGGCGGTCTATCAGTTCTATCTCGGCTGGTACGACGCCAATCCCGCCGACCTCAATCCGCTGCCGCGCGCGGAGGAGGCAAAGAAGCAGGTCGAGTATATGGGCGGCGCAGAAGCGACCATCAAACGCGCGCGGGATGACTACAAGGCCGGGCAGTATCGCTGGGTGGCCAGCGTGATGAGCAAGGTGGTGTTCGCCGATCCTTCCAACAAGGAGGCGCGCGAGCTTGGCGCCGATGCGCTGGAGCAACTCGGCTATCAGAGCGAGGCGGCGACCTGGCGCAACGCCTATCTGCTCGGCGCGCTTGAATTGCGTGGCGGCGTCGGCCCGCAGCCACCGGCGCTGGTGAATGCGGAATTGTTGAAAGGCATCTCGATCGATCTCGCGTTCGATTTCCTTGGCGTGCGGCTCAACGCTGCGAAGGCGGAAGGCAAGACCATCGTGATCAACTGGACCTTCACCGATCTCAACGAAACCTATGTGATGAACCTGGAGAATTCCGCGCTGACCCATACGTCGGGCAAGCTCTCCGACAAGGCCGACGCCAGCGTGACGCTGACCCGCGCCGCGCTCGATGCGATTACGCTGAAGCAGCGGACGTTTTTGGGCAGCGTTCTCACCGGCGATGTTTCGGTCGGCGGCAATCCGCTGAAGCTGCGCGAACTGTTCGGGATGCTCGATGAATTCTCCACCGGCTTCGAGATCGTCGAGCCGAAGAAGGGGGCGGTGGAGTAGGCTACCGCTCCGCGCTGCCTTTCAGATGAGGACGGATCATCCCGACCATCTTCGCGGCGTCGGTGCCGGGCGGAAAGAAGCCGAGATATTTTCCGTCGCGGCCGATCAGATAAATGAAGGCCGAGTGGTCGACGGTGTAATCGTCCGGCTTCGATCCCGTTGAGACCCGTTTGTAGTAGACCCGGTAGGCGTCGGCGGCCTGCGACACGTCTTTGATGCTGCCGGTCAAACCGAGCAGGCGCGGGTGAAACAGCGGCACATACTGCGCGAGATGATCGACGGTGTCGCGTTCGGGATCGAGCGTGATGAACAGCGGCTGCACGTTCCTGGCGTCGTCGCCGAGTTGCTCCATCGCGATCCCAATTTGTTGCAGGTCGGTCGGGCAGATATCCGGGCAATAGGTGAAGCCGAAATAGACCAGCATGAGCTGGCCGTGGAAATCGGCGTCGGTACGGATTTTTCCGGTCTGGTCCTTAAGCGAAAACGCGCCGCCGATCGGTTCGCGATTCCACATCACCGCGTCCATCAGTTCGGCCGCCGAGCGGGACGAGCTTTGCGCCGATGCGGGAGTTGCAGTCCAAAGGCCGCACAGCAGCGCGGCCACGATGGCCGCGCCGCGTTTTGCGACTAATTTCACGAGGAGGCTGCGCGTGCTCACGCGCTGAAGATCAGCTTGCTGCCGGTCGAGACGTTGATCACGCTGTCCGGCATCTGCGCGCGCGCTTCGAGCAGGAAGTTCAGCCCGCTGCAATGCATCGGGATCACGACATCTGGCTGGAGCGCCTTGATCTCGCCGACGATCTGCTTGAGGTAATCGGCAGGCGCCGGCCCGAGATGGAAGCCGCCAACCACGGCGTGAACTTTCTGCACGCCGGAGATTTCCTGCGCCTGCCGCACCGAGTTAACGATGCCGACATGGCCGCAGGAGCTGATCACCACAAGGCCCTTGCCGCGGATGTTGAAGCAGGTCGCGTGTTCATGGACGTGTTCATCCGGGACAAAATTGCCCTGCAGTTCGGCGGCGGTGTAATGGCCGTAATCGCAGCCGGCGCTTTCCGGTTTGTAGTCGACGAAGGTGTTGGGCAGGATCTTCTCGACGCTGCTGCGCTTGATCTTGCCGGTGGTGAAGGCGTGACCTTCGATTACGGTCGGGGTTTCGCAGAGCACGGTCTGCACTTTCTGCGCGGTGATCTGCTTGCGATCGAGCACGCCGCCTTCGCCGAATTGGCCGGTGGATGCGCGGCTGACGCGGTGACAGAAATTGTCCTCGCCGCCCGCATAGAGCTTCACGTCGGGCGGAAGCACGCTGCGATATTTTTCGAGGAAGCCGATCAGACCGCCATAGTGATCGATGTGGCCATGGCTGACGATCAGCGCGTTCACCTTCGACGGATCGACCTTGAGCAGGCCGATATTGTTGATGATCGCGGGCGAGGTGTAGCCGAAATCCAGCAGGATGTTGCGCTGTTCCTGCTCACGCTGCGATTCCAGAAACAGCGACAGGCCCCATTCGTTATGCAGGACGTTGCGGGCATCGGCGCTGCGGCCGCCGCCCGGACCTTCATGCACCACGCCGTTCACGGTGCTGCCTTTCAGGAACTGGTCGTGCTGCTGATCGACCAGCACACGGATCGAGAGCTTGTCGATGGTCGGCACCTGGATCGGCGCGGCGCTCGCAACGCCGATGCAAGAGAAGCCGCCGGTCGCCGCGAGCCCCATGGCCGTGGAGAGTTTGAGAAAATCACGCCGTGCGAATTCTTTTGTCATTGTCGACCTTTCCTGACCCTGAGTCTGAATTTGCCGGAACTCTATCTGCGGGACGCGAGAGGGACTGTTCTTAGTTTTCGTCGGAGCGATGGAAATCTTTCATGATCACGCGCTTGGAACGAATGAAATATACTTGATATGCGCTGGACGGCATTGACTTCGCATCCGCGAAACGCAAAGTTCATGCAATCGCATTGATATTGCGGAGCCCCCATTTTCCGCCGCATGCAACACAGCCAAGGACACCCAAGATGATCGACCTTTATTATTGGCCCACGCCGAACGGCCACAAGATCACGATGTTCCTCGAAGAGACCGGTCTCCCCTACACAATTCAGCCGATCAACATTGGCACCGGCGATCAGTTCAAGCCCGAGTTCCTGGCGTTCTCGCCGAACAACCGCATGCCCGCGATGATCGACCATGCGCCTGCCGATGGCGGCGCGCCGGTGAAGATCTTCGAATCCGGCGCGATCCTGATCTATCTCGCGGAGAAGACCGGCAAGTTCATGCCGTCCGATCTGCGCAAGCGCTTCGATGTGCTGCAATGGCTGATGTGGCAGATGGGCGGCCTCGGTCCGATGGCCGGACAGAACCATCATTTCAGCGCCTATGCGCCCGAGAAAATTCCCTACGCGATCGATCGCTATGTCAACGAGACTAACCGGCTGTACGGCGTGCTCAACAAGCGGCTGGCGGATCGCGAGTTTGTCGCGGGCGATTATTCCATCGCGGATATGGCCGCGTATCCGTGGGTCGTGCCGTATGAGCGGCAGGGCCAGAAGCTCGAGGACTTCCCGCATCTCAAGCGCTGGTTCGAGGCCATCCGCGCCCGGCCCGCAACGGTGCGCGCCTACGAACTCGGACCAAAGGTCAATTCGAATGTGGGCAAGACATTTACCGACGAGCAGAAGAAGGTGCTGTTCGGGCAGACCGCAGCAGTCGTGAAGGCCTGAGACGTCAAGATTCACCTCTCCCCGTTTACGGGGAGAGGTCGGGTCGCGAAGCGATCCGGGTGAGGGGCCGCTTTGTTGTGATGCCTTGGGGCGCCGCCCCCCCCCACACCCCCCCCCCCCGGGAGGGGGGGGGGGAACACCCCCCGGGGGAAATGGAGGGGGGGGTGGGGGAGCAGAAAATAGG
>Ga0307492_10000027_pt1 | contig 94287 bp, 70 predicted proteins | sample SI3LmetaG_FD_202365 | JGI IMG/M metagenome (GOLD analysis project Ga0307492, IMG submission 202365) | Sea-ice brine microbial communities from Beaufort Sea near Barrow, Alaska, United States - SI3L | ecosystem: Environmental > Aquatic > Marine > Coastal | place: USA: Alaska | collected 2017-05-06 | reverse complement strand
AGATAATAAAAAATGGCAAATAAGCATTCAAGAAAGATGTATACGGGTGCTGCGCTTTTTTGAACAGGAGGGTGAATTAACCATTGCAGCAGATGTAGTTTTTAAGTTTGAGTATTCACACGCTATTGATGCCCTTAGGCTAGATGTCATTTTTTTCAACATTGATTTTGCGGCTGCAAAATCGCTTTCACACGCCATTAATATGGACATAAAATTGTCATCAAACTGGATTGTTGATGCTGATTATGATGACGCAATAGCAACATTAAAAAGTGACACATTACTCTCCTTGGGCACATTACCTTTGGCCCAAGACATGTCCACTGCATTGGGGGGGAATACGCATAAAAGCCTTCACCATTTTCTTATCTCAAAACATATATTGAATGCATCAAGTTGGACTCCGGCGCCTCCTTTCGATATACACAGTGTTAGGGCTTGTATCCGTCAGCGAAAGGAATGTCACTTTATCGCAGGTGATATTGCATTTACATTCATTGAAACGGGTGATGGCTCAGAACGAGTGCCTGATATCTCCAAAATGATCATCGAGTAGTATTTCATTAAGTATAAAAAGGCCAGATCCAAAATTAACTGCTCAGCTAGGATAATTCACTCATTTCAATCTCTTGTGGCACCGCCACTGAGTTTCCGCATGTTAAATTCTAGCTAAACATGGCTTATTCTTGGGGCAAATGGCAAGTGATGCGGCAATTGAAACTGACATTGATGATTTTATTGTTTATTGTTTATTGTTTATTGACCCCGGTTAATGGTTAAGTATTCATTAATGCTATGATTAGCTCACAACACCCCATAGGAGATTGACGTGGAACGCCAGCAACTTAGAGAATATTTAGACCAATTGAATAGCACTATTGGTGACTTACATGCAAGTGATGATGATAAAAGTAAATTGACGGGGCTTATCGCAGAGATAGAACTACAGCTAAATGAGCCCAAGTTGGTGTCAGGCGATCCACAAACCTTGGCTGACCAAGTTGAGAATATGGTCACCACCTTTGAGCAAGATCACCCTCGAGTGGCCGGTATTCTTAATAATATTATGCTAACCCTGAGTAATATGGGGGTATAGGGTGACGTTGGCTTAGGTGGATTAGTTGGCTGATAGCTTTCAAAATCATGATAGAAATATTCATAAAATCCGGTATGTCTATCCCCTTTTAAGTCGTGGGAATGCAGCACATAACTACTGCTTCCCAAAATAACAAGTTTTAAGGCCGCTTAACGCACGGTGCGCTTTCACTTTCTTGCCTTCCTATCTTCCTACACTCTCAATATTAGGATGATGACTAGGGTGAAAAGCATAACACTCAACTAGCTATCTTTTTCCATCTGTGCAAGAGCTTGTTGTGGATGCATATGATGGGCGCTAACGTGTTTTAACATACTCAATACCGGTTCGTGTTTGATTTGAGCCGCTTGTTTTTTACCTCTGCTAATTGAGTTACCGGTAAAGGCTAGTACATCTCCAATAGAAACAATGCCCGCTAGGGTGTCATCGGCATTGGTGACTAATATCCTGCGCACGCCTTCTTCTTTCATCATATTTAAACACTCTTGCAAAGAGTTATTTTGCTGGCAACTGCACAAGTTTTGCTCTTGAATCACCTCAGCTGCGGTTAAAGCCCACAAGGGTTTCTGGTTTAACATGGCCGCCATGGCTATATCCCGGTCGGTGACAATACCCAGGGGGATATTTAGCTCATTAACAACCGGTATGGCGCCGCAATCGTTGCTCCACATCAGCGCTGCAACATCTTGTAAGTTTGAGCTCGGCATACAGGTTTTGACATCGATACTCATAATTTCGTTAATATTCATGACTCAGGCACTCCCTTTTTCAGTGTTATAATCTAAAGTCTGGAGATAATGGCATATTTGACAATGCCATCCAGACGATGCCCCTACAGTTTAGGAATTTGCCTGAGTGAATACTTGATTTACATCAAAGTTTTAAGCGAATGGCTGGGCAATACGCCTCCCCCTTGGCTGTATACCTTTTAAAGGGGAGCTTTATATTTGCTGACTTATCTTTATGTATGCTCAGGCGCTAACAAGGTATTGGTTTGTCTTTTGTTCACCGCTATCATTTCCAGTTCGTCAACTGACTCCCTGATATAACCGCAAAACAGCTCAATATCCGGCATGAGTTTGGCGCAGCTTGTTGGGCTGATGGTCAGTGTGCTGTTATAACTCAGCACTGGAATAATTAAGCCCACGCCGTCGTAGATAGGCCCCATGCCCATATTAAACAACAGTTTATGGCCAGCTAAGTAAAAAGGTTTTTGCGGCCCAGGCACATTGGTTATGATGACGTTAAAAGGGGGGGGGATAAGTTTAGCCAGCCGTAGTTGAGAATAAAAGCGGGTAGCCATTGCGGCTAAACCAAAGGGCACCAGCTCGGCATAGGACATAAAACTATTCGCCGCGACCACCTCTTGATAGAGTTTGCCAACCAAAGTATTAAGCTGAATTTTCTGCAAACGTTTAAGGGGATCTTTCACGTTAGTGGCGAGCTGAATAAACATCATAGATACTTGGTTACCCATAGGATCATCATTGTCAGTGGTGCGTGTTGATATAGGTACCATAGCCACCAGCGACTCTTCAGGTAACTGCTTTTTATCCAACAAATAACGCCGCAACGCCCCGGCGCAAATAGTTAACACCACGTCATTTAGGGTAGCGCCATCCACCAGAATGCGCAGGGCTTTTATCCTAGCTAAGTCAAGTATTGTGCAGTCCCAGTTGCGTTCAACCGACACCGTATCGCTAAGGAAAGTATCAGGCGCAGTAAAAGGTAAGGTCGGCGGCCTAATGTGCTTAATTTGACGGAGGTAACCCGCCTTAAATACCGATTGCGCGCTGCTCAGTATCAAGCGAGGTAGATTGCTTGGCCGTAAGATAAGCTGCCGCACACTGTTGCTTAATAATTTCAACCCGCTTGGTGTCGCTTCAATAGGTGTGTCGGCAAGAACTGGCGTTTCGCTAATGTCAGCGGATGGGTTGTATAACATGTTCATCAACTCAATCCCTGCCTTACCATCAAAACCTGCATGATGTATCTTGCTTAGCAGCGCAACCGAGCCTTTGGGTACCTGTGGGATATTGTCCAGACCTTCCACAAAAATGAATTCCCACAAAGGCCTTTCGCGACTCAATTGTATAGAAAATTCCTGAGAAGCAAGGTGTCTGAGATCTTGCCATCTTCCCGGTTTTGGAAGCGCCGTGCAGAACAAATGCCGATCCAAGTCAAAATCAGGATCTTGCACCCAATAAGGACGATCTAGACCTAAAGGTACAAACACCACCTTTTGCTGCAATCTTTCTACCTTATGTAAACGTTGTCCAATGTAAGCCTTAAATTCATCAAAGTTAATGGAGCCTTCAACAATAGCAATACTGCCAATGTGCATCGGCATTCTGGCGGTCTCTAGGTATAAGAATGAGGCATCTAAGCCTGACAGTGCTTTCATAAAAAAACTCGCCTAGAGTGGATCAAGGCATGTTGCATAATAACCATATGTCACCTTTGAAGATAATTGTGAATTTCTCAGCCCTTAATATTTAGCAGTCTCAAACAATTTGTCTGAGTCTGCTATGTAATCCATTACCTACTTCTCGCTTTTACCTTCCAGCTTCCATCGGCCTGTCGGCAGGCCGTACCATAAATTTTTTCAGTTTTACCGCTAATACTGGCATCCACAATATATTCCCGGCACGGGGCACTCTTGATATCATAAGTGCGGGTTGGCACTACACGATACTGATATCCGGTATCGGGATTACGCCAGGTAGTGCTGACGCCGGTGCGAACCGTTTCCAACGAACGCGCCACGTATAAGCGATCTGTTTTATCCATATTTCGCCCCACATTACCGCCAATGCTGGTGCCTATCATAGTGCCAATGATAGTAGCCACAGCTTTACCATGGCCACTGCCGATTTCATGGCCGAGCACTCCCCCCAAAATGCCACCGATAATCATGCCACCTGCTTCGTTATTACCTCTTGGCGAAGCACATGACACGAGCAGTACAATTAATCCACAGCAACACATACCGGGAATTTTAGTGACGTCTGTAAGCATAATAATGACCTCTTAAACGGTTTGGATCCCTAAGCTGTATATAGGAAAGGTTAAAATGTATAGGGTATGGCATGGATAAAATTGACCACGATCAAGTTTAACGAGTCGCCCGCTTACAAAAGCTAGAACTTACTCATAACGAAACTATTTGATTACATTTTACATATTCAAGCTTTGCATGCATTTCAGTGGCAGAAATGCAGGACAGTAGCAAGGACGTTATTCATGAGTGCTGGCATAACGGCAACACCTATTTATTTTGCTCCTGCTGGCATTGGCTATTTTTCAGGCACGTTAGATTATTCACCCTGTCTATCCGCGATTTTTCAAAAATATCAGCGATATTAAAATTGTTAGCGGGCATAACACAACTATGACCTAAGGGTCTTTTCGATATTGCGTTCGGTATTAATAAGCGCAAGCATATTGCCCACGTCCTGACATAATACCTTTAGAATAATATCCGTATCGATCAGCCCTGACAAAATTCCGTTACTGTCAACCACCGGCAGTCTTCGCGCACCATGTTGCTGCCTGCTTCTGCAGGCATTTTCACCCTCTTTTTTTCATCCATAAAACGCGTAATTAAAGCGGTTAGCGTTTGAGAAAAGGTAGGCACTATTAGGTAATCAAAATCGTGACGAATAACAAACAGCTGTAGCTCGTTCCATTTTCTGGTTAATGTGTGTTGCGGATCCAATGTATTTTATTATGCATACACATCAGGACAATTATGAATAAAGGTTGATACTACCTTTACCCCTGTCTAGTGAGAAAATACATACAAGGCAAACAAAAAAAGCCCGCTTAGTAGCGGGCTTTTTGAAGTATAAATTATACGTTTACACTACCAACCGGTAATTTCACGTAAACCTTTACCAATATCAGCCAAAGAACGAACAGTTTTAACACCTGCCGCTTCTAGCGCTTTGAATTTCTCATCAGCTGTACCTTTACCGCCTGCGATAATGGCTCCTGCATGGCCCATACGTTTGCCTTCAGGTGCAGTCACACCAGCAATGTATGAAACAACAGGTTTAGTCACATGAGCTTTAATATACTCAGCTGCTTCTTCTTCAGCAGAACCACCAATTTCACCAATCATCACGATTGCTTCAGTTTTAGGATCTGCTTGGAACAATTTCAAAATATCGATGAAGTTTGAACCAGGGATAGGGTCGCCACCAATACCTACACAAGTAGATTGGCCAAAACCTTCGTCAGTAGTTTGTTTAACTGCTTCGTACGTCAAAGTACCAGAGCGAGAAACAATACCTACTTTGCCAGGCTTATGAATATGACCCGGCATGATACCAATCTTACATTCACCAGGAGTGATAACGCCTGGGCAGTTTGGACCGATCATTCGAACGCCTTTTACGGTCAAATATTCTTTCACAAACAACATGTCGATGGTTGGGATACCTTCAGTGATACAAATGATCAACTCGATACCAGAATCAGCCGCTTCAACAATTGAATCTTTACAGAATGCAGCTGGTACATAAATAACAGAGGCCGTAGCCCCCGTTTGTTCAACCGCTTCACGTACTGTGTTAAATACAGGCAAACCAAGATGCGTAGTGCCGCCTTTACCAGGAGTTACACCGCCAACCATCTTTGTGCCATAAGCAATAGCTTGTTCTGAATGGAAAGTACCTTGACCACCAGTAAAACCCTGGCAGATAACTTTGGTGTCTTTATTAATTAATACAGACATTATTTGCCCTCCGCGGCTTTAACAACTAATTTAGCGGCATCAGTTAAACTGCTTGCAGCTATGATATCAAGGTCTGAAGCAGCTAATACTTCACGGCCTAGTTCTGCGTTAGTACCTTCTAAACGTACAACAACGGGCACATTAACGCCTACTTCTTTAACTGCGCCAATAATACCTTCAGCAATCATGTCACAACGAACAATGCCACCAAATATATTCACTAATACAGCACTCACGTTGCTATCAGAAAGAATGATTTTGAATGCTTCAGCAACACGTTCTTTGGTTGCACCGCCGCCCACATCAAGGAAGTTAGCTGGCTTGCCACCGTGTAGGTTAACAATGTCCATAGTTCCCATAGCAAGACCGGCACCATTCACCATACAGCCAACGTTTCCGTCTAGTGCTACATAGTTAAGTTCCCATTTAGCCGCCTCAGCTTCACGAGCATCATCTTGTGATGGATCGTGCATTGCTGCTACTTTAGGTTGACGGTATACAGCATTACCATCGATAGCTAATTTAGCATCTAGGCAGTGAATATCACCGTCAGCTTTAATCACTAGAGGGTTTATTTCGATAAGTGCTATATCTAGGTCAACAAACATTTTTGCTAAACCAAGGAATATCTTAGTGAACTGTTTAATCTGTACGCCTTTAAGGCCCAATTTAAACGCCATTTCACGGGCTTGGTAAGGTTGTGCACCAACGATAGGATCGATTTCAGCTTTTAAAATCTTTTCAGGTGTTTCGTGAGCAACAGTTTCAATTTCAACACCGCCTTCAGTAGACGCCATGAAAACGATACGGCGAGAAGTACGGTCAACTACTGCACCTAAATACAACTCATCGGCGATGTCAGTACAGGTTTCAACCAAAATTTTGGTGACTGGCTGACCATGTTCATCAGTTTGGAAAGTCACTAAATTTTTGCCTAACCACTTTTCAGCGAAGGCTTTAATTTCTTCTTTAGTTTTGACCAATTTTACGCCGCCAGCCTTACCTCGGCCACCTGCGTGAACTTGGCATTTAACTACCCACTCACTGCCGCCAATTTTATCAGCTGCCGCTACAGCTTCTTCTGGAGTCGAAGCTGCTATTCCGTCAGAGACTGGCAAGCCGTACTCTTTGAATAACTGCTTGCCTTGATATTCATGCAAATTCATGGTTTTTCTACCCGTTTAATGTAAGAAAAAAGCCGCTAGTAAGCCGCTTTATTTTTTTATGTCGTTATGTAACACAATAACAACGAAGACGCAGATGAGGTAACACCTCAGCTGCCTCGATTAGTTACACACCTACTACTTTTTTATACATCGAGAAGCAGACGTGTAGGATCTTCTAACATTTCTTTGATGGTCACCAAAAAGCCAACAGACTCTTTACCATCAATAATGCGGTGATCATAAGACAATGCTAAATACATCATTGGCAAAATTTCAACTTTACCGTTCACTGCCATAGGTCTATCTTGGATTTTATGCATACCCAAAATAGCACTTTGTGGAAGGTTCAGAATAGGTGTCGACAACAACGAACCAAACACTCCGCCATTTGTAATAGTGAAGTTACCACCCTGCATCTCAGCTAAAGTTAACTTACCATCACGACCTTTGAGTGCCAGTGTTCTGATACCACTTTCAATACCAGCCATTCCTAACGAATCGGTATCTTTAAGTACTGGTGTTACCAATCCACGAGGAGTTGATACAGCAATAGAGATATCGAAATAATTGTGATAACAAATATCATCACCATCGATAGAGGCATTCACTTCTGGAAAACGTTTAAGCGCTTCAGTCACGGCTTTCACATAGAAAGACATAAAGCCAAGACGAATACCGTGGCGTTTTTCAAAGCTTTCTTGGTATTGCTTGCGCAAATCCATGATTGGCTTCATGTTCACTTCGTTAAACGTAGTCAACATAGCTGTACTATTTTTTGCTTCTAACAAACGCGTGGCAATAGTTTTACGCAAACGTGTCATTGGCACACGTTTGTCGGATCGGTTATCTAGGGCAACAACCGGCGCTGCTTCTAGCGGTACAGCTGATTTAGCTACCGGAGCTTGCAAAGACTTTTCAACGTCTTCTTTGGTAACTCGACCGCCTTTTCCTGTGCCTTTAATCTTAGAAGCATCTAAGCCTTTTTCAGCTAATAGTCTGCGAACAGAAGGGCTTAGTGCATCATTTTCGTCAGTTGAATCAGAGGCTTCGCTGGTAGCTGGCGCAGCAGCCGCAACAGCACCGGCGACAAAGTGCGCAATCACTTGCTCACCGTTTACTGTTTCGCCCTCGGGCGCTAAAATTTCACTTAATGCGCCGTCAGCAGGTGCCACAACTTCTAACACGACTTTATCGGTCTCGATATCAACTAAGTTCTGATCACGAGAAATAGCTTCACCGGGCTTAACATGCCAAGTTGCAATTGTTGCATCTGCCACTGATTCTGGCAGAACAGGTACCTTAATTTCCACTGACTCACCTTTATTACCGGATGGTTGACTTGATTTTTCACTGGATTGAGCAGGAGCTTCGGCTTCAGTTGCGACCGCATCTGCACCTTCCTCAAAATTAGCTATGGTTTGTTCACCTAACACCGTGTCACCCTCAGCGTTAAAAATCTTGCTGACAACGCCGTCTGCAGGTGCAACAACTTCTAACACTACTTTATCTGTTTCAATATCTACAAGATTTTGATCGCGACTCACTTTGTCACCTACCTTTACATGCCAGGTAGCGATGGATGCATCTGCCACTGATTCGGGCAATACCGGTACTTTTATTTCTATTGTCATACTGGTTCCTTATTTAATTGTTAATGCATCATCAACCAAATCTTTCTGCTGTTGGTTGTGAACTGAAATATAACCTACAGCTGGAGAAGCAGAGGCTTTTCGACCGGCATAAGTTAATGTGGCAGGAACGGGTAATGATGACCAAAAATGATGTTGGCTACAGTACCAAGCGCCTTGATTTTGCGGCTCTTCTTGACACCAAACCCAATCTTTAACGTGTTTAAATCTACTTACTACTTTACCAATTTCCTCATGTGGGAAAGGGTAAAGTTGTTCGATACGAATAATAGCCACATCGGTTTGTTCATTCTTACGACGCTGCTCTAACAAGTCGTAATAGACTTTGCCTGAGCACATCACGACTCGTTTAACCTTGCTTGGCTCCATGTCATCAATTTCATCAATAACATTATGGAACACACCTTCAGCTAATTCTTCGATACTCGATACAGCTAAAGGATGACGCAATAAAGACTTAGGTGACATAACAATAAGCGGTTTACGCATCGGACGAAGTGCCTGACGACGTAACATATTGAAAACTTGCGCGGGATTTGAAGGCACACACACTTGCCAATTGTGGTCTGCACACATTTGTAAAAAACGTTCTAACCTAGCAGAACTATGCTCAGGTCCTTGTCCTTCATAACCATGGGGTAATAACATAGTTAATCCGCACAAACGTCCCCACTTCGCTTCGCCAGAGCTTAAAAACTGGTCAATCACTACTTGCGCACCATTGGCAAAGTCTCCGAATTGAGCTTCCCAAATAGTTAACGTACCAGGCTCTGCTGTCGCGTAACCAAACTCAAATGCCAATACTGCAGCTTCTGACAAAACAGAGTCATATATTTCCATTTTGCCTTGTTGGGCATGTATATTAGCCAATGGCATGTAATCAGCACCGTCGGTTTGACTATGCAATACTGCATGGCGATGGAAGAAAGTACCACGACCAGAATCTTGCCCTGTCATACGGATGTTACTGCCTCTAATAACTATATCGGCGTAAGCTAAATTTTCTGCCATTCCCCAATCAAGTGCTTTTTCACCGTTCATCATAGATACCCGGTCTTTATATAGCTTAGCAACACGTGATTGAAGTATATGGTCAGCGGGAAAAGTACACAGTTTCTCGCCTAATTCTTTAATTTTTTCGACACTGATTGCACTGTCGTATTCAACATCCCAGTCATGTCCAAGAAATGGAGACCAATCCACTGAATGCTCAGTCATTGGACGCCATTCTTCGACCACACAGGCACCATGATCGAGTGCAGCACGATAATCACTGACCAGTTTTTTAACTTCGTGTGCTTCTATAACACCTTCAGCAATCAGTTGGTCTGCATAGATTTTACGAGGCACAGGATGAACTTTAATTTTTTGATACATTATGGGCTGAGTTGCATTTGGCTCGTCAGCTTCGTTGTGTCCGTGACGTCGATAACAAACTAAATCAATCACAACATCACGTTTAAATTGGTTTCGATAATCTAAGGCCAGTCTTGTTACAAACAATACCGCTTCAGGGTCATCAGAATTTACGTGGAAAATAGGAGCCTGAACCATTTTTGCAATGTCAGTACAGTATTGTGTTGAACGAGCATCTTCAGTTTTAGACGTGGTAAAACCCACTTGGTTATTAATAACAATACGGACTGTGCCACCCACTTGGAAACCACGAGTTTGCGACATGTTAAATGTTTCTTGCACTACACCTTGGCCCGCAATGGCGGCATCACCGTGAATGGTAATAGGTAAGACTAACGAACCATCGGTACATCCACGTCTGTCTAAACGAGCACGAACAGAACCAATAACTACTGGGTTAACAATCTCAAGATGCGAAGGATTAAATGCCAACGCTAAGTGTAAGTTACCGCCTGGCGTCGCGAAATCGGAAGAGTAACCAGCGTGATATTTTACATCACCAGCACCTAACGAATCATCATGTTTACCAGAAAACTCATCAAAAAGTACCGACGGGTTTTTACCCAACACATTCACTAAGGTATTGATTCTACCTCGGTGTGCCATACCCACAACAACTTCTTTCGTGCCATTAGTACCGGCATGACTGATCAAAGCTTTGAGCATAGGTACTAATGAGTCACCGCCTTCAAGAGAAAAACGTTTCGCACCAGGGAATTTAGCGCCAAGATACTTTTCCATTCCGTCTGCGGCGACTAGACCTTTGAGAAGATTGATTTTATCTTCCCGAGCAATTTCAGGCTTCGCTTGAACAGATTCGATGCGATGTTGCAACCAACGTTTCTGATCCGTATCGGTAATGTGCATGTATTCAGTACCGATAGATCCACAGTAGGTGCGATTAAGTGAGTTAAATAATTCACCTAAGGGCATAGACTCTTTGCCAATGGCAAAAGAACCTACGTTATATGTGGTATCAAAATCTTTTTCAGAAAGGTTATGGTGTGAAAGTTCCAAGTCTCTGACCCTAGGCTGTTTCCAAAGCCCAAGCGGATCAAGATTAGCATGTTGATGGCCCCTGAATCGAAAGGCGTTGATCAATTGTAGTACTTTGACCTGTTTTTCATCACTGCCACTTGTACTTGCCTGAGTTGAACCAGCTCTAGAGGCTGGACCCAGCGCTGCTAGGTCACGAAATTGATCACGAACAAGACTGTGCTTGGTTTCAACTTCTACCCCATCAAGTTTAGGTAACTTTTCAAAAATGCCTCGCCATTCATCAGACACACTTTGTGCATCATCTAAAAACGCTTCGTACATTTCTTCTATATAAGTTGCGTTGCCACCAGCCATGTGAGAAGAATCCCACCATGCTTTCATCACGCTTTGCTGCATTGTCGTCCCTTGGTTTTAATCAGACTTGCAAGTATGTGTGCCGAAGCACACGGTATTTTTATTATTTAGTAAAACCTACACTGCTCGTTTGAGCAGCATAGATTTAATATGACCAATCGCTTTCGTTGGGTTTAGTCCTTTGGGACAAACACTGACGCAGTTCATGATGCCATGACACCTAAATACACTAAATGCATCGTCTAAGCCATTTAAACGTTCATCAGTTGCTGTGTCTCTGCTATCAGCTAAAAAGCGATAAGCATGCAATAAACCAGCAGGTCCAATAAACTTATCTGGGTTCCACCAGAAAGATGGGCAAGAGCTTGAACAACATGCACATAAGATACACTCGTACAAACCATCTAGTTTTTCTCTTTCTTCAGGAGACTGCAAAAATTCACGGGCTGGCGGCTGCTTATCATCATTAATAAGAAACGGCTTTATTTTTTCATACTGAGTATAAAATTGCGTCATATCAGTTACCAAATCACGCACAACTGGTAATCCAGGTAATGGGCGAACCACTATCTTAGAACCTTTAAGTGCTGATATTGGCGTGATACAGGCTAAGCCGTTTTTACCATTCATGTTTACGCCATCTGAGCCACATACTCCTTCACGGCATGAACGACGAAATGACAGAGTTGGATCTTTTTCTTTTAATGCTATCAATGCGTCCAATACCATCATATCTTGGCCTTCTGCGACCTCCAACTGATAGTCTTGCATACGAGGAGCGTCATCAACGTCAGGATTGTAACGGTAGACTGAAAGATTTAATTGCATAATTGTTGCTCCTAGTACGTTCTTGCTTTTGGAGGGAATGCTTCACGCAATTTAGGTGACATATTCACTTCACGTTTTATCATTGATTTTGTTTCAGGTAAATAAACAGAATGACATAACCAATTCTTATCATCTCTGTCAGGGAAATCAAAACGACTATGAGCACCGCGGCTCTCTGTTCTGAAATTAGACGCTACCGCTGTGGTGTAAGCAGTTTCCATTAAATTATCAAGTTCAAGACATTCGATACGCATAGTATTAAAGTCATTACTCTTGTCATTAAGGCTAGCATTATCTAATCTTTCGCGGATATCATTTAATTCTTTCAAACCTGTTGCCATTGAATCACCTTCACGGAATACCGAGAAGTTTAATTGCATACATTGTTGCAAGTCTTTCTTGATTTGAACAGGATCTTCGCCCTTACCCACTGCTGAATTTTCCCAACGATTAAAGCGAACCATTGCTTGATCAACATCATCTTGTGACGCTTCACGAGCATCAATACCATCAATCGCTTTACCAAGATGTAATCCTGTAGCACGACCAAATACCACTAAGTCTAATAATGAATTACCACCTAGTCTGTTGGCACCATGCACCGATACACAAGCGATTTCACCACAAGCAAACAAACCTTTAACAGGTGAAGTTTTTCCATTTGCGTCCATGGTAAGCGCTTGTCCGTCGACATTGGTCGGTATACCGCCCATCATATAATGACAAGTTGGAATAACAGGGATTGGCTCTTTAATTGGATCGACGTGAGCGAATGTACGAGATAATTCTAAGATACCAGGCAGACGAGATTCAAGAACATCTTTACCTAAGTGATCAAGCTTCAACTTACAATGTGGACCTTGAGGACCGTCGAATCCACGACCTTCACGAATTTCTGTCATCATCGAACGAGCAACAACGTCTCGCCCAGCTAAATCTTTAGCATTCGGTGCATAACGTTCCATGAAACGTTCACCGTCTTTATTCAGAAGATAACCACCTTCACCACGACAACCTTCAGTTACTAGCGTACCAGCACCTGCAATACCTGTTGGGTGAAACTGCCACATTTCCATATCTTGCATCGGTACACCGGCACGTAATGCCATACCTAGACCATCACCAGTATTAATGTGCGCATTAGTAGTTGAAGCATAAATACGTCCTGCACCACCGGTTGCTAATACTACGGCTTTAGATTTGAAATATACAACTTCACCAGACTCGATATCGATAGCAGTACAACCCACTACATCACCGTCTTGGTTTTTAACTAGATCGAGTGCGTACCACTCACTGAATATTTTAGTTTTGTTTTTAACATTTTGCTGATAAAGCAAATGTAGTAATGCGTGACCGGTTCTATCTGCAGCTGCAGCTGTACGAGCACCCTGCTCTCCACCGAAGTTTTGAGATTGGCCGCCGAACGGACGTTGATAAATTTTTCCATTTTCAAAGCGTGAAAAAGGCAAACCCATATTTTCCATTTCAATAATGGCTTCTGGGCCTGTTTTACACATATATTCAATTGCGTCTTGATCACCGATATAATCGGAACCTTTAACCGTATCGTACATGTGCCATTCCCAGTTATCTTCATGGGCATTACCCAGAGCAACAGTAATACCACCCTGTGCTGATACTGTATGAGAACGTGTAGGGAAAACTTTAGATAACAGGGCACACGATTTACCCGATTCTGTAATCTGTAATGCTGCGCGCATACCTGCGCCGCCAGCACCAATTACGACTGCATCAAATTCATGTACAGGAAGACTCATTTACACACCCCACAAAACAAATAAACCAACAACCACATAAACAAATGCAGTGAGGTTAATAACAAATTGAATAAACGCACGCAAACCCGGTGCTTTAACATAATCGGTTAAAACCTGCCACATACCGATACGGATATGGAACATGATCGAAACCAAAGTAACAAATGTAAATACTTTCATCGCTAGACCAGAGAACAAATCGTTCCATACTGCATAAGTAATGTCTGGGGTAGAAATAAAATACCACCCCATAAACAAAGAAAAGGCAGTCATAATCAAAGCGGTAGCACGTGTAGTCACGTAATCTTGTACGCCGTTACGTTTTAAACTTGCTTGACCCGTTACCATAATACAACTCCTACTAAGATTGTTAAGATAATCCATGCGGCAATAATTGCTTTAGCACTTATATCGCCGGATTGAAGTTCTTCCCAATAACCCAAATCCATTATCATATGCCTAACACCTCCTAGCACATGATAAGTCAAGGCAGAAATGGTTCCTATGGCAACAAACTTACCAAGAGGACCGGCCATCTGTTCTTGAACAAGAGTAAAACCCTCAGGTGATGATACAGACATCGCCCACGCCCAGATCACAAACATCATTGCAAAAAACAATGCGACGCCTGTAATACGATGGAGAATTGAGGTAATTGCTGCAGGGGGGAAACTAATAGTATTGAGTTGTAAGTTAACTGGTCTTTGTTTTTTCACGTTTATTACTCTTTATACCCGTAGGTAGTTAAAACATTTCGGCTTATAACATCTCGCATGTTAAATTTTTGCTAAAATTCAATTTCTGTTCCCTAAGATTGTTGTCACTTTGTTAATGAAAGGTTAAGTATAAATAACCTTTTCAATACTAAGTGCTTTAAGCCTAATAAGTATATCCAGCCATTCAAACAAATACAATTATTGTTCTTTATTAAAGGTTTATAAGTAATAATTTGGATAGGTTGTTATGTGTGAATGAGAAATACACACCTAATACGAAACTTAACCATGCTATTCCAAAATTATATTTGCATTGAGGGGGCTAAAGAAGTGAATATTTATTAAGCGGAAACGCATTAAAATTGACATTATGAGTCAATGTAAGTTCAAATAGCGACAATTTCCCCCCCAGTAAACAGCAAAGCATGTTGTTTATCGAACACGAAACGATTCTGAGGAGAACAGTATATGGCAGACAATAAAGCCATTTTAAAAGTGGGTGACAAAGAAATCGAACTTCCGATTTTGTCAGGTACTGCAGGCCACGATGTAATAGATATAAGATCTTTAGGTGCCAATGGGTACTTTACTTATGACCCCGGATTTATGGCAACTGGTTCATGTGAATCGACAATCACTTATATTGATGGCGCCAAAGGCATTCTATTGCACAGAGGCTATTCCATTGAAGAATTAGCTAGGGATTCAGATTACATTGAAGTGGTTTATATGCTTTTGCATGATAAAACTCCCAATGCTGAAGAATATAGAGACTTCAAAGACACAATCACTCGTCATACTCTTGTTCACGACCAAATAAATAATTTTTTCAGAGGTTTTAGACGCGATGCGCATCCAATGGCAATGTTATGTGGCTCGGTAGGTGCTATGTCATCTTTTTATCACGATGACCTGAACATACATGATCCTGAACAACGTTTACGCAGTGCTTATCGCTTGGTAGCTAAGATGCCGACATTGGTAGCAATGTGTTACAAATACAACATTGGTCAGCCTTTTGTTTATCCTAAAAATGAATTGAGTTATGCTGAAAACTTCTTGAACATGATGTTTTCTGTTCCTGCAGAAGATTATAAAATCAGTCCAGCAGTAGCCAAGGCAGTTGACAGAATATTTATTTTGCATGCTGACCACGAACAGAATGCATCAACCTCTACAGTCCGTTTGGCGGGTTCTTCTGGGGCTAACCCATACGCTTGTATTGCTGCTGGTGTTGCGTCTTTATGGGGGCCTGCTCACGGCGGTGCCAACGAGGCTTGTTTGAACATGCTCGAAGAAATAGGCACAGTTGACCGTATACCTGAGTTTATTGCTAGAGCCAAAGATAAAGATGACCCGTTCCGCTTAATGGGCTTTGGCCATAGAGTTTACAAAAACTTCGATCCGCGTGCCACAGTGATGCGTGAAAGTTGTCATGAAGTTTTAGCTGAGCTTAACATCGACGATCCACTGCTTAATGTAGCAATGGAACTTGAACGTATTGCTTTGAGTGACCCATACTTCGCAGAGAAAAAACTCTTCCCTAATGTAGATTTCTACTCTGGTATTATCCTAAAAGCGATTGGTATTCCAACCAACATGTTTACCTGTATTTTTGCATTGGCAAGAACTGTTGGATGGGTATCACATTGGCACGAAATGTTGAGCCAACCGGGACAAAAAATAGGTCGTCCTCGTCAGTTGTATACTGGTGAAGCACAGCGTCCGTATAGTAAAATTAATAAATAGTTATTTATCAATTTTAAAAATAGCGAACTTAATTGTTCGCTTTTTTTTGCGCAAAAACAGTCTGTTTTCTCAGGGTTTTGGTTAGAAAAAATCAAAAGCACGCTTCGCGCCATCGTCCTTGATGGTTTTTGTCTCAAATCCTTTCGAGCCAGTTACTCTTTTTTCAACAGCAAAAAATAGAGTAACCAGAAAAATGCCGCCGCTGCTAAAGTTCTTAACCACTAAAAATGGCTTATTCTTGGGTCGTTTCGAATGTTTCCCTTCAAGCTCCACTCAAATGGCATCCTTGCCATTTGCCCCAAGAATAAGCCATTTTTAGCTGAAACTTTAAACGCGGAAGAGCAGTGGCTGAGCCACCAAAGCGGTATCGGCGAAGCCGATGTTTTTGGTTTATCTTTTGCTCTATTCCTCGCATTTATGTTCGCCAATTATTTATGAGATTTAGTAGGTCAATTTACAAGGATGTAAATTGAGTCGTAGAGTGCTGGGAGCACATTACGACGACCTGCTAAATCTCATAAATAATTGGATGAAGAACATAGTCTGGCGAGCGGGCTTTTTTGCTTACTTTTTTTGCCTGCAGAAAAAAAGTAAGTCGCACAGAAGGCGGCCGCCGCGCGGGATTCTGTGAGAAACCTGCCATGCGGACGCCGCGCGGGAGGGCAGTAAGCGTCAGCGCATGCTTTAATAGTGGCACTGGCAGATTTTGCCCTAGCCAAGGACATTAGCTGAACACCTAAACCACTATAGGCTGACCAATACCTTGGTGATATTGCCAACTGAAAACAAAATCAAAGTGATCTGTCCCCTTCGTTCACTAATAGGGGGTATCTTTATGTATATAAACTTCATTACTTAATCATATAATTTGAGACGAAAAGCAAGCTCTGGACTTTTGTATTACAAGAGGTAGTCTAATTTTCAAATATTGTAAGATTAATTTTGGCTGATTCTTACATTAAATTTTAAATTGAGGTGTTTTCAGCACTCTCATTGGAGTAAGTAGCATGCGTTATCAATCACTAGTTCAACTCATATCTGACGGTTGGATGGTCAGCATAAGAGGGGTTATGGAGTTGGACGATGCGCCATTATCTTCTGAGAAAATAGAGAAAGTTGTGAAAATCACTAATGATAAAGCCACACATATAGTGTTTCTTAATCAAGGTTTTGGTGGAAAAGGCCTTTACTACCCAATAACAAATCAAGCAGAGCTTGAGTTAGCTCACGTAGAAGTGGAGAAAAATATACAGATTATTGGTTACGACCTAACTATTGCTTGCAGGGCTAGAAATTTGAACGGTGAAGTAAATGTAGAAGAATATGCAAATAATTTAGAAGAGTTAGTAAATTGGGAAATTAAGATTCAGAGTCCAACTGAATTTGTCATTAGTTATGTAATAGAGGGTTCGAGCAAAGAGCCCGGTTATAAGTTCATATCAGAGTTACAAAATTACTTAGTATCGCTTTCGATTAAGAATAGAACAGGCTTCATAATTACCAGCGTGATGTGGGGATCAAAATGTAGAGGTCAACCTTTTAGCTTTCTAGCATCAGATTGGCGCAATACAGAAAAAATAACGTCTGAAGACGTCCACCGAATAGTAAAACTGAAAGAAAATGGTAATGACAAATTAATGTCAGTTACACAGAATCTGTTACAGGCTCTACGGCCAAATTTCCCCAAGGACAAAGTTAATTACAGGTTTTTCAATATTGGAAACATTGTTTGATAGTGAGGTGGTACATATTCTGAACCTTTCGGAAATTGACGATGTTTTATTATAAATAAAAGAGATACCTTCTATCGCATCAGAAGATAGTAAATTAAAAAAGATCACAGACGTTCTGAAGAATCCAAATATAATGTCTTCAGAGGGACGAAATGAACGGCTTGCGATTAAATTAGCTAAAATTATGAATATTGAAACGCCACTTGCCTATAAAAAAGTCAAAGAGTTGGCGAAGTTTCGAGGGAAGGCCGCACATTCAATCACTGATGACAAACCAGAATATACAATGTTATCTAACTATATCGAAGAGGTTTTGTTGGTATATATTTATTCATAATAAGCAGTTAAGTATCAACGAAATAAGATGTACTGTTGTCAGTAAAAATAATTATCAAGACACCCTTGTTAATTATTTGCGAATCCACCCAAAATTCCTAGTCTGCGAAGCCGATGCTCTTGATCTACCCTCGACTCAATGCTCGCCGGTTATTTTGTGAATTCAGTAGGGCAATTTGCATGGATACAAATTGAGTTTGCCATTGCTGGGAGCAAGTGCAAACGACCTGCTTAATTCACAAAATAATCGGATGAAGAGCATTGCCCTCGAGCGGCTTTTTTCTGGTTACTCTTTTTTAGCTGCAGCAAAAAGAGTAACTGGCTCGAAGGGATTCGAGTCAAAAACCGCAAGGAGGCGGGTAAGCGCAGCGCATGCATTTATTTGTTCAAACGCCTGTAGAAAATCAGCTGGAACGGCCGCGGACTAATACCAAATTAACAGAATGTGAAACTTTTCTTCAGGCATAAAAAAAGACGCTTAGCGTCTTTTTTTTAAAGCTTATGTCGATTAACGACGTAGGCCTAAACTTTTGATAAGAGCTTGATAACGTTCAACGTTTTTACTTTTAAGATAATCAAGTAACTTACGACGAGTACTAACCATGCGAAGAAGTCCACGACGTGAGTGGTGATCTTTCTTATGCTCTTTAAAATGACCTTGCAACTTGTTGATGTTATGAGTTAATAAAGCAACTTGAACTTCAGGAGAACCTGTATCGCCTTCTTTAACTGCATATTCAGCAAGGATTGTTGCCGTTTCTTGTGTACTTAGTGACATAATTTTCTCCAATAAATAAGAGTTTAAAGATACAACCCGCCAATCACTAATTCAGCGAGTCAAAAAGAGCGCATATTATAGCGATGCCAAACTTAAAAACAAGTCTTATATTGGCAGAATTTAATAACTGCCACGTACACACAAGTTCTTATATGTTTAGCTATAAACAACCGAGCGTTTTGGTGCAACTTTGCCGTCATAGTCAATAAACCCAACGCCTAAAAACAATCCACTATCCTTGCTATACACTCTAATTAATGTGTCTTGAGCATATTCTGTGGAGCCAATAAAATTAACTGGATTACCATTTCTAAAAAAACCTTCAGCAATTTGTTCTACTTCAGCTGAATCAAGGGTTTTAACTGCAGAGTCCATAGGCATCAATAACTGATCCAAGGCAGTAAAAGTTTGGTCATCTAATAAATCTGCTGCTTCGTTATCTATTTGGTCCCTGAGTGCTTGTAATGATTCCATTGTCATCATTTTATCCGCTGGATAATCAGTCACTTGGGTACGGTGTAACTTACTCACATAGGCACCACAGCCTAAAAGCTGACCAATATCATCCACTAAGGAGCGAATATAAGTACCTTTACTACTATGTACAGTCATATCCACTTCATCCGTTTCAAATCTATCAATGGATAAACTAAATATAGTGATGTCACGGGCTTCTCTTGGAATATCAATGCCTTGGCGGGCATAAAAATACAAAGGTTTGCCTTGATGTTTTAACGCTGAAAACATAGAGGGTACTTGTTTAATGGGCCCTTTAAACTGCTCACAGGCAGCAATCAATTGTGCTTCAGTTACATTGACAGGATGAGTTTCTACTACCTCTCCATCTGCATCTGAAGTCGTAGTGCGCACTCCAAGCTTAGCTGTTACTTGGTAAGTTTTATCTGTATCCAATAAAAACTGAGAAAACTTAGTTGCCTCACCTAAACAAATTGGTAACATGCCTGTTGCTAGGGGATCTAAAGCCCCCGTATGTCCTGCCTTCGCAGCGTTAAACATTCTTTTAACTTGTTGCAGTGCATGATTAGACGACAGGCCTAGGCCTTTATTCAGTAATATGATGCCGTTAACGGCACGACCTTTTCTTGTTCTTGCCATAAATACTACTTTTGCTCGTCTTCTTTAGACTCTGGTTCAACTGACTCTTGATCATCCAAAGAACGCCCAGACAATTTAGCTCGCTCTGCATCTTTGTTTAAGGTGTCACTCACTAAATTGGCAATACGTATGCCTTCAGCTAAAGAACCATCGCGAACAAATTTTACTGCTGGCACAGCACGCATACGCATCCGATTAGCCAATAACGTACGGATAAAACCTTTATTGTCTTCAAGAATAGTTAAATAATTTTTGACTTGTTCTTCATCATTTTCGAAAAACGTCACGTAAATTTTAGCGTGAGCTAAATCCCGCGATACTTCAACACCAGACACAGTTACCATGCCAAGGCGAGGATCACGATTCTTAAATTCATTCTGTAAAATACTGGCGATTTCTTTGTGAATTTGTTGACCGACTCTGTCAGTACGTGAAAATTCTCTGGCCATATTAATTTCTCCTGGTACCTAAGATACCTTTTCAGAAACAAAACGGAGGCCGTAGCCTCCGTTTATTCTTATTAGCTAAAAGCTGATTGAAATTAATGCAAACTTACAGTTCGCGCTTAACCTCAACGGTTTCAAATACTTCGATTTGATCACCCACTCTCACATCATTGTAGTTCTTCACTCCGATACCACATTCCACCCCATTTCGGACTTCTTGTGCATCATCTTTGAAGCGTCGTAATGACTCAAGTTCACCTTCATAAATAACTATATTGTCACGTAAAACACGGATAGGACTGCTACGTTTAACAATGCCCTCTGTGACCATACAACCGGCAATTGCACCAATCTTAGGCGATTTAAATACGTCACGTACTTGAGCTAAACCGATTATCTCTTGTCTGAATTCAGGTGCCAACATACCACTCATGGCCTGTTTTACTTCATCAATCAATTGATAAATAATACTGTAATAACGTAAGTCAATCTCTTCTGTATCGATGACTTTACGAGCTGATGCATCAGCACGAACGTTAAAACCAACCACAATTGCGCCTGAAGCTGCAGCTAAACTTGCGTCAGTTTCAGTAATACCACCTACACCACTACCAACAATGTTCACTTTAACTTCATCAGTAGACAACTTAGTCAAAGATTCAGATATAGCTTGAACAGAACCTTGAACATCAGCTTTAAGTACAACATTTAACTCGCTAACATCTCCAGCTTCCATATTGGCAAACATATTTTCCAATTTGGCTTTTTGCTGTTTAGCTAATTTAAGTTCGCGTTGTTTAGTATGACGTTTAGAGGCAACTTCACGAGCTTTACGCTCATCTTGCACCACAATCGCATTTTCACCCGCGATAGGCACCCCTGATAAACCAAGGATTTCTACCGGTGTTGATGGGCCAGCAACTTTCACATCTTTACCATTTTCATCACGCATGGCTCGAATACGTCCGTATTCTTCACCGCATAACATGATATCACCAGCACGAAGCTCACCTTCTTGGATAAGTACAGATGCAACAGGACCACGGCCTTTATCTAGGCGTGATTCAATGACGATACCTTTAGCAGGGCCAGTTGGTACAGCTTGCAAGTCGAGTAGCTCGGCTTGTAGGCTGATGGCTTCTAATAGCTCATCTACCCCTTGACCTGTTTTAGCTGAGACATAAACAAACTGGTGTTCACCGCCCCACTCTTCGGAAATCACTTCAATTTGTGATAATTCAGTTTTCACTCTATCTAGGTCAGCCGATTCTTTATCAACCTTGTTAACCGCAATAATTAACGGTACACCAGCAGCTTTTGCGTGTTGTACTGCTTCTTTAGTTTGTGGCATAACACCATCATCAGCAGCAACAACCAAAATAACGATATCAGTTGCAACAGCTCCACGAGCTCGCATAGCGGTAAACGCAGCGTGACCAGGAGTATCTAAAAAGGCAATACGGCCGCTGGCAGTTTCTACACTGTAAGCACCAATGTGCTGGGTAATACCACCGGCTTCACCATCTGCTACTTTCGCACGGCGAATGTAATCAAGTAGTGATGTTTTACCATGGTCAACATGCCCCATGATAGTCACAACTGGTGCGCGACTAGATTTTTCGCCACCGGAAGCTTCAGCAATCAGCTCATCTTCAAGTGCGTTATCGTTAACCAACTCATATTTATGACCCATTTCTTCAACCACTAACACAGCAGTTTCTTGGTCAAGTACGTGGTTGATGGTAACCATCTCACCCATTTTCATTAGGGCTTTAATCACTTCGGTGGCTTTAATAGCGAGTTTGCTACCTAGTTCACTTACTGTGATGGTTTCGCCGATACGAACAACACGCTCGACAGGTTGTGCCGGTTTATTAAAAGCATGTTTTAAATCTGAGCCGGCATTTTTCTTAGATTTTTTACGTCTACGGCCGCCAAGTTCAGTTTTGATATCATCTGCATCTTCGGCTTCTTGGGCATAGCGGTTTGAATGCACATGCACTTCTTCTTTCTCTTGCTTTTTACGTCGCTCTTCTTCTTCCTTCCAGCGACGTGAATTTTCTTCAGCCAGCTTTTTAGCTTCTTCAGCAGCGTTTTTAGCATCTAATTCAAGTTTGCGTTGAATCTCTTCATCTTGGGCCTTACGAAGTTTTTCAGCTTCAGAGCGGTTACGCTCCTGCTCTGCTTTCTCTTCTGGGCTCAAGGCTGACTCTTCAGCAGCACGCACTTCTTTAGCTTTTTCAGCACGTGCAGTACGTTCTGCATCAGCTTTAACTTTTGCTTCAGCTGCTTTTTGTGCTTTTTCTTGAGCTGCACTTTTGGCTTTTTCAATAGCTTGTTGTTCAGCTTCAAGTCTAGCTTGCTGTTCTTCTGCTAAACGTTTAACTTCGTCTTCAGCCATTTTGGCTTCTTCAACATCAGAACGTTTCACATAAGTTCGCTTCTTACGCACTTCAACCGTCACACCTTTAGACTTTCCTGCACTCAAAGTGCTGGTAGTCTTGCGCTGTAATGTCATACGTTTTGGCCCTTCTGAACCAGCACCACCATGTTGCTTGCTCAAAAAGTCTAACAATATGCGTTTTTCGTCTTCTGTTACTTCACCGCCAGCTGTTTTATCAATGCCTGCACTTTTAAATTGCTGAACCAACCGGTCAACCGAAGTGCCTATATCAGTGGCAAGTTTTTCTATGGATACTTCTGCCATATGGGAATTCCTCCTGTTGACCTATTCTTCGTTAAACCAAACGATATTACGGGCAGCCATGATTAATTCACCAGCCTTCTTATCGCTTAATTCTTCTATATCTGAAATCTCGTCGGTGCCTTGTTCTGCAAGGCCTTCAAGATCCGTAATGCCGCGACTTGCTAGGGTATAGGCAACGTGCCTGTCCATACCTTCAAGATTTAACAGCTCTTCTTTTGGCTCTGCAGCCTCAAGCGTTTCTTCTGTAGCTAATGCGCGAGTCGTTAAGGTAGCACGAGCGCGTTCACGCAACTCTTCAACCATCTCTTCCTCTAATCCCTCTATATCGAGCAATTCGTTGATAGGCACATAGGCTATTTCTTCAAGTGTCGTAAAACCTTCATCTACCAAAATGGAAGCAAAGTCTTCGTCAATGTCTAAACCAGCAGTAAATACGGTTAAAACTTTAGCGTTTTCTTCTTCATGTTTGGCATTCAAAGCATCTACTGTCATTACATTTAATTCCCAGCCTGTTAACTGGCTGGCTAATCTAACGTTTTGACCGCTACGACCAATGGCTTGTGCTAGGTTGTCTGCTTCGACTGCCACATCCATTGAATGTTTGTCTTCATCAACAACAATAGAAGCAACTTCAGCTGGAGCCATCGCATTGATTACAAATTGCGCTGGATTATCGTCCCAAAGCACGATATCAACCCGCTCTCCACTAAGTTCACCCGATACTGCTTGAACACGAGAACCTCGCATTCCAACACATGCGCCGACTGGGTCTAAACGTTTGTCGTTAGTTTTAACGGCAATTTTAGCTCTTGAACCAGGATCACGAGCAGCAGCTTTAATTTCAAGCGTTTCTTCTGCAATTTCCGGCACCTCGATGCGGAACAACTCAACCAACATATCTGGATGAGTACGACTAATGAATAACTGTGCACCACGAGCCTCAGGACGAATAACGTAAAGTAGACCACGTACACGGTCACCGGGACGGAATGTTTCACGAGGCAACATATCGTCACGGTAAATAACACCTTCAGCATTATTTCCTAAATCAATAATGACGTTGTCACGATTAACTTTCTTAACGGTACCTGTGACTAATTCGCCAACTCGGTCTTCATACTCTGCTATTACCTGATCACGCTCAGCTTCACGCACTTTTTGAACGATAACTTGTTTAGCTGTTTGTGTAGTGATCCTGTCAAATGCGATTGATTCTATTTGTTCTTCAACAAATTCACCTAGTTGTTTGTCTGGCTCGTCCATCTGAGCAGCAGATAAGCACATTTCAGCAGTTGGATTTTCTTGTTCGTGATCATCTGCAACTACTAACCAACGACGAAAAGTATCAAAACTGCCTGTTTCGCGGTCGATACTAACGCGCACTTCGATCTCGGCTTCACTTTTCTTTTTTGTAGCGCTGGCGATTGCAAACTCTAACGCCTCGAAGATTTTTTCTCTTGGAACCTGTTTTTCGTTTGAAACGGCTTCAGCCACTAACAGAATTTCTTTATTCATTGTTGCCTCACTGATTACTCTCTTACGACAGCCCTTGTCAAGTCGCCATCTTAATCAAAAGATGGGACTAGATTACCTTTCTCAATATTTGCGATAGCCAAAACATGTGTTTGATTATCAATCTCTAATGTCAAATTACCTGTTTCGCAAGCTAACACTTTTCCCTTAAAATTACGTCTATCGCCCATAGGTATTCTTAACTTAAGCGACACTACTTCACCTAAACACTCAAGGTAATGAGCTTCTTTAAATAGAGGTCTGTCCATTCCAGGTGATGACACCTCTAAGTTGTACTCTACGCTGATAGGATCTTCAACATCCAGTACTGCGCTAGCTTGACGACTTACTTCAGCACAATGTTCAACGCTAATACCATCTGGATGATCTATAAATACACGTAAGGTTGAATGTTTACCTGCGCGCAAAAATTCAACACCCACCATCTCAAAGCCTAATGCTTCAACAGGTGCCGTTAACATGTCCGTTAGCTTTTGTTCGAGTTGCGACAAATCTTTGCTCCAAAAACGAAAAAAGGGCCAAATGCCCAGAAAGAAAATCGAAATTTAAAACACAAAAAACCCCGTACAAGCGGGGTTATTTGATTCTGGACCCTAATCCACTAAAAGCTGGTATTTTACCAACTTTTAAAAGTGGTTGTGAAAGTGCGATACCAACTATGTAATAAGTTGAACGCTGAATAAATTCACACTATGAAACGTTACTATCATCATAAGATGAGGGAGATCGCTTCTCAAGTGCGACGTATTCTACAGAGGACAAAGGCGACTTGCAAGGCTCGGGAGAACTGAATGCTTAAAAAACACGCAAGGCGCGAATTTAACGTCTAATATTCAACTTATAGAAAGTTACACCCTACACGACTGGGCCAGACAACTTGTAAAACATTATTTAACTATGATGTTGACTGAAAGACTAAACACGGCATTTATTCCAAAAAAAAAGACCAACAATTTTACTTGTTGGTCCTCTTAATATGGTTGCGGGAGCAGGATTTGAACCTACGACCTTCGGGTTATGAGCCCGACGAGCTACCAGACTGCTCCATCCCGCGACTGAAACTTTATTATTTGAAACCTTTGATAAGTTTCAAACTTATATCCAAATTACTGACTACCTGTGAACAAACTAAAACCTTTATTCACACTTAATGTGGTTGCGGGAGCAGGATTTGAACCTACGACCTTCGGGTTATGAGCCCGACGAGCTACCAGACTGCTCCATCCCGCGACTGAAATCTTCTTTGAATGGGAAGCTGTTGTTTTCTGCCTCTCCTCAAGTGGGGCGTATTATACATAGCAAACTTAGGCGCGCAAGAGGTTAATACAGATAAATATTAAAAACTGCCTCAACCGTTTAAACTACATACGATATGTAGAAATAAGCAACGACTTAAGGATATTTCCGCACACTTCCCAATGACATGATTTAGGTCTGTGTTGTGGACAACACCAAGTAGCACTTCAATTATTTTAAAAACAATTCCATTTTTTCAGCTAATTTAAAGTCTAATTCACTTATACCGCCTACATCATGCGTAGTAAGTTTTACTTCCACTTTATTGTAAACATTAAACCACTCTGGATGGTGGTTGAGTTTTTCAGCCCATATAGCGATTTGTGACATCCAACCAAAAGCACGGATAAAACTTTTAAACTTGAAGATTTTTGTCAACTTGCCTTCAACTATTTGCCATTGCTGTTGAGACTCAAGTTGTTGGTTTATATTTTTTAGCTCAATTTGAATCTTTTCTTCCGAATATTTTTGCATTATAGATTGCTCATTCTTATATTGAATTAACGTGTGCCCTATAGTGTGGAAATAGTTGGGTAAATAGAAGTTTAAAGATATTAATTATTATCATGACAACTGGAAAAAGTAGTTTACAAAAAAAATCCCCGGTCATAGCCGGGGATTATATGTACTTACATTCGATATTAACTAAAACTCAATAGCCATACGCGCGTAAACCTGACGGCCACGTGGGTCATGTACTTTTGAATCAAAACCAGCATTAGTAAATAATTGCGGTGGATTTTCATCTGTAAGGTTTACTCCGCCAATTGTGAGGACATAAGCACCATCAGTTTCAAATAAACTACCCAAGTCGACATTAACTTGTGCGTCCCACGTCAAATGGCTATCTACATCTTTAAAGCCCACGGTACAAGCAGCTGAGAAGAGATTACCATCGGCGCAGTTTTGATCATCACTGTAGCTATCTACATAACGAGCAAAAATATTAGCCGAGTATTCTTCATGTTTCCAATTTAATCCTAAGTTTGCACGCAACTCAGGTGTAGACACACCAATATTACTATTATTACGTGAACCAGCACCGTCAATTGGACCTGCTTGAGGGTCAACCAAATCATAGGCTAAGATATAAGTAGCACTTATACTTGGAGAGAAAGTCCCCATATCCGTTTCTAATTTAAAGCTAGAAACAATATCAAGACCTGAAGTCTCAAGTGAACTGGCGTTAACATAAGTGGTTAAAACCTGAAGCAATGGACCATTAAGAGGGTCTCCTGCCCTAACAACTCTTTCAGGATTTTGTGGTTCAGCATTTAAAATAGCTTGGAAATTTTCTTTAATGATAAGATCAGTAAAGTCAAAACTCCAGTAATCTACTTCAATAGACCAATCATCAACAGGCTCTAACGAAAATCCAATGTTGAACGCTGTAGACTCCTCGGGTACCAATTCATCATTTCCTGACGTTCTATCCGCAGCGAATGCTGCAGAACCCGTCAAAGGATCAACCATCTGATTTAAGCTAGTACCGCCACCATCTTTTTGAAAGATAGAAGGTGCTCTGAAAGATGTTGAAATAGATCCCCTAAGAGAAAAATTATCCGTTGCACGCCAAGATACAGCTAGCTTAGGATCAACAGTATCCCCTATAGTACCGCCGTAATCTTCATATCGTAATGCGATTTGAATATCTACATCTTCGCTAACTGGCAAAGCTAATTCACCGAACAAGGCAACAACATCTTGCTTACCGTATATATCGGCATTACCAATTACAAACGAAAAGCTGTCTTGGTTAGACAATGAATCATAGTCTTGGGTCAAATCTTGATAACGATACTGAGCACCAAATGCAAATCCAGCCGCACCGCCATCCATCTCAAATAATTCAGTAGAAATGAACGCTTCAGCTACTTCAAGATTTGAAGTAGAGTCGATTTCTTGACGTGCCGTAAATGAATCAAATACATTTTGTGAATTAGGTGCAGAAGATAATGAGGTAGCGAAAGGATTAAAATATTCGCAAGATCCAACACCTGCAGTACCTGAAATTGGATCACAACCTTGTCCACCAAATCCTCTTAGAGCGTTTTGAAATTGTTGCCCCAAGGTATCATTTACTGTAAATAAGAAGTTGTTTCTAGCAGCGGTATAACTCACTTCCCAAAACCCAGAATCCAACTCGCCTTGCAACATAGTACTAAATCTGAAGGTGTCAGACTCTGTATTAGCTGGGTCACCTGGAAAAGAAGTGCCATCTCCTACGTTACCCACTTCACGACCAAAGTAGGACACATCGGTACCGAAAGGATTATTAGGATGGTCAGCAGGAACAGTTGGGAAAGTTAATATAGGAAAGCTCGGTGAACCACCTCGCTCAGCTCTGTTCCTAGCAGTAGAAATTTCAGTCGTCCACTCAATATCATCAGTCAATTGTTTCGTTGCTTGCACAAATGTAGATAAACGTGATTCATCAGGCACAAATGAATAACCATTACCAAAATCAAAGCCACAAAATCCGATTTCTAGACCTGGTACTGTGCCTGATGGTGCAAGCACTCTTGGGAAACCACCAAACTCTTCGCAGCCTGTAGGATCAATAAAAGGCGTGGCGCCTATAAAGTAAGAACCTGGGCTACCTAGCGAACTTGTATCATCTTGGGGACGACTCAATCGACGATCTCCGGTAAACATAGGAGAACGATTAGTATAACTGATTGCAGCCATCAAACTACTGTCATCACCTACCGTGCCCCACAGTCCTTGAACCGTATACTCTTTGTTATCACCGTGTGCACCATCTTGATAATCAAGGGATATTTGTGTGCCTTCATAGTTGCGCTTTGTAATAAAGTTAACAACCCCAGCAACCGCATCAGAGCCATATAAGGCCGAAGCGCCATCCTTCACAATTTCCATGCGATTTAAAGCGATCATGGGTATCAAAGAGCTGGTGTCGACAAAGTTGACACCGCTATTATTAGGCTGAGCAGTGACGACTTGTCGCTTACTATTTAATAGCACTAGAGTCGATGAAACACCAAGGCCACGTAAATTAATATTTGATGTACCTGCGGTTGCATTTTGAGTAAAGGCATCAGGCGTGTTTTCTGCACCGGTATTAATAGTCAGTGTTTGAGTGATATCACCAATGCTTTTGGCACCTATGGCATCAATAGCCACACTATCAATAACAGCTAGCGGTGAGGGTGATGAAAAGTTTTCACTACGCCTTACAAAGCTACCTGTTACCATGATTAATTCGAATTCTTGTTCCTTATCGGCACTTTCTTCTTGAGCAATTGCGATGTTGCCCATAGGTATAAGCTGAGCAGAAATTGCCATTGCCAATGCTGTTAGTTTAGTTTTCATTTTCATAATGTGTTCCCAATAGGTGAGCTATTAGTTATTAGATATTAGATATCTAATCCAAAAGTGGACGTTTAAGGACAACCTAAATAAAAGACCATCAAACTTCTTAATTCTAATAATATTATTGTTTGCTAAGTACCTGATAAACAAATTATAAGTACTCAGTCATGATAGTAAGTTGGAGAGGTCGGCATGTAAATAGATTGTTATTTATATGTAAACATCAATCCCCACTATGGTCTGACCAGATGAGTTAATAATAAAATAATAAAATTACTACACATTGTTTAGTTTAAATAAATTTACAGCGCCACTAAGCACCCGCTAATAAAGTCAGAAAAACGCCTTTCATGGCAGGTTTATCTCTGCCTTCTATTTCTGCAACAGTTTCAAAATAAAACAACATGCCCGAGGCCTTTTGTTCTGTTTTAATTAATGTTGATATAAATCTTATTTTATCACCCGCTCTAACAGGTTCAATAAATCGAATTCTATCAACTCCATAATTCAGTAACGATTTGTATTTTGGGTCTGGTTGAATAGATTGATAAAGAGAGTTAGGCATTAAAGTGACCGTTAAATACCCGTGCGCAATTGTAGTTCTAAAAGGACTCTCTTTTTTACACCTCTGTGGGTCAACATGTATCCATTGATGATCATTTGTGGCTTTAGCAAACAAGTCTATATCTGCTTGAGAAATACATACCCATTCACCTACTGGTAGTTCTTCTCCCACTTTTAATGCTAATAATGTTTTAGTCATATTACTGTCTCCTTCGTCAATTGATTTAATAGTCTAACAAGCTTCCATATATCAATGTAATGAATATTAACTATAGCTAAACATTGATTTAACTAATAAACAACGTATCCTGTTCGCAGATATTCTGTATAGGTACTGTTTATGAATTTGCACCGTATTGACTTAAACTTATTTGCTGTTTTTGATGCTATTTACACTGCTGGTAGCTTAACTAAAGCTGCAGATGTGTTGTGTATTACTCAACCAGCAGTCAGTAACTCCTTAGCGCGTTTACGAGAAATGTTAAACGACCCTTTGTTTGTGAGAACTGGACACAGTATGACTCCCACACCAGTGGCACAAAATATCATTGGACCGGCTCGAGAAGCCCTTGGCTTATTACGGAAAAGTGTGCAAGAGAGTCATATTTTCGATCCACTGAAAGCAGAAAAAACTTTTAATTTTGCTTGCAGAGATTTACTTGAAGTCAGCGTGATCCCACGTTTGTTAGGGCAACTACAAAAAAGCGCTCCTAAAATATCACTAACAAATTACGAAATAGAACGTAAAAACATAGTGTCAGCTATGGCCAGTGGCAATCTAGATTTCTATGCTGATGCTTCATCATTTAGCGACCAGCATTTATGTAAACAAAAAATCGCTCAAGACAGGTTTGTGGTGTTGGCACGTAAAAATCATCCCTCATTATTACAAGGTATGAGCATGGATGCGTTTTTGCAGCTCGGGCATATTAATGTTTCTCACAGAAAAATCGGTGTTGGCCCAATAGACGTAGCACTTGATAAAGCAGGGGACAAACGCAGAGTAGTGATGCGTAGTCAGCACTTTTTAACCATCCCATCAACCCTAGTTAAAACTGATTTAATCGCTTGTATGCCTTATCACTTAGCTAAACATTATGATTTGTCTATGTACGAATTACCTTTTGAATTACCACCACTTGAATACTTTTTATATTGGCATGTAAGTGCTGATTTAGACGATGCGCATATTTGGATGCGAGACCAGATTGCGAAAGTTGCGCATGCATTTCATCCTGATTAGTGGATAGCCATCCTATTGCCAGACCGGCTACAGTATGTTCCTGAGAACTCTAATTTTGGATCCAAGTTTGAAAAAGACATGCTCCTTAGTTGCTTTCGTTCCGAGAGAACGCCACCGAAATGTCAAACATGAAAGGTGAGTAGCACATCCTGCCTACCTTTAAAAACGGCCTCTTTTGAGGCGTTTTTAATCTTTTTACCAGAAACTACATTTAAATTGGCATACTTGCTGCGTTTTGCTGCCAAGTCTCTTTGAGCACTGTGGTGAAAATGATTTTAGCTCAGCTATTCGCTAACATTACGGGCTAACCTATTACACAATAGCAAATGTATCAGAATGCTTTATTGAACCTCAAACCAAAATTGTGATCTCTGGATCTATTGGTCATGCCCGCAAGATATCTAACCTCAAACTTAAGGCCTCCTAAGCTTCCACCTAGCATAGGACCAATTTGGTGGCTTTGATTGTCGAAAGTTCCAAAATCGCCAACACGTCCAAAATCATTAAACATCTCGACTCCTATCGTTAATCCACCTTCTAGTTTTTTGGTTACGCTGCCACGTGTTTCAACTTCAGTACCATTGGATGCCCTAACACTGCCAAATTCCCATGCGCCAATTAAAATCCCACGAAGTCGGATACCGTTTGATAAATCCCATTGATTTGTCCAATTTATCGCAAACATCTCTGGATTATCACTTCTGCGTTGACGAATATCAAAACGTACGCCGCTTGACCACTTACCATCGTCAGCTTTTTTTTTGAAATTATAGAGCAACTCACTACGAATATATTCATATTGAAAACTGCCACGGTCACGATACTGTAAAATCATGCGGCCTCTGAATTCATCATTAAATGCATGTTGATAGTGCAAACGATAGGCCCAGTTATCCGGTTCATCATTTTCATCACTTGGCGATAAGGCTAGCCGAAGTTGTATACTACGTTCATCTGCTTTAACTCCTGGACCATGGACACCTGAGGTATTTGAAGCATAACTATATGCGGTAAATGAAAGAAGCAGAATACCTGCTGATAAGTTTAAAACTTTATTCAATCTTGGGGCTCCAATATGAAAAAATAAATATACGTAAAACGCCTAAAAGTGGATTACTTAAATCAATTATTTTTTTGATGTAAAGATAATAGGAAGGCTTCAGAACAACATCTGTACAAACATATCCATCAATGTCGATGATATGCTCATATCTAGTTACCATTTATAATTAAAAAGCCTGTTCCCATAACGACTTCGCAGAAAGCGATAACACAACCAAAGTCAAACGATTTTCAGCATATCTCCGACAATCAGTGCAGCAAAAACATTACTGGTTTCCCGTAGTGTCACACCATCCGAAAATGGTACTTTAGCCATTTTAGGCTGTTGTATAAACATATGCAGACTGGCAGAGTCGCGAGAAAAACCAAGCCAAAAAGCATACTTATATAGCGTAATATAGCTTACAGATTGATGGACATTAACTGCCCTAACTAACGCACTATTGCGGCTGACTTAATTTGTATCCAAACGTTCTTACCCAATGTTAAAGCCAGATTATGTAAGGATTTTTGGGTCAAACGTGCCAGTAAATAACTGGCTCCCACTTTTAATCTGACTAATGACATGGCAGGGTCTTGGTCATTGATTATTTCTGCTATTTGTCCTGATAACACGTTGAGAATACTACTGTCGGTATGCGGCGTTAAAGTCAGGCTAACGTCACTGCCCAGAATACGTATCCTTTGTAGTGTATTTTGATTATTTTCAACATTAGGTAACCAGAGTTCACCACCGTCAAACTCAATCCGCATCAAATGCCAATGTTTGTCTCTTTCTATTACTTTACACTCAAGAATAGCCCCTACTTCATTACCCACACCAAGTGGTAGGTCAGCTCTAGAAAATAGTTCTGTTATTGCTCCTTGAGCCACCACTTTGCCATGTCTCATGATCACAGCATGGTCGGCTAATCTGACTATTTCATCGACAGCATGACTTACATACAAAATAGGGATATTAAAACTGCTACGCAGACTTTCTAAATAAGGCAAAATCTCCAGTTTTCGAGCAGTATCTAGCGATGCCAGAGGTTCATCCATAAGCAACAGCTTGGGTTGGCTTAATAATGCTCTGGCAATTGCCACACGTTGCCTTTCGCCACCAGACAGTTGCAAAGGATGTTTCGACAATATGCCGTCAATCCCCATCACACTGATGACTTGATTTAATAATTCAGGTTTAGCGGTTTGATTGCAACGCTTTATGGCATAGCGCAGATTGCCCATAACAGTTAAATGTTCAAATAAACTGGCCTCTTGGAAAACATACCCCAGGTTTCGTTTATGTGTAGGGACAACCATTGAAGTATTTTGCCAAAGTTCACCATTCACCTGCAAACTGCCAAAAACGTTTTTCTCCAGACCTGCTATACACCGCAATAAGGATGTCTTACCCGAACCAGATTCGCCAAAAACAGCAGTAATACCGTGCCCCGGAATATTAATATCAACATCAAGCTCAAAAGCATTGGTTGCTGACTGGGCATATCCCAGTTGAAAACGCGCTTGTATTCCCTGAGAAGATGTTAATGGCGTATCTGAACTTTTTATTTTATCGGCCTTATCTACCATAAGTCATACCTACCGCTTTACGCTTACGCTGGAATGTATAAAGCATAAGCAGCACCAGGAATGAAAATGCAATCATCACGCCCGATAAAGCATGAGCTTGTGCATATTCTAATGCTTCAACATGGTCGTAAATTTGCACCGACACCACTCGAGTTTCACCAGGAATACTGCCACCTATCATCAATACAATGCCAAATTCACCCACTGTGTGAGCAAAACCCAATATGGTAGCGGTCATAAAGCCCGGTTTAGCTAAAGGTAACACCACAGTAAAAAATCGGTCTATAGGACCCGCTCCAAGGGTAGCAGCCGCCTCTAAAGGTCGATTACCAATTGCTTCAATTGCATTTTGAATGGGCTGTACTACAAAAGGCATAGAATATACCATCGACGCCACCACTAACCCCCAAAAGGTAAAAGGCAAAGTACCTAGCCCTAATGCTTGAGTGAACTGCCCTATTGCCCCATTTGGGCCCATAGCTAGTAATAAATAAAAACCTAACACTGTGGGCGGAAGCACTAATGGTAACGCCACTATGGCGCTTAATGGCCCTTTAAACCAAGAGTGTGTTCTGGCTAACCACCAAGCGAGCGGAGTGGCTAATAACAATAGTAATATCGTAACGGTAGTAGCTAACCGCAAGGTCAACCAGATAGTGGCTATATCGCCATCAGTAAGACTCATAGACTCTGTCCTGCATGGGAACTAAGCGTAACTAAATAACCGTATTCGGCGATAATTTTTTGAGCCTTATTGCTATGCATAAAATCTAAAAATGCTCTAGCACCTTGGCTTTTTTCAGCAGACCGTAATAACACAACATCTTGCTTAATTGCATGATGCATATAGTCAGGCACCAGCCAATACGAGTCTTGTTTCACTTTCTTTGTGCCTAACAATTGTGACAATGCAATAAAACCTAAATCCGCGTTACCAGAGCTAACAAACTGATAGGTTTGTGCAACATTTTCACCTCTTACCCATTTGGATTGAGTGGACTCGAGCAACGATAAATATTTAAGTACTTCGAGTGTTGCTGCACCATAAGGGGCTAATTTAGGATTAGCGAATGCCAATTTATTAAATGCCCCCTCTTTTAATTTAGTTTCTATTTTATTGGCAAAGTCGGGCCGAGCACTCCACACAGCGAGGCGGCCTGTAGCATAAGTAAATCGACTATTCGCAATCACTAGGCCATCTTTTTGCAAAGCGTCTGGTTTAGCCTGATCAGCTGAAAAAAATAATTCGTAAGGGGCGCCTTGTTTGATTTGTGCATAAAATTTTCCCGAGGAACCAAAAGATAATGCTATTTGATAATCAGATGTTTTCTCAAACTCTGTGACCAAACTTTTCATGCTGTTACTGAAGTTCGCAGCCACTGCGACATGAACAGGTTTCGCCTCAGTACATAAGGTAAAAGCACTAAAGAAAATTAATCCAAGCCACTTTATTATTTTCATACTCTCGGACTCATTCACTCATAAAAACGCTAGACAATTGATTTATATAACTTTATCACAGGCCAGTTTGTTGTGATGATTTTTCAGCAGCACCGACAGAAACGGCCTCGTGAGCCAATGCTAACGCTAATGGATCAGCAGTAAAAGACAATTCGCTGTTACAAAACATATTCCGCGAAAACTGATCTAAAACGATAATTTCAGCCAACGTCCTTCTGGTGTTTCTCGCCAACCAGACAACTCACAACAATTTGCTGTTCGATGTATGTCTGAGAAACGTTTCTTTATTAAGTCATCCAAATGATGGTCTTTACTCCACCATTTGGATGATTCAATTTCTTCAAACCAAAAAGTGATTATATCTTTACTCATCATTTACTTGCCACTTTCAAATCATTGCCGCATCTTGAAATCAAGCCACGTTACTCTTGATAAGACTCAGCTAACAAAGAGATTTGAATTCTACGTGTTTAACTTCACGTATCACCGATAATCGATTTAGCTCCATAAAAAACCATATACGGGCAATAGCAAATGCAACAACAGTTGACAATGTACCTGCAAGCCAATTGACAATTAACCACTAACCATTCGGCGAAAACTGTTAATAAAGTATACTCAATATGTCAGGATCTGAAGATTATAGTTACTCGGTATGTATGCAATGCACATGTTGGTCAAGTAACTTAGCCCAGTTACGATCATAACCGTGCACGGCTAGCGTTGGCATTTGGTTTTTTTTGACTAAGGGTTTGTAAGCATTTGCCCAAGCAAATATTCCACCGTATAAATTCCTTACATTAGAAAATCCAGAGGCCATGAGCTTCTCAGCTATTTTTTCGCTGCGCACTCCTATTGAGCAATACACCACTACATTTGCATTTTTGGGCACCTCAGACACATGATGCATACAAAAATCGCTATACCCTACCCACTTTGCAGCAGGTAAATGACTAATTTCGAACTCATCGGCTTCACGGCTATCGAGTATCAGCCAAGCGGAACCACCACTAATAGAATCAGCCAACATATCGTAACTAATAACAGTCACTGAGCCTTTCAACATTTTCTTTAATGCCTGTTCTATTTTAACTGACACAGGGAAGCCAGGTTGTGTCACCTTCATAAGGTAGAAGTTTTAGACTTGTTATATGCTTGAGTACCCCACAATGGAACAGTTGAAAGACTATGTTTAAAACTGCCTGACGTTTCTTTAGTGGAGTAAGACACATACATCAAGGTTTGACTTTGTTGATCATACACCCGACGAATTTTCATGCTTTTGAAAAAGATACTTTTTGATTTTTTAAACACCACATCACCTGATTTTGATTTATCAATGACAGCAATCATGGCTGATGTTATTTCGCCCGTTTGCCTGCAAGAAATAGAGCTATCAGAAGGATCAGATAAACTGAGATCCGCTTCAATGCTGGCAACATGGCAAGTCACCCCCGTAACAATAGGGTCAACCAAAGTATTTAATTTGATATCCTTTGTAGTAAATGCCCCAAGAGAGATATCTCCCACTTCATTTTTGTCACAGCCTACGAACAACAAAGTGAGCCCCAAACATACACACAACCTTTTCATTCTATATCCTCAATATTGTCGTTTATTGCAAATAAGTATTTTTTAAATGATTTTGAACTTTTCACCCAAATTATACGACTTAGTATAGGCAGCATAATGAACTGCCATCTCCCTGGGCCGTTTAGCGTAAATACTATGCTAGCGGCTTTTTACTTTCTGTCAAAGCTTCTATGCCTCAGATTTACGTGCCACTATACAAGAACACACAAGAACACAAATTGTGTACACAAAAACCACAAACAGTCTGACTTAGTGGTTAAAATGCTGTATATTCCCGCCTCGCTTTTTGCCCTTGCACAGGATCAGTATGAAATTTTCAAATTTAGGTTTAGCCAATGAAATCCAACAGGCCCTCGAAGTCTGTGGTTATACTGAAATGACGCCCGTTCAAGAACAGGCAATTGTTCCTGCCCGCAGAGGCAAAGACCTATTAGTTAATGCCCAAACAGGTACCGGTAAAACAGCCGCTTTTGCTTTACCTATTTTACAGCAAATGCTGGATAAACCTAAAGACACCTTATCGGGCAGCCCGCGAGCATTGATTTTAACGCCAACTAGGGAGCTAGCTGAACAGCTCGCCAACACTATTGGCGCCTATGCACAATTTTTACCTTTAAAGGTAACTGCGCTTTATGGTGGCGTGAAAATGGGTGGCCAATCAAATAAACTTAAAGATGGCGTGGATATACTGATTTCAACACCCGGGCGCTTAATTGAACATTTAGAATTGAGTAACGTTAATCTTGCCAACGCTGAGTTTGTGGTACTTGATGAAGCAGATCGGATGTTAGATATGGGGTTTGTTGCTGATGTACAAAACATATTGAAGTTCACCGCTAAAAAACGTCAGACCTTGTTATTTTCTGCCACTTCATCTCCAGCAGTAAATGAATTATCCCATAAGTTATTGAACAATCATCAGGTGTTAAGAGTTACCAAAATTAATGCCACGGCCGAGACAGTTTCACACGTTATGTACCCAGTGGAAGAGTCACGCAAGATTGACTTGTTCAAAGCCTTATTAAAAGAGCAAAACTGGTTTCAAGTACTGGTTTTTACTAGTACAAAGCAACAGGCCGATGAACTCATGGCTGCGTTAAAACGCAGCAAAATTGATGCTGCTGTGTGTCATGCTGATAAAACCCAAGGGGCTCGCCGCCGTGCTATTGCCGATTTTAAATCAGCAAAACTACAAGTGTTAATTGCTACAGAAGTAGCAGCTCGAGGCTTAGATATTCAAGGTTTAGATTATGTGGTCAACTACAACCTACCTTATCTACCTGAAGATTATGTGCATCGTATTGGCAGAACTGGACGTGCAGGTAAAGAAGGTTACGCTATATCATTCGTTAGTCGTGAAGAAGAAAATACCGTTGCTCGTATCGAAAAAATGATTGGTAGCAAAATAAAACGTATTGTAAAAGCAGGCTTTGAAGTCAGTAACCGCTTAAGTTTGTTGAAAAGCGTTGCAAAAAACACCCGAAACAGCCGCAGTAACAAAGCCAGTGAGACTCAAATAAGTCACGATAAGTCTTCACCGTATCAAGCAAAAAAATCAAAGGCACGAGCTTCCAAACCTAACAAAGGTAAAAAATAACATATTGCTTCTTAGATAGCAGCTCGCAGATTGAAAGTACCCATCACGAGTATTTAAAAATCAATGTATCCATAATAAATGATTACAACTAAGAATTAAGGCTATAGTGAACAAGTGTTCAGTTTGTTTTTTGCTGAATAGGCATCATTCAGAGCACTCTCTTGTAATTATTTAACTCTCTTTATTATTCGAATGAACTAAAGGTTATCTGGGATGAATTTCTGCAATGATACATGTTTAACCCAAACATCACCGGTCTCTATATCAAATGCTATGCGACGATGTCCCTTCTCGCCAACATGAGCTATCAATAGGGGGATACCTCTTTCAGCTAGATGATTAACTGCAGCCTCAGTATTTCTGGTGCCAATCAAATCGTTTTCATCTAGCGTTGAGTTTGCCAGCATATTACTACCGCCGAATATTTTCGCTACATAGTCCTTAAGATTGGTACCTCGTTGTAAAGCCTCTCTTTCAAAAAGCACCATCACTTCATCGCAATAACTACCATCATAATCGTAATCAGAAGGAAGTAACGCCTTTGAATTTCTTCTAGATGGAAGAACAAAGTGGCACATCCCACCTATTTTAAGCTTAGGATGCCAAAGTGTAATGGCAATACACGAACCCAGTAAGGTATTAATTTGACATTTAGGTCCACCGAAAAAAAACTCTCCGGGAAGAAGAAAGCAGCTGTGGGTTTCATCTGGAGAACTGCCCTTATTTTTTGTGCTAATCATCTTCATACTATAACTCTAAGTATTTTTTAATACTGTATATTTTTGGTGAAACATCCTTTCACCCAAGTGAAGTATCTGTAGGATAGACGTATTGTTTAAAACAAGCTAAGTAAGAAATCCATCTTGTTTGCTTCATAACTATCTGGTTGCTCTTATTTACCACGATAAACCATCCAAAGTCAGGTTATTTTAGCCGTTCATTCGTTTTTTTATTGAAAGAATTAAGTAACCTGCGATATTTTATGGTGACTCTTTTTTATTGTTAAAAAAATCACTGGCGCGAAGTGTGCTTTTCGTTTCTAGCAGTCTAGAGCCTATGGAGCAAGTTACCCCCAACTAACTCAATTTCACTCTCCCAATAAAAAATGCTTAATTGCATCTTTGTAGTTACGGCTAACTTTTATTTTCTCAAACTCGCCCAATAACAAGAAAAATTCTCCTTTGGTGTGGGGAATAACCTTATCGATAAAGTTCAAATTGACTATGGTAGAGCGATGAACTCGCTTAAAAATATTGTCATCCAATTCAGATAATAACTCTTTTAAGGTACTGCGCTTGATGTGGGTTTCTCCTTGGGAATGTAAACACACATAATCGCCAGCAGCGTCGACCCATTCAATATCCGTTTGTTTTAAGATAGTGATTTCATCACGGTCTTTAATCACTATTTTTTTATCTACAAAGGTATTAGTGGGAGATAAACCGGGTAGATTTCTACCGTTGCTTGATTCAGAGTTTTTTCTTTGATTAATGCTATCGATCGCTCCCAAAATTCGCGGTTTGTCTTCTTGAGTGTCAACGCCTTCCAATCGTTCTTGGGCTCTTTGTACCGCACGCACAATCCGCTCATCATCAATGGGTTTCAAAATATAATCGACCGCGTGAACGTCGAACGCATCTAGTGCATATTGTTCATAAGCGGTGGTAAAAACAATAAGGGGTAAAATATCACTTTGTAAGCCTTTAACCACGTCAAAGCCGTCTAAACCAGGCATCTGAATATCTAAAAAAATTAGTTCAGGAGATAAGTCGAGAGTGGCAGCTATTGCCTCACGGCCATTTTTGCATTCACCTACAATCTCAATTTCAGGTATTTTATTCAACTTGGCGCGAAGTAATTTTAGCGCTAATGGTTCGTCATCAACGATCAGCGTTTTTAATTTATTCATGCTTTATACTCATTTTCTGACAACCGCTCTTGATTACTCATCGGATAACCACTGCCAGTGCTGCTGTATTCACAAGGGATCTCTATAGTGGTTCTTAATCCCCCTAATGGCAAGAGGTCAATACTCACCGAGAAGTCGTTTTCATACAGTGCTTTTAGTCGTTCATTGGTGTTACGTAAACCAACCCCCCGCCCCTTAGAACTTTCCATTTTGCTTTTACCTATTTTACTGCCACTACCCGTGTCACTTAGCTGCATAATAAGCCGTTGCTGCACTACTTTAGCCTGGATTGAAATAGTGCCACCTAACTCATTTTGAGCAATCGCATGTTTCATGGAATTCTCAATAATTGGTTGTAACAAAAGGCTGGGAACCATGGCTAGTTTAGCCTGTTCATCAATCTGAAAATCCAAACTCAATCTGTCACCAAACCGTGTCTTTTCGATTTCCAAGTAGAGATTAAGAGCCTTAACTTCATTTTCTAAAGATAATTTGGTGTCTGGATTATTATCCAGAGAATGGCGTAAAAATCGGCTCAATTGCACCGTCATACTTTGTGCTTTTTCAGATTCATTCACTTCCACCAGTGAACTAATAGCATTTAGGGTGTTACACAAGAAATGGGGGTTTAACTGATAACGTAACATTTTTATTTGAGCGTCTCTGGCAATGGTTTGAGCATGCATGCGTTTCATCTGTTCTTCACGGGCTTCAGCCTCAGCTTTAAGCATGATCCTGTGTTCTGTCTGCAGTAGGTCGTTGTAACGCATGCCATGGAATAGGCCTGTCCAACATAAAAATATAAATATACTGGCAAACTGCCAACCACCAAACTCACTCCATTCGGTGCCTTTCTGAGTCAGAATAATAAAAGCTTCAATTCTAAATACAGTCCAGAGCAGCGACACCACCATCACCATTATAAATCCGACTGTGGCGCGATAGATAAAAGGCCGGTGCCATATACGCATAAAACCTGCATATAAAAACAAGGTAAGCACTAGCCCTAAAAACGCCTGAAGAATAATATGTACAATGTGACTCCAATCATAAGGTCCGTACCACAGAGTCAGAGAAAAAAAGCTGATTGTACTGACAAATGCCCAGAATCCTAGGTGCAACAAGCCAAACTGGTAGACGCTATAACGGCCGATCATTGTGGGAGGGTGTTCAAAAAATGAGGTCACATGGCTGTCCTACTTAAGCCAACAACGTTAGCATTAACTTCAAATTTAAGTTTACACACTGTATAGGTTGCTCGCCAGCAATTCAGTCCGTACTATCGCTAACGATGACCACTCTATCGCAATTAAATATATTTTTAGGTGCAATAGTCTAGCTTGGGAAGTCCTGTGTGAATAGTATTTACCAATAAACCAAATTATAGGCCATAAGAATGAAAAACAATCAGCCTCAATCCATCTTCTACGTATTTTATGTATCTATCATAGTGGCATTGGGAGGATTCCTAATGGGCTTTGATGCATCTGTTATCTCAGGTGTGGTCAAATTTATCGAACCAGAATTTAATTTAACTAAAATTCAATTAGGCTGGGCTGTGGCTTCACTATCGCTCACCGCAACGTTCGCCATGATTACAGCTGGACCGCTAAGTGACCGATTTGGTAGAAAAGTCATATTGAAGGTAGCCGCACTGCTGTTTTTTACATCGGCCATTGCTTCAGCATTTGCACCCAGCTTTTTAATGTTAGTTATGGCAAGAATGCTCGGTGGTTTGGGCGTAGGTGCAGCTCTAATCATTGCCCCTATGTATATTGCTGAAATTGGTCCTGCTAAATATCGTGGCCGAATGGTATCACTCAATCAGCTAAATATTGTACTGGGCATATCGGTAGCATTTTTTACCAACTACTTGATATTGCAGGCTGCTAATTCTGATAGCGATTGGGTGCAAACCTTTGGTTTTGACCAGTGGAATTGGCGCTGGATGTTAGGTATCGAGGCAATCCCAGCGCTACTATATTTTATTTGTTTATCCATAGTTCCAGAAAGCCCACGCTGGTTGATGATGAAAGGCCGCGTTCAGGAAGCAAGCGTTATTTTAAAAAGAGCGTTAGGCGAGCAAAATGCAGAAAAAGAAATCCAGCAAATCAAAAACAACATCAGCCTTGCGCAAAACCAAACGAAAGGCGCATTTAGGGACTTACTTAAGCCCTCAATGCGCCTAGTAATGATTGTCGGTATCTCAATTGCTATATTGCAGCAAATTACCGGTATTAACGCTGTTTTCTTTTATGCTCCGATGATTTTTGAACAAACAGGTTTAGGGACTGACGCCTCCTTTATGCAAGCAATATTAGTGGGCGTGACTAACGTGGTTTTTACCTTAATTGCCATCGCACTGATTGATAAAATAGGGCGTAAATCATTATTAGTAGCCGGTGTCTCTGGTATTATTGTATGCATGTTTAGTTTGGCCTATCAGTTCAATGCCGCCACTTATACTCTAACCGCTCAAGCTATCAGCAGCCTCTCCACAGAAATAGACATTCAAGCGTTACAACCCATAATTGGCGCAACCTTTAACAGTGACTTAGCATTTAAATCGGCAATCACTGACCTTTTAAGTGCAACCCAAGTGGTACAATTTGAATCAACCTTAGTATCAGCAGCCATCCAAATGAATGGCACCATGATACTGGTGAGCATTTTAGGTTTTGTAGCCTGCTTTGCGGTGTCTTTAGGGCCTGTCATGTGGGTATTGTTTTCAGAACTGTTCCCCAACCGAATCCGCGGTATCGCTATCTCGTTTGTTGGGTTAATCAACTCAGGCGTAAGTTTCTTGGTTCAACTGATATTCCCTTGGGAACTGGCAAACTTAGGCGCAACGTTTACTTTTGCGATTTATGGCGGATTCGCCTTTATTGGTTTGATCATTATTCTTAAGTTTTTACCTGAAACAAAAGGTAAAACCTTGGAAGAATTGGAAGCAATATTAGTTAAATAAAATAATTGGAAAACTAGGTATTGATTGAAGAGTAAACCAATTAGTACCTAGTTGTTGTTTCTTTAGGAAGAACTAAAGCACGTAAATTGGACAGGTCATAAAACAGTCAAATTATGTTGAGTGTCCTTTTAATTGTTACCAGCCAAATTAATGGCTGAACATAGGGTGGCTATGGCCGCTTAGGGGTTATGTCATTCAGAGTTAAATCTGTCATGTAAAAAGCTGACATAAACCCAAATATCAGATGACTACACTGTGAAAGCTAACCATGCCCTAGTTAGCTTAGCTGTATGCCCCTTGCATCACTTGTTTAGGTTTACGGTCAACCTTGAACAATCCCCAATGTTTCTCTGGCTCTTGTGGATCATCTGAACCTTTCCAAGGCTCGTCAAATGCTTCAAATACAAAGGTCAGTATGCGTTGTTTTGTGGTCCATTGTAACAACTGAGCATAATACGCAGTTTGTAATACTTCTGATGCATTCCATGACTCAATACCGTGGCCATTTGACTGGGTGGTCCATCCTGCTTCGGTAATCACAATAGGTTTATCTGGATGACAAGCTAACACCTGATGGTAATTTTGTTTAGTATATTCAAGGGCATTGTCGATATTTTGAAATTCCCAAACAGGATAAGTGTGAATTGAAATAAAGTCCAACTCCGCCACTAATGGCGCCAATTTATTAGTCCAAGGCACATAATTTTCACAGAAAGTCACAGGCTGTGCAATATTGGCTTTTATACGTTGCACGTAATTCACCAGACTGTCTACCGGTACCATATGATCGGTCCATTCGACACTGGCTTCATTGCCCACAGATACAGAAAACACGGATGTTGGATATTGGGCAGCTAAGGCAATAAGTTGATCAATTTGGTGGCTATTGTGTTGCTTGTTCTGTGTTAACTTTTCATCGCTAAAATGTGCTCCCCACGGGCAGTTTGGATTACTGACTTCAGCAGCCATATCCACCCCTAACATAACGTGAAACGCCAACTTTTCAGTTTCAATGACATCAAGCACGATTTCAGCATGTTTACTGCAATCATAAACACGTAAAAAAGACCAATTATCTGCCAATAACAATAAATCTTCTTTTATTTCTTCATAGCTAGGGAAAATCCCTAATCGCGGATCTTGTCCATCTCGGTACCCTGAATAACAGATGCTATTGCCATGTTTAAGACCTGTCATTTTTTCGATGGCAGATTGATGTTCGAGGTTATTTTGCATATTTGTGGTTGCCATCTTTATCTAAAATTCCCCAATACGCACCCACATCACCTTCATCTGCTACTTTCCAATCTTCATCAAATGATGAAAAATAAAACAAGTCAATGCCCTCTTCTTGCGCCCAGTGGTAGGAGTCTACAAAATATCGGATCGCATTTTCATATGAAGGGACCGCAGCTCTCTCTGAACTGCCTTGGTCTGGCCAACCGGTTTCACTGATAATCACCTGTTTGCCCGGCGCGACTTTTTGCGCTCTGTGGTACATATCTTTCATGTATACCAATGCATGTTCTGCGGGGTACCCTTCCCAAAACGGATAACAATTAGCAAAAATTACATCGCAGGCATCCGTGACTTTCTGATTGTCTTCAAATAAGAAATACGCATCCACGTATCCTACTGGAACACCAGGCGCACCTTGTTTAGCACGATTTATATAATCTATTAATTGTTCCTGTGACATTTCTTCGCGCAGCAACACTTCGTTGCCCACAGCAAGTAAGTCGGCGTGTCCCGCTTGTGCCACTTTGATAGCATTGGCAAGCTCTTTTTCGTTATTCTCGAGGTCACCCTCTAGCCATACCCCAACCAACGTTTTCAAACCATATTCTGCGGCTATTTTAGGGATTAACTCATTACCTTCAGTACAAGAGAAAGTTCTAACCCATTCAACATAAGGCGCAATAAGTTGCAAGCGCTGATGAATTTGCTTTTCAGTAATTTGAGTGCCAGGCCCCTGCCCAGAAATATAAGGACTAAAAGACAAACCATGGACTTTATCAGCTAATAACCTGCTGACTTCAGATTGCAATTCCTTTACCGACGATTTACCAGCATGAAGTAAATTGGCGCGGTTTCTATAATAATTTCCAGACATAATGACCTCTATCTTATTTATAACTTCAACATCAACAAACCACAGTGCGTCTTTTAATTGCTTAGTAGTTGGCTAGTGTTTAGGGTGATATGAATTTGTTTGATTAAACCCGTTCGGTTAAACAATGCATGACTGTGATCACCACCTAACGTTAGGTCGCTGGATGTGATTTGTTTTCCATCAGACAAGGTTAACGTAAGGGTGGGTACACCACTGCTTAATTCATATACAACAGGTATTTGACACCAAGTAAACCCGATACCATTTTTAGGAATAGTAGTTTGCTGCCATTCATTTTGTATATCAAGGTAACGGAATGGCTTTTCACCCAATACAAATTCACGACTACGCAAAAGGCTGGGTTTAAATACAACTTCGCCATTAAGAACATGAATCCCCAGCTCACCAAAACGACTCAAAATTTCTTCTTTAACTTGTCCTGTCATACCGGGTTGTTGTGCGCCAGCATGTTTAGGCGTATGGGAGTATGGATCGCAAGGGAATGCGCCATATTCTTCAGGTGATTTGTTAAAACCAATGCCACCACGCACCCGGTAATAAAGTGCGCCTAAACGTTGGATAAGCTCAGGCTCGGCTTCTTCTGCAACGGCGCTATAGAAGTTTTCTTTTAATGCGAGTAATAGTTTTGACACCATGTGCCAATACACGCTGCCTAAACCTTCAAAACCAAACATGCCACCGGATCTACCGGTAAATGATTGATGATTAAATACTTTTTCATACAAACTCTCAATCTTAGACACCATTGTTATATCCAATGCAGGATAGTCGGCGCTAAGAGTATTTAGCAGTAGAATCAGTTCACCATTGTTTTTCACCTTGGGATTAAAACGATAACATCCCTTTACGTCATGCATAACAATACGCTCATCAGCGGCGGACACCATTTGTGATAAAACTGGCACTTCATTAAACGCAGCCAACGTAATCACATTTTTATCTAAGAAGGGGGTCTGGACTCGGTCAGGATACAACATAAAAGTTTTCTGATCAGCACGATAAACATCACTGGCAAACAATGCATCCAATACGTCCGCAGTTTGCTTGGGGTTAATAGCCCCAGAACTGATAGCCGCCACTTGTCCTTCGAGCATAGGATAAAGATTTTCTACTGTGGCTTTATTACCATCAAAATCTAATAGGTTATATGATTGGTATAGGCCATCAGCACCCACGTTAGTTTTAATCGTATGGTCAATCACAATCAATGCATTACTGAGTAATTGATTAATAAGTTCAAGCGAACACTTATCTTTATGACTAAAGCTTTGAGTTTTATACACCGCCTCACGATAACGCCAAGCCGCCTGGCCTAAGTCCTGTAACACTTCAAACCGCAAGGTATCAGACACAGTTATGCCAGCTAGTTTTGGACTTAATCTTTGTAATATTTCGGTGGTTTCTCTGAGCCACAATGCTACTTCATAAGATAGTTCAGTATTTTCTGTCTGTGTCTTTATCAAACCTTGAAAAAAACATACATAACGTCTTAGATAATTGAGGGTCACCATAGAAAGGCCTTGACCCACCAATGCATTGTTTGCATCATTCCATTCTGGTCTCTGGGCGTTTAACCAAATACCACCATCGACGACCAAGTTACCTAATTTACATAACAAAGGTACCAAAAGTTTTTCAAGTAAATTAACTTGATAAACATTACCATTTTGATCCAGTATTAACTTACCATCGGCACCAAATTGTTCGACTTTTTCAGCAATACGCTGTGCAGAATCCTCATCATAAGTCACAGTGCTTTTTGCATTGTTCAACATATCGTCAAATGACTTGATTCGATAAGGCACATTTGCATAGCTAAAAATCGACTTATTCAGTAATTGCGCTAATAACGTGGGGTGAAATTGTTTAGACAATTCCAACATTTTAAGCAAATAAATGATCTGGTGATCACCCCAATATCCAATGTAACTCCATGGGTCATCTGGCTCTTCCACTTCCCAATCTATTCCCCCTTTAGTAATACGGTAGGGGTTATAGCCATCAATGGTTGATGCGTTCACGAATTTGGCGATAACACATTCAATAAATTCTGGATAACTGAAAGTTAAAGCTTCCCAATTTTGAAAAATATCACGCCAGTTACCTTGATATGACAACAAGCGATGTCCGGCATCATCTTTTAATTTAATTTCAAATTGGTTCCATGGACGACTAGGGTCGCCATGTCTACGCCCAAAAGTAATAGGCAAATATTCAGCAGCTAATCGTTCTAGCTGAGGGTCATTAAGAGAAGTGATAATGCTAGAAAAGTCCTGTAAGGCGATCTGTTCTGGCAACTGAGACAACCCTTCTACATGCTTGCTGTACACATCGATATTGAAGGTTTTTAAGGTGGCAATAAAATCTCTAGTTGATAAGGCGTATTGATTATCAAACACACCTCCTCTCAAATTGTTAAACAGAGTATTGGCGTAATGGTGTACTGACACATTTTCTTCATTAGTCAGTTGAAACCCGTCGGTCGCGGCCATAATACGAGCCAAAATATCAGAGCCTTTACTGATAGAACAAGTCAAATCAGTGAGCACTTTACTTGGGTTACCTAAAGATTGTATTAACGCGCTAACCTGAGACTGGTTTTGTTCAAGATTAGCCACCAACTGCCACTTTTTACTCTGCATTGGGGGTAACTCGAACTCTACATTTAGAAAATACGCCCCACGTATACCCCGCTTAGCACTTTCAGTTTCTAACACGTCATTGCGCCAGAAGTTATCAAGTTGAGCATTACACAGTAAGACTTTGTATTCATCAAAACCCATTGAGAATACAGTATTGGCCTTCAACGATTCACTAGGTTCTGCACGGTCAGTAATACCCGAGTATAGTGTAAACATTGCCAAACCAGTTAGCCTATGCAGCTCACTCCATTTATAGGCATCCACCAGGTTACTGGAAACCGTTTGAGTAAAACGTGGCGTGCCCGCAGGCAATATATTCTGTAAACCATCAATCATGTTAACCGACACATGTTCGTCAGCTAAATTATGTAATTCACACTGACGACAAAAACCAAACTCATCACTGGTGGTCCATGTATAACGAAACGCTAACTGGAGGTCATGATTAATTTCTTCAAAACAAATTTTATCACCCAAAATGTTTTTATATAGGTTTTGGCTGATTTCATATTGGTGATTGAAATCTTTATTAAAAGCTTCCCACTTATAAATTTGGCCTTTTTTGCTAATTTTAAGCAGGGTTTTACACCCCGTATTAGCGGCACTCTCATGGATTTTATCTACTGGGGCATAAGGAAATAGAGCCGTTTCAGGAGAAACTCTGCCCGCGGTCAAGCCACCAGTGGAGGAAACAAATAACCAGTGGTCACTGTCTGAAATTAAACTAATAAAAAAAGGTGCCATATTCTGCATGTTATGGATGGCGTAATAACGCTCTCCTTGCATATCAATAAATTGGCCTACTACATCACTACTATTAGGGGCTGAAACTGTCATCGCCACACTCACTTAAATTTAATAAATTACACACTTGCAATTCTTATGAAACCAAAGACAACCCGCGCCACATAACGATATTTCAACAAAAAATCTTGTTAAATGGTTATCCATCAAAACCCGTAATTGGCTGGCGCAGAAGAACGCATCAAAGCTTCATCGTCTGAAAAATTTAGTGAACACTAAGCTATGTTTAACTTAACGCAATATAAATAAGCTAAAGAGGACTGAACTTGCGACCAATTAGATTTACGATTTAACAACATATAAAAGAAAAAAACAGGCATATTCACTGTATTAATTAACACGTAAACCACCTAGAAATATTCGGGTACAGTCTGCCGCTTCAGATGTAAGTGGAATTGCTTCTATTACCAAAGCTGTCTGTCGTCTATGCTTAGACGACAGACAGCTTTAGACGCATACCTTCTGGTTATATCCATAATGGATTAACCATTTATTCTTGAAAGCAAAGGTATGCGTACAACTGAAAAATATAATCTCGTTTGAAACGTTCTTAACCGTATTGATTCATCTTAGTGATAACTGCAAACTTTGTATCAATAACAATTCGCTTGCCAAGAAACGTATTGTTTAATTGAATACCAATCTCCATCGTTGATAATAATTCCGCTATTAGTGCTGTTGCTTCCTCTGCCTTCCACAGAGTTTTCTTACTCGGCTTTACCTGCCATGTTTTATCCAGTTTCATTTTATAAAAACCTGAAATAGCCTTTTTTGCACAGTTTCCTCGCCCAATACTCTTGCTTCTCAGGCAATGGATTAAAATTATTTCCGGCACTCTCATTTATGAGCGATAAATTAAATGCCAATTCAGCCGATGAAATAACTCTTCTATCGGCCAACTCATGCTTGCCAAATTAGGTATCAAGAAGCTGTTAAATGTTGAAGGTACTGTTCGAAAAGCGCTGAAAGAGCAATCATCTGCATTGGAAGAGGGAAAAGCTGATGTACTGGGTTTTATAAGGTGAGTGAGTCAGTTACTTGATAAAGGTGTAATACCTAAGGGTGTATTGGAGGATTAATACGTAACCCAAGATCTGCTTAAGCAACAACCATAGAACTACGCTCTTCGTTAGTTAAATAAGGGATGGCTTATCTTTCTTTAAACAATATGCCACCAATCCAGAAAATAAGTTAAGCATGAAGTGTTTTGAAAGCGTCGCCCTGTCCCATAATGACATGGGTCTTGCTTTAATGTTTTTGCAGACCGTGGTTATTAGAGACACACCATCCTCGTATAAATTAGCTTCGAGCGCCTTACTCAACAAACCTTTATCGCCAACTTATCGCTTAACCCTTTTGCTAATTGCTCTACCGGTTGAGTGTATGTACATTTCCGGTAGTTACTTTTGCCACCACAATTTCACCCAGATAGTTAACGATAAAATGAGGTTTGAAGCCATAGAACCACCCCATCGTTCCTTTCCCGCGTTGCCCTGTGCAATGAAACATTTTATGCCTTGGAATGCGAATATTGTGTCGTCCTAAAATAGGTAGACGATTCATGGAGTGTAATTCCTTTTATGCAATACAACATGAATGGCATGGATTTGAAGTCTTATAACGTAGCCCATGTTGTTACTTTCTACGAATAAAAAACAGCTACAATTCGTTCTTACTCTTATCTGAGAAAGTGCTGAATAAACTGTGTATGCGCGGGTAACTTTGACAACTGCCGCTGTACTGCGCTCTCTTGCTGGCGCATGAACATATTCAAATCGCGGTCACTCATCATATCCACGATAGGATGGTATTGCTTAGGTGTTAAACCCTGTCCCATCATGACTTGCACCCAAGAGTTTTCTGCAAATAAATCATCCGTTTCTTCTATTATCGTGCCATTATTTTGGTATAGGGCCATTATCTGTTGCAAACGATCTGATACCTTCATATCTCGTAAATATCGCCAAAATTCGTGGTCATCTCTTTGCTGAAGATGGTAATGCAATACAATAAAGTCGCGAATCGTTTCTGTTTCAACCGTCATCTGCTGGTTGTAGCGATTTATGAGGTTGTCATCAATGCCGTCCGTAGGAAATAGACTAATTAACCAAATTATTGCCTGCTGGATCAAATGAATACTGGTCGACTCTAAAGGTTCAATAAAACCACTCGATAAGCCTACCGAAATACAGTTTTTATGCCAAAATTCTTTGCGTTGTCCAGTGGTAAAACGAATTAATCGAGGCTCTGTAATAGGGTCACCATCGATGCCACTCAGTAGATCCTGAAGGGCACTATCCTCGCTCTTGAAGTCGGTGGAGAAGACGACTCCATTACCTACCCTATTCTGTAGTGGAATTTGCCAGCGCCATCCTGCGTCCAAAGCAATCGACCGTGTATAAGGTACAGCTGGACGATGCGACTCAGTTTGCACTGCGTAGGCGGCATTTGCTGGAAGCATGTCGCTCCAGTCGTTATATCCAACTTTCAGTGCTTGTCCTGAAAGTAAAGAACGAAATCCTGTACAATCAATAAATAAATCACCCTCTACCACCTGACCCGACGCTAGCCTTATAGATTGAATACCCCCTGATTTTGGATTGAGATTAACATTCTCAATATTCCCCTCAATTCGTGTTACACCATTTTTCTCAGCAATGCCACGAAGAAATTGGCCATACTTACCCGAGTCAAAATGATAGGCATAATTCAAACTCGGTTCTTGTAAATGTGCAAACTTGCCCTTTTCCGCCGCCAGGGTTTCTAGACTGTATTCAGCATAGTCTTTCGCCATTTTCTGTTGTTTGGCTCGTAGCCAAAAATGATGAAAACCGGCCGCCCAACAAGATAAACCTGATTTACCAAATGAGTGAAAATATTTATGACCCAAACGCGTCCAATCTTCGAACATGATCCCAAGCTTATAGGTAGCGTTAGTGGCTTTGAGAAAGTCAGCCTCATTGATTTTTAATAACTGATGAATAGTCAATAATGATGGAACAGTTGCTTCACCTACCCCCACGGTAGATATTGCATCAGACTCGATTAAAGTAACTTGGAGTCGCTTACCAATGGTTGCCGAGATCGTTGCCGCCGCCATCCACCCGGCTGTTCCGCCACCTGCAATTACAACTTTATTTACTCTATTATCTTTAATCATACTGCTTGCCTTAAATGCCAGTTATTTCAATTTATTGATCAGTTGTGTACGTAGTTTATGAGCAGTTGTTTCATTCATTGTTGCTTGTTTTTGCTTAACTTGATCGGGCAAGTGGTCATACATATCCTCTGGCTGATCAAATACATAATTGTTGAAGATATTTTGCCAAGCCTCTCTTTGCCGCTTCGGCAAATGCTTGATACTCATTATTGCATGAAGCAGGGCGTTGTTTGGTACGCCTAAATAACTTGGTGTATCACGCCACCAATAATTAACCAATCCGTTTAGCGCGCCTAGACTTTCTACTGAATGCCACCACATACTGGGAATAAAAATGGCGTCTCCGGGTTTTAAAGTTGCTGTTTTTGCTGAACACATCGCATACTCAAAACGCGGGTGTTTTTTTAGATCGGGGTGGTTGATATCAACCATACTGATTGGCTGGCCTGCTGGCGTGAAATCCAGCGGACCTATATACAAATTTTGTTGCTGTTCCGGTGGAAACAAGGTGAATCTTCTTTCTCCTGCTACACAACACGCCAAGTTATCTGGAAAATCAAAGTGTGGAGCAACCACAGACTGGTTGCCCAACCAAATACTTTCGCGGATGTCGCTACGCTCTAAGTCTAACTTATTTTGTTCACTGAAACCCGGCAGATGATTTTTGATTTCTAGTGAACCTACGTAGTAGGTCGGTTGACTTGGCTGATCAGCAATCTCTATGATTTTATTCAGCGCATCATCAAGATAAACCTCTGATTGCACAAAATTGAAACCGTCAAGAGATTCATTATAAAAAATTCGGCCACTTGCTTCCGGCATTGCCATAAAAGCGCTTACCGGTTGGCCGTTATAAAACGTTTTTAGATAATCAACAACGGCTTGATCGGAATCAGCCGAGGTTTTTACTATGGGCCAGTCAGCAACAAGTCCCCTAAGAATAAAAGGTGTGTCTGCAGCATAAATATGTTGGGGTATAACTGACGGGGAACAATGGATTTCTTCAATCGGCGTTCCGTAGCCTATCGTCATTTTAGTTCCCCGCTAGCCCAAGTTTTCGTCACGAATATCCACCAAATTACCAAGGTTAGACATAGACGCCATTATCATAGTAATTGGCAATAATAACTTCTGATCGTTTAAGTCTTTTAGGGCTTCGGCTGATAAAGATTCGAACTTGTCATCTGCGATAGTGCTAAATCCAACTAATTCATAGTTGGTACCGTCTTTTAGCGTGATCGCAATGGTGCTCTCTTCCAAAAGATCATACTTATTCAGAGCATCCACTAGAAGTTGATTTTGTTGATTCCCCGTATCAATCGATTCAAGCATTTTAACTACTTGCTCTAAGTAAGGCGTATATACGCCTTGCTCATTAAATAGCGCCTCCCCCTCAACTTTGCTGATCCTGGGATGATCAGGATTAAATGTAATCACTTGTTGTTTGTCAGAGCTCCCTTTTATTTGCTGGGTTCCTATCGAAAAAGGTTGTCGCTGTACCATGATCGGAATGTAGCGAGCATTCCAGCGACTCTCGGTCAAAAAAAGGTTTTCTCCCTCCTCAAAGCCAAAAAGAGCAACAGGAAATGTTGTGTTGCCGTCCCTGTCTCGATAAACCAGGATTGGGTAGTGTGACAACACCAGACGAAATTCGAATGGGTAGGTCATACAAAACATCACATCATCACCAAGCTCAGGCTTCCGATCGAGGTTAACCTTCACATCTGCGTGAGCAACATTATTTAACATTTCAATTTTCGACATTTTCACAACCTGTTATTCCAACTTCGTTTGATATCGCTTAACAATTTACGATTTGTTGGGAGATGCTGACACAATTTTTGAAGTTCAGCCTGTTTTTTATTGAGTAAATCCTCAACATACTTTCGCTCCCGGTCAGCCGATCGTTTGTTCGCTAGCCCACTTTTACTTTTAAACCCCATACCATATAAAATGTATTGGTAGCTTGAAGGGGGAAACATCGATTCCGCAAACTCAACGTCTGGATGCCATGGCGATCTATTTTTCCATATAGATAATGAGCGCTGTAAAGACTCAGGGATGGTACTCGGGTCACGGTGACTTAACCAATAATCACTGTCAGTTCGTTCTGAGAGTACATAGTGTAACTTGATAAAATCAACAATATTTTTCCAATGTAAATCCATTCGCTGATTGAATTTTTTGGCGATAGTATCCATGTCACCCTTAGCAACAGGCAAATGATCCTTTAAAAATTTTGCTGATATTTCAATTAATACCATCGCAGTCGCTTCTAATGGGTCAACAAACCCTGCCGACAATCCGACCGCTACACAATTTCCTTTCCAAAACGTATCAAGGTGGCCAGGGTCAATACTAATTTTGTTTGGCGCTAAATCGGCAATATTGATATGAGGCATCTGTTCTTTGATATAAGCCTCAACAGTATCGTGCGCACCCTGTTCATTCCCATAAGCAGAGGAGTAAACTATGCCAATCCCTTTACGACTCGGCAATGAAATATCCCAAATCCAACCATTTTTGTGCGCTGTCGCATGTGTTGTAGAGTTAATTGCTGCATTTTCATCTTGATAAGGGACCTGAAATGCCATCGCCCGATCATTGAATAGAACGTCGATATAACTTTTAAATGGTACACCCAAATGTTCTCCAATGAGTAAACGCTTGAACCCGGTACAATCGATGAAAAGATCCCCCTTGATTTTAGTCCCATCATCAAGAGTAACAGACTGAATAATTCCTTTACCGTCCGAGCTGACCTCGGTCACTTCTGAAGAAATATGCTTAACACCTAGTTTATTCACTGCATGATTTTTAAGCAGGGTGGCAAACTTGCCGGCATTTAGGTGATAACCATAATTAACCACATTTGCATACTCAGGGGTAGTGGGTTGCTTTGGTGCAAGAAAATGATCACAGACCCCAGTCTGCAAAGTTGAGAATTGGTCAAATGGAACACCTAAACCTGACTCCAGCCAATGGTCAACAATATTTATATCGGTATAGCCAATAGGTAGTGAGAATGGATGGTAGTAATTTTCACCTTTACCGTGACTCCAGTTCATAAAACGAGAGCCTTGTTTGAAGCTAGCGTCACATTCACTGATAAATTGGGCCTCAGAAACTCCAATCTGTCTCAATGTCGCAGCCATAGTTGGCCAAGTTCCCTCGCCCACACCAACAGTTTTGATGTTGGGTGATTCGATTAATTGAATATTGAACTTGGTTTTTGTGTCGAAATGAGCGGCTAAAACTGAGGCCGTCAGCCAACCAGCAGTGCCGCCACCGACAATTACGATTTCATTAATGTTAAAATCCTCAGGCCCTAAATTTAAAAAACTCACCAAAGAATTACGCCCTTGGTGAGTTTATGGCTTATTTTGTATTTTCTCTAGAAGCTGTAACGAGCTCCTATGTTGAATCGCGGTCCAGTTTGCGTCACACCTGCTACTTGCAAGCTATCTCGCGCATACCCACGGGTAGTCTCATCGGTGAGATTAATGACTTCGAAAGCAAGCACTAAACCATTGTCGAAGTCATAACTTGCATTCATGTCCCATTGAGCATAAGCATCCACGTAACCAGGCTGTCGACCACCAGCGAAAGACAACCACTCATCTCTCCAGTTATACGCTAAACGCACCTGAATGCCATCTTTGTCGTAATACAAGATTAAGTTTCGAGTATCACTCAAGCCAGGCAACGCGAACTGGGCTTCATTGAGTAAGAGATTAAACTCTCGATCTGAATTCGCAAACGTCGCGTTGGCGATAAAACCAAAACCTGTTTCTTCGAAATCATGCTGAATAGCAACTTCCCAACCATCAATGGTGAGCTCTTCATCGCTGTTTATTCTCGTATCTAAGTCAAATACGGCTGGTTCATCACGCCCGACTACCCCAGTGATTGTTCCTCCACCATTGCCGTCAAGTACTACACCCGGCGCATCAGAGCGATTTTCAAAAATCCAGGTTCTAATGTCTTGGTTTGACGGTGTGTCGCCTAATGCAGCAACGGCCTCTTCAAATAGTGGGCCAAATCCAGGGAATGCCAAATCTGGGAATATAGCGACATCTTCTCGAATAGTAGAAGCAATGAAGTTTGAAACCGTTTTGTTGAAATAACCGATAGAGAAGTAACTTGCATCGTCATAATACCATTCATAAGAAATATCATGGTTTTCAGACTCATAGGGTATTAAACCCGGGTTACCAATACTACCCGTCCCACGATATAAGCCTGATGAATTATACTGAATGAAATTCTCAACAGTCAAATTACCTCTAAGATCTCCATATCCTGCGCGAGCAATCGTCGTGCTGTAGGAATAGCGTACCTTCATGTCATCGTTAAGATCGACATCAAGATCGATACTTGGCAACCAGTTATCATACTTAGCATTAAGCGATGAAGGCACTTCTGTACCATCATCCTGAGCGATCCACTCGGATGCAGCTACCCAATCAACACGGGTGTAATTTCGTGATGCAGAGCTTGAAAAAACATCCGTTTCTTCGTATCTAAGACCAGCCATAAGACGGTAGGGATAGTCTCCCCAATCACCTAATAAACTATATTGGATAAATGCCGAGGTTGTTTCTTCTTCAAAATTGTTCCCAAACCCTTGCTCAAAATCTGGACAATAAGCATTTCCGCAAGAACCTGCTAGCAAAGAACCATCAGCAGCAAGCGCTGGCGCTAAATATAATGGGTTACTTGGGTCTAATGACTCCAAAAATGCGGCTCGGGATGCGACCTCTGTGTAATCAAACAGAAAGAAGTCATTCGTAATTTGACCGCCAGCATCAAATGAATCGAACACACCCGCCAAATTCGCCGGCGTCATCAAATCAGCCATCGAACCGAGTGCACTTGCCTGGGGCTCACCCCAAGTATTTCGCTGTACATTACTGGACGCTTCGAAGTTAGCCACTTTGGACAAACCCACACCAAAATTAATGGTTTGGTCCTCATCCAAGTAATATTTTCCAGAAAATTGAGTCTGTTTAATATCCATTTTTGCCCAAGCATTATCGTAAACACTCCCCGTTAAGCGCATGTCATCAGGTGAAAGTGGATCACGGGCCAAAGTGGTCGTTACTGGGATGTCACCACGATAGTCTGTCGTGGTTGAAACGCGATTTCCTCCACGCAAGCCTGCAACAGTCAAGAAAGAGCTAGTGCCACGGACCATATCATCAGGCTCACGTAATGATTCAGAATCGTGATAATCAAGTGTTAATTCGAGATCAGCATTAACTTGCCAAACTAAGTTTATGCCGACTGAGTTTAACTCATTTCGGGAACCACCGCCTCCAGCTGCATGAGGAACATCTGGTTCCCGGTTAACCTCAGTGTAAACCAAAGGTGATACAACCGGACCTTCTGACCACAAAACCTCATCAGGCACCTGAGCAAACCAGTATGACACATCGTTGAATCTATTGGATACTTCCTGCTCTGCATAGGTATAATCCAATGTGACAGTTAGTTCTTCCATTGGCTTATATTGTAGTGTCAATTGCGCATTGGTGCGCGTACGTTCAATTTCACTTAACCTGTAAACGATGTTTCTTGGTAAGCCAACAATGTCACCCTCAGACGGCTGAGTCCCGTCTAAACTCACTCCGTCTCGAATACTACCGCCGTCGACTTCGGAAAAGAAGTTCGTTGTCGCAGATTGAGCGCCGTTATTTCTTTCTTGAACACTGCCCGAAATGGCTACCCCAAAGGTATCGTCGAAGAATGTGTTGCTGTAAATACCTGAAAATTCGGGAGTGAATTTATCACCCGTAATGGTTGACGTATCATTTACCGCTTTCAAGCCAAAACTTGCGTTCATTCCAGGGTTTTGCAGTGGCTTTACCGAAAGTATATTAATAGTGGCACCTATGCCACCGGTCGGAACATGAGCCTTACCTGTTTTATAGATTTCTACACCAGCGACCCCTTCAGATGCCACGTCACCAAAATCAAATGAGCGTCCAAGGCCGGAGTTGGTTGGCAACTGACGTCCATTCAAAGTAACTAAGTTAAAATCTGCACCAAAACCACGGACAGTTACACGTGAACCTTCGCCATTTTGTCGGTCTATAGAAACACCTGTGATACGTTGTAGTGATTCGGCTAAGTTTGTGTCCGGAAATTTACCAATATCTTCTGAATTTATCGCATCAACAACACCAGCAGACTCACGTTTGGTGTCCATGGCTCGTATTAAACTACCTCGGATCCCCTTGACTTGAATTATTTCGACATCCTGATTATCCACTGTTGTCGCATCAGCCGTTTCTTGAGCATAAATTGGCGCCATTAAACTCACGCCTAAGGCAAGAGAAATACCCCTCGCGACAGGGTTTTTTAAAAGATTCTTATGTTGCATAGACGTGTGTCCCCGATTCCGTTTGTTATCGTTTTGTTATAAATATATTAATAAACGCAATTTCGCACAGGATTGCTGCAAACAGAAGCTGTTTGCGGTGAGTTGGTTTGGAGAAGCGGTAAAACGGAATATGATCACAAGCCTTGCTCTTACCGCTGTACTGTCATCGTACTTTTTCTCTGGCGACCAGCATAATTCGCAATAGGACGACTAGTTGGAATCGGACTGCATAGATTGCCAACGTTGAGCTTCTGCAATATCACCTGCGATGGTCATGACCTGTGCCATTCGTCGGTAAAGCAGCGGGAATTCGTGCACGCGTTCGTCCACTATCAACCGCTCAGCGTATCTTTTTACGGCTGCAACATAACGTTGAAAATCATTGTTTTGATTATTCTTACGGGCGTACTTAATCAACGCTCCATACGCTCTAATTGTAGCGCCAATTTGCTCAGGGAATTGATCTGTTACCTGTTCTAAATATGCCTTACCTTCATTGTAATTCTTGGTTTTCATATAGTTTAGGCCTAACCAGCCTAACGCCTGAGTATTCTTTTTCCTGTCGTTTCGAGTGTAATATAGGGACTGTATTAAATATTCATTCGCTAGTGATAGCTCATTTTTAGCGGATAAATACTCCGCCAGTTTAATATAAGTCTCATGATTATGGGGGTATAACTTAATAAGTTCGGTTAAATGGAAATAACTGGCATCTTTGTTTCTCAAGAAGTTATTTAATTCAGCTAATTCGTAGTGTATTTTCCAGTCTGCAAGTCCTTGCTCAACTATCAGCTTCCTTCTCTCTATGACATCAGAGGGATGTCCAACCTGCTTTTCAATATCGTTCCTACGAGCCGCCGTATTAGCCTCTAACTCCACATAATTGCTTTGATAGGTAAATGGCGGTTTTTGAACCATGCTTAATAAACGATCCATCACTTGAATTGTTTCGTGGTTTGGAAATCCGATCAATGCAGCAGCTTGATACTTTTCTGGTCGCATATAGTTTTCAGAGAGATTTAAATCAGACATGATCGCCTGCGTAAACTCGCGCGCTAAATGGTAATTACCGTCATAATCAAAATGCACATGCTCGTGCAACAAGCCCCACCCAGGTGCAAATGGTTGACTAACAGAATTGAATACAGCGACGTTATCCACGTAGCTTAATTCATCGCTTGTTTCATCATTTGCAACCGCTTCAATAATTTCATTGATCACATGATTCGACCTAAATCGTTTTGTGTCATAGTGCAAGGCAGCTTCAAAATGCTCCTTGGCCTGGTCATAGTTACCCCTCTTTTCAAGAACAGTGGCCAAACGAAAATGGCTATCAGCATATTCTGAATCAATGTCCTGTAATGCACGATAGAATTTTTCTGCCGCTATCCAGTCTTTTTGTGTGAAGGCCTCATCTGCCTTCTGATTTAATTCATTCCATTGCTGCAGTTGTGAGTCTATTATCCCGTTTTTATGACTCGAACCAAACGGTGCTGAATGCCTTGTATTTACAGGCACAGTAGACAAAATAACATGCATGTTTTTGTCTTGCAAAATCTCGATCATGTCTCGTAAATTGCTTTCATAATGACCGTATACATCAACTAACCTTTGATCATCGTGCGGCACCGTAAATTCTGAAAACATTTGCATACCTTGCCACTCGATTTCTTCTTTTCCGGCATCTGGTTGAAACTTCTGAATAAGCTTATCAGCCGTCTGCCAAATCCTCGTGCGTTTCAAAGCTTGTAAAGACCGAATTAAAGTTAAACTAGACAAGAAGTTTTGACTAAATGTACTTGGGCCGTAGGGGCCAACCACCTCATTGTTACCCATAAGAATGATGGCATACTCGGCTGAATTAGCAGGTAAGGTTCGAGCCACTTCATATACTACATGCGAATTTACCGATGTCATTGCAGTATTAATAATTTCAATCGTTTTATCAGGTAATGCAGCCTGTAAATGTGCACTAAGGTGACGGTCAAGACCATGATTTATATGCGGAAAACCCTGAGCAGCTGAACCACCCAATATATATACCCTAACAACGCTGTCATCACGATCTGCGGTCAACGTATTGTTAAGCGGTGCGACACCAAGTGACGGCGGATAAAACTGATTGGCAAAAGACTTATTCTCTTGAAAGTGTAATTCACCTTGAATATCTATTTCATTAAAAAAATCGTAATGTGTGCCTAACCCAACTAATCGCAAGCCCCCTTCGAGAGCTAAGAAAAATAATGCAGGTATACAGACAATAGTGATAAACGAAAAGGCAACTTTCTTAGCGGGGGACATATTTAACATTCCGTAGTTGGACGAAGCCGCTATCGCGGAGAAAAAACATAAGCTGCGTAAATTAGAGTGTAACCACACCTCCGAAATATGAAATTCTATGAGTATAAAGCTAAGACTTTATGAAAACACCTTTAGAAATAAGATTCAACCAAGATTACCAAAACTTCTGCAACATCTCTCGCTTAAATGTCTGCAACCATAAACCATTAAAGCATATTGCCGTGCGAACTGCCGTATCGGCAATTATTTCAACTATCATATTTATGATCTGACTGAGCAGCAGTTAGTCTCCTTCATCGTTGATTGGCGTAGCACCCATTCTTGGAGTGCGGTAAAGCTTGATTTATATGACCTCAAGTTCTTTTATCGTTATGTTTTGGATACCAAGTCGCGGCATAAGGATCTTGTCAAATCTTCAAGTGCTGAACCTGCCTAAAATGGTTACTTTAGCGTTAATCTAATTTCGGTTGTTATATTTTCGCTTCAATAAAGAAGATTATTAAGTTATTGTCACAGAGTATAATGAGCCGTTGATTTATGCTTGTAGCGACAAAATTCATCTTCATTCGCCATTCTAGCTGTTAGAGAGTTTATTTAAGTACTTATGTCATATTTTGTAAATCGCGCGGCGACACCTTATATGAGTCATGTTGGCCTAGAAAAGACTCCCGTACTTATATTAGATAATTTCCTTGAGAACTTAACAAACGCTCTACTGCAAAATCTTGAGAAACTCGATTTTAGCGATGCCCCAACTTATTACCCGGGAATTCGTGCAAGATTGCCTGAACAATTTATACTTTCTGCAGTTCAGGCAGTGATGCCGTTATTGCGAAAAATCTATTCTATACCGGTTCACTATAATGTTGAATATTTCGATAGCTACTACTCCCTAGTCACTCATGCTGTAAGCGATTTATCAATCGAACAACAAATACCTCACTTTGATGGCACTGCTCATTATCGCTTTGCACTATTACACTACCTCAATCCAACTGTGCACGGAGGAACTGCTTTTTATCGTCATAATCCAACTGGAATAGAGCGTATTAACGAATCAAATGCAGATGAATATCTCTCATCTGTTAGTCGTTACTTTAGACAGAACGGCTCGCCAAATGGCAGATATATCGATAGTTCCGATACGCAATTTACTAAAATTGGTGAAATTCCATACGTGCAAAATCGAATGGCTATTTATCCTGGCAATTGTCTTCACTCAGGGACAATCCTTCCTGACAAAGATATAGACACCAATCCTTTATCAGGACGTCTTACGGCTAACATTTTCATAAACTTTTCACCAGCCTGAACTATGCTTAATCGAAGAATAAACAGGTTTGCATAAAGTCAGGTTAGGGGGAATAGCGCACTTAACAAACTTTTAGCAAATAGGGTAGGTAAGAAAACCGTAAGCGTCAGTTTCGGGATAAACCTTTTTTACCCGCCGCTCAAACATCTGCAATCTTAAATTAGTATATCTATGCAGTCTATTATTCCACAAGCCACTAAGATAATTGGCTTGTGCAGTCCGCTTCAACCCAAAGTAGTCCCTTTTGACCGCAAATGCGCAATTAAACTATTAACAATTAAATTACATACTCATATACTTCATCGTTAACAAACATTCTACTTTTGTTGCACTTAAAAACATCGGAAACGAGGACAAAAATGATTAACCTTAGACGAACACTCAAACACGGATTACTGATAGCGTTCACAGGGCTGTTTATAGCATCCTGTGGGGGCGATAAAGTTGGTGACACAAAAGACTCACCGGAAACTGAAGCGTTTTACCCTGCCCCATCAGAAGAATGGGAGTTGGTGTGGAGCGATGAGTTTGAAGGCGATACTCTCAACGCAAATAACTGGGGTTATGATTTAGGCGATGGTTCTGACGTAGGACTCGACCGATGGGGTAACAACGAACAGCAATGGTACACTGACCAAAACACCACTGTCTCCGATGGAGCCCTTAAAATAACTGCTCGCGCTGAATCTGTGCAAGATGGATTTTCTTACACATCATCACGGATCACCACGATGGGCAAACTTGATTTTAAGTATGGAAGAGTCGAAGCCTCTTTGAAAACAACTACTGGTCAAGGCCTTTGGGGTGCTTTTTGGATGCTTTCAAGTGATTCGCCCTATGGCTCTGATGGTTGGGCTGCGACGGGTGAGATCGATATCTTCGAAGCTGCCAACCCAGGAGTCACTGACACAGAATTTGTGGGCTCTACAGTTTTTCATGGTTTCCCTTGGCCGCTGCAACAGAGTATTACCCAATCATTACCTGATGGAGTTGATCCCACGGTTTTTAATGAATACGCAGTAGAATGGGAGCAAAATGAAATACGTTTCTTTGTTAACGACATTCATTTTAAAACCATCACTTCAGAAAGTTATTACTCTTATTTTTACGATGATGACGCGCAAATGTACGACTCAGCGACCTCAGGTGCGCCTTTCGATACTGACTTCTATTTAATATTGAATTTGGCAGTTGGTGGTAATTTAACAGGTAATTTGGTTGATGATGCTTCATTACCAGGCGAATTAGAGGTGGAATATGTGCGAGTATACAGCTGTTCATATAACACTGCTGATGGCAAAGGCTGTAACTCAAACGTCAACCCTGATTTAGAAACACCGCTTCCACTACGACCAGTAACAGCCTCATCGGATATTTACATCGATGCGCCAGCATCCTACAGCTGGACAATCGCAGATGAGACCTATGAGCGGCCGTTGGCGCTTAATTCTTTCTGGAATAACGACGGTGCATTGACTTTTGCTGAAGTCTCGGCCGAAGGCCGTGGTAACGTTATCGAGGTAATTACCTCAAACAGTGGCAATATCTCGATTAATTCTACTGTAGAACCAATCGAACTTTTCGGTATGGGTAATAACCCGAATTTTAATGAGTTACATGCTGGTGAAATACGTTTTGATATTTATGTCAGAAGCGCAGACGCTGAAAGTGCTTTCCTCGTTAAAATGGACAGTGGTTATCCTGCAGTTGGTCAAGTGAGTCTTGCCGCTGATGAAATTGCGCGAAACACTTGGACCACTATTAGTGTGAAAGTTAATGACCTTTTAGCCTTCCGTGGCGATGGCCTTAACCCGCTAGATACTGGAAGCATTCAGGCTATGTTCGTATTTGAACCAACTGCTGCTGCAGATGTACTAATCGATAACATCACCCTCTCTTGTGGTAGTCCAGGTGGTTGCGGTATTTCAGCCCCAGTTCCACCAGCGCCTCCAATTGAAGGTCCATTCGCAATGGCTGGCATCTGGGCAGTAGCGCCTGAAGCAGGTTCACTAGGCGTTGGTCCAGTACCTGGTGATATCTCATGGTTCGCAATTGATGATTTCGGCGTAGAAGAGCGCTCGTGCTTCTATAATGATACATTTGTGTTTAATGAAGACGGTTCATTCCAGAACGAATTGGGTGACGATACGTGGCTCGAAGAGTGGCAAAGTGGCAATCCAGAAGCTTGTGGTACTCCGATTGAACCTCATGATGGTATGTCGTCTGGCACTTGGAGCTATGATGCGGATGCAGGAACATTATTTATTGATGGATTTGGATCCTATGTAGGTATTCCTAAGGCGGTCAACGCGGGTGAACTTCCAGCTGTACCGACACCACCAAACGTAACCTACACCATCCAAGAAGTCGGCAATGATCGTATGGTCGTGATTGTTGAAGCAGGTCCAGGGATCTGGTGGCAAGTTGTCATGCAGAAGCTGGAAGGTTTCGGTGACCCAGGTCCAGCACCAGAAAGGACTTTTGCAGGTACTTGGCAGGTTGAGCCGGCCGCTGCTGCATTAGGCGTTGGTCCTGCAAGAGGCGATATTTCTTGGTGGACAATCGATGACGCAGGTGTAACTGCTCGCGCTTGTTTCTTTGACGATGACTACGTGTTTGATCGCGACGGAACATTCGACAATGCACTTGGCGATGATACATGGCTTGAGGCGTGGCAGGGTGTTGCAGGTGAAGAGTGTGGCGCACCAGTTGCTCCTCATGATGGCGCCAGTGACTACACCTGGACATATACCGAAGACACTGAAGGTAGCGGTACATTGCTTATCGATGGTTTAGGTGGTTACATGGGTATTCCAAAAGCAGTGAATGCAGGTGAACTACCAGGTGTGGCAGTTCCGCCTAACGTTACTTATCTGGTCACGTGGGAAAATGACAATACCGTTATTATTGATATTGAGTCTGGCCCTGATACTTGGTGGCGCGCCAGAATGGTAAAAACCGTTCAGCCCGAACCAGTTGAAGTCAATCCAGTGGTGGGTACTTGGAATGTTGCCCCAGAAGCGAATTCACTCGGTGTAGGTCCAGCCATGGGTGATATTAGCTGGTGGGCAATAGACGATGCCGGCGTTACAACGCGCGCTTGCTTCTACGATGACGTATATTTATTCATGGAAGACGGTACCTTTGACAATGATCTCGGCGATGACACATGGTTAGAAGCTTGGCAGGGTGTTGCAGGTGAAGAGTGCGGCGCGCCTGTTGCTCCTCACGATGGTAGCGGCGAATACTCATGGGATCTTGACATGGACAATGGCACATTAACCATTAATGGTACAGGTGGATATTTGGGGATCCCTAAAGCCGTGAATAACGGTGAGCTTGGCAATGGTGGCTCTGTCACAGGCTCAACAGTCTATATGGTTGAGTTTAACGACGACAATACTCGCATGACCGTTGATATTGAAAGCGGAGCCAATACATGGTGGCGCGCTATTATGCAAAAACAATAACCTGTAAACATGTTTGGTTTGAGCCATCAAGCCACACATGTTTAGTCCTAAAATAGATTAATAATTTAAGAGCCAGCTTAACTAAGCTGGCTTTTTCTATTACGCATTTGGTTTGGTATTTTCATTTCTAAGCTCAAATGCGGTCTCATCCAGTTATAAATCCGGATAGATTCTTCACGGAGTATTTTCAGGTCTACTGTAAAGTTAATCGAGACAGAGCATTTGTTGAATGGGCTACAGTGAGTTGTGTCCAAAATTTGGAATAGGTATTTATACTGGCACTTTATTCATCCAATTTGGATAACTTGACAGTACCACCGATTACTTAAAGTAAACTGATTTCGTTTTCTCGGTTGGATTTTGGGGCGCAAAGTATCAGTATCACAAAATAATGGCTAATCCAATTCAAACGCACTCTTATAATCTAATTTCAATGCTTGATCTTGCTGTTCCTTATAAAGGACACAGTTGCCAACCACCAGTGCATCCATCTCAGTGCCCATAAAACACTTGAAGGAATCTTCTGGAGAGCAAGCCGGCGGTTCCCCACGAACGTTAAAGGATGTATTGATAACAACACCGCAATCGGTTTTTTCTTTAAATTTTTTGATTAAGTCGTAATACAGCGGATTGGTTTCTCGATGCACTGTTTGAACACGGGCAGTATAATCAACATGTGTTATGGCTGGAAGCTCAGAACGCTTTACGTTGAGTTTATCTATGCCAAACAATTTGGACTCTTCTGCGGTCATTTTACGACAAATTTCAGGTTTAACCTTATCCACCAATAACATGTAAGGGCTATCAATATCCGTTTCAAAATAGCGACTAACATCTTCCCTCAAAACAGAGGGCGCAAAAGGACGGAAGCTCTCTCGGTATTTCACTTTTAGGTTCATGACCTTTTGCATTTTTTCTGAGCGTGGGTCGCCTATGATAGAACGAGCCCCCAGTGCCCTAGGACCGAACTCCATACGCCCTTGGAACCAACCAACGACTTTTTCATCAGCTATTAAGTCGGCAGCTATTTCAATCATTTTATCGCTATTAGGCAGGACATCAAACTTCGCACCACAAGATGTTAATCGTTTTTCGATATCAGCTTGTTCGTAACCCGGCCCTAGGTAGGAGCCTTTCATGCTGTCGAGCTTCTGTGGGTCTATATTGCGGGGTTGTTTTTGATAATAATAATAAGCCAGCAAAGCTGCGCCTAAAGCGCCACCTGCATCACCTGCAGCTGGTTGAACCCAAAGGTTTTTCACAATGCCTTCCCGGATCAGTTTACCATTGGCTACACAGTTAAGTGCAACACCTCCGGCCATACAAACATTTTTAATGCCTGTCTCTGCAATAAGGCTTTTAACTAAACGAGAAACAATTTCTTCTGTCACTGCCTGAACTGAAGCAGCCATATCCATATGAAATTGCTCAAGCAGGTCCTCTTCGGAACCACGTACGGGATGACCAAATAATTCACTAAACTTTTTATTGGTCATGGTTAAGCCAGTACAGTAGTTGAAGTACTCCATGTCGAGCCTGAATGATCCGTCCTCCTTAAGATCCATAAGTTTCTTAAGCATTAAATCCTTGTACCTGGGTTCTCCATAAGGCGCTAAACCCATCACTTTGTACTCGCCGCCATTGACCTTGAAGCCAATGTAATAGGTTATGGCGGAATACAATAGACCGACCGAATGAGGAAAGAAAATTTCTTTGTGAATTTTCAAGTCATTACCACGGCCGATAGCCGCTGAAGTTGTCGTCCACTCGCCGACACCATCCATCGTTAATATAAGCGCTTCTTCAAAGGGGGAAGGGTAAAAGGCACTGGCTGCATGGCTCAAATGATGTTCGGAAAATAGCAGTTTTTTCTCCCAATCAAAATCCTTGTCAAATTTCACAAATTCTTTCCGCAAAAGAGACTTCTGAAACAATTTTTCTTTTATCCAGATCGGCATCGACATGCGAAACGAATTAAATCCTTTAGGCGCAAACGCCAAGTAAGTTTCAAGCAAGCGCTCGAACTTTAGAAACGGCTTATCGTAAAAGACTACATAATCAATATTGGACAACTTAAGATTTGCTGCCTCCAGGCAATAAGTAATGGCATGCTGTGGGAAGCTAGGATCATGTTTTTTTCGAGTAAAACGTTCTTCCTGAGCCGCTGCTACGATTGAACCGTTGTCAATCAACGCCGCTGCGCTATCATGATAGAAAGCTGAAACACCAAGTATTCGCATAAAATGAGCCGTTGCTTAAAACAATGTATAAATAAAGGGCGCCAAAGCTGAACCTTGCACAGCTACTAACAGACCTCCAAGCAAAAACATTACTACTATAATAGGTATTAACCAGAATTTTTTACGGACGCATATAAATTTACACAATTCTTTTATAATCATGGTCTTTCCTAAATTAAAATTGATCTTCAAGGGATTCAGGCTTTGGGCCAGGAGGTTGGCGGGATATCCAGTAGGACTTCTGAGATGAGTTAAATTTGAGCAGCAACAGGTCTTTGCCAACCAATCTGAGAATCAGCCCGATAGGCACAATGGTGATACAATAAATTAAGAGCATGACAACTGGATTGATAATCCTGCCTAGAAACATACCAAACTTAAACCAAATAATATTCAGTGGTTTCAGAATTTGGGGTGCAATCAGAGCGACCACCAAAAACACACCTGCCACCGCTAGACACCAAATACGCAAAGGATTGTCACTTATGAGTGGGGCGAAGCCTATGATAGCGAAGACTGTCGCAAATACGAATCCAAATGACCGGCTAGAGCCAATTTCCACCGATGAGTGCTCTTTTACCTCAATTGACATTTTTATTTACCTCTAGCCGCAAGCTTAGTATTTATATTATTAGTCCAGAACCAGAAATAAGATTGTTATTGCTAAACACTGATGTATAGACAATTAATCAAGCGGTGCTCTGATCATTCTATTGATCCTCATCTCGTTTTTAAATTTAACACCACTGATGATTTTTGCCAAGTCATAGCCTCGTCCAATATGAAATGAGTATTTACTAATTACGTGTTTCCAACATGAAATGCGTATAAAGACTTTAATTCTTTTCATGATTATAAGATGAACGAATATTGGCGCTAAAATAGCGGTGTTACTTATCAAGAGTTAAGTTAGATAAATAATGTTCGCATTTTCACTCAACAATAAATAATATCGACAGTTTTGATTTTTTCAAACAAAGAAACAAAGTAAAGAGTAAAGAGTATGAAATCTTTGATCCCATACTCATATACCCACTAAGCTACTTGTCTTCTCTTTTCTAACTCTTCACGAATTTCATGGGCCTTTTGTTCAGTTATGGGGTATTTGTATACCATCCAGATTGCAAGGCCTGAACAGAGTGTAGGAATAAAAGCATCAAAAATGCGCATTAAATAAATGGTTTCCTCAGACTGTGCACCGCCTAATTTTACGTCGAAACCAGTGTAATTCAATAATATTCCACCACCAGCAAGCGCAACAGCCATGCCCAGTTTGACGACCCACCAAAATATTGATCCATACATACCTTCACGTCTTTCGTGAGTATTCAATTCATCCATATCACACACATCGGCAATCATTGAGCCCATCAAAGTAAACAAAGCTCCCAATCCAAAAGCCATGAAAGGTGCCGGTACTAGTACCAGCCAAGGGTAATCAGGATTATAAAAGAACCACTTCAACGAATATCCAACCATAGAAACTGCCGTGGCATAATAAAAGGCGCGTTTCTTACCTATTTTTGTCGCTAACCAGGAAACAAAAAAGATAACCGCAAATGTGGTGCCTGCCATCATCGTTCCAGCCCACCCAAAGTACTCGGCACCCATGGCTTGGTCGCCAGCAAATACATAATAAATAATCACGTAAATTTGAAATGAAGCCACCAACTGAAAACCGTTAAATACTAAAAAGGTAGCCACACACAAATAGAGGAATGGCTTAAACTTCAGAGTAATAAGAAAGCCCTTAAAAAAGCCTTTGATTGCGCCTTTAATGGATTTGTCATTTGGATCGGATATGCTATCTGGCATAGGCTGACTAGCGGGAGGAACAACAAAACGTTCTTTTAACAACAATGCTGGAAGCACACCTACTGTCAAGGTAAAAGCAGCAATAATAATAGCTAACCAGCCAGCACCTTCAATAATGTCATCAAAACTATCAAGTTGCATAAACCACACAAACCAAGGTGCAACTAAGTACGCCACATAACCCATCGCATTTTGCACCGCCATCAAACGCGTCCGTTCGTGGTAATCAGGTGTTAGTTCATAGCCTAATGCTACCCAAGGAGTAGCAAACAAAGTGTGGCCCAGTAAAAATATAATTGAACCTATAAGGAAAAACCAAAAATAGAATTCTTCGCTGTACCCTCTAGGAAATTGCCATAACAGTGCAAAGAGGATACTCGCAGTGATTGCCCCAAAAAAAATGTAAGGTCGTCTTCTACCCCATTTGGACTTGGTATGATCAGAAATATAACCCATCAATGGATCGGTAATCGCGTCTGTTAGACGTGGTAATGCACTCACTAAACCCACTAAGGCCGGATTCATTCCTAACCCTAAATTTAGCACGACAACCATACCCCCCATTGCAGCGGCTAAAATATTGTTAACAAATGCCCCGAGTCCATAAATAAGTTTTTTGGAAAGTGATATTTTGTCTTCGGGTGCTGTTTCGAAATGTTGCTGGGCGCTCATATACGTTTTTCCATCACTGGGTTAGGTCGGATGAAAGAGATAATTACAGGGTAGATAACCCAGTGAATCACGACACACACGACTTGATTAATGACGACACTACACAGAATACAATAATCAACAATACTAAAACGACAAGAGGGTGAATTTAACAAGTTGAAGCGGTTTTTTTTACATAATACCAACACATTCCACATCATTATTTTTTACGACTAAATCTCCTATCCAACCTACCTCTCATCAAGTCCTTCTTAGCTTGTTTAGATTGTGTAAATCCCTCAGTGAAATATTGTTACGATCATAAGTAAATATTTTGTTAACAAAGCACACAGCTCAGCCATAACTTTGGCAGAAACGGGTAGCCACAGGTTTTTAATGTCATTAAATTTTTCCGAAGAAACATCAAGTAAGCTCAAATCGCGCTTCGCAGAACCCGATATGTTGGTCAGCATATTGGATCGTATGACAATGGAAGATAAGATTGGCCAAATGAGTCAGTTTTTTGGTCACACAGAACATATATCTGAACACCTTGCCAATTCGATTCGCCAAGGGCGGGTAGGCTCAGTGCTAAATGAAGTCAGACTGCACACGGTGAATGAGTTGCAACGTCTTGCAGTGGAAGAAAGTCGACTAGGCATCCCCCTACTAATTGGTCGTGATGTGATCCATGGTTTTAACACTATATTCCCAATCCCATTGGGACAAGCCGCAAGTTGGTGTGTTGAAACAGTTAAGCAATGTGCTCATATTAGTGCACTAGAGGCAGCTACCACTGGAGTCAATTGGACCTTTGCACCAATGATCGATATCAGCCGGGATCCTCGTTGGGGGAGAATTGCAGAAAGTTTAGGTGAAGACCCTTATTTATGTTCAGTTTTAGGCGTTGCCATGTTGCAAGGTTTCCAAGGTCAGGAGTTACACAAAATTGGCAGCATTGCGGCCTGCGCTAAACATTTCGCAGGATACGGTGCGGGTGAAAGTGGTCGTGATTACAGCACCACCAATATTCCAGAAAATGAACTGCGCAATGTCTATCTGCCGCCTTTTAAAGCAGCTGCCGATGCGGGTGTCGCCACGTTTATGTCAGCCTTTAGCGATCTAAATGGTGTGCCTGCCTCAGGCAATAAGTGGTTAATGACTGACATATTGCGAGAAGAGTGGGACTACAAAGGTTTTGTGGTCAGCGATTGGGAATCAATTCAACAGCTGACCACTCATGGCTTCAGCAAAGACAACAAAGGCGCAGCCAACGAAGCCGTAAATGCTGGAATTGATATGGAAATGGTCAGCACCACATATCTTGAGCACTTGCCAGAATTGTTAGCAGAAGGACGTATAGACATTAAACAAATTGACACTGCGGTCAAAAAAATATTGCAGCTAAAATGGCAACTAGGCTTATTTGAATCTCCTTATACCGATGCAAACTTATTACCCATACCTTTAAACTCGGATCATTTACAGAGCGCCAAAGACGCCGCTATTAAAAGCTGTGTATTACTCATAAATGATAAAAACATACTGCCACTGTCAGCAGAATCATTGGACTGTGTCGCCATTATTGGACCTTTGGCTGATGATCCTTATGAGCAACTGGGTACCTGGATATTTGATGGTGACTCCCTGCATAGTCAAACCTGTTTAACCGCTATTACACAAGAATTATCAGGTAAGGCCAATATTCATCATGTTAAGGCGATGCAAACATCTCGCAGTCATGATCAGACTGACTTTAAGCAGGCAGTTAAATCAGCTTCCATTGCAGATGTAGCCATATTAATTTTAGGTGAAGAGTCTATTTTATCAGGCGAGGCCCATTGCCGAGCTGAAATTGGTTTGCCAGGTTGCCAAGAACAGTTAATCGATGCGATTGCACAAACAGGTACGCCTATTGTGCTAGTGATCATGGCCGGTAGACCCCTAACGATAGAAACGATCTTACCTAAAGTGGATGCGGTTTTGTTCGCTTGGCATCCAGGCACAATGGGCGGACCAGCCATCTCGGACTTATTATTTGGTAAAGCCTCTCCCTCTGGAAAGTTACCCGTTACTTTCCCCAGAAAAGTAGGACAAGTGCCGATTTACTACGCACAAAAACATTCTGGCAAGCCTGCAACTGAACAGGCCTTTGTGCACATGGATGATATACCTGTGCATTCGCCGCAAACCTCACTTGGTATGGCTGCCACTCATTTAGACACTCACTTTAGTCCTTTATTTCCATTTGGTTTTGGCCTTTCTTATACTCAATTTAGTTATCAAAACCTTGAGCTTAGCCACAAAACATTAAAGCTAGGTGAGACATTAGTGGTTCGTGTGTTGTTGACTAACATCGGCGACACTGAGGGCGAAGAAATAGCACAGTTGTATATTCGCGATCTAGTGGGCAGTGTTACCCGCCCAGTCAAAGAATTAAAAGATTTTAAGCGTGTAAAGCTGGCAGCGGGTACTAGTGAATGGATTACATTTGAACTGAGTACAGATAAACTTGCGTTTTATGACAGGAATATGCAACTGGTAACAGAAGCAGGTCAATTCAAACTTTGGTTAGGGGGCTGTTCACAAACAGGGCTGCAAGATGCGTTCGAGATTATAGATGCTTAAAAGTCGAAAAAATAAAGTACTACAAAATAAAGTCAATGCTTTATTAAGCTCAATGACACTTGAACAAAAGGTGGGTCAAATGACCCAGGCTGAACGTACCACCTGTTCACCAGAGCAGGCGAAACAATTTCATATTGGTTCAATATTAAGCAGTGCAGGCTCTTGTCCTGGCAACAACCAATTGCAAGATTGGGTAGAAATGAATGACGCCTATTGGATGGCATCAACCGAAAAAGATCAGAACCATTTAGGCATTCCCATTATCTATGGGCTAGATGCAGTGCATGGTAACAGCAATGTAAATGGTGCCACTGTATTCCCACATAATATTGGTTTAGGCGCCACTAATGATACCAAGCTGATAGAAAAAATAGCCCGGGTAACAGCAAAAGAGGTACTGGCCGCGGGTGTTGACTGGACATTTGCACCTAACTTAGCCATGGCTCGAAACTATCACTGGGGCAGATGTTACGAAAGCTTCTCTGAAATGCCAGCGATCACCAGCCAATATGCATCAAAAATGGTTGAAGGTTTGCAAGGGCAGTTATCTAAAAACGCTGTCATGGCCTGTGCTAAACACTGGATTGGTGACGGCGGCACTCACCATGGTATTGATCACGGCGATACCATATTAAGTTTTAACGAGCTACAGGCTTTACACATGCCGCCTTTCCAAACAGCTATCAAAGCTGGGGTATTAAGTGTGATGGTGTCATTTAGCAGTTGGAACGGCGATAAGTGTCATGCCCACAAATTTTTATTAGTCGACACGTTAAAAGAAAAAATGGGCTTTAACGGTATTGTTATATCAGATATGCAGGGTATAGATTATTTGGCTGACGACTTTTATTTAGGCGTGGCGAAAGGTGTTAACGCTGGTATTGATATGTTTATGGTGCCAAGAAATTGGCCAATGTTTATAGAGCATTTACTCAGCCATGTTGAATTGGGCACTGTGTCTATTGATCGTATCAACGATGCGGTAAGCAGAATATTAACGGCTAAGCTTGCTCTTGGCCTCTTTGAAAAGCGCAGGCCTAGAGATCGCAAATGGTCTAATCATGATTCATTTGGGAGTATTGCACATCGACTTGTCGCCCAAGAAGCAGTAAGGAAATCATTAGTTCTACTCAAAAATGAACACAATATTTTACCCTTATCAAAATCAGCAAGAATATTGGTCGCGGGTAAAAGTGCTCATAATATAGGCCATCAATGCGGTGGGTTTACGATTACTTGGCAAGGGTTGTCGGGCAATGAACAAATTGAAGGTGGCACCTCAATCTGGCAAGGAATAAACGACATAGCAGAGCATGCACAGTTAAGTGAAAACGGCGCAGGCTTAGATGCAGATCCACAGCAGCATGATGTGGCAATAGTCGTTATAGGAGAATCACCTTACTCAGAAGGCATGGGAGATATCAGAGACGATGATAAAAAAATCACCGACGTCGGCTCAAATATTCATGGCCAAGTTAAACTATTAAAAGCTTATGGGCACTCCATTGAGTTAAGTAAACTTTACCCTGAAGATTTACAAACCATCAAAAACATCAGCAGCAAAGGCATTCCAGTAGTAACGATTATAATTTCTGGTAGACCATTAATTGTGGACCAAGAGCTAGCTCATTCAGAGGCTTTTGTTACAGCGTGGTTACCTGGTTCAGAGGGGCAAGGGGTTGCTGAGGTATTGTTTGGAGACTTCAATTTTCAAGGTAAGTTATCCCATAGCTGGCCACAACTTTCACAATCAAAAATGTATGAAAGTGATAAAAGCTACCAACCACTTTTCCCCTGTGGTTTTGGTTTAAATTACCGGTAAATCGCAGTGTGATAACGAATATTGATTAGCAATAATCCAAATCACTGTTAGATAAACCCTATTGCATTGATGTGGTTTGTTAACCCATATTTCATATACAACTCATTTAGGATTAATTATGTTAAGTAATAATAATATTATGCTGTCTAATCTTTCCTTTCCTGATGTATGCGGTGCTCCGCCCCCAGTCAACCCTATACCTATTCCCTACCCTAATTTGACCCCAGGCTCATTACCACATGCCAACCATATTGATGGTCAAGCACATGCGGGGAATAAAAAAGCCTTAACAGCTCAAAAAAACATAATTGAAAAAGCACAGGGTAAAAGCTCTGTCACTATCAAAAGTGCAACTCAGGCTAGGCTGCTCAACACTGCATCATAATTAATGGGCCTTAATAGTGAATATTTTAATCAACCAACAGGTCATAGGTTGCAAACACCATTAATGACTCCATAAATATTATTACTGACATTTAATTTTGTTCTGACCCTAATTTATAATTTTGTTCTGCCCCTAATTTATTAATTGGCAATCGGTGATAGCATGCATTTCAAAGTTTACGTGCTGCTCATAATCATCTATCAAATAATTGGGGGTAAATAGCAAATGCACGAACAGAAAAAATGTCTACATCAGGTCAAAGCAGATACGTTTATGTTTTGTATACAAACAATTATCAGTTGCGGTTGTGTGGTTTTTCCGCAGCGGCGCAGTATTTATATCGCCATTGGCGTGGAGTATTTTTATGACTAATCAACTGCCCAAGGTAACATCTCCTTCAATCGTAACCCTTGACCAACTAGCAGAGTTGGCAGATTACTCGCTGCTGGACACGCTTAATTGCGACCCTGATGCTAAGGCAAATGGAATCGACTACTTGCCGAGACAAGTTTTCACGGGTCATTATGTGCCCGTCACTCCCACTCCAATCGAAGACCCTGAGTATATAGCCCACAGCAAACATTTTTTTTGCGAACTAGGCTTCGCTGACAGCATGGCAACATCAGCCGACTTTATTAGAATGTTTTCAGGTGATATATCCCATTTGCCAAAGCCGATGCGCAAAGTCGGTTGGGCGACTGGGTACGCTCTTTCCATATATGGTGCCGAATATGTGCAGCAGTGCCCGTTCCAAACCGGCAACGGATATGGAGATGGTCGTGCCGTTTCAGTGCTTGAGGCCGTCATTCAAGACCAACGCTGGGAAATGCAGCTTAAAGGTGGTGGACGCACACCCTATTGCCGCGGCGCGGACGGTCGCGCTGTCTTGCGGTCGAGTATCCGAGAGTTTCTTGTACAGGATCATATGCATTCGCTTGGAGTGCCTACATCACGGTCTTTGAGTTTGTATGTTTCCAGGTCGGAAAAGGTTAAACGACCTTGGTACTCTGAGGGCTCGCGCTCCAAGGATCCAGACATGCTTATATCTGAGCCGGTCGCCATCTCGACCCGCGTTGCACCGTCTTTCATCCGAGTCGGTCAACTTGAGCTCTTTGGTCGTCGTGCCCGCAAAAATGAACACTCAAAAGCGATGCAGGAGTTAGAGAAAATCGTTTTGCACGCGATCGAACGTGAGTATGCTGATGTCATCGACTATCAACTAACCACCGCCGAAAAAGTGTTGATGCTAGCGCGTGAGTTTCGCAACCGCCTTACATCTCTTGTAGCAAACTGGATCCGCGTTGGTTTTTGTCAGGGCAATTTTAACAGCGACAATTGCTCAGTAGGTGGATTCACACTTGATTACGGTCCTTATGGTTTTTGCGATGTGTATGACCCGCACTTCCAATCATGGACCGGTGGAGGCCATCATTTCTCGTTTATGAACCAACCAGTGGCAGCACAACAAAACTTCAAAAGCTTTTGTAACGCATTGCGGCCATTGCTGGCGTCGTATCAGGAGCCTCTACAAGAGGGCTCTCTAAAACCAGACTCGCTGCAACAGGACTATCTACAGCAGCTTGATGAAATCCAAGATGGCTTTTCAAACGTGATGCAAGCTCAAATGGAAAAGATGTGGGCCGGCAAACTTGGACTTAGCACTTTTAACAAGGCGTTGTTTAGTGAGCTCGAACCTCTGATGGCGCAAACGCCAGTCGATTACACTATCTTTTTCCGCGAGCTTTCAATGCTGCCTGAGAACATTGCCCCACTCAAAAAAAGCTTCTATAAGGACTCAGAAGACATGGACCTACGCTGGTCAGAATGGCTTGCAAAATGGAAGTCGCTCATCGCCAACGATAATGTTGCTGCGCCGCGCAGTGACGATGAAATCTCTAGGCAGATGAAACTCGTCAATCCAAAATATATCTTGAGGGAATGGTTTGTAGTGCCTGCGTATCAGCAAGCGACCGCTGGAAACTACGCGCTAGTAAGAGAGTTGCAGGAAATAATGACGCAGCCATACGCCGAGCAGTCGCAGGAAATTGAGGATAAATACTACAAGCTAAAACCATTTGAGTTTTTTGAACTGGGTGGAACCTCGTATTACAGTTGTTCATCGTAATTGACGAAAATAGCCCTCACAAACAAAGCAATGTATGCGGCCTACCCGCTGCTTACATTGCTAACTTCCACGCCTAATAATCAGTCCTCATTAAACTGAGTAGTTAAGTCAAGTTAGCCGCTTTAAAATTTGAAAATGGTTAACTTATATCTAATTTATACAACTCACCTAATCAATAAAGCTTAATGCACTAACTTCACGCTTGCGCTATTGGTTTTACCAATCCATTGTTTTGCATAATCGCCTTAATTTCGTCGATACTTGCAGGATCATCGATAGTGGAAGGGATAACAAACTCTTGATTTTCTGCTATCTGGCGTAACAATTTACGCAGTATTTTTCCTGATCGGGTTTTGGGCAAACGCTCAACAATCAGTGTTTGCTTCAAACAGGCAACGGCACCTATTTCTTTTCGTACCATAGCGACTAACTCAGCTTGTAAGTCTGCCGCACTTATATTCACACCATCTTTTAATAGGGTTAACCCTACTGGCACTTGACCTTTGATATTATCGTAAACACCGATAACGGTGCATTCTGCTACGGCGTCATGAGCAGCGATAACCTCTTCCATTTCACCTGTTGATAAGCGATGCCCAGCAACATTAATAACGTCGTCGGTTCGACCCATAACAAACAAATAGCCGTCTTCGTCGATGTAGCCACCATCGCCTGAGCAATAATATCCAGGATATTCGCTTAGATAGCCCGAATCAAAGCGATCAAAATCGCCCCAAATAGTGCTAAGGCAACTAGGAGGCAAAGGTAATTTAATCGCAATAGCACCTTGCGTATTCGGTGGAAGAGGCAGTCCGTTTGCATTAAGTATCTGTACATTAAAACCAGGCACTGCTTTGGTCGCCGAACCAGGTTTTGTAGGTAGCCTTTCAATCCCGATTAAGTTTGCAGCAATGGCCCAGCCTGTTTCTGTTTGCCACCAATGATCGATAACCGGCTTTCCGGTTATTTGCTTGGTCCATTTATAGGTGGGTGGATCTAGTCGCTCGCCTGCCATAAACACACTTTCTAAGCAGGATAAGTCGTACTTAGCCAGTAATTTAGCATCAGGATCTTCTTTGCGAATAGCTCTAAATGCGGTGGGTGCAGCAAAAATAGCTTTTACTGCATACTCTTCAATCACTCGCCAAAATGCGCTGGCATCAGGTGTTTTTACTGGCTTACCTTCATACACTATAGTCGTGCACCCATGTAACAGTGGCGCATACACAATATAAGAATGCCCCACTACCCAACCTATATCTGACGCCGCCCAAAACACATCACCCGGTTGCATATTGTAGACTGCCGACATTGAGTATTTTAAGGCAACGGCATGCCCGCCATTATCACGAACAACCCCCTTAGGTTTGCCGGTTGTTCCTGAGGTATAGAGGATATAAAGCGGGTCGGTTCCGCTTACGCTAACACAATCGGCAAGTTGCGCTGAACCTACGGCATCTGCCCAATCAATGTCGCGGCCGTGTTGCATGTTCGCAATGCACTGTTGACGTTGCAACAAGATAACTCGCGCCGGCTTATAAGTCGCAAGTTCAATAGCCTCATCTATCATAGGTTTGTATTCAATAATACGGTTAACCTCGACCCCACATGATGCAGTTATCAATAGTTTCGGTTGTGCATCATCAATACGTACAGCAAGCTCGTGGGCAGAAAAACCACCAAACACTACCGAATGCACGGCACCAATACGAGCTGCCGCCAGCATCGCAATAACAGCTTCGCTAATCATAGGCATGTAAATGACCACTCTGTCGCCCTTACCCACGCCGTTGGCTTGCAATAAGCCTGCAAGACGAGATACTTTTTCAAGTAACTCGCGATAACTAAATTGCTTTTTTGTTGCGGTAACAGGTGAGTCATAAATGAGTGCGACTTGCTCGCCACGCCCCTGTGCAACATGATGATCTAGGGCCATATAGCAGGTATTCATTTCGCCATCAGCAAACCATCTTTGAATACCATTTTTATCAGTAGACAATATTTTTTCAGGCGCTTTAAACCAAGGCAATTGTTTAGCCTTATCGCCCCAAAATATTGTGGGTGAGTCAATTGAGGCTTGATATTCTGTTGCGTAAGACATAACGATATACCTTCGTAAATTAGTGTAAGTAACGATTTAGCAAACTGCGCCTTGTGTCCCTACTTTACTCAACAATACTGTAAAGATTTAATGGGTGATATGAGACTTCAGTCCTATGTGACAGTGTTTATTTGCATGGTAGCATCACCCTATTCATATTTAATCAAGCAATGCCCGTGCTTTCAAACATAAAACCTTTCTATCCCCTTATCTTTTTGCTCGTCTGGAGCGCTGGTTATGCAATGGCAAAATTAGCGTTGGTTTATACCCAACCTTTAAATTTACTCGCCTTTCGTTTTGTAGGAGCTTTTTTAGCGCTGACTCCTTTGGTTATTTTGTGGCGTTTACCTATTCCTAATTTTCGAAAATCTTACGCTCTCATTGGAACGGGATTGTTTTTACACATAGGGCATTTTGGGAGCATTTATGTAGGAATGAAGCTAGGCGCAAGTGCCAGTATTATGGCGTTGTTTGCAGCCTCACAACCGGTACTGGTTATCATAGCAAGTGCGTTATTAGCGCGAAAGGTACCAGCTTGGAACATATGGGCTAGTTTGACTTTAGGACTGCTAGGTGCAGCACTGATAGTAGGGGTTGATATGCAAGGAAACGAGGGGTACTTATTAGGCGCAATACTGGGTTTCACTGCAGTCGTCTCGTTATCCATTGGTCAGGTAATTGAAAAACAGCGCAAGATAGGTGTACATCCCATTGTGGCCACGTGGGTACAATATGCGTTTGCATCGGTTATTTCTATTCCATTTGCATTGGCGTTTGAAGGACTGGTTTTTGAAAACGCTTTGCCTTTTTGGGGAGCCATCGCCTTTTTAGTCTTAGGCAATTCGATTGTAGGCATATTGTTAATGTTCACCATGGTTAGGCAAGGATCTATAGCAAAAGTGGCTTCAATTATGTTTATGGTACCTGGTGTGGGTGCACTCATTGCTTGGGTTGTTGCAGATGAAGTACCCAAATTAATTGCCATTCCCGGCTTTATACTCGCCATGTTGGGAGCGCTGTGGACCAATAGGATAGCCAATAGAGCGTTGCCAACAAATGCCTCAAAGTGAATGCAATTTACGCACCTAGTGTAAAGCGGTTAAATACTTTGGTGTGAGCTAATGCTTTTATGCTTAACCAGCCCTGTTTACCCAAGCAGTAAATTTGGGCGTATAAGTGAGTTAACTTAGCTAAAGGTACACTGTGCTAGCTTGATGGATATCAGCTTATTTAGAATAAATGCTTTAGTTTTGTTGCGCCTGTTTTCTGCTGTACCAGAAGTATTTCAGCTGTAGCAATGGCACTTCGAACAAGCTTACGTTTCGTCATCACTAAGGTATCCAAGAGCATTAAAGGGGGTGACACGCCATATAATTCTAGACAAAATCGCCTTAGAAATTGCTTCTCAATTCGGGCAAAATGTATCAACATCACCTTCCATGCTAAGGCTTTTAATAACGCCTCGACGACAACCCGTAAAGATTTCCCTTGAGACTTTTGTTGGTCAGTAATTTGATGAATAATCACATTGTCTGCATCAAGGTAGTGCTCAGTGTTAATAATTTGATAGTAACAACTGCCTAGTTTAATTTGGGGTTTCTCGATGCTGACAAAACCAACGCTAAGCAGTTTGTCAGTCATCGTATTTAACCCCGTTGTTTCAAAGTCTACAGACAGAATAGGAAGCACTGATAAAGATGTTGCCTCGCTAGGAAACGGCATAGATAAAAAATCATGGAGGGCCCCAGGCACTTTTTTAAAGACCGTTTTCTGCGCGCTTCGTAACCGAATAGACTATTAAGTAACTAGGTAACTCCTTAAAGAACGGCTTATTGGCGATAATTTTGCATTGATTTAATGATTTTACATAGCTAATTTTGGTTGACTTAAGCACTAAGTCAACGAGTAAATGCTGATATAAGTCCAAGGTGGTATATCTGATGAAAAAAAAACTTGCTAGTGTTGTAGATAGTCAAAGTTGTATATGAATTGTTATAAGATATTCAAGTTTGTTGCGGCCCCCTTAACGGCATGTCTATATTCAAACTTTTTCTCGAAACAAAAGAGTTATTACAACAAAACACAGAGTATGTAATAAATAAAACAGCATGCAGTGCTTGGAGAATAAGATGGAAAATAAAACAACATATTGGCAGGAGAACCTGCGCTTAATAGCAATATGCCTAGTCATTTGGTTTATTGTATCATTTGGCTTTGGCTTGTTATTAGTAGAGCCACTAAACGAGTTTCGTCTCGGTGGGTATAAACTTGGATTTTGGTTTGCTCAGCAGGGTTCAATTTATACTTTTGTTGGGTTAATTTTTTGGTATAGCCACAAAATGAACAAACTTGATAAAAAATACGAGTCTGTGGACGGATCATAATGGAAGAGTTAAAACTATATACCTACATCGCAGTGTTTGGCACTTTCACCCTATATTTCGTTATAGCATGGTGGGCTCGTGCCGCTTCAACCAGTGATTTTTATGTGGCAGGCGGCGGTATAACCCCCATCCAAAATGGCATGGCAATTGGTGCTGATTGGATGAGTGCAGCGTCATTCATTTCAATGGCAGGTTTAATTGCCTTTCTAGGATATGGCGGATCTGTATTTTTAATGGGTTGGACAGGTGGCTATGTATTATTAGCCATGTTGCTAGCACCGTATATGCGTAAACACGGTAAGTTCACTGTGCCTGAATTTATTGCTGATCGTTATTACTCAAAAACGGCTCGCATTGTCGCGGTTATTTGTTTAATCATCGCATCATTAACCTATATCATTGGTCAAATGAAAGGCGTGGGTGTGGCATTTTCTCGCTTCTTAGAAGTTGACTACGGTTTAGGCTTGGCTATCGGTATGGCCGTTGTTTGGTTCTACGCTGTACTAGGTGGCATGAAGGGCATTACTTATACGCAAATAGCGCAATACGTTGTGATGATCTTTGCTTATACCATACCTGCCGTTTTCATCTCTTTCCAATTAACCGGTAATCCCATTCCACAACTTGGTTTAGGCTCGACACTGGCTGATGGTAGTGGTGTTTATTTACTTGATAAGTTGGACCTAGTTGTAACTGAATTAGGCTTTAAAGAATACACCACAAGCAACATGAATGGCTCATTAGATATGTTCGCTTATACCATGTCGCTAATGATTGGTACGGCTGGTTTACCCCACGTTATCATGCGCTTCTTTACGGTTCCTTCTGCACAAGCTGCCCGTTCTTCAGCAGGTTATGCATTAGTTTTCATCTCGTTATTATATACGGTTGCTCCTGCTGTTGGCGCAATGGCACGTCTTAATTTGATGAATACAATCGAACCTACTGCCGGTCAACATTTAGAATATGAAAAGCGACCTCAGTGGTTTAAAGACTGGGAGAAAACAGGTTTATTAGCATTTGAAGATAAAAATGGTGACGGTAAAATTCAATATTCAGCAGACAAAGCAACCAATGAAATGGTGAAAGTTGATAATGATATTATGGTGCTAGCGAACCCTGCTATTGCTAACTTACCAAACTGGGTAATTGCATTAGTGGCTGCCGGTGGTTTAGCGGCTGCACTGTCAACAGCTGCAGGTTTACTACTCGCGATATCATCATCAATTTCTCATGATTTGATGAAAGGTGTATTAACACCCAACTTGTCAGAGAAAAATGAGTTGCTGACGGGTCGAATTGTGATGACACTTGCCATTTTAGTCTCGGGTTACCTTGGTTTAAATCCGCCTGGATTTGCCGCAGGGACGGTAGCGTTGGCCTTTGGTTTGGCAGCGTCATCAATATTCCCGGCACTGATGATGGGCATATTCTCTAAGAAAATGAGTGGCACAGCAGCCATTGCGGGGATGTGTTTTGGTATCGGAGTCACCATGCTTTATGTATTCCAACACAAAGGTATTATGTTTATTCCTGGTACAGATTTCTTAGGGAGTATGGGTCCAAACTGGTTCTTTGGTATCTCGCCTAATGCCTTTGGTGTAGTGGGTGCATTAGTTAACTTTGGCGTCGCTTCTATCATGCTGCAGTTTACAGGACCAGCGCCTAAACATGTTCAAGATTTAGTTGACAACATGCGTCGCCCTGGTGGCACCGCTGCAATCAGCGATCACTAAGCATGACTGGACGAATCGTGTTATTAACATGATTTGATAAAGATGGTCATTGAATAATAAAAGCTAAAGAGTTTCTCTTTAGCTTTTATTTGATATGTAATTATCAAAAAATTTAAAGCCTTATAAAAGATAAAATATGAATAAACATACAAGAACTGCATTTATGGTGGCACCAATTTTAGCTGTCATTGGGTATATTGCTGCAGATTATTATGAAGAAGACCAAGCTGAAAAAGAGAAAGTGATCCAGTTAGTGCCCTTTGAAGACTGTGATGTCATCAATCAAGAGTGTATTTTAAGAGCGGGCGATTTCGAAGTGAATGTCTTTGACAAAGACAACTTAACAACTGTCAATTCAACGTTTCCCTTAGACAGCGCAACAATATTTCTGGTTGATAAAAACAATCAGCCAACTGCCTATCCTTTAGGCATGATACAAAGTCCCTACTATTGGCATACCGAAACTAATTTGAGAGAACTAATCGGTGATTCAGGACAACGTTACAAACTTCGACTTGTAGCAAACATTAAAGGTGGAAGTTATATTTCTGAGTTTTATACAACAACCAAATAATATTGCACGAATGCTGTGATGCCTAAGCTGAATTAGCTCCAATCTGACAATCAGCAATGAGCTAACACCAAGCGCCCTCCTTAATTAGACATCCGAAACTGAAGGTAATTTTTTAGCAAAATAAAATGACTACAATAGATATTTATACATTATCTAAAATTAACGGTTTAAATAAAAAAATTATTTATAGAATGTAAATAAAAATCACACTCAAATCACTAAAACAATTCACTGCATCGATAACGTCACAAACCCTTTCAATACATACTAAATGTAAGATAGCATGTGCATGCAAAGCCTTAATAAAACAGAACACAGGAGACAATATGAGCCGTCATTTTGACCAAGCCCAAGGCTTGACAGAGGAACACGACCCAGCCACCCATGAGTTTGTGTTCAATCAAACCATGTTAAGAATTAAAGACCCTGAACGCACACTAAAGTTTTATACCTCAGTGTTAGGAATGACGCTTATAAAACGATTAGATTTCGATGAAATGAAGTTCACACTATATTTTCTGGCATGTATTCCACCAGAGTGTCTCAGTGATTGGTCTAACGATGACAATCAGCGCATTGTGCAAACCTTTAGTCGCCCTGCGATGTTAGAACTTACCCATAATTGGGGCGATGAGAGCGACGACAGTGTGTCATATCATAGTGGCAACGAACAGCCTAAAGGCTTTGGTCACATTGGTTTTGCGGTTCCTAATATTGACGATGCCTGTGAACGATTTGAATCTTTAAGCGTTGAATTTAAGAAGAAACCGAACGATGGCGGCATGAAAGGCATTGCCTTTATTAAAGATCCAGACGGCTATTGGATTGAGATTTTCACACCCCAACGCCTGCCAGATTTATTAGGTGGCCGTTTATAATAGATGATAAATAACAAACATTTCTGCCAACAATAAAGTTAAATCGAAAATGATCAAGAGCAAAGAGATTTAGTTGTGCGCGAATGGACAAATGCGTTACCAACAGTGGTCTGCTACCCAATGTCGCGTTTCATCTGAAATGAACTATGTACTAGATCACACTTGAACTGACAGACCGTATGGAGCGAGAATCAGTCGTAGTCCAAACTGAATATATTGATCACTTTTTTGATATCTGTTGATGATATCGTTCAGAATCCTAATGTCAGTTAGTCTGACAATGTAGTCTTTTAGTCCTGAAATAGACCATACTAAGTTTGTTCAGGTTAGTGCTGTTAGTTTACGAATAGATCCGACATAACATCTGTTCTTAGGTGGCAAAATTAACTATGCCACTCCAGTTTAATACAAACCCACCTAAAAACGATTTAGATTTAGCTTTAACTAATATTCTAGGCCTTTAATCGCAGACAATAATTCGATAGCGAAAATGTTCTTTTAACACTGATATCAATTATTCAAATGCGAATAAATGACGCGTAAGGTATTGTTTAAGGACCGTTGCACTGTAGGCCAGGAAATAGATATATTATCGACAAGTCCTTGACGACAGTCAGCTTCTAACCTTGTTACCACGTCGGTTAGTGCTTCGGAATTAACTTTATTTGCCACAATCACCAGCTTTCGGGCACCGCGTAAGATACAAGTTACGTCATCTTCATCTACGGCAATATCAGTTTCTTTGATGCCGTTTTCTAACTCATCCATCAGCTCATTTAGGGCAACTGGCAAAGGTTTAGTCACATTCTGATTTTGTAAGTATGGCAATAAATCAAACCAAATAGCAGGGTTACTGGGCATCACAATTTTGGCAATTTCAGATAGTGCTTTGTTTTCTTGCACCGGTTGCTGCTCTATGGCTTGTTGCAGCTCTTCCTTATGTGCAGATAACAATGCGCTCTCTTGTTCAACTAGTTTTGCCTGATTCGACTCTAACTCTTGTTTCGCTTCCTGCAGAGCCGTTTCTTTATCACTTAACTGAGATTGACTGTAGTGTAAATCCTGTTCCAGTTTTTGTAACTGCTCTGCTAACTCAGTGTGATCACTGTGTTGGTCGCTTAAACTCTCTTTACTGTTTGAGTATTCCTGTTGTACCGCTTGTAATTGCTCTGTTAACTGAGCCTGTTTTTCTTCTAAAGAATGAATACTCTGCTCACTGCCCTGTAAACTTTGCTGTTGCTGTTCGAGCTGCTCTTGTAATTTACGTTCATGCTCTTCTTGTTGTTGTATACGTTGCTGCAACTGCTCTGCTTGGTCACGAGCTTGATTGAGTTCATGTTGCAGCTTTTGTTCGCCCGATTGAGTTTCTGATACCTGTGACTCTGCTTGTTGCAGTTGTTCTAAGTTACCTTCGAGCTTCTGTTGCATTTGAATATTTTGCTGTTCAGCTTCAATCAAGGCCTGTTGTAATTGTAATTTTTGTTGTTCAATTTCTGCATGATGCTTGCGCCATTGTTCATCACTGCCTTCAATCATTTCTTTTTGTTTGACCGCACGACTTTCTACATCAGTGAGTTCTACCGTCAATTGCTCCAGTTTCTGTTGTTGTTCTAAACGAGCAAGTTTTTCAGCATCTGCTTGGCGTTTAATATCATCCAAATTACCCTGAGTATTTTGCAACTGTTGACGTTTAGCCTCGACCTCGTCTTGCAACGCTTGTTGTTGATTTTGCCAATCTTGGTCACTCTGGGCTATTTTCTGTTGCTGTTGAGTGCTTTGCTGCTCCATTTCTACCAGCTCATTTTGGAGTGTCTCAAACAGCGCTTGTTGTTGTTCTTTCTCAGCTCTTTCTGCTGCCTTTTCTGCTTCAGTTTGCTGTTTAGTTTGTGACAACAATTGCTCTGATTGTTGCAATTGTTGTTGTTTATCAATTAACTCTTGTTGTACTTTTTGCTGCTGCAACTGCCATTCTTTATCACTTTTTGCCATTTGCTGTTGCTGCTGAGCGTTGCGTGATTCCATTTCACTTAGCTCATGTTGTAATGTCTCGAATAAGGCTTGTTGTTGTTTTTTCTCTGCTTCGGTTTGCTCTTTGGCTTGACTCAAGTTTTGCTCAGTGTCCTGAAGCTGCTGCTGCTTATCTTTCAGCTCTTGCTGCATGTTTGCTTGTTGTTGCTGATATTCATCGTCTCTTAGGGCTATTTGTTGTTGCTGCTGAGTATTGCGCTGCTCCACTTCTGCAAGTTCTGATTGTAATTTTTCGAACAGGGCTAGTTGTTGCTCTTTATCGGCTTTTTCCGTTTCACTTTGTTCTTTAGCTTGCTGTAAGGTGCGTTCAGTGTCTTGCAATTGCTGCTGCTTAGCAGCTAATTCTTGTTGAATTTGTTGCTGTTGTGCCTGCCACTCATGTTCAGTTTCTGCCATTTTCTGCTGTTGTTGCTGGCTATGACTTTCCATCTCAGACAGTTCTTGTTGCAATATTTCTAATTGATTTTGTTGTTGTTCTTTAGCCACCTTATCTTGTTCGGCTGCTTGTTTGGTTTCATCTAAAGCTTGTTGGGTTTCTTGTAATTGTTGTTGTTTTGATTCTAACTCTTGCACCAACTGGCTTTGCTGTTGCTGCATATCGCCTTTTTGTTGATTCGACATTTCTTCAAATTTTTGCATCTCGTTTTGCAAATGTTCAACATGACGCACTTTGTTAGATAACTCTGACTCAGCTATTTTATAAGTCTGTTCAAGGTTTCGGCGTTGCTCCTCAGCTTGTTCACTGGCCTTGCGCTGATTAACCAATAACTGACGCAGTTTTTCACTGGTATTGCCAGAGCTCGTCAACTCAGACTGCAATGAATTGATTTGACCACCGACTTCATTAATCTGTAGATCTTTTTGCTCAATGGACTGTTTGAGCCCATCAATTTCTGACACAAAATCATCCATTTTTGCTTGTTGACTATGCTGTTCCTGTTTCAAGTTCTCAGCATTACGTTCGCTTTCAATCAGCTCTTGTTGAGCCGTTTTATATTTTTTCTCGCTGTGTTGTAAAGCGTCTGAAATTTGATTGCGCTGGGCCTGTAACCCCGTCACTTTAGTCGTGGACTCTTCTAATTGAATACTTAATTCACTGTTAACATTTTGCGCCTCGCTTAGCTGAGAACGACTCTGATTATAATCCTCTTGCAGCTCTTGAAGATTATCGGTGACACTTTGGTGAGCCTGTTGTAAATCGCTGAATTCACTTTGTTTTTCAGATAAGTCATCTTGAGCAGCTTGTAGCCTTGTTTCTGTATCTGCTAAATTTTTGACCTTTGTCGCCAACTGATCACGGCTGCTTTTTAAAAGTTGTTGTTTCTCTGCGACTTCTTTCTCGGCAGCTTGATGTAAATTCAGCGCCTCAATACGTGCTTCATCCGCTAACTGTAAATCCCTAACGTCGGTCCAAATACATAGAATTGAATCGAAGTCTTGACCTTTATACATAGGCACATAGGTTGCTTGGCAAGGTAAAGAGACCTGCCCCACTTTATGCTCCCATTGTAATGATTTGGCCTGCCCATCTAGTTTAACTTTGGTTAAATGCCTTTCTAGCTCTTCAGATGCTTGTTGATCTAGATTTAACTCTGTGGCAAAAGGGCTGCTGCCAAATAACTCATGTTCATCTTGTACATTAAAAAATGAGCAAGCTGCAGGGTTCAATTTACTAAAGCCTTGCTCACCAAAAATAGCCATTGGCATACTGCTGTGTTGCAATAACCCATCAAACTTATCTTGATGAAACTGTTCTTTAGTGCGGTCTGTAATCCAGCACAAGTACTCTTGTTTTTCTTTATTTAGACAATCGACGTGTAACTCACTGGGATGTAGTTCATCATTTTTACCTTTTAAGTGCGCGACAAAACTACGTAATCTTCCAGTCTGATGAATCTGTTTAGCGGCCTTACCTGCATTACTAGAGTCGTTAAACAGCTGATAAATGGTATCTTTTTTCAGCTCTCTTTCACTTAAACCTAATCTATCAGTCATAGCAATATTAGCTCTAACAATGCGATCTTCGGCATCAATAGTGGCTACAGCCAGAGGTGCTAAGTCCAAAATAGTAATAAAATGTTTTCGTTCTTGTTCAAGCTGATTTTTGGTTTCTTTAAGCTCAGTCACATCTTGAATGACGCCCACCACACCGGCACGTTTTTTATTATTATCTGAAAAAAACTTTAACTTTAATTTAAGTGTGTGGACCACATCATCAGCAAGTTGCAACTCGAACTCTTTATCGTGCCCTGCATTGACTGCACTAAAATTTGCACTGTTCTGGGTATGCAGACTATTTAGTTCAGAAGGCAGTATGTCAATTTCTTGTATGCTTTTGTGCTGAATTTTTGACAATTTTTGTTTAAACATCGACTCAAAAGCTGAATTACAATCAGTGAATTTACCTTGTTCATCAAGTAAATAAACGGGGTTAGGACTGGTTGTAAGTAACGTTTTAACTTGTTGCTGGCTAGTTTGAAATAAACCTTTTTGTTGCTCCAGTTCTGACAGGTTTTGCACCATAAAGTCTATACACGTGGTTTCGCCATTGTCATTTTTTTTACAGCTTAGGCCAATAAGCCTCAGAGGAATAGTATTCTGCACTTGTGCTTCTTTTGGCTCACTGCCCTGACTCTCTGTATGATTTTTATCGAACAGTAAAAACTCAAGACAAATGTCTATTTGATGCTGCTTTTTACTCGCTTCCAAAGTCTGTTCCCACTCGAACACAGCTTTGCTATTTATTAATTTCTTTAATTGATTGAGCTCACCACCTAAAGGTGCAGTTGCCAACAACAAATCGGCAAATAGTTGGTCCGAGGTAAAAGTATTATTATCAAAGTTGACACTGAGCTGAGCTAAGCCTGTTTGTTGTAAACCTTTATTTAAGCTGGTTAAGCGAGAAGATTGTAGTTCAATTTGATGCTGATAATTGCTCACATCCGCAAGAGAAATAACGCTGGCTATACCATGCTTGATATCCGACTGTTTACTAATCCCTAATTGTAAATGGCGCTTACTAGCTGCCACATAAGTTTGTAAAGGCACATACTGATTAGATGCTAAAGCTGCATTAATCGATTCTTGCACACCATCATCAAACACCTCCGTTAAAGGTATATTAATTAACTTATCTTCTTTGCTACCTAGAAAAAACGCCGCGACTCGATTCGCAAAAATAATCTCACCGGCCTGATTAACATGTAACATTCCAACTTTGAAATCGTTGAGTAAAGATTGTTTGTCAGCTAATGCAGTGTTGTGCTTTTTTTGTTCTTTTCGGGCGCTACCCAATTGTATTTTAAAGGAAATAACAAATAATAATAAAAAAACAAACACAGCAGCTAATGCTAATAATCCAATTTTCATGGTGTCAGGGCTTTGTTCAAGTATTTGATCGAGAACTTTTTGGCTAAATGCAAAACAGCCAGGACTGACTAATACTGAAATAAAGCATAAAACATTTAAAAACATACTGTTCCAAACACGGGGAGCCATTGCACACTTTCCTTATAACCGAACGACAAGTATCAGAATATAGCAGTGAAATGCACTTAAACAGTAGTGATAGCGCAACAAAGTATGAAGATTAATACCTTGGAATGGTTAAAATTGACTCCATCATTATTTATTGAACAACTCAGTTGCATCTATTAGGTTTGCTTCTGCTAAAAAAGGCAGGGGTTGTCGCTTAAGTTAAATAGGATGTTTTAGAACAAGGAGGTCTTGGAGTAGTCAGCACTCTGACAACCATTAATAATAGAGCTTAACCAAATCTGACAGCGCGTTGAGTGACTTTTGGATGGCAATAATGGCTGTTCGTGATCATAGTCTTTCGAGTTTAGGTTTATCCTGCGCACTGCTCATGACACCTGCATGGAGACTGAAGCCTGCCACATTTGAGGCACAACCTGCCGCAAGTCCCGCTCTGCCATAGGTGCAATGATTTGCAAGGTAAAGACCTTTCGTCCTTGCTGTTTGCTTGTAGCGATGCGATAAGTAATGGAATACCCGTGAATTTGCAACATCGGATCGTCTTCCAGCCCATTCAAAGCCAGGTAGTCATTGTCATCATCCCTCACTAATAAGCCCACGCGCTCAAGAAAACCAGCCACAGGCTGGCTAATGCGGTGAGGAAGGCTATTCAGTTCACTTTTTGTCGGCGCTTTTATAGGGTGACCAATTCATCGGGAATGAATTAGGACAACCACAGGTTGCCCGTAGGGTGGTGAACAAGGATGTTCATCATCAAAACGCGTTTTGCCATAGTTATCTTCGGTATATACACCATCAAGGTAGAGCATATGAAAGCATGCCTCGGCCTCGACTCAGAGAAATGGTTGACTCTCACTCCTGAGTTCGAAAAACACTTCAGCACAGCCGTAGGCAGTGAGCAGATGCTACAACAATTCAAACAGCACACAGACCATCAACGTATACGAGGGATGGCAAAGGCCAGAGACTTACTTCAACACGCCTGAACAGTTCAGCATCACACACATTCAAAGCTACCTTCACAACCTGTGCTCAATGGCGTTGCCTGAAATTTGAGTAGGAGGAGTTATTTAGCTGCTTTCAACACGCCACATCCCCCAAAAAGCTCAGATTTCGAAATTTAAAACAAAAGAGTCACATACCCATTTCTTTATGCTGTTGATTTGATTGTGATTGAGTACTTTATTATTTTGGGTGTCTAGTTTAATTTCGTTTAGGTTTTACTTTTACATAATGATCTTCATATTTGAAAGATAAGTCCGCCATATGTTATCTAATCATTCAAATCAACTTGCCCCCCTATCAACACAAGTTAAACTGCCCCTTCATATAAAATGTTAAGGGGATGTTATGAAGTTTATTTTTGGATTATTAGTTTGCTGTACGTTGATGGCTTGTCAGTCAACAGTAGTCGACGCCAAAAATACAGCTAGTGCAGCTGAATCAGTTGGGTTTTCATCCGAACGGCTAGATAGAATCGCTCCAGTTATGCAGTCGTATATTGACCAAGGCAAATTAGCTGGCACTTTGACCTTAGTCGCCAAAGACGGAAAAATTGTTTATCTCAACGCTCAAGGCATGCAAGACAAAGAAGCTGTTACGCCTATGAGTGAAGACACCATCTTCAGAATTTACTCAATGAGTAAACCCATAACTGCTGTTACTGCCATGACTCTTTGGGAGCAAGGCAAGTTTCACATGTTTGATCCCATTTCTAAATACCTACCTGAATTCAAGGACATGAAGGTCTATGTCAGTGGGTCGGGTGACGATATGGTGCTAGAAGATGCCACAAGCCCTATTCGTATAATCGACTTATTCATGCACACCTCAGGTTTAAGTTATGGCTTTAGTGACAGCGAAGTAGACAAACTGTACCAACAAATGAGGTCTAAACCAGACGAATTAAACCGCAGCAATGTACTCAGTAAAATAGCTGCGCTGCCCCTCGTTCATCAGCCCGGCAGTTCATGGAATTATGGCGTATCTACCGATATTATTGGCTTTTTAGTTGAAAAGCTCAGTGGCAAAAAACTGGGTGAATATATGCAAGAAACCATATTCACTCCTCTAGGTATGAAGGATACGGGCTTTTATGTACCGGCTAATAAAATTGATAGGCTCACGCAAATCTACACCGCAGATAGCAAAACTGGTGAAACAATAGTCATGGAAAACGAGCCTCTTGGTGACTTCATTAGCGATCCAGATATCCACAATGCTGGAGGCGGTTTAACTTCTACCATGCAAGACTATTTTACCTTCGCAAAAATGATGCTTAATGGTGGTGAAATTAACGGCGTAAGGATTTTAGGTAGAAAAACAGTTGAATACATGAGCAGTAACCACTTGCCTAAGCACTTAGTTCCTTTTAGCGCAGATTCACAAGGCGAAGGTTATGGCCTTGCCATGTCGGTCACAGTTGACCCAGGCATGTCAGGATTTATGAGTTCTAAAGGTAACTTTGGGTGGAGCGGTTTGGCGTCAACTTATTTCAGAGTCGATCCACAAGAGAAAATTATAATGATCTCGATGGCCCAATTTATACCTATAGGTTTTCATCGTTATCACGACGATTTTAGAAATCTGGTTTATCAAGCATTGGTAGATTAATACGAACATTAAGATGCGCCTTCTTGCGCAATCAAATGAAATTTTGAATTAGATATCAAAATCACCTGAATACGCAACATGGCATTGGATTTTTAATCATGCAGGGGTAACTAGTTTTAGTATTTCTTAGCTTGGTGCTTTCCCAGTTAATAAGTTGTTTAAGAAAACCAAAAGCCCACTTTATAAGTGGGCTTTTTTATAGTTCTCGGATAGTTCTAAGATAGTGCTCGAATAACACTCAGATAATTTTTGCTTATGGCTAATAACTAATTTGAGCTGTGAATTCAATCGATAAACACATGTTGCCAACCAGTTAATCATACAGGCGTTTTAAAATCCAAACGAGACATTACAGTAATTTCTTTCTATTCTTGATTTGCCGAACTGTAATTTAAAACTAGGGAAGCAAATTGAGTATTAAAATTAAGTATTATGTTTTTGGCACTATTTCTACTCTACTCTACTCTAAAAGCAAAGCTAAAGAAGACACCCACTTTTAAGCGGTTATGTCCTAAGCTTTGAATATAAAAGGGGTCAAATATAAAAGGGGTCAGATCCAAATTAAATGGGGTAACTTAGTCTTTTGCAAAACATGCAACTATCACATCAATTAATTGAAGATTTAATCAATGATCTTGATGACCATAAAATGGTCACTCAAAAATGTCTCACCTTCCCGTCGGTGAACAATAAAGTCTTTAACAATATAATAAAGTTGTTAACTTGGAACGGCTGGATTGAGCCTAAAACCGGACAGTCGAGCGTTAAGCCTGACGGTAAAGTTTGTGCGATTAGCAGGCCCTTGCGAAGCAGTTGATGAGCTCCCAAATAACTAAAACCAAACGTTAAAGGACTAAGCATTAAA
>Ga0307492_10000026_pt1 | contig 95745 bp, 78 predicted proteins | sample SI3LmetaG_FD_202365 | JGI IMG/M metagenome (GOLD analysis project Ga0307492, IMG submission 202365) | Sea-ice brine microbial communities from Beaufort Sea near Barrow, Alaska, United States - SI3L | ecosystem: Environmental > Aquatic > Marine > Coastal | place: USA: Alaska | collected 2017-05-06 | reverse complement strand
TATCGCTGTTATCGGCAATTCTAGTTCTTATCGACTCCAGCTCTGCAAGTTCAGTGTCATGCTTAGCCCTTTCGCTAACGTCTCCATAAAACTGAACAAGACTTTCACCTAACTTATCTCTGGGTTTCAATTTATTCGGCGACTTAAAAATGCCTGGTGATTCTCTTCGCGTTGTCTCTGTTTGGTTACCTAATTTGTCTAGTAATGAAGCCAGTGATGCTAAAATATCTTTATCTTTAACTCTACGGCTTAAATAATCACTGGCACCCGCTTTAATTAATTCAACCGCCAATTGGTCATCTCCTCTAGTAGCAATGATAACAACCTTAGAGTCTGAAATTTCTTTAAATTTACGCAATGAGGTAATCGGGTGAGTTTGCTCAAAATTGTCACTCAGGAAAATCAAATCGCAATCATGACGCTTTAAATAATCGAGGGCACTGACCAAACTATTTTGATGGCGGACTTGAAAGCCAAATAATGTTAAATAGTCCACGATTATAGATGAAAAGCTTGAATCAGAGTCAACGACTAGGAGTTTTTGGATTGTTTTATTGTTTAAATTAGGACCACGTAGTTGGGATTGGGATGCTTTTGAATTAAAATCTAAGTTTTGATGTTTTCGATCGCTAGCAGGCGACGGAAATTGCGGGGCAAAAGTAATAGAATTAGCCTCATCTGTCTGTAAGCTGTTTTGGCTTTTATTCTGTATTAGGCTAGTCTGTCTTAGACTACCTTGCTCAATATCACCCTTTCCTAGCGATTCCTGCACCTAATAATTCCTCCGATCCATTTGCTAATAAATTACGCTGTTCAGGCTAAAATAGCAAGCCATTTGTCGCAAGATTTACAGCTTTGAGAGCATATATAACGAGCAAATCTGTATGATAAAAAGATCATTCTAAATAGGTTAACTTTAAATATAAATATCCATTTTTAGGCATGAATATGAGTATAATCACTTCATTGATTAAACACATCACAATAATTTTATGAATCTTCTTCTTTTAAGTAGTTCTCGAGTTGGGACAACTGGTTATTTATCACACGCTGTTCCTCTAATTGAAAAATTTTTGTCGGCAAAACAAGCACTTACACCATTGAGAGTATTATTTATCCCGTATGCGGGCGTTACCATTGATTTTGGACAATATGAATCTTCGGTAAAAGAGGCTTTAAATAGCCTAAATATCGAACTTGTTTCAATACACCATTATTCTTCAAATAATGACTCGAAGAATAATGGTGATTCATATTTAAGTCCATCAGACTCAAGCGCACCAGATGTAAGCAAACCGGATGTAAGTAAACAAAACCTTTTAAAAGAACAATTTGCAAAAGCGGATTGCATTCTTGTTGGTGGCGGTAATACTTTTTCATTGATAAAACAGTTATACAAATTAGATCTAATAAAAATAATACAAGATGAGGTTAAAGCCGGTAAACCGTATATCGGTTGGAGTGCGGGTTCTAATATAGCTGGGGCAACCATTAGAACAACCAATGATATGCCTATTGTGGAGCCTCCCTCGTTTGATGCTTTAAATCTGCTCCCATGGCAATTAAATCCCCATTATATCGAGACGAATCCATCGGGTCACAATGGCGAAACTCGACAACAAAGGCTAGAAGAATTCTTAGTCGCTAATCCCCAAAGTAAAGTCATTGCTATTCCAGAAGGCACTGCGATTATTTGCAAAGAAAAGAGTATTATTTTTACAGAAGGCGAACAAAAAAAGAGCTTAGCTTATGTGTTTTCCGCAAATGCCAAAGTTTCAATCTCTACAGAAACCGATATTAGCCAGCTATTAGAAAACACCTCAAATTGACAGGCATTTAAGTCAAAAGGAAAATTATGCAATTTAAAGACGATAACATTTACAATGTCACTCGAGAAAGCGCGCCTTTTAAATTCAATGAGCAAGTTGCGTCGGTTTTTCCAGATATGATAGGGCGCTCGGTTCCTGGTTATCAAGCCGTTATCAAAATGGTCGAAAAACTTTCTGCGCGTTATGTGAAGGCTAAAACCAATTGTTATGATTTAGGTTGTTCTTTGGGAGAAGCCTCTCTTGCGATTGACAAAGGAATAAGCGCTCGGGATGTTACTATTTGGAGTGTCGACAACTCAACCGCAATGCTTGACCGATGCCAATTTCATTTGGATTGCTATAAACATAACGCCTTAATAAAACTACAATGCGAAGATATCCGTTCTAGCAAAATAGAGAATGCTAGTATGGTTGTATTAAACTACACTTTGCAATTTATCCCGATTGAAGCACGCGAAACTCTTATTAGTGATATTTTTAAGGGAATGAATGATGGCGCAATATTGCTGATTTCAGAAAAAATTAGTTTTATGGATCAATCAGTTAATCAGCTTTTCATTAATCTTCATCATCAATTTAAAAAAGATAACGGTTATAGCGATCTAGAAATCAGTCAAAAACGAAATGCCCTTGAAAATGTTCTTGTTCCAGAAACTTTAGAATTTCATATCACTCGGTTAACAAATGCGGGTTTCAAGCATGTTAATTGCTGGCAACAACATTTAAACTTTGCCTCAATCATTGCAATAAAATAGTTCTTTCAACTTCTCTTTATAACTACTTTTACAACTTTTCTTACAGTTTCTCTTACTAAATCCCTTACAAAAGAATAACTTATGATTCAATTCGATCAATTTAAAAAAGATATTGAAAATTCAAAAGCCTCATTTTGGCATGACTATTTTGTAGACGCTGTAAAGACCCGATATACAAATTATACGCATGGAGAAGTCCAAGAGTGGCAAGAACTAATTGAGTCTCTTCCTGATTTTAATGAGGTGAGCTTTGATTTGAAGTCACAAGTTCAAGTAAATCTAAGCGATGGCCGCGGCCTCACTGAAAACGAGTCAACGGATCTTACAAGCAAGCTAAAACAACTTCATCCATGGAGAAAAGGCCCCTATAGACTTTTTGATATTCAGATCGACACTGAATGGCGCTCAGATTGGAAATGGGAGCGTATAAAATCACATATTTCACCATTAAAAGGCAAAACGATCCTTGATGTCGGCTGTGGCAATGGATATCACTGTTGGCGAATGCTAGGTGAAGGAGCACAATTTGTACTAGGGGTCGATCCTTCTCAAAAGTTCCTCGCACAATTTTCTATCATACAAAAGTATGCTAATCAGACTAATTGTCATTTATTGCCGCTCGGCATAGAAGATATGCCCAAAGAGACTAAACACTGCGGTTTTGATAGTGTTTTTTGTATGGGGGTTTTATATCATCGTAAATCACCTATAGACATGTTGTATCAATTGAAGGATCTATTATTAAGTGGTGGTGAGTTAATACTAGAAACATTAGTGATAGATGGCAACCAGGAACAAGTTTTAGTTCCCTATGGACGTTATGCACAAATGAGAAATGTTTGGTTTATCCCCTCCGTTGAAGCATTATCTTTGTGGCTAACAAAATGCGGTTTTAAGCAGGTTAAATGCATTAATGTTGAAAAAACATCCACAAGTGAACAAAGGTCGACTGAGTGGATGACATTTCACTCTTTAGAAAATTTTTTGATGCCTGGCAATGAAAATTTGACTGTTGAAGGTTATCCAGCGCCGAAAAGAGCGACATTTATCGCTAAAAAAGCATAACTTATGAAGTTATGCTCATTTAATAAGTAAATATTACCAATTTTTAATAAAATGTTTCACTTTTTTTAATCCTGTCTTTACTCTATTTTAACTGTGTTATTTTTTTAACGCTTTTTGTTTTAAGGGTTATAACTGGTTGTATTTTGTGCAGTTTACAACCACAGGATTTAATTTTTACCCAGCGTGATTTAATCGCTAAAGCGCCCGAAAATACTACGGTTAACGCCAGAAATGATTAAAATGTGAACAGGTTCCATCAATCTTTTTTAGTAAAAGATATGCTGTATATAACGCGAAAGGGAATTTTCAATTTATTGTTCGGGATGAATTGTATATCCAGAGGCACCCGAGAATGCATTTAACTACACAAGAAATACCAGTACACAACTTGCAGATTGGCATGTATGTGTCTCGTCTAGACGTTCCTTGGGTTCATACCCCTTTCCCGATTCAGGGATTCCATATTACAAAACATGAGCAACTTGAACAGCTAGCTGTTTATTGTAGCAAAGTTTATGTTGATCTATTTCTTAGTAATATAGATGTTAAGTCACAATTAACACTGACGCCAATAAAGCAAAGCAAAGTTAATAAATTTGACCCAAAAACTAAATTATTAATGGCCGAAAAAGCAAGATTTAAGCCGGCTGTTGAGCATTATGAAAACAGTTCTAAACTAAAAAAAGAAGTCATTCAAGTAGGCGAATTATTCACCCAAGTAAGTGGTCAAATGTCAATCATTTTCAGAGATATGATGCAAAACGGTTATGTTAACATTGCTGGCATAAGAGCTGCTTCATCGGAAATGGTAAAAAGCGTTGTCAGAAATCCCGATGCATTAGCATGGTTGTGTCGTGTTAATACAGAAAACAAAGCATTACATGAACAAGCTGTAAGAAGTGCTATTTGGGGTATTATTTTTGGTAGACATTTAGGCTTATCAAAGCATGATCTTAGAGACATAGGTACTGCACTTTTATTGGCACCCATTGGTAAATGTAAACTACCTAGAGAGCTTCTTTTTGGTGAACTTAGCGCTGATGAAATGATTACATACCAAGGGCATGTTGCGTTAACCTTGGAAGAAACTGAAAAAATGTTCTCTTCAAGCCACCAAGTAAATTACATACTATCAAGCTATTGCGAAAGAAATAATGCTAGCGGCTACCCTAGAAACTTAGTCGGCAATCGGATCCCGTTTTTAGCAAGAGTCTGCGGATTAGTTCAGTATTATGAAGAACTTATCAACCCTCTTCCCGGTAAAGAAGCATTAACACCTGTAGAAGCGATTTCAAATTTATATAATGAACGTGGCAATTGCTTTCAAACAGAACTTGTAGAATCATTCATTCAGGCAATTGGTATATATCCAACAGGTAGTCTTGTAAAGTTAACCAATAGTGCGATCGGTATCGTCATGGAACAACCTTCAAATGCTCGCCTAAGACCTAAGGTTGTGATTATTAAAGATGGAATGAAGACAACATTAAATAAACCTAAAGTTGTCAATTTAATTGATAATCCAATTGACAGATTTGGTATGCCTTTGCAGATCGAGAAAAGTCTAAGAAGTACGAGTATCGATATTGATACTAGAGAACTACATCACAAGTTATTTGCTAAAACTAAATGGTTGTCTTTCCTTAAAGTATCATAAGCCGAAACACATTTTTTGTACCAATAACAAAGCCCGCTATAGCGGGCTTTGTTATTTTTGATAATCTATTTTTTGGCAGATTGTATAAAATCATGCATTTGTTTAGATAAAACGTCGAGAGGAATAGAACCATTTTCCAATATTGCATCATGAAAACGGCGAATATCAAATTTATTACCAAGCTCCAATTCTGCTTGCTGACGTAATTCTAAAATCCTAAGCTCTCCTATTTTGTAACTCAATGCTTGCCCAGGCCAGCTAATATAACGGTCAACTTCAGTGGTAATGTTATGGATAGACAACGCTGAATTATCTGCTAATAACTTTATTGCTTGCTCTCTGCTCCATCCCATAGCATGGATACCGGTATCAATCACTAATCGCGCTGCGCGCCACATTTCATAACTTAACCTTCCAAAATCACTGTATGGATCTTTGTAAAAACCAGCTTCAAGTCCTAGTTTCTCACAATAAAGAGCCCATCCCTCACCAAAAGCAGAAATATACGAATAACGCCTAAAGTTTGGCAAATTACTTAATTCCTGGTTGAGCGAGCCTTGCAAATGATGTCCTGGAACCGCTTCGTGTAAGGTTAAACTTTCTAATACATAAAGAGGTCTTTTATCCAAAGCATAGGTATTAACCCAATATGTACCTGCTCTATCGCTATCTAATGGCGCTGAAACATAGCGACCAGTGGTATATTTTGGCGCAATAGCTTCGGGAACAGCTTCAACAGTGTATGGCTGTCTGGGTAATTTAGTAAAAAACTTGGGTAACTGACCATCCATCTTTTTGGCAATGTATGATGCTTCTTTAAGTAACTCTTCTGGTGTTTTCGCATAAAATTGAGGAGACTCTCTTAAAAACCTCAAAAATTCTTTAAAATCACCTTTAAATTTCACTTTCTTAATAATTTGCTTCATTTCAGCTTTAATCCTAGCCACCTCTTTTAAACCAAGTGCATGGATTTGTTTAGCTGTCATATTAGTTGTTGTATAGTGAGCGATTTCTAATTGATAATATTTGGCGCCATTTGGAAAATCATAGGCTCCTAATGATCTTTTTGTAGAGGGTATATACTCTTGTTCAAAGTATGTGGCTAAAGATTTGTATGAAGGCAATAAAATTTGACCGATAACTTTCACCGCTTTATCTTTAAGTTTTTTGGTATCGTGAGCTGAAAAATGTTTAGGTAAACTCTTAAAAGGTTGCCAAAAATCCGTTTCTTTAATCTCTTTGTTTGCTATTTTATGGATAACTTCCGTAAAACCATTCATCACCACAACGGGCATAGAATAACCTCTTTTTAATCCGGCATTCATATTCGTGATGTTTTGGTTAAAAAATTGAGGTATATTTTCAAGACGGTCGAGATAATACTTATAGCTTTTCAAATCAGTAAATTTAGCTTGCTTAGGTAACCATGACATACTGGTGTGAAAACCTGAGTCGGCTAAAAACGGGAGTTGATAGGTTTTGAATTCAATTTGGCTAATATTATAGGTAATCTGTTTCTCAAAGATATCGAAATTGATTTTGTTCTCTGCGGTCAGTTGTTGATATGGTATAGCCCTTAATTGTTCCAAAAAGGATTGGTATGTTTTTAATCTTCCTTTATAAGCATCCTCTGACACATCCTTCAGTTTGGAAGGTTCACTTAAATCTCCAAATGAATTAGCTGACACAGGATCATCATCTAAACGGCTCTTCCACTCTTTATCAAACAAACTTGTTAATCTCTCATTAACCTTAATATTAGCGGATGCATTGCTTACTAAAGAGAGAGTTAAAAGCCAGAATAAACAAAAGTGTGGTAATAATTTAATCACTGAATACTCATTTTTTATGGCAAACATCATATTTAATCCTTATATAGTTCGATTCTCAACCAATAGTTACACACATTAGAATTGCTTTCCACCCAGACCGTGTCTATACTTTTCTTTTTGATTTAATTTTCACCGTCCCTAGAAAAGGAATTAAAGGAGTATCCTAGATGACAACAGAACATCAATCGACAGATGTTTATAAACTATCTAATTTACCAAAAAACCAACTTTGGTTTTGGATAGGACAAAATTTAGAGCCCGATACACCCTTCTTCAATATGCCTATGGCATTGACTATTCAGGGTGAAATTGACCCTGTACGGTTTTCAGATGCGTTTCAGCAAGTCGTAAATCGAGCAGATGCTCTCAGAACCGTTATCAAGCTTGATAATGGTGTCCCTCAAAGAGTCGTTTTAGAAAAACTAGACTATCAAGTTGAATTTTTAGACTTTAGTCACGAAGTTGATCCACACAAAGCATTTGATGATTGGGCAACTCCTCGTTGTAAAAAAATATTTGACCTAGAAAAAAGACTATTTGATTCCGTTTTAGTAAAACTAAATGATAATCAAATGATGTGGTACTGGTGTCAACATCATTTGATTTGTGATGGTTGGTCTACTGCTTTGGTTTATCGATATGTTTCTGAAATGTACGAACAAAGTTTTACTGAAAATATAAAAGAGCTACCTAACTATCCTTCGTTTGAAGGGTATGCCGATAGAGAGCAAGAATACCGAGAATCTAAAGCACATCAAAAATCAAAAGATCATTGGGAAAAAGTTCTTTCTGAACCCTTAGATACGCTTAATTTTTATGGACGAACAGCTCGTGACCATGGCGTTAATAAAGCAATTAGAATGACTAGAGATCTGGGTGAGGAAAGAACAGAAGCAATTAAAGCCCTATGCAAACAAAAACCATTTAAATCCCTATCTCCACATTTATCAACGTTTCAACTTATCTCTACTTGTTTATTGGCATACCTTTATCGAATAACCGGTAATGAAGATTTGGCATTAGGGACGCTTTATCATAATCGAGCAACGCAAGATGATAAAAATACAGTTGGCTTTTTTATGGAAACCGCGCCATTAAGAGTCAGTGCTACGGCAGAAGACACATTTGAATCACTCTACACTAAAACCAAGCGAACAAGTATGGAAGTAATGCGTCACTATCGTTACGCGCCTGGTAATCCAATGAATAATCGAGCATACGATGTCGCGATTAATTATAACAATGCCTCATACCCACCTTTCGCTGGTATGGATATGTCGTTACACTGGTTACATACCGGCGCTTGGTATTCACATGAACCTTTAGCGGTTCAAATTCATGATTTTGATGGTACTGGCACTTTCACTATCGCATTTGATTTTAATGTCGGCGTATTTGATGAAGAAACAAGAGAGCGAGCGATACAGCATTTCTTTAAGTGTATAGATGCGATTATTGAAAATCCGGAGGGTTCCATCGCCGATTTTAATATATTAACTGATGAAGAAAACGAGTTAATTAATGGTTCTTTTAAAGCGCAACCGGGATTTGATATACCGAACGTTTGTTTACATCAACTATTTGAGCAACAAGCAAAATTAACGCCCGATAACATGGCTGTTTATAATCAAGAGGTTAGTTACAGTTACCAAGAATTATTAAATAGAGTTGAGAAACTTTCAGCCTATTTAAAGCTGCAAGGCGTTAAAATAGATTCACCAGTCGGTTTATCTATGAACAAACACCCTGACATGATTGTGGCGATGTTAGCTATATTAAAAGCTGGAGGTGGTTACGTTCCGCTTGACCCAGCTTATCCTAACGACAGACTGGATTACATGATCAAAGATTCAGGGATACAGTTTTTGCTGACTCAACAAGCGTTGCAAAATGAATTACCTGAACATTTTTGTAAAGTAATTTTACTAGATAGTCATTGGAATGACATAGCTAATACTGACTTAAATTCAGCTCAATTATCAGAATGTCCCGATCCTAACTCTAATAATCTTGCTTATGTTATTTACACCTCAGGTTCTACAGGTGATGCAAAAGGTGTCATGATAGAACACAAGTCTATTGTTAATTACACTATTGCAGCTAAAGATGCTTTTGCGTTTTGTGAGCAAGATAAAATGCTACAATTTGCATCAATCAGTTTTGATACGGCTGGTGAAGAAATATACCCCACTTTGGTAAGTGGTGGCACTCTATGTCTCGCGGATGATTCAATGCTTGGTAGTACGAAAGAATTTTTAAATGCCTGTGAACGAGAGAAAATTACTTTTCTTGATTTACCCACTGCGTTTTGGCACCAAATTACAGCTTCAATTATTGAAGATAAATTAACATTACCTGCCTCTATAAGAAATGTCATTATCGGTGGTGAAAGAGCACAACCTCAAGCAGTCGTCAACTGGGTTGAAAATGTTAAAAATGCTCATTCAGCAGATTCAAGTCCTCGAAATGCAAAACTAATTAACACTTATGGACCAACCGAATGCACGATTGTTAGTAGCTATTGTGAATTAAATACTGCCAATACCAATAGAAACCAAGAAGCACCGATAGGTTTGCCCGTTAAAAATTTATATTCTTATGTATTAGATAAAAATATGCAACCTGTGCCTTTAGGTGTGACAGGTGAACTCCACATGGGTGGTGTTGGTCTAGCCAGAGGCTATCTTGGTAAACCTGAAATGACGAAGGAAAAATTCATTGCGGATCCATTTTCCGATAATGCTGCCAGTAAACTTTATAAAACAGGCGATCTAGTTCGGTTTAGACATGATGGACTTTTAGAGTATCGAGATCGTGCTGATGACCAGGTTAAAATTCGTGGTTTTAGAATTGAAGTAGGGGAAGTTGAAAGTGCACTGTTTAAAATTGAAGCAATTGAACAAGGCATTATCAACGTCCATGAAGACGAAAATAAAAATAAGCGATTAATCGCCTATTATGTTCCTTTTGCTGACGCTAAATTAACCCCTTCAATAATTCGCTCGGCGCTTAAGCAATCGCTTCCTGATTATATGTTGCCGCAACATTTTATTGAACTAGATGAAATTCCTATGACGACTAATGGAAAAGTGAACCGTAAAGCACTGCCGGAGCCTGACGTAGACGATAGCCAGTCTGAGCGTGATATTATTCCACTAGAAACCATTGCACAGGCAATAATTGCTGAAATATGGTCTACTTTACCTAATATAAATCAAGTCGGTTTGTATGATAATTTCTTTGATATCGGCGGTGATTCACTATTGATGATGCAAGTTATTTCAGGTTTAGAAAGAGAAATTGAATTTAAAACGACACCTCGAATGTTAGTTTCATTAAACTTAGCGCAACTAGCTAATGAGCTAGAAAGCCAGCACCCTACGTTAAAAACTACTAAAAATATTAATACAATCAATAATAATCAGTTTAAGGGCATGTCTAATACTTCAGAGAACGAAGATGCGACTGCATTTTTTATACGTTCCTTAGACAATAATTTATTTGCTTATTATCATCCTCCAACAAAAAGTACGCAAAAAGAAGAGAGAGCAATATTACTTTGCTATCCGACAGGACAAGAATATCTGCGTGTTTTTAGATGCTTTAAACTGCTAACAAAAAGATTAACTGACTTAGGCTTTCATGTTTTACGCTTTGACTATTACGGTACAGGTGACTCTGATGGTGATGCTCACGATTGTAATATGGCCATTTGGGAACAAAATATCAATGATGCCATTGAACAACTAAAAAATAAATCTAAGCAAAATAAAATATCCATCTTAGGGTTACGTTTAGGTGCCAACTTAGCCAATAAAGCGGCAGAGAATAGAAGTGACATTGACGGTATCATCAATTGGGACCCTATTTTTGAAGGTAAATCAAACCTTGCCGAATTAAAATCAATGCATTCAGATATGCTAGTTGATAGTGATAGATTTTACATCAAACGTAAAGCTAAAGAATGTGTTAAAAGTGAACTGATTGGCTTTAACTATTCTGACCAATTACTCGCCGATATACAAAGTATAGAAGAAGATAATTGGATGGGTAATTTAAAAATCATACCACAATTTATTTTTTCGAATAAACAACAGTATTATCAACAGTTATCCAAAAAAGTTTCACAAACTTCTATTCACACTTTTGAAACATCAGTTTCTTGGACGGATACGGAGCAAATCGAAACGTCCATTGCACCACAGACAATTATCTCCCATATTTGCAAAGAGATTTTAAAATGAACGAGAAAATAATTCAATTTGGTGATAATCAAGGTTTGATAGGTGTATTAACATCTCCCGAAAGTATGCAAAAAGATAAGCCGATTTTTATTTTTGTAAACTCTGGTTTACTGCACCGAGTAGGTCCATTTAGAATTTATGTAGAAGCAGCAAGAGTGCTTGCTAAACAACAAGTTACATCTTTTAGAATGGATTTATCTGGCAAAGGTGATAGCTTGCCAAAACAAAACAGTTTAAGTTTGAAAGAGAATACCAATCAAGATATTATCGATGCGATGGATCACTTACAAGAAAACACAGGCATAGCTAGTTTTGTTGTTTGTGGTATTTGTACTGGAGCAGACAACGCTTATGAAATAGCCTTTAATGATGATCGAGTTAAAGGTGTGATTCCAATCGATGGTTACGCTTATCCAACAACAAAATTTCATATTAAAAAAATGTTTTTACGTATATGTAATTCAAATAGTTGGAAAAATATTGCAAACAAGTTTTTACCTTTTCGCTCCAAAAATGATGATAGAATATCTCGAATCAACAAATCTGATGTCACAACAGATTATAGAATGATTTTTCCTGACAAAGTTATTTTCGAAAAAGATATGCTACAAGCGCTCAAACGTGAAACATTATTTTTAATCATTTTTACTGGTGGTTGGTATATGTTTTATAACTATCCAAAACAGTTTGAGAATTCTATTAGCACTTTATTCTCTGCTGAGAAAATAGAAGTAGTGCATAACATTAAAAGTGACCACACATTTATTTTACAAAAAGATACTGATTGGTTAATATCTACAATTTTAGTCTGGACAAAAAAGAACTTTTGAATTTAATGCTATTAAGTTTATTTTAATGATTAGTGAATGCCTGTTTGCAGTAATTTTACAAAATTACAAGGCTTAAAATTACCGTCAAGTTGCTCTTTGATTATTTTTGTCCAAGCTGTTTTACAAGCTCCAGTTGACCCTGGTAAAGAAAAGATCACTGTGCTGTTAGCAAGTCCACCAAGCGCTCTACTTTGAATCGTTGAACTACCAATTTCCTCAAAAGATATCGCTCTAAACAACTCGCCAAAACCTTCCATTTTTTTGTCAAATAAAGGACTAATTGCTTCTGGTGTAGAGTCGCGTCCATAAAAGCCAGTGCCTCCTGTAATAATGACAACATGTACAGAATCACTGGCTATCCAGTTGGATAAACAGGCTCTTATTTTATAAATATCATCTATCACGATTTCATGTGTTGCTAACTCATGACCTCCACTTTTAATTTGCTCAACTAAATAACCACCAGACTTATCGGTTGTAAAATTTCGTGTATCGGAAACTGTTAATACGGCGATTTTAAGAGACTGTTTTAAAATTTCTGGATTCGTCATGACGAATATTGTCCTATGTTGTGTTAGTTTATCTCAGACTGTTCAATTGCGGTTCTTCCTCAATTATTTCGCTTTGACTAAAATTTTATCCAAATGATTGGCAAACGTTTGACGATCGCCTTGATTTAACGGAGGAGGTCCACCTGTATGTTCTCCACTGGCTCTCATGGTATCTAGGAAGTCTCTAATATTTAAGCGTGAGCGGATGTTGTCCGGTGTATGTAACTCACCTCTTGGACTTAATGCCTGACCACCCTTTTCTATTACTTCAGCAGCTAGCGGTATATCACTGGTAATCACTAAATCTTCGGGCGCTACTAATTTGACTATTTCATCATCGGCAACATCAAAACCGGACGAAACTAGCATCATTGAAATAAACGGTGATTTTGGTTTTGAAATAGTTTGATTAGCTACTAATGTTAAATGAACTTTGGTTCGAATCGCCGCTTTAAATAGAATTTCTTTAATAACTACAGGACAAGCATCGGCATCTACCCAAATTTTCATTCAAATCTTTCCCAACATTTAAGATGGCTAATTTTATCATAAAAACTACACACTAGACGCGTGCTTGTTATAACTTCCAACGAACAACCTTTTTTCTTAATTATGTTCTGAAGCGTATTTTTCCACTTGCTTCCAAACCCGAATAAGGTTGCCAGATAATACTTTTTCAATATCATCTTCGGAATAACCTCGATCAAGTAATCCTTGAATAAGATTTGGATAAGAACTAACGTCCTTTAAGCCGATAGGCAAACTATCACCGACGCCATCATAATCCGAACCGATACCAACATGGTCAATACTTGTGAGTTTCACAACATGGTCAAAGTGATCTAATACATCGCTAGTTGATGCATATTCAAATGGTTTTTTTACTCTGTAATTCTTAGTAAAGATTTTTACTTCTTCGCTTTTCTCTTCTACGCTATTAATTTTCATAAAAGCCGCACGCGCAGTTTTAAAAGCATTATAGTTAGTAATCGATTTTTGGGAGATAAAAGTCGAACCATAATTGATTTGAATGACACCGCCCTTTTCAGCCAAGAGTTTAATCATTTCGTCACTCATATTTCTTTCAAAACCTGGTGTGAAATGTCTAGCAGATGAATGAGATGCAATCACAGGTGCTTGACTAATTTCCATGACTTGAAAAAAAGCATCATCGGAAATATGGGAAACATCGACCATTATTCCAATCTTATTCATTTCAAGAACTAAATTTTTTCCAAAATCGGTTAAACCTTTTGCTGGTCGATTTTCATCATATGATGAATCAGAAATATGATTCGCTTTAGAGTGAGTTAGAGTAATATAACGAATACCACGATTATAAAAATGTATTAAATTTTCTAGTTTGCCTTCAATCGGTGCGCCATTCTCCATTCCCATTGGTAACGAAATGATCCCTTTTGAGAAATTACTTTTTATTTGTTCCGTGGTGTATGCCAAAGCATATTTTTTGGGCGACTTTTTAACAATTAACTCAACCATATCAATGAGCTTATCCGCTAACTCTTTACTACCACCTTTTTGTTCTAGCTCCGCAGGAATATAAATTGACATAAATGGCGCATCTAAACCGCCAGCAACGGCTCTAGGGTAATCAAAATCGCCATTTTCAGTAGCTATACTGATATCTTCATATTTATCTTCTAATCGATAAGGGACGTCAATGTGTGTGTCAGTAATTAAATATTTTTTTGATAGTTCTATAGCCTTTGAACTAGCTAATTTACTTTTTGATTCATTGTCGACAACATTTTCAACTTGGCTCGCACTAACGTCACTGGTTTTAACCTCAATAGCTTCTGTTTTAGCCACCTCTTTTTGACAAGCGGACAACGCACAAACAACTGCCACAGAAATCAGTAGTCTTTTTGTATTGGATAGTATTAATTGATTTATCATTTTGAAGTACCCCTCTCATTAATTTATACGGTATCTACGCTCAGTCACCAGCTAGACATATTTTAGTATTGTTTTTTTGTTAATTTTTTTGCTCTAGCTTTATTTCTTCTAGATTTTTCTAATAATTCTTTGGTCACTTTTAATTTCTTATCCTTAAAAGGGTTTTCGCTTTCTTTCATTTCAAATTTGATAGGTGTACCAACCACTTTTAAAGCTTCTCTAAAGGCTTTTTCTAGGTAACGTACATATGATTTTGGTAATGACTTAGTTTGATTGCCATGAATGACAATTCTTGGTGGGTTATGACCACCGGGATGTGCATATCTGAGTTTAGCTTTAAACCGCCCTTTTGCTGGTGGTTGATGTTTGGCTACCACCAACTCTAAAATTCTAGTTAGTTTAGAAGCCGACATCTTGACTCTTGCACCAGCATAAGCCTCGTCGACGGCATCCCATAAATGGCCAACATTAGTCCCATGCAGCGCAGAAATGAATTTTAATCTTGCAAATTCAGCAAAGTATAATTTCCGTGTAATATCTTCTTTAACATCAAGCCTTTTTGCTTCTGGCATGTTATCCCATTTATTCACCGCTAAAACTAATGAACGGCCAGCATCAATAGCAAAACCGAGCAAACTTAAATCTTGGTCAGTGATACCTTCTCGCGCGTCAAAAATCATAATCACAACATTGGCGTCATTGATCGCTTGAAGTGTTTTTAATACTGAGAATTTTTCTACGGTTTCTTTTACTTTCCCGCGACGCCTTACACCAGCGGTATCAATCAATGTATATTGTTTTTCACGTCGCTCCATTTCGATATAAATAGAATCACGAGTGGTACCAGGGAGATCATAAACAACGACTCGTTCTTCGCCTAACATTCGGTTCACTAATGTTGATTTGCCAACATTAGGTCTACCGATTATCGCAAGTTTAGGTCCTTTATTATCTTGCTCATTCTCATCTGATTCTTCAACCTTTAAAGCATTTGCAGTCGCTATTTTTTCTTCAACTGCTGGAAAAATGACTGACTCAATTAATTTTGAAACACCTCGACCATGCGAAGCGGCAACAGCGGAAACACTTTCAAAACCTAATGAATAAAAATCAGTTAAAACAATATTTTCATCAAGACCATCTATTTTATTAACGACAAGGTGAATTTCTCTATTTTCGGACCGTAATTGTTGTGCAAAAGATTCGTCAACATTGGTCAAACCTTCCCTTGCATTAACAATGAATAAAGTAATATCAGCTTCTTTCACAGCCTGCATAGATTGCTCAGCCATCAAACCATCAACGCCAACCTCTCCACCGGTAATTCCTCCGGTATCAATGATTATGAAAGGTTGTTCATTGAGTGTTGCATGGCCATATTGGCGGTCACGAGTAAGACCAGCGAGATCAGCTACTAGCGCATCTCGGGTTCGAGTAAAACGATTAAACAAGGTTGACTTACCAACATTTGGTCTGCCGACAAGCGCGATTACAGGTAACATAATTTTTTATTTTACTCTTATAATATGAATTTTCATATTTTTAGGATGAATTCAATGCTTACTTAGGTACTTATTTAAACGCTTACTTAAATTTAGTAACGGCTGTCAAAGTACCGTCTCGCGATAATATAATAATTTTGTCATCAATTATTAATGGTGTTGCTGCAACACCTGAAGAATCAATTTCTTCACGACTGACAATTTTTCCATCGCTTGGATTAATCCAATGAAGGTAACCTTCAAAATCACAAACTACCACCCATTTCTCGAAGAGTGCGGGCGCAGTCAGTTGTCTTCTATAAAGATCTTTTTGAGTCCAAAGAATCACACCATTCGTTCTATTTAGCGCGCTAAAGTGACTATTTTCGTGAGTTGCAAATAATAACAAATCACCCACAGCCATATCTTGAAAAGTTGAAAGCTCGCGTTGCCAATTAACCTCGCCACTTCTCATTTCTAGACTCGCTAAATTGCCATTAAATGAGCCTATAAATAGTGAAGAACCGACAAGTAATGGTTGTAAATCAACGTCAACTAAACGCTGTATTTCCGAACTACCGATAGGCGTTGCTATTTTCTTTTCCCAAGCTAACTGACCATTAGCCAAGATAAAAACGGATAATTTACCATTCGCAAAACCTGTAATAACACCCCCACCAGCAATAATCGGTGCAGAATTTCCCCTAAGAGTTAGCGCGGGTAATGTTTCATCATAAAACCATTTTTGAGTTCCATCATTTGAGTCAAACGCATAGATCTTGCCGTCAACGGTTCTTACAACGACATAACCTTCACCGATTGCAGGGCTAGAAATAATTTCACTAGAAACTTGCGCTCGCCATTTTTCATCGCCGGTTTCTGCATCAAGAACTAAGACTTCACCTTGACTCGTTCCTAGAGCAACTTGTTTGCCTCCAACAGCCGGTCCTCCAGCAATTGCAAGTTCGAAATTTTTTTGCCAAATTGGCTTACCATTACTTGGGTCAATCGCACTCACTTTTCCAGAGTGATCGGCAACATATAATTTATTGTAGGCGTGCACAGGGTTTAAGTGTAATGCCCTTTCCCCAATACCATCACCGATACTAGTCGACCAAAGTGTTTTTGTTTCAAACTCATTATCTATATCAACTAGCGGGTTTGGCTCGTAAATATCGATCTCTTCATCACAACCGACAAGGAAAACCAGAGTGATGATCAGTAATGGCAACAAACGCATTATTTAGATTCTCCATCTTTTTTCTCAGGGCTACTCGCACCTGTTTCATTTTCTTCAGTCTCATTCACTACTTGATCAATTGTTGAATCTGCTGTCGAATCGGGCACTGCCACTTCAGTCTCTTCTAAATCAAATGCTGGCGTTTGCAATGAAGCAATTTTAATTTTTAAAGTCGGATGATTAGCTGTTAACTTTCCAGTGTTACTTGCAGCTTGATACGCTTCTAACGCTTCTGTATTTTTACCTAAAGATAACAACGCGTCACCTTTCACTAGATTTGCCATTTCGGCATAACCTGACTCTTTAGTAAAATTTAAATAGCTAAGCGCTTTTTCTGCTTCGTTTTGAGAAATTAAAACTCTTGCAATTCTTATCTTAGCAATTGATGCCAAATCATTACTGCCGTGATTACTTAAAACCCATTCCAACTCCATGACTGCTTTATCAAGGTTGTTATCATCTACTGCTCTTTTAGCTAATTGAAAAGCAGACAATATTGCATAACTTGAATCTGGAAAGTTTGCTTTAACCGTTTGACTCGCATTGCTCAAATCTTCAAGCTTATCTTCACCTAAAGCTTTAGTGACGGTTAAAAAAGAATCAGATGCTTTGGTTTCAGTAATAATTTGCTCTTCGTTCCAATATTTCCATCCTGCAAATCCAGATAAACCGAGTACAGCACCAACAATTAATGGTGTACCATTATCTTTCCACCATTCTTTTAGATCTTCAACTTGTTGTTCTTCTGTTTGATATGACACTTTAAAAACTCCTAATAATAAATATTGGTTCACCACGGAGACACGAAGGTCACGGAGGTTGTTAACTGTTAGCTATGCCTCAATTAGACCCAAAACAATTGGTTTAAGATCAATTAATGCTACGGATATTTGCTCTTTCTTTTCTCTTAAATATTTTACTGTTATTTGATTTTTTTCAACTTCATCTTCACCCAAAATTAATGCAATGGCAGCTTCAGATTTATCGGCTTTTTTGAGCTGTTTTTTAAAATTACCTCCTCCACAGTGCAGCTGTAGTTTTAATTTTGGGTATTCATTTCTTAATTTTTCCGCCAATACTAACCCTGCATTCTCCGCGATACTGCCTAAAGTGCAGAGATAGACATCAATTTTTGTGGAAAGTTTATCTTCAAGAGCACTTTGCTGTTTCAATAAAAGGATAATTCTTTCTAAACCCATCGCAAAACCAAACCCTGGGGTTGCTTGACCAGCTAATTGCTCAACTAATCCGTCATAACGCCCACCGGCACATATCGTCCCTTGAGATCCTAATTCCTTAGTGACCCATTCAAATACAGAGCGGTTATAGTAATCCAAACCTCTTACTAACTTAGGATTAATGACGTAATCTATATTTAAAGCATCTAGTTTTTCACATAAACCATCAAAATGTAGTCGCGATTCATCATCCAAATGATCCAACAATTTAGGCGCATTATGGTTTAGCTCTTTCAGCGCTGGATTTTTACTGTCCAAGATCCGCAATGGATTACTATTTAGTCGCCGTTGACTATCTTCATCTAATTCGTTTAAATGTTGATTAAAATATTCAACCAATTTAACTTTATATGCCTCTCGTGCGGCATTACTACCTAATGAGTTAATCTGTAGCTCGACATTGGTTAACCCTATTGTATTCCAAAGCCTTGCGCTAAGCGCAATGACTTCAGCGTCAATATCTGGGCCGTTAATTCCAAACGTTTCCACACCAAACTGATAAAACTGCCGATAACGTCCTTTTTGAGGTCTTTCGCGCCTAAACATCGGCCCCATGTACCACAAACGTTGCTGTTGGTTATAAAGCAAACCATTTTGTATACCCGCTCTCACACATGATGCGGTTCCTTCTGGACGTAAAGTTAGACTTTCTTCACCTTTATCAACAAAAGTGTACATTTCTTTTTCTACAATATCTGTCACTTCACCAATTGAGCGACAAAAAAGCTCTGTTTTTTCAACCATAGGCATTCTAATTTCTTGATAGCCATAGACTTTCGTCACATCGCGTAAACAGCTCTCTAGATACTGCCATACCGGCGTTTCAGAAGGAAGACAATCATTCATGCCTTTTACGGATTGAATTTGTTTGCTCAAATTGTGACCTTAAATAACCCAACAAAATAAAAAATCAGTCAATTAAATTGACTATTAAAAATCGAACGCGCAATTATAGCGGAAAGTGTATACCCGTGCTAGACTAAATTTGCTAGCCTACCCCTTATTTTGCACGGATTATAGTTGTTAAAACATGCCAGAAAAGATTCAACATTTAACTAACACAGTTATCATGGTAAGACCGATTGACTTTGGTTTTAATTCTCAAACAAGTCAAGATAACGAATTTCAACATAAACCGGTGAAAGCTGACGCTTCTCGAATCCAAAAACAGGCTTTACTAGAGTTTGATACCTGTGTAGAAACACTTAACCGTGCAAAACTAAACATACTTATTTTAGAGAAAAATCACACACTAAATAAGCTACCTGACGCCATTTTTCCAAATAATTGGTTTTCTACACGACACGATGGCAGTTTACTGATTTATCCAATGAAAGCCCCTAATCGCCAAGATGAAGTGCAAATCGAACCTCTATGTAAGTTACTTACAGAAAACCACTATAATCTTGATTCTGTTATCGACTACCGTTCCATACTAGATACACAAGAAATACTGGAAGGAACCGGTTCATTAATTTTTCATCATCCTAGTCAACAATTATTTGCTGCAATATCGGAACGATGCCACCTATCTGCTGTTGAAAAATTTGCTCGATCCTTTAATTATCAATTAACTCATTTTCAAACGCAAAGCCTGAATGGCAACCCTATTTACCACACTAATGTTTTGATGTCCTGTGGAGAGGATTTTACGGTCATTACTAGCGAGATAATTAAGGACACAGACAAAAGTAAAGTCGTAAAGTCATTAGAAAATAGTGTTTCAGATATCATCACAATTAGTGAGACTCAAATGACTGAAAATTTTTGTGGTAATATTTTACAATTGCAGGATAAGAATGCTCAACCGGTTATTGCACTTTCTGCTAGCGCTTATAAAGGTTTTAAATCTCAACAAATCAAACAACTGGAAAAACATGGAAGTTTAATTATTTGCGACATTAGTACTATCGAATATGTTGGAGGTGGGAGTCTACGGTGTATGTTGGCTGAGAATTTTTTGCCTAAGCAATAATCGACTTATTACAAAGAAATTTCAATGCAAAGCATTGACCAATATGAAGTGAGCCGTGATGGTTTTGCGACAAGTTCCGGTATCTGAGTCTATTTTTCGACTCGGATAGCGGATTAAAAAACCGGTTCGTCAAAAAACGTGATTGTAAAAGCTTTGCTCGTAAAATTATTTTATGTCACATATATTTAACTGGGTAAATATTCATCAGACCATTGTTGACTAATAATTTTGTTAGATTCCATATTATTCATCTCTTCATCAGAATATCCAAGCTTACTAAGTATTTCGTAAGTTGATTTACCATATTTTTCTGCAGGAGATAATTCATAAACATTGGCATACTTTGGTTGTATCGCAAAAGGCGCGACCATACAGACTTCATGACGACTCGGATGATCGCTAATTTTGTTGAAAGCGTAACTTTTATTATTCTTAGCCGTACCATCTAAAGGTGATAGATTGTTATCACGAATATCTCTCATATGGTTTACTCTTGCACAAGCAATATCTTGCTTATCAAAAAATTCCAGCCAATAATTAGACCCCTGCTCTATAATGATTTTCTGAATAATATCGCTATATGGATTGTGAGTTTCAGTAAGAGCTGAGAATTTAATATGCAACCCTAACAGCTCTTCTTTAGTCGAATCTAAGTATATCCAACTGCTATCTGAACATTTATAAAGTCTTGAAAAATCATCTTTACCTTTTATTTCTCTACTTGTAACTTCCATTTCTTTGTCTTTAGACTCAAATACGAACGGAATTTGTAAAAAACCGGCTGAAGCGGCTAATGATGTTCTTGCTCTGATAATTTTATTATGTTTATTCTTCGTGTATAAGGCTACTGCAACAGATAAAGTAGATGCAAAACCACACATCACATCTATAGTGCCTAAGTGGGCGTGTTCTTCAGGCTGCTCTAAACCCTCTCCAAACCTAGTCATAATACCCGTTACAGCTTGAGCAATATCATCATAACCAAGAGTATTTGTCATTTCACCATTATTTAAGGAGCTATATAAGTCAAGCTGGCTAAAAATCACATTAGGATTTATCTTTTTGATGCTTTTTTTGTCTAATTTTAATTTATCAATTTGCTCATCTACCGCATTTAATATCACAATATCAACTTGCTTGATTAGTTTAGTAAGAATTGCATAACCTTCTTTTGTGCGAATATCTACCAAGGCACTTTTTTTTCCTTGACCAGTATTAAAGGCATATAAAATATATGATGCATCAAATGTAGGTTGGGCAGTATCAATCTTTATGACTTCAGCACCATATCTTGCCAAAACAGCCCCTGAATGAGGTCCTGCGATCACATTACATAAATCCAAGACTTTAATACCATCTAACCATCCTTTGGTAGATCTATTTTGATTTAAAGCTTTTGGCCCCTTTGGAACTTTTTGTTTAAGTCGTTTTATCACGTCATCAAAAGTACTTTCTTTGCGAGAGTTATATTTAATATACCTTGCATAATCTTCACTCCAAGCAACCACTCCAGGTTGAGGCATAGAACCTAGTTTATAATCATTAACTTGTGTAAATAACCCTGATGTTTGCACATGAGCTTCGTTCATCCATTCGTGAAGTGTTCTATGACTTCCACCAATAGCTGCTGATTTTGAGAGTGTTTTTTCCCACTCAAAAGAAGTTTTTGTCAGGAATGCTTTTTCTAGCTCAATATTCATGAAGTCTGACCACTCCCTAGAAATAGGATAGGTATTAAATGATCCTTGATTATTTTTCCATTGGGATTTTGGTAAATAGACATCTTCTATAATCGAGTAGCCACTTGCTCTTATTTTGTTGATAATATTTTCATAAACATCTAATGATTTCATAACTCTAGTAGCATGTTCTGTATGAGCAATACTAACAACATAATACATACGACCATCACTACATCGGTATGGTCTGTAAAAAGGGTCCATATATTTATAAGAAAAAACTTCATCATAAGTTAGATCAAGAGGAGTATTATTTTGTTTTCTTCTTTCAACCTCTAATTCGCGGAGATCTTTATATCTTTTTGGTTTACCATCAATTTTGATTACATTATAAGCTAACAGACACTCAGTTAATGCAGCACTTAGAGGTACTTCTATATAATCTCCAAAACCTGTTTTTTCTCTTGCTTGTAACGCAAAAATAACAGCTGAAGCTCCAATGATTGAACCATATATCGAGGCCAATGGTAAAGATGAATAACTAGGTTCAACGCCCATTAGAGTTCTGTTAGGACCCATCTCTGAGAAAACGCCTGTATGAGCTTGAATAATAGCTTCTGTCGCTTTTTTCGAAGCTAATATATTATCTGTACTGCAAAATCCCGGTAATGATAAAGCAATAAGATTATCATCTTGCTCAACGAGCTGTTTAAAACTTAGACCCAACTTTTTCATAACTGTAGGTCTAAAATTTTCTATAACGACATCTGCCTTGTCTATTAACTGTTTTGCTCGAGCCAAATCAGATGATTGCTTTAGATCTAAAGTAATCATATTCTTATTACGATTAACGATAGCATCATAATCTTGTTTTTGAGAATTTGGTGCATCTACTTTAATAACGGTTGCACCAAGATCTGCTAAAATCATGCCTACTGTTGGACCCGCTATTTTATGTCCAAAATCAATAACTTGAACACCAGTTAAAGGTAATCTACTCATATACGAATCTTCTATTAAGCCCAAAGTTTTTTGTATAAGTCTACTATTTCTTCTTTTGACAGAGCTTTAGGACTATTTGCAGGCGACCCTGATGCCAGAGCTTGCTCGGCCATGATATCTATTTTTGAGAAATAATCTTCTTTATCTATACCAAATTGCGATAATGTTGGAACTTCTAGTGTTGTAGTGATTTGCTTGATTTTAGCTAAAAATTTGTCAATACCATCTTGTTCTGTAGAATACTCATAACCCATCGTTTTATAACATTCCGCGAATCTAGAGCGTGATTTATCTGTTAAAATATTTTCTAGAACTAATGAAAGTAGCATAGCATTGGACATACCGTGAGGCACATGGAAGAAAACACCGATAGGTCTACTCATGCCGTGTACTAAGCCTACAGAAGCATTACTAAAAGCAACACCAGCTAACGTAGCACCCAGCATAATTTCTTCTCTTGCAACAACATTTTTTCCATCAGCATAGACGGTTTCTAAATTCTTACCAATGAGTCTTAAAGCACCTAAAGCCATTGCATCACTAAATAGATTAGCTTTTTTACTAAGATATGCTTCTATTGCGTGAGTTAAAGCATCGATACCAGTATCAGCTGTGATTCTTGCGGGTAAACTCATCGTAAGTTTATAGTCAATAATAGCGACTTGTGGCATGAAACTTGGACCCATCATAAGCATTTTTTCATCTGTTTCACTATCAGATATCACACAAACACCCGTTGCCTCAGAACCTGTGCCTGCAGTTGTAGGTATAGTTATAAGAGGGAAAGTGTCATCATTAACAACATACGGGAATTTATAGTCTCTACAAATACCTCCATTTTTACAAAGTATAGATATTATCTTCGCACTATCCATGACGCTTCCACCACCTAGAGCAATAATTGAATCATAGTTATTTTTCTTCTTAAAAAACTCAACTCCATCATATATAGAACTAGTCGATGGTTCTGGTTCTGTTCCTGAAAATATATCGAACACAATATCTTTACATGAATCAGTAAGCTTAGAGACATACCCAAGCTCTACCATAACCTTATCGGTTATAATTAGTGGGTTTTGTAATTTAAGGTGAGTTAAAATTTCTTTGATATTTTCTAAGGAATTTTCACCTATATATAAGTTTCTTGGTAACACTATAGATTTCATTATTATCTCCATTGCAGTAAGAATCAATTTAAATTTACTAAAACACTATCATATTATGATTTTAATAAAAATATATTTATTAATTATTTGTTAGTATATTTTCATTAACACGAACCCTTGAAATACAATGGTTTTCAATAACATTAACTCCTATGATTATCAGTCAAAAATAGAGTCATACAATCATTAAAAAACAGTGCTTAGACATTATCTCGATTAGTGAACCTCAAATGGTCTAAAATTTTTGTGGTAATATTTTACAACCGTAGGATAAGGACGCACAACCGCTTATTGTTATACCTTTGAGCGCTTATTAAGGCTTTAAACCCAGACAAATCAAACAAATGGAAAAACATGGCAGCTTAATTATTTGTAATATTAGTACAACTGAATATGTTAAAGGTGGAAGTCTAGTTTGCATGATGGCTCGGAATTTTTTAACTAAACAAAAATATGCATATTACTAAGCAATTCCAATGCAAAACATTTATTAAGAAGCTATATTTAATCTAAGAATTAATAAAAAAGCTAAACTAATTAAGTGCACAAAATACCAACCCTAACCGGCTATAAAATAAACCATGAAATTGGCGCAGGTGGTATGGCGCGGGTCTTTGATGCCACTCAAATTTCACTTAACAGACCTGTTGCAATAAAATTTCTCAGTTCGGAACTTTATACTCACTCTGAAGCAAGAGAGTTGTTTGAGAAAGAATCGCTCATAATTGCTCAATTAAACCATCCCAATATAGTCCATGTCATTGATAAAGGCCTCTCCGAAGAATCTATGCCTTATTTTGTCATGGAAAAAATTGAAGGCATTGATTTAGATGAATTGATTGGTGGCGCTCAAATACCCTTTGAAAAAAAAATGGATATTACTATTCAATCCTGCAAAGGGCTTGATTACGCACACAAGTCAGGCATTATTCATAGAGATATTAAGCCCGCGAATATTATCATTAGTCAACATGGTGTGGCAAAAATTCTAGATTTCGGAATTGCTTTAGCAGAAGAAAACTCTGATTCAACAAGCAAAGACTCTTCCCAATCTAATCAACAAACTTCTATCGTCGGCTCTCAAGGATTTATTGCGCCGGAGCAACTTAATGATTATGCGAAAGCGACAGTTGTTAGTGATGTTTTCTCTTTTGGCATTCTAATGCAAAGACTTTTTTGCAGCGTTCCTGCTTCGCCTGACTATCAAGAAGATAAATCCAAATTACGCTCTGAGCAGTTTAAAAAATTACCTAAACAATTGCAAAAAATAATTATTCAATGCGTCGATCCTGAGCCAACTCTAAGATATCAATCACTTACAGAGGTTCGTAATAAACTACTTGAAATATCTCAGGGTAGTCACATTACAAAAAGAAAACTTGAACAAGCCAGTGAAGATACAAAAGATTTAAGTGACCAATTTAAGTTATTGGATATTTTAGCCAATACACAACATAGGCGGGTTTACCTCTTTCAAAAAAAGAGTAACTCGCAATTATTAGTGATTAAAAAGAGAAGAAAGCAAGATGCCAATATAAAGATTAGCAAATTGGTTAGCAGCTTGAGACATCCTAATATTGCTAGGATCTATGCAACCGCGATTAGTGGAGAGCATAATATCGTTGTGAGCGAATATTTATCAGGCGGGTCTTTATCTAGTCGCCTTATTTCTCCCATGCCGTTAGATCTGGTACTAGATTTAAGTACACAAATTTGTTCCGGATTAACATTTGCTCATAATAATAAGTTTTTACACACTCGACTATCACCTAGCAATTTATTATTTGCCAACGACAGAATCATAAAATTGACCGATTTCTCGTTAGATAGTAAAAATCAATCGACATGTGATGAACTAAACGATTATTTACCGCCTGGAAAACAAGCTGTATCAGAAAGATATGATTTATATTCCCTTGGTGCAATTATGTACCACATGCTTTACGGTGCGCGAGTTAATATGAAAAAATTACCTCGTAAAGAAAAAATCCATTTCCGCTTAGAAAGATTAATTGATAGTTTAATCGCTATCGATCCCATTAACCGTCCAGAAAATTCTCAAGAAGTTCTCAGTACGCTTAAAAAACTTAATAGAAAAGATAAAAAACTAAGAAAAGCGAGTGGATTAAATTCCGAAGAAATAGAATTAGGTGATAAACAGAAGAATAAAAACAAAAAGAAAAAAAATAAGAAAGATTCAAATAAGACAACCTCTGGGAACAAGAGTCAACAAAAATGGCTTATTTCAGCATTAGTTATATCGACAGTTATCATCCTACTATTAACCATTAAAATCATGTTTTAATGGTTAATACTCGCTCTTATGCAAGAGCTAACCAACCAACAATCCCAATCAAAACAATAATGACAACTGCGGGAACAGTAAATTTAGAATTGTTTTTTCTAGGTTTAAAATAGCTTTTAGGTTGTGTTCCCGAAGATTGAAATTTAAATTGAATACCGCCGACCTTAACTTCATCTTCATCAGATAAAACAGCTCTAATTTGCATTCTACCGTTGATTAACAAACCATCAGAAGCCCCATTATTAACAATTTCCCAACCCGTATCTGTTTGGTTAAGGTAAACATGCCTAGCGGAAACACTTTGTTCACTGGTCGATAAGTGATGTCCTAATAATTTGCTTAAATGATTCTTAGCATTGATTATTTCGTGGATTTTGCCCTTCGAACTTTCATCAATATCATGTAAATAAACTGTTTGTGATGCTAAACGTATTTTAGGGTGACTACTAGTAATCGATTTTTTGATTTGTTCCGCTACATCTTTCTTTTTTCTAACAATCGTTTTAGGTTGTGTTTCATTTTTAATATCAGGGCCTATTACGGTAAAAGAAAACTCGTAAAGCCTTAATTCATCATTGTTTCTTAATTCACTCTTTTTAACTCTTTCATCATTCACAAACGTGCCATTAGAAGACTTAAGATCCTCAATAAACAATAATCCTTTATTAATACTTAGCTTTGCATGAATTCTTGAAATATAATCTAAAGGGACGACAATATTCGCTTCATCATCACGGCCGATAGTATTCCCATCATTAATTTGATAAAAACGTCCCATTATAGGTTTTGTATTAGCTTTTAACATCCAACCTGATATAGCTGAGCGGATAACCGTTTTATTTGATTCTACCGGACGTGGCTGAGTGCTTCTTTCTTTTAACGGATCAATGAGTTCTAATTCATCTTTACCGATCCGAATGACATCCCAAGCATCAATCACCTGATTTTGTAAAACAGGTACTTCATTGATAAAAACCGTTGGCGCACTACTACTCACATTCAACAATATTTGTGAATGTTCTATCACTAATTCGCAATCAATACCTTTTGCATTGGGATCTTCAATCAAAATATCGCAAGGCATTTCACTTGATATTTTAAGTGTCGACTCAACCAGCCACATGGCGGGTTTGCGTCTATCTTTGAATTGAATTTTAAGCATTAACTAACACATTCCTTTTCTATACCGTTAATTACTATTTTCTCAGAAGGTTTATACCCGTGATACATCAATGTGCAGGTATATAACCATTATCAATCAACTGAATAGATTCAGCAAGTTCAAAATTAACTAAGAAGCTCCAGCAATAGACATCAAAATTTGTCCACAAAACCATGCCATATAGGTTCCTAATGCATATCCTAATACCGCTAATAGCACTCCAACGGGTGCTAGTGAAGGATGAAATGCTGATGCAACCACAGGCGCAGATGCAGCTCCTCCCACGTTAGCTTGGCTACCAACTGCGAGGAAGAAAATAGGAGCTTTTATTATTTTAGCAACAACTAACATTAAAATTGCATGAACCGAGATCCATATCGCACCAATAACAAATAACCAAGGGTTTTTAACAATGGCTGAAATATCCATATGTAGTCCAATTGTGGCAACCAATATATAAATAAATACAGAACCTAGTTTCGATGCACCAGCAGCCTCAAAATTACGAAGTTTCGTGGTGGAAAAAAACAAGCCCAAGGTAGTCACTGTAACAATCAGCCAAAAGAATTTGCTGGTTAAAGAGTACTCTTTAGCCGCTGGCCAATGTTCAGTTATGAACGGTGCCAAAGTATCTGCGACTAAATGCCCAAAAGCTGTGGCACCAAAAGCAATGGCAACCATCAACATTAAATCATTGAGATTAGGGATTCTTTCATTTTCTTTATTAAATTTTTCAACCGTGAGTTTTAAGTCTTCAATTGCACTGGTATCGGCTCCTGATTTAGCATCGAGTTCTTTTGACCTGGCTGCCATATACAGTAATACCGCCATCCAAATATTTGCCATAATGACATCAACCGCGATCATGCTAGAAAATATTCCGCCAGAAACCTCATAGATCTCTTTCATCGCCGCTTGATTAGCTCCACCACCAATCCAACTCCCTGCAACCGTTGTCATTCCTCGCCATACATCACCAGCGACCACTTCAGGATTAATAACCGACATCACTAATAAGGCAATTGGTCCACCAATAACAATCCCAACCGTACCAGTTAAAAACATGATCACAGCTTTTGAACCAAGCGCTCTAATCCTCTTAAAATCTATACTCAAGGTCAACAATATTAGACTTGCAGGCAATAAAAAACGAGACGCAACATAATAGAGATCGGCACCAATTGAGCCAATGGTCGTATCTGAAGGATCATCTGACGCCCTACACTCAGCTAGGACTTTAGCTCCGCCATCAACAGCACCATTTAATATATCTGTACAGGCATAATCAAAAGGCACTATATAAAAGGTGTGTAAAAGAGAGGGAATAAAATAACAAAGTAAAAGCGCAGGTACCACAGTGTAAAACTTTTTAAAATAAGGTTTATTGCTATTACTCGAGTAAAAAACAATCCCTAGAATAAGTGCTAAAATTCCAAATGCTACTGCATTGTTATCAACTAAATAAGTAATAGGTTCCGACATCTTTATCCTCAAGTTTTTGATTTAACAGGTCTAAATCATAGTTAGAATTTAAAGATACCAGTGCAGTGATCAAAAAGACAGCAACTTTTATTATATGACAGAAAATCTGAAACATCTGATATCCCAAAAAGAAATATCGAGTTCATAGCCATTATTTACTTTTTATTTCGATTTTTATAGTAATGAGCATATGAAAACAACAATTAGCACCAAAGGCATATCATTTCTTGCATATCCGCTGGACGGAATGGTTCGGATATAAAATCATTTATTCCCGATTCGAAGTCATGAGCACGACCATTTTTACTAGTATTAGCTGTTAGCGCAATAATAGGAAGCCTCGGTGACAAGTCACGAATTTTTCTTGTCGCCTCAAAACCATCGATTTCAGGCATTTGGCAATCCATAAATATAATTTCAACTCTATCTCCGTTATGTTTTACATACTCAATTGCTTCATGGGTATTGGCTGCTGTTTTAACAATATGGCCTAATTTTTCTAATGTTTTTTACCAATGATTAGATTAATTTCATTATCATCCACCAGAATTATAGAGACTGATTTTTTTACTTATATTATTAATTGTACTTCCAGATTGAGGCCCCATTTCAACAATCATCGGAAGGAGGAGACCAAAAGAAGAGCCTTCATTAAATCGACTAGATACTGTAACCTCGCCTCCCATAAGCTCTAAATGTTTCTTAGAAATAGCCAAAACTAAACCAGTTCCGCCATACTCTCGCGTAGTTGAAGCATCAACCAGAGAGAAATCATTAAACAATTTTTTTCCTTGATGCCAATACCATTATCGACAATTTGTATATTAATAAAAGCCTCTTTATCTTTTAGAAAATTAGATACGAGCAACTTAATTTTTCCATATTTTGTGAACTTAATAGCGTTACTCAAATAGTTATTTAAAACCTGAGTTAAACAGTGTGGATCGCCAACAGTCCGATTCAGCGGAGTTCTAATTTCATGACTCATTGACGCAACAAATTCTGACTTTAACTTTAACTTTAACTTTAACTTTAACTTTTACTTTTACTTTTATTTTTATTTATATTTATATTTATATTTTTATGATGCTATAGCAATATTTTTCGCATCTTGCAACTCTGCTGTTCTTTCAATGATTAATTTATCTTGATTTTTAGTTATATTTATGGATGAAAGGTTACTTTTATATAACTCTAAGGATTTTTTCGAGTAGAATTTCCGCTTCTTTTCTTGCCTGTCTTTCACACAAAAATCTGCACATAGATACTGTATTTTGTATTTCATTAGGCTTCATGTTTGTTTAGTCAAAATTAATTTTTATTTAATGTGAATTTCACTCTACTTTTATTTTCTTCTGAAAAATCCTCCGTCGTAATTTCTATTTTTCATTATAGTAATCTGCACACCCCATCATCATGCCATAGGCAAAAGCAGAAAAGGGCCTTTCAGATTGATAAGTGATTGTCATGCAATCTGAATCAAAATAATGTGTGGTAAAGCTCTGTATCTGGATAAAGTTTTTCGACTTCAATATGAATCTTATTTTCAACTGCATTGAAGAAATCAAAACAATTATAAACTTCTTTAAAATAAACTGGAAATTTGCCAACAAAGTGGCCGAGCAAATGAACACCAGAAGTTTTCACTAAATCGTCAACTGGTATATTCGTTTTGTTACTTAAAGCGGTAACCAGCTGTAATAACTCGCGATAGTCATACACCCCAACTTGAGTATATGCGCTGTTAGAATCAAGTTCACAGCTATCAATGATATCACCGGCCATGTCAAAACCAAATTTGTCTTCCACTAATTATAAAAAATTCAGAAAAACAATACCTTTCATATATCACCTCTTATTAAAATCATTGATCTTTTACAAAACGGGAATTAGTGAATTTTCAACCAACTTAGCGATTTTTGCCGCCGACTTAGTTTGTTGAGCTTGCAGAATCAACTCTTTTGATAGTTGTGGGGCAAGTGATTCAATGAATGCAAAAATAAACTCTCTAAAATAAAGATTACGATCAAAAACGACATTCACTAAAGATTGAGGAAATAAGTTTTCAATTGAAATAGAAATCAAATCTTGTTCTAAGTGTTTTTCATGCGCCATATCCGCAATAATACCTACCCCAAGCCCCATTCGAACGTAGGATTTTATTATCTCGCAATCAGTTGCAGAAAAAACGATTTCTGGTGAAAATCCATTTTCTTTGAACGTTTGTTCAATTATGTTGATTTTTCCACCAAAACTAGTGTGAGTTAATAAAGGATACTGCGCTAATAATTCGAATGATATATCATCAGTGTTTGCTAAAGGGTGATTTTTAGGAACTATAATGCTTCTGTTCCAATAAAAACAAGGGAGTTGAATTTTATCTTTAAACGTATCTTCTCCAGCATGAACTAAAGCTAAATCCAACTTACCATCATCAAGCTCTCGATCAAGGTTATCTCCTTCACCTTGATAAATATGCATGGTAACGTTTGAGTATTGAGATCTATAGGATTCAACAATATCCGGTAAAAAATAGCGAGAAAATGTATGTGACGCCGCTAAATTTAATCTCCCTTCTTTTTGATTAACATGACTAGCTGCAATATTTTGAATACTCCTTACTTGCTTTAGCATATTTTCAGCAATAGGTAATATTTCTCTACCAGCGGGTGTTATATTTGTGAGGTGTTTGCCACTACGTACAAATACTTCAACGCCTAGTTCATCTTCCAATAACCTAATCTGCTTACTAATACCGGGTTGTGAGGTAAACAAAGCTTCAGCCGTTGCTGAAACATTTAATTGGTTACGCGCCACCTCAAAAATATATTTGATTTGCTGAAGTTTCATCCATTTCCCATGAGTTTTAGCACTAAACATTAGTCAAAAGAAAGTTTTCATACCCTTTTAGACTCAATAGCGCATTTTCAAATCATTTTTTTATAAACACTTGGTAAGCATAGACGCTTTTTTGCACATAACAAGCTTGGTTTAATCTTTTATAACTGCAAAATAAGCTCTTTTTATTCTTTTGTCCTATGCCTTAGTAAATAACAACTATACTTTTAGTAAATCAAGTAGTGCTTGCCAATACAACATATCAAATTATTAATAACGCGCCAATTACGTTGAATAGGGAAATTATTTTAAAGCGATGTTTACTTTAGCCAATAAAAACACACTAATCATAGAAGACTTTACGGTGTTTGCACGTTCCGTAAAAACCATGCTCTATTCTTTAGGCAACCAGTCCGTTGAAATTGTTAGTAATGCGGAAGATGCTATTCAAGCCTGCCGAGTAAAAAAGTTTGATATTCTTCTTTCAGATTATAACCTAGGTGAAAGCAAGGATGGCCAACAGCTATTAGAGGAGTTGATGGTATTTGGCCTACTTTCCCCAAAGTGTATTTTCATTATGCTTACAGCTGAAAATACTTCAACGATGGTAATGGGTGCGATAGAACATCAGCCAGATAACTACATTGCTAAGCCATTTACCGCTGCCTTACTAAAATCTCGAATTACCAAAGCTGTTGATAAGAAAGAAACACTGAGTTCAATTACGCAAAATATGGACAAAAAAAATTGGCTAGAAGCAATTAATCAAAGCCGATTGACCGCTAGTGAGAACCCAAAATATCGCATGTCTTGCCTTCGTTCAGAATTTAAATGCTTAAAAAAACTAAACAAATTGGATGACGCACTCAATCTCTCTTTGAAAATAATTGCCGAGCGAGAAGTGCCTTGGGCGCTTCAAGCCGTTGGCGAGATTTATTTTTTACAAAAAAAATACGATAAAGCAGTCGGCGTATTTAAAAATATGACAAAAAAATACCCAATGAATTTGGAAGCTTATGACTGTTTAGCACAAACACAAATAGCGCTAGGCCAAAGTATCGATGCCCAAGAAACGATTAACACGGCAATAACAAAGGCACCTAAAATAGTTAAACGACAAAAGACGTTAGGCTCTATTGCCGAAGAAAACAAAGATTTTAATACTATGAGTAATGCGTTTAGACAGGCTATATATCAAGGAAAACACTCAGCACTTTCCAGCCCGGATGAATATGTGAAATTAACTTACGGGCTAAAAAATCTAATATCCCATAATGGTAGGGATTTAAGCAAAGATAAATTGGTTGTAGAAGCCGAACAAACATTTAAACAATTAGAGAGTAAATTTAAAAACGATACCGGAACAATTATTAGAAGTAATGTTGCACATGCAGCCTTTAGCAAAGCGATAAAAAACAAAGAAGATATTGATAAGTATAGTAACCACGCAAAAAAAATATTCGATGATTTTGAAGGTGTATTATCGCCACAAGTAAGCTTAGAAATTTCAAAAAGCTTGAATGAAATTGGAGAAACAGACTTTGCTGAAGCTATAATCAAAGAAGCCATTCAGCAAAACTTAGATGATAAGGATTTTATTAAGCAAATTTCAAATTTCACCCAGGATAAAAACCTAATTCAAAATTGTAAGAAAGCAGCTCAACACAATGAAAAAGCTATTTTTTATTTTAGCAAAAACGATTTCGAGTCAGCTACAGAATATTTTAAAAAAGCATCCACTATATCCCCAAAGAACATCAATATCGCATTAAACTACACACAGGCATTATTAAAACTTTCGAAAAAATCCAAAAATAAAATAGATATTTTGCATTCAGCTAGTGACAAACTTTCTGAACTCAATAGGATGGAAACTTCTGATAGTCGTTATGCCCGTTACTCAGAACTCAACAGGCTAACGCAAATAATGCTAAGTAACTCAACATTAAGGTAACAAAATGACAACACAACCTAAAAATGATTATTTTAGCTTGGTACTCGCATCAACAGTACACGATATGAAAAATTCCTTGGCAATGTTAGGCCAATCACTCAATCATATTTTAGATGAACATAATTTGAACGATCCCAGTTCAAAAATACAAAAAGATGTTGGAATTGTTCAATATGAATCTAATCGCGTTAACAACGGACTTATGCAACTACTAGCGTTGTATAAACTAGAAAATGAGCAATTACCCTTTTCTCCAAGCTATCACAATTTATTCGAGTTTATAGAAGAACAGACGATTATATTAGCTCAACTCTTAGAAGCAAAAAATATTAATTGTGAGATTTGTGTTGATGAATCCCTTGATGCCTTTTTTGATGCCAATCTACTAGCGATAGTTATAGAGAATATTTTAGGAAATGCCATTCGGTATTCAAAGTCGAAGATCATTATTAGCAGTAAAATAGAAGACCATTTAGTCATTCAAATTAACGATGATGGCATGGGCTATCCTGAAAAGATGATTGATTTGGAAGGTGATTACATGCTTGGTATTAATCAATCAACGGGAAGTACCGGACTAGGTTTATTTTTTGCTAAGCAAATAGCATCAATGCATCAAAACAAATCAAAAACAGGGTATATTGTGTTAAAAAATGGTGGCCAACTCAATGGTGGTTTATTCGAAATTCACATTCCTTAGTTTCAATTAGCTATATAATTTTTATAACTATATTTAATTTTATACATCTTTCTTTCTGTAAACTGGTTCAATGGTTAAATATAATAAAATTAAAATACTATTAATTGAAGATTTTGCAGATTATGCTAGCGCAGTTATCTCAATGATATCAGCTATGGGTTGTAATCATATCGATCATGTTATCTCGGCTGAAGCCGCCATACAAAAGTGTAGAGAGGTAACTTACGACCTCATATTATCCGATTATAATCTCGGTGACGGTAAGGATGGGCAACAGGTTTTTGAAGAATTACTGCATTTTAAAATAATATCTGATGATACTTGTTTCATCATGATTACCGCAGAAATAAACGCATCAATGGTTATGGCAGCACTTGAATTTAAACCCGATAGCTATCTTGCAAAACCTTTCAACCGTCAACTTCTAAAATCTAGAGTTGATAAATCGTTAATGAAAAAAGAAAAATTTAAACCTGTTCTCAGAGCAATCAGTAGAAAAAAATGGCAGGAAGCTACAAAACTCTATCAGGAATTACTTGGCAACACATCTCTCTACCGACAGGAACTGAAAAGGTTGCAATTAATAATTTTTAAAAACACTAAAACGATTAAAGAATGCCAAAAACATTTGGAAGACGAGCTAGATGTAAGAGTCACGCCTTGGGCGCTCGCAGAACTTGGAAAAATTTATCATTCATTAAAATATTTTGATAAAGCTGAGGGGATATTTAAAAAAATGCTCATGGAGTTCCCTTATACTATTGACGGTTACGATTGGTTGGCTAAAATTCAAATAATATTGAACAAACCTATTGAAGCCCAACAAACCATTGAAAAAGCTATTAAACGCTCACCAAAACTTATCAAACGCCAGAAATCATTAGGTGAATTAGCTGAGAAAAATGGTGATAATTTAGTAATGATGCAGGCTTATCGACAGGCGGTAAAACATGGGAAACACTCCGCCTTTTCACATGCGGACGAATACGTAAAACTGACAAAATCTCTTGGTGTTAGATTAAAAAGTATACGAAGCGAAGATAGAGATAAATTAATCAATGAAGCAAAAACAGTATTCTCTCAACTTCAATCAAAATTTTCCAAGTCGTCTGGCGTACAATTGAGAGGAGCAGTTGCTCATGCTGAATTTAGCGCAATCATTGACGACCAACCTAATGTTCTGAAACAAGTAAAAATAGCCAGCGACGAGTTTGACAAACTTGATGAAAACATTGGTGCTAGTGAATGCATTGAAATTGCAACGAGCCTACAACAATTAGGTTTCTCAGAATTATCAGAAAGCGTTTTAGAAGATGGTGTAGAACAATACTTTGACCAAAAAGAATTTATAAAACAGGTCAAAAAAATAACCAAAAATAAAAACTTAATAGCCAACGCCCAGAAAGTGAATAAAATCAACAACAGAGCTGTTAAGTTATTTAGAGAGAAAAAATATAACCATGCATTAACTGAATTCTCACTCGCTCTTGATATTGCGCCTAATAATATTAACATTGCTTTAAATAGAGCGCAGGCAACCCTTAAAAAATACCAACAATCCAAAAACGACCCCGACTTACTATACAAAACAGAGATTATTTTATCAGATATTGACAGGTTATCATCTAATGATATTCGATATAAACGATATTTAGAGCTTTTGCGTCTATCCCAACTCATGCTACAAAATACGAATAATTAGCCTATACTTAGTTTATATGTGCTACATTTTAAAGAATACGCTGTTTTAAGAGTGCTTTGTTTTTTAAGAGTACAGTATTATTTTAAGAGCATTAAATATGAAGCATTTTATCAAATAGACGTTTGGTTCTAATTAACCACAACACTAACCCTACATCTAATAAGATGGTTAAATTATATGGAATCGTTCAATTTAATAATTTTAATTTTTATTCTACTTGCGGGTACCGTGCTTATCGTTGCTAATATACAGCGAAAAGAGCAAAAAAAAGCGGAAAAATTTCATCAAGCCTCTAAATATAAATACAGAGCGAATGAAACAGCTAATATACTCAGTAATTTCGCAAAAATCCCTATTGGTGAAGAAACACGTAAAATTCTTCTTCAAGTTATTCAAAAGAACTTAACTCTTGCATTAAAAATTCAACCTGAAGATAGATATATAAGAGAGCGTTTGCCGGTAGTTAATAAACAACTTACCAATACGGCAAGCAAAACCGATTCTGGCCAACTCCTGGTTCCAACCGATTCACAGCAGTTAGATAAGTTACTAAATAGCCTTAAAAAGTTAAGTGTTTATATCATAAAAATAAGTCAATCTAATAAATTGGACTTACCTCTTACAAAATCCTCAATCGCAAAACTATCATCGCTAATCACAGAAGTGAAATTAACCACCTATATTCACCAAATTAAGAAAGGTCTAACGACTAAAAACTATGACTTTGCTGTAAAAATGCTAATAACAACCAAGCAAATAATGAGCGGTCTAAAGAACAAAAGTAACCGTATTGTCACACTGCAAGATCATTTAACTCAACTTGAGCAAGAAGTGAAAATATCATTTAAGAACGCAAAAAAAGAAAATTCCAATCAAAAAAATGCGATGAGCTATATTAATGAAGAAGCAAAAGAAAATAGTGGATTTCGATTAAAGAAAAAATGGTGAACCGTTTATGCTGAACGATTTCACACAATCGATTATTTAATTAAAGCTTTTGATATGTCCGTATAATAATGTTCGTTATCGACTGATATTTCAGCCAAACTTTTATGTGCTAATAGAACGGAATCTAAAACAGCATTTTCATCTATCTTTACTGTTGCTAATTCAACAAAGTTTAAATCGCAGTCTGTCGGTAAATCTGACTTGTTTTGCTGATTAGTTATTATATGAAAAACTTGGTCAAAACACACTCGGCGCAATATATGAGCTAACTCACCTTTTTTCACGAAAATAACAGGTTGTTTATTAGTCAATTTTTTAAAAAAAATCGAAATCCTAGCTAACAATCCTAATGCTGTACTATCAAGCATTTCAGCATTTTCAAGGTTAATCGCTATCTCTGTGACTCTATCTTGCGATTGAAACAACTGTTCTATATAAGATTCTAAACCAGTGCAATCAGAATAACGTACAACACCTATAAAATTGATATATTCGACGTCATCCAAGCGCGCGGTTAAAATTTGACCTCTCATTAAGACTCTTCCTTTTCGACAATAAAAACAGTGATATCGTCTGGTGGATTGCTATCTTGCAATTGCCTAACAGGTTTCATCAGCATAGGGATGTTGATCGGGTTGTTTTTAACAAAATCAATTAAAAAGGATTCTCCAGCAGGTTCTGACTTAGTTGGGATCAACTCTAACCAACCATCAGAAACCATTAATAGTTTGAATCCTTTTTTAATCGCTACATCGTTACACTGAAAAGTTGCCCAATCAAACAAGCCTAAAGGGAAACCATCATCTTTTAATAACGTACTCGTGTCCCTGCAAATAATTACTGGAGCCGGATATTGCCCAGCAACACTATAATTTAATCGTTGAGTATCACAATCGATCACCGCATAAAAAAGTGTAATATGCTTGCCCAAATTAGCGCTGATTAATTCTTCATTTAAATATGACATCAACTCATCAGGGTGAATAATGGTTTCATTCACACCTCCTCGATATTGTCTTAAAGGTTGATTCATTAGACTCTTCAACATCATAGTAACAAATGCAGCAGCCGATCCATGCCCTGAAACATCGGCAAAATAGAAGCCTATATATCGGTCATCTATTTCAAAGTAATCGATAAAATCACCACTCAAATTTAATGAGGGGACGATGATATGCTGAAAATGAAAGCCTGAAATCGTCGCATCGGCTGGCGGTAAAAGCTGAAGTTGAGCCTGCCTCCCTGCATCTTGGTCTTTCTGTAAGAGATCCAAGTTACTTGCTAATTCTTTATTTGCAACTTCCAATTCATTTTTATAGGTTTTATTTTCTGTTTCTAAAAAGCTACGATGAATCGCATTTTGAACGGCATTTTCTAACACGGCTAGATCCGATATCGGTTTAACTAAATAGTCTAAAGCGCCTAATCGTAGTGCTTCTACGACATCATGAATTTGCCCCGCACCGGAAATAATAATTATAGGTGTATCAGGTGATAATTTACTTAATTTATTTAAAAGCGTCATGCCGTCCATTTCAGGCATACGTAGATCACAGAGAACTACATCGGGTTGAAACTCACAAAAAAGAGCGAGTCCTTGCTTACCATCGATTGCCTCGATAACGTTATATCCACAGTCCTCTAAATAAACAGCCATGCTTTCACGTACGATAGGCTCATCATCAATGATTAACACCGATTTTAAGTTCGCAGGGGAATTATTTTGAGATTTTGATGATAAGATGCTATTAATGTCCATTTACTACCTAATTTGGATAAAATATAAAGGTTATCCACGCAAAAATTAGAAGGTTACAGACTCTAAAGGTGAATTCAGACTTTTGTTAGTTGAGCTCTGAATCACAAGCCATAATAACTATTGTCTAAGGATACTACTCACAATATAAGAGGCAAGTCTTTTGTTTTAATATTTATTGACCTATCACGATTTATTTCCTAATATTAGCCAATAACGCATTGTTAAAATAATATCAAGAGTTAAGAAAAAAATTATATGTACGCTTACTAAATGAATTACATTACCTTTTGATCACTTTTAGTTGGTGATTGCTTTTAGTTGGTGATTGCTTTCAATTTGTGAAATTTATTTTTAATTGAATATACAAGGAGATCCAAGTGGCTTCAAATAGTAAAGATTACAGTGAAAAGAGAAATTTCATACGAATGTTCGTCAATGCTAAAATTAATATTACCGATCAACATTCTGGTAACACTTTTCAAGGTGCAGGTATTAACTTAAGTGGCAGCGGTGCCATGTTTACTACCGATAAAGCTTTCGATGTTGGTCAAAATTTGACTGTCGACATTAGTTCCGAGCAAAGTCAGTTACCACCTTTAAGTGCAAAATTTAAAGTTATAAGAGTAACTGAAGATGCTGACGGAAATTATTGCATTGCTGGCAGTTTAGCTGATATTAGTTAAAAGGCATTCTAGTAATTAGTCTAGCAACCCAATGCTTTGATGAAGACCGCTTTCACCTTTTGTAATTATTAACCTTTGTAATTAAAAGTCGCAGTCTTGCTCATCGCCTTCTTCGCATTCAAAATCATCGTCTAATGGTAAATTACCGTCAAAAACTTTATACTTTCTATTTTGTAAATAAGCATCCCGAACAAAAGAATACCCATCACTCGCGGACTCTAATTGTTCATCAAAAGGTAGCAATGAAACTCGTTTATCAATTAATTCAATTACGCTTAATTGATTTCTTGTGGGCATATGGTCGACATACCTATTGACCACATTAATTTGAGAGTCGGCTGGGAGACCAAATGAGTCTCTAAGTGTTGACGGCCCTAAAAATGGAATCCAAATATAAGGACCATCAGAAACACCCCAAACAGCTAATGTTTGGCCAAAATCTTCATTATGTTTAACTAAACCCATGCTTGAAGCAGGATCCCACATCCCAGCAATACCAAGTGTCGAGTTAATAACAAAACGTCCCAGGTCAGATAAAAAATTAATCGGTTTTCCTTGTAGTAAATTATTCAGAGAGTTGGGAATATCACCCAAATTGCTAAAGATATTACTTACGCCTGTTTCCATAAAGTCAGGCATTACAAAAGCATACCCTTTTGCTGCAGGCTTAATCACTGCTTTATCTATCGCTATGGTGAGCTCATAGGATTTTCTGTTTAGATTCTCCCAAGGATCTTGCGGACTGCTTCCTGAATTAGCACAGCCACCTACAAATAAATTAATAAGAATAAATGCTAATAATCTAAATTGAATTTTCATGATATTTATTGAACTTTAAATGAGTTTCTTTAGCTTTCGAATATAAAAAAAAAAAAATCGGGCGGCACCTAATGATACCACCCGATCTTAGACCCCTATAGTATTTGAAGTTAATTCAAATGTAATAAAATGGAGCTATTTACCTCCACATTTTCCTTCGCCACATTTGCCTTCTTTCTTACCTTTTTTACCTTCACCACACTTCTTGTCACCCTTGTCGCCACATTTTTTGTCGCCCTTGTCGCCACATTTTTTGTCGCCCTTGTCGCCACATTTTTTGTCGCCCTTGTCACCACATTTTTTGTCGCTTTTGTCGCCACACTTTTTCTTGTCGCCTTTGTCGCCACATTTGCTGTCATCACCAAAAAAGGTTTGTACTTGATCTGCCTGTGCAAAAGGATTTGCATCTGCAGACGCTGTATTTACAAAAGTTAATGCTAAAACCAAAGAACCGACTAAAGCGAACATCTTAGTTAATTTTTTCATGAGTGTATTTCTCCGAGTGTTTTTTAAGTAAATTTGAAACCTGATTATCTATTTAGAAACTACTAGTTTTAAAGTAACAGCCTAAATAGTTTTAGGTTACCTTTATGACTGAGGATAAACATTTTTGTTACAGTCCTAAAAGTGATTTTGCCCCACCAAAATAATCCGGTTCCACTATTAAATACAGTTTAACTATTTTTAGCCTTAACCGAAAAACCAAATTAAACTAACTATTTTAGTTTAGTCCGAATTACCTATAAATGCATAAACTGGTAACAGCGTAAGCACTGGTAAGTACAAGCCTAAAGATGCACTAGCATGGTAAATATTGCAACTATTAATTGTGACTCAGTTCACAATTAACTCTAATGTGAGAGTTTTGGTATAATTTAGAATGACATTTAAATAAATAGCCCTAATTAATGCTCGCTAAATTCTAGTCACCAGTAATTTCCCTATAAGACTAAAACTACTTGCTTGTAGGTTTTGTATTTAGCTTTTTTGTTGAAAGTGACTCAATTTGTTGTCTAATCCGTGTAGAATCAGCGTCATTTTTATCCATTTCATTAGCTAAATAACTCCAAATATCAATAGCTTGTGCGTATTTTTGTTGTCGTGCGTAAAGGAACCCCATCGTTAGCATGGCACTTTGATGACTGGGGTCTAACTTTATAGCTGAACCCAAAAATCCAACTGCTCTATTTAAATCAGACTCAGAAGAGCGTAAAGCAAGAATTTGAGCGTAGGCAACGTACCAATTGGCTGAAGGCTTCAACCTAATCGCCCTTTTCATAGACTCATCAGCTAAATCAACCATACTTAATTGAAAATAGCTTTCTGCTAATATAAACCAAAGATCTGCATTGTTTGATTCCTTATGAACTAAAGTTCTTAGTCCTAAAAGCATTGATTGAATATCCGCTTTACTGTGTTTATTTTCAGTTAAATTTTGCTCAGACAGATCAAAATAATATTTTGTTTCAATTTGTGTATTTAACCAATTTTGTTGTAATTCTACCGTTGGATTTTGACTATAAAGAAGAATTGAAGACAACAAAAAGACTATAGGAAATAATAATAGCAGTTTATTATCTGCTTTTTTATTAGCCGTACTTTGATTTCTTACACTTTGATTATCTTTATCAGAAGAGCCACCATCAAACTCATTAATAGTTTTGTTTACACTATAATAAATCGCGGTAATGACTAAAACGGCACTAAAACTAATCGCCAACCATAAATCAAACATTATCTGACTCACTTATATTTCTAGTAAAATTATTTCGGTTATTCTTGTACCAATAGATAAAACCAAACAATATCAGCAGCAAAAAAATTAAAGGCGCAGACCATAAAAAGGCATTGTCTCGGTTTAATTCGGGGTCAAACAATATAAATTCACCATATCTTTGCTTCATAAAAAACAATATTTGCTTATCCGATTCGCCAGAGTTTAATTTTTCATAGACAATCTGCTTGAGATCCTGGGATAATATTGAATTTGAATCTGATAAGTTTTGATTCTGGCATTTAGGGCACCTCAGAATAACGGTTAAATGACTAAACCGCTTTTCTAACGTCTCATCATTAAAGTCGAACACTTGAATATCTGCATCGGAAATGCTTGAGAAACATATTAAAAATAAAATGCTTATTAACTTTTTCATGCTAAAACTAAACATCTAAGACTCCTGTTTTATTTTTTCCACTAAAGGAAGAATGATTTCATTAAAAACCTTAGTATTAACAATCCCAACATGACGATATCGGACTTTTCCTTTATTATCGATCAAATAAGTCTCAGGGGCACCATAAACGCCAAACTCGATTCCTAAACGTCCTTTTTCATCAAAAAGGGTCCATTGATAAAAATCGCCTTGTTGATGTAAAAATTCCAACGCTTTTTCTTTAGTGTCTCGGTAGTTCAAACCAACTAAGGTGATATCTTTATTTTTTGAATGTTGTTTCCAGTAGGGATGTTCGTTATAACATGAAGGACACCAGCTTGCCCAAACGTTGACTAGTATTATTTTTCCTTCAAACTCTTTTTCTGTGTGGATGATTGAAGAGTCATACACATCTGCTACTTTAAAAGCGGGCGTAGAACGGCCAATTAGTTGAGATGGTAATTCCGTTTTATCTTCGCCTATCAACCAATAGAAGAAAATAAAAGCGACAACAAATATGCTAATGGATAAAATAGGCGTTAGTTTGTTCATCATTTTCTGCGATTCATTTCCCATATAACTATTACCTTTTAGCCTTTAGCCTTTAGCTGTCACATTCCAACACTTTTATTCGAAGTGGATTTTAAGTTTTTATAACGCTTATCAGTAATTGATATTATTCCACCAAATCCCATAAATATAGCACCTAGCCAAATCCACCGAATAAATGGTTTAACATAAATTCGTACCGACCAAGTTTCCCCAGCATTATCTAAAGATTCTCCAAGTGCCAGATAAAGATCGCGAAATAGAGTGTAATCAATAGCTGCTTCAGTCATTAGTTGTTTCCCAGCCAGGTAATATCTTTTTTCAGGTTTCATAATGAGTATCATCTCATTGTCTTTAAAGACTTTGAAAGTAACCGTCGTTGATTGATAATTCTCTTTTGAGGAAACCTGACTTGACAACATTTCAAAACGGTAACCGCCAATCTCTTGAACATCACCTACAGTCATTCTTAAATCTTTTTCTACACTATAATAAGAGGTCATAACAACACCGACAATCATTACAGCTACACCGAGATGAGCGATGGTCATGCCTAAAAAAGCAGCCTTGATTTTTTTAACTTTATCTAACCAATTTTTTCCATGTCTTGTTATTTTAGACACGTTATATAGACTCAGTAAACTAATCCAAAGCGCCAAAAACAAACCGACAAAAACCCAACCATAAAACGTGCCAGTAAACCAAACAGCCAGTAAACTGATCACTAATGAAACGGCTCCAACTTTCAACAAAATCATTTTCAGTTTAGAAAAATCATGATGTTTCCAATTTAATAATGGACCTATACCAACCAATATCGCTAATACTGCTACGGGGTAAGGAAACAACATGTCGAAATATGGTGCACCGACGGAAAGTTTGCGTCCAAACGCTTCTGCAAACATCGGATATAAAGTTCCAAAGAAAACGATAAAGGTTAAACTGATAAAGAGAATATTATTCATCAGTAAAAACATATCTTTTGATGTTTCAGAAAAATCCGCTTTGGTTTTCACTTTACTGGCTCTAAAACTGAATAAGAGCAAAGCGGCACCAACGACTATTGCTAAAAATATTAAAAGAAAACGGCCTCTTTCTGGATCATTAGCAAAGGAATGAACTGAGGTTAATGTGCCCGAGCGGATCAAAAATGTTCCCAATATACTCAATGAAAAAGTTGTTAACGATAGCGCTAAGGTCCATCCTTTGAATGAATCACGTTTATCTGTAACGGCAAGTGAATGCATTAAAGCAGTACCACTCAACCAAGGCAATAAAGAAGCATTCTCAGATGGGTCCCACATCCACCATCCTCCCCAACCTAATTCGTAATATGCCCACCAACTTCCGAGCATAACGCCTAGGGTTAAACAGGACCAAGCGGCTATCGTCCAAGGACGGGTCCATCGAGCCCAAGTAGCATTCCATTCACCTTCAATCAATGCAGAAATAGCAAAGGCAAAAGACACAGCAAAACCAACATAGCCCATATATAGCATTGGAGGGTGAATAATTAATCCAAAATCTTGAAGCAGTGGATTAAGATCGGTTCCATCAATTGGAAAAAAAGGAAGTGTTCTTTCAAAGGGGTTAGAGGTAATTAATAAAAATGAAACAAAGCCACAAGCAATCATCCCCAACACTGACAAGACTCTTGCATAATTTAATTTAGGTAAATTAGTACCTAAAAAAGCAACAGCAAACATCCAACCAGATAAGATTAATACCCACAGTAATAATGAACCTTCGTGCGCTCCCCAAACAGCTGATATTTTAAACCTGTCTGGTAATAATGAGTTGGAATGTTGTGCAACATATTTGATAGTGAAATCGTCGATGATAAATGCATAAGCTAAACAAGTAAAGCTAGCTAACAACGCAGAGAAAAATAAAAGTGTTAATGGTTTTGCTGTAGCAACAAAAACATCTTGTTTGGTAAAAGTACCAAGCATAGGGAATACACTTAACGCTATTGATAAAAATAGGGCTAGATAAAGTAAGTAATGACCAAATTCAGCATGCATGATTTTTTTTCCGATAGGTTATTCTTTAGTTCTTTAGTTCTTTAGTTCTTTAGTTCTTTAGTTCTTTAGTTCTTTAGTTCTTTAGTTCTTTAGTTTGATTCTTTTTCAACAGGATGTCCTGCTCTTTCAAGCGCATCTAATACTTCAGGTGCTTTATATTCCTCATCATGCTTAGCTAAAACATTACTAGCAATAAAAACACCTTCTTTATTTAATTTCCCCATGGCTACAACCCCTTGCCCTTCTCTGAATAAATCGGGCATGATTTTATCATAGGTAACGGTTATATCTTTTGCCAGATCCGTTACAATAAAAGTGGTTAAAAGTGTTGTTTCACTGCGTATTACACTTCCATCTTTGACTAAACCCCCAATTCGCAAAATGCGGTCTGTCGGTGCTTTACCCGAAGCCATTTCAGAAGGCGTGTAAAATAAATTCATCTGTTGTTCGCTAGCATATAGCACTAAACCAACTATAGTTCCAACACCTAAAACGCTACCGATGATAGTTAATAATCGTTTTTTTCTTTGTGGTTTCATTGCCATTTTATTTCTACCTTATTTTCTCGAACACTGTTTTCTAGAGCCGATCATTTTCTTGAACCTACCTTTTTCTTGAACCTATCTTTTTCTTGAGCCTAGTTTTCTAGACTGATAAGCCCTACTTACTCGTTAACTTGATTTTGCGCATCTAGTCGAAGATAAAACCTTTTTAATTCTTGCTTTGCCTTAGTTGTAGATTTCGCGCTAATAAAAAAATAACCAATTAATGAACTACTGACCAAAGCGTAACAAAGCCATACATAAAAACCATGCCCGCCCATTTCAATAAAGGCTTCAAACGTCTCAAAATACATCATGATGCTTTACCTTCGACTATAGCTCTTACCCAACCCGTCATTTTTTCTCGCTTAATTATTTCTGATTTTATCCGCTGCATCAATACAGTAAAAAAGTACACTTGAAAAGCCAAAATAAAAACCAACAATGCTTTTAACATATCCGCATCCATTGAAGGTTTCTCAAACTTACTAATTGTAGCCCCCTGATGGAGCGTATTCCACCATTCTACCGAAAAATGAATGATCGGTATGTTAACTAGACCAACTAACGCTAATACCGCTGAAGCACGGTCGGCACTTGTGCGATCATCAAAAGCATTGTGCAAAGCTATAAATCCAATATATAAAAAGAAAAGTATCAACTCAGAAGTTATTCTAGCATCCCATACCCAATAAGTACCCCAGGTTGGTTTTCCCCAAATAGCACCAGTAATTAACGCCAACAACGTAAAAATAGCGCCGATCGGCGCGCAACTAACGGATACTATATGTGCCATTTTAATTCGCCAAATAAAGCCAATAGCACCGCTGATTGCCATCACTACGTATACAAACATGGATAAAAATGCGGCCGGCACGTGAATATACATAATTCTAACGGTATTGCCCTGCTGATAGTCCGCCGGAGAAAATAATAATCCTAACGCTAGCCCGACTAACATCAAAATCAAAGTAGAAGCTCGAAACCATGGCAATAATTTATCAGTAAACTGATAAAACCATTTTGCTGATGCCATTTGATAAAACCATGTCCACATATCATTCTTTCTCGCTTTTTGAATACAGGGGTCGGAGTCACCATCCCCATAATCACAATTTTTCAAAATACTTAATTGGTCGACTCAGACTTGTTGGTATAAATTACAAATGTGACTCCGACCCTTTTTACCATCTAAATCAATCTATCGATATCTTCATTGCTGCAGAGCCTGCAAAAGGCGCTAATAACAAGCTCAATATTAATAATGCTAATAATAAAGCTAATTGCCCAGAATAATCTAGTCCAGATGAGGCTGCTTGTACTGCAGAACTACCAAAAATCAAAACCGGTATAAATAGTGGCAAAACAAGCAATGTTAATAATACCCCACCATTTCTTAGCCCTAAGGTTAAACACATACCAATTGAGCCAATCAAGCTTAAAACCGGCGTGCCAATTAATAAGCTAACAACCGCAATTCTAATCCCTTGCGCATCCAAATTAAACAAATACCCGATTAACGGAGTAGTCAATACCAAGGGCAGCCCGCTTGCTAACCAATTAGCAATACTTTTAGCTAATACAATTTGACTACCTGCGACGCCACAAACTAATAATTGTTCTAATCCACCCTCTTCAAAGTCCGCTTGAAAAAAACTATTAAGTGACATCAAAATACTCAGCAATGCGGCGACCCACAATACACCGGGTGCAATAAAAGCTAATTGCACTGGATCAGGAGTTACTGCCAAAGGAAACAAGCTGGTCACGATCACAAAAAAAGCCAAAGGATAAACAAATTCCGACTGACTTCGCATGACGACGGTTATCTCACGTCTTATTAAAGCAACCAAACGGTTTTTATCAGCTCCAGAATGAGTCATTCAGTAACCTCAAAAATAGACTGGCTCTGCGTAAGTATCAACTCCTGAAGAGCATTTATCCCGGAAATCGTTTGATGTGAAGTCACTAATAGCATTCCGCCACTTTTCAGATGGGTATTACAAGCGTTTTCTAACCACTCTTGGCCAAAAGTATCGAGTGCCACCATAGGTTCATCTAAAATCCAAAATTTCACAGGCTCTGTAATTAACCTAGCCAAAGAAACACGACGTTTTTGTCCTGCTGATAAATTTCCTACGGGTTCATCTAAATAAGCAGCTATCGAAAGCTGTTTGAGTACTAAATTCATTCTAAATTCAAAAGGCTCTTCATCGACATTACTAATAATACCAATTGAATCTTGACGTAAACCGAAATAAAAAGCTAAGTTCTGAGCAACCGTCAGTTTTGGTTTCAAACCTAACTTATGCCCCAAATATAAAGTATTAAGAAAAAAATCTGAATGATTAGAATCAACAGATTGTTGGTTAAACAGTATATCCCCATTAAAACGTTGACTCAACCCACATAAACAGCGGATCATAGAGGTTTTACCCGAACCGTTGGTTCCTCGTATCTGTAACGCTTCCCCATCAGACAGAGAAAAATCTACCTTATTAAATAGTGGTATCTCATTACGATAAACAGACAGATTTTTTACGCTGAACTGGTTAATTTTGAAAGTACTCAGATGGGTTGTGACTCAGCGGCTATACTATACTATATGACTCACTAGTTACAGTACTTAGAGACGCCATTTTGAGGCGGAAAACACTATTATAAATGTCGATTCAGCCTATTAATTCCGAGCAACAAAGCAGTATAATCGAAACGACTAATAATCAATTCGCCAATACTCAATTAATACAAAATAGACTGACGCCAGAGATTAAAGCATTAATCGAGCAATATGCTAATCAACCTTTATTGTTAGAAAAATTACTGCTTCAAAAAAACAATGATGCTCTAGTTAGCTTTAAACTAGCTCACCTTAATATAAATGATCGGCAATTAAGTAATAGCTCTGATATACCAAACAACTTGATTCAGCTGAAGCTACCTACACTGATTCACGCTTTAAAACAGCCTATTGAATTAAATAACATCATCGAGCAATTGAAAGTTGCTAACAAAATAACGATTAACGTTGGTAACAATCAACAAGTAATCATTAAAATTGCTAGTTTATTACCACAAACATCACTTCAAATTAACTTTAGTAACATAGAACTTTCTCCATCAGGGAATTTGCTCCTTAGTCAAGCAAAGTTAATCAATTCCAGTCTTTTAGATACAAGTCTAGTCAATACCAATCTATTAGCACAAGCAAAAACTAATTTAATTAAAACAGTTGAATTGAATAACAATATCGGAAAAATAGCAGAAAGTTTGATTGCGTCTCCAACAAACACTAAAAATAATTTAGTGATTGATTTTACGCAGTTCGAATCTAATAACTATCAACTCAAAGATAAAATATCTATTCTTGTAAACTCGTTAGCCACGATTAAAAATGCCATAAAACAAACTGAAAACATTGCAATTAAAAACAACATTTCTCTCGATGCAAAAACGCTTGAATCAACAAAATCTTCTTTAAATACCACATTATTGGCATTAAATAAATTCAGCATTCAAATCGGCAAGCTTTTTGATAATATTAACAAACCAATTGAGTTAACAAACATTACGCAAGTAAATACATCAGAAAACACTAAAAATTTAGTTTCAAGACTAATAACAAGCGGAAACTTATTTGAAAATGCATTGAAGCAACAAGTTGTAAAAAATGAGTTTAATCCACTCTATCATTCATCAAAAATACCAAGTGATAACAAGCTTTCATTCAACAAAATACTCAGTCAGCTAGAAAAATTGTTAGTCGAAATTAATCATTATTCGGAAAAGCCAGTCAATGCAAGCCAAATTGAAAAAATTCAAAAGTCCCTCTTAATTCAGCTAAAAAACATCACTCCGTTAGAAAAACACCAGATAGAAACTAACAAAATGGCGGCTTTACAAAAAATTCAAGTTCAGCAGGAACAAATACAAAATTTAATAAGTCTCACTAAATCATTTCAAACAACTATCACAACGAGTTTACATCAAATAGAACAAAACCAGCTTCATAGTTTAAAAAGCGAACAAGCAAATCTACAGCAATTTCTGGTTGATTTACCGATCAAACAAAATGGATTAATTGACTCGTTTGAAATGCGCTTTGAAAGCCAAAGTAAAAATAACCAATCAGTCAAGAGTAAATATTGGAAAGTAGTGGTGAGATTCGATTTAAAACCGTTAGGACCCATGTTCGCAGAAATTCAATTTGAGAACGAAAGAGTGTCAACACATATTTTTGCAGAAAAAAAAGAAACTGCACAATTAATTAATCAACATTTGCCAACACTCAAACGGTCTTTATTTAGCGCTGGTGTGGATGTGAGTAAAGTCTCAGGTAGCCAAGGTAATATTCCTGATAATCTTAAGGATAAAGAGAGTCCCAACATAGATGCACATGTTTAATAGAATATGAACAGTTATTCCAATAATAATCAACCAGCAATTAACTCAATAAAAAAAGCGGCTGCGCTTAAGTATGACGGCCGTAATACGCCTAAAATAGTAGCAAAAGGAGATGGCGAGTTAGCTCAAAAAATTGTTTCACTAGCAAAAGAAAATGATGTTCACATTCATTATGATCCACTTTTGATTGATGTATTAAGTCGACTGGAGTTAGATGAGGAAATTCCCGAGACCTTATTCTTAGCTGTTGCTAAAATTATCGCATTTGCTTATTACTTACAGGGCAAACACCCTGAAAGTGCTGTAAACTCTCATTTAGATGACACATTGACTTTGGAACATAAGAATCCGGAAGAACCAAACCCTATCAATATTTAAAATATTATTCAGCAACAGTTAATATCCACTTTCTATACTAGCAAGTATTCTAATACCCCATCTCTTAAAATGGATTAACTTCATGCGCTTTAGCTTTTTACTCGTTTTTTTGCTCACTTTTTTTCTTAGTAGCTGTATTATCACGCCTAAAATAAAAAGGGGCTTTGATCCAATATGTGAGCAATTTAGAAATATAGTCAAACTTCAGTCAAAATTTATTGTGACAAACTGCTCACGAAATCAAGATTGCAGAGGTCTTATCGGCGTTAGTTTAATTACAGTTGCTATAACAGGTGCAATATCCCTTGCTATTTTATCTGTGGGTAATGTTTATTACGCTATTGAGCATAAAAGCCAATGCAAAGTAAAAGTAAAAAGCGATAAAATAAAGCTACCGATAGTACCGATAGTTTAATAAATACCACTTAAATTTTTGCTACTAAACCCTGTAAACCTACAAACTATCCAAAGCCTGCCTAATATCAGCAATCAAATCTTCAACATCTTCAACTCCAACGGACAATCGGACTAAACTATCCGTAATCCCAAGACGTTTTCGAATATCTTTTGGTACTGATGCATGGGTCATCAATGCAGGATGGTTACTCAAACTCTCAACACCACCTAAACTTTCTGCTAGTGCAAACAACTTAAGGTTTTGCATAAATACACTGGCTTTCTTGAGCCCGCCTTTTACAACAATAGAAATCATTCCACCAAAACCGTCCATTTGTTCTTCTGCTAAATCAGCCTGTGGATGACTTGCTAGGCCCGGATAATAAACTTTTTCAATTTGTCCATGAGCGGTTAACCATTGCGCGATCCTCATACCCGATTCATTATGTTGACGCATTCTCAGTGCTAAGGTTTTTAATCCACGTAAAGCCAAAAAACTATCAAAAGGACCAGCAATGGTTCCTGTAGAATTTTGTAAAAAAGCTAATTCTTCCGCTAGTTTTTCATTATCTCCAACAATAGCAACACCGCCGACCATATCTGAATGGCCATTAATGTATTTAGTCGCAGAATGCATCACAATATCAAAACCATAATCTAAAGGCCGTTGATTGTAAGGTGTTGCAAAAGTGTTATCTGCCACAGCAATGAGTCCTAATTCTTTTGCTAGTGCAGCAACCGCTTTTAAATCAACAAGAGTCAACATCGGGTTAGTCGGCGTTTCCACCCATAGCATCTTAGTATTTGGCTTTACAGCAGCTCTTAATGCGTCAAGGTCACTCATGTCAACAAAATCAAATTCCACACCCGCACTACGTTTCCGGACTTTATCAAATAAACGAAAAGTCCCACCGTATAAATCATCCATTGCCAAAACATGATCGCCGGAATCAACTAACTCAAGAATCGTTGACGTCGCCGCCATTCCTGAAGCAAATGCAAACCCGCGAGTGCCATTTTCTAAACTTGCAATACAGCGCTCATAAGCAAACCGAGTAGGGTTTTGAGATCGAGAATACTCGTAACCTGTATGTTCGCCAGGTGATGACTGAATATAGGTAGACGTTTGATAGATTGGAGGCATCACGGCTCCGGTTCTAGGGTCAGGATGTTGACCACCATGTATAACCTTTGTAGCAAATTTTAAATCTGATTTTTCTACTTTGTTATCATCTATCATAATCTTATCTTCTTTTTAGTCTGTTAATTTTATAACAGAGATTTAATTGAATGAGCTTATTGTCGTAGTAATGATTCACTCTGTCAATCTAGTGTTGATGCCCGCCAACACCATGAGCGTGGCCATGTGTAACTTCTTCACTAGTTGCTGCACGTACATCAAATATTTTTACAGCAAATGTTAATTTTTTACCCGCAAACGGATGATTAAAATCGACCACCACCATAAACTTACCCGGCTTAACTACCGTCACTCGCTTATTCCCTTGCTCTGTATGAACCACACCAACCATGCCCTTCTTCCATTTTATTTTAGTATTTTTACTCATAACTTGAAGGTGTTTCATAGGAATTTTTTGTTCCGCATTGTCTTTAAGCAATCCATAAGCTTCTTCTGGTGCTAAAGTAACACTAAACTCATCATCCGTTGACTTGCCTTCCATTGCTTTTTCAAGCCCAGCAAGCAAACCATTGTGCCCGTGCAGATAAGCCATTGGCATACCTTTAGTTGAATCTTCTAACACTTTATCTTCGGTGTCGGTCATCTTATAAACAAATTGTACAACCGTATCTTTTTCTATTTTCATCTTATTAAATTCCCAAGTACTCAATACAACAATCTATTATTAGTAGGTTGCTCCAACTTTCCGCTATTATACGCAAATATTCAGCAACTAATAATAAAAGCCTTCACTATGCCTTTTTTAATTAAACACCAAAATGACATTGCTTCAAACCGTTCGGAGATTACCAATAAAGGATTAACAATTGGTCGTTCCGCAAAGAATGCTTTATTAATTGATGATCCATCCGTTAGCCAATTCCATGCAATCATTGATACTAAAGAGCTAAAAGATGGAACATTAATTTATTTTATCCAAGATTTAGAAAGCACTAATCAAACCTTAGTTAATAATCAAGCTGTAACCCAACATTTATTATGTGATCAAGATATTATCAATATTGGGCTGCATGAATTTAAATATATTGATGAAAATACTGAGTCATTAGCTGCAACGAGGGCATTTAAGAAGAGTTGGATACCAGGCGTTTTAATTTTAAAAGATTGATTTATTTTAGAAAAGCATTGCTGTTAGCACTAAATTTGGCACCATGAGCTTTTTGAAGAATACGTTTAAGAGTGATAACCATCTTATTAAGTGAATCAATTACACCTAACAGCTTTTTAAAACAAAATACAGCTGCTGCTAAAAAAGAAGTTAATGAAAAAACGGCACCTTTGTAATTACCCAAAATGGTGAAGCTAAAGAATATTGCGGCCTTTGAGCAAGATCAAGAGACAGAGTCTGACATGGGGGCAGCAAAAAAAATTAGGGTGCTATTTTGTAACCAGTTAAACCTTGCAAGAGGTAAGTCTCTAACTGAAAGTATTGCAAGCAGTGGACAAGCGGGAATTTGTAAAGGTGTTTATTCGGTAACTTACTCACGCCAACAAATCCCTTTGATAATTTGTTCTTTGAGAATACTTAAGTCCAATCAGATACTATTTTGCGGTAGGGTCGGGTATGTCTTTTTTCCAACAATACCAATAGATAAACAATTTTTTGCAGGATATTGATAAAAAGGAGGTTGCTTTCAGCCTATAAAGCCTGCTTATACTGACAATACTAGTTTTTTTAGTTCTGGACAAGACCCAAAATAGTTATTATTGTATTTATACACGATACGCCTATTGCACCCTAACCCTGAAACTGATGCTAAAGCTAGGGTGAGTTGCCCCGGTTGAAGCTTTAAACGATCCACTCAAGGATACCTTTATGTCCGTTACAGCACTGTCGTAACCGCCTGTACTCGGTATCGGGTTATAAACAAATGAAACTCCGTTGTCGTTTGAGAAGGAAATATTGTCTGTTGTACTAGCGAGACTGTTCATCGAGTAACTGAGCCCGCTTACCGAAGTGCCGTCAGTAAAAAGCAGCGGCCCGGAGCCGACACCATTGATATCATTTGCAAAAACCTCTGTGTTGGCGGGCATAGGATCAGTAATAACCATCGTATCGGTGTCGGTCGCTCCGCCACGGTTGGTTACCAGAATCGTATAGAGCATCACAGCCCCGGGTATTGCTTTCGGGTTGTCTTGCAGGTTCACTGGATCAGAATAGACCTGCACTGATTTGAGTACGAGGATGTCGGGTAGTGGTGGAGGTGGAAAAAGGGCTATACAGCCAGCCGGCTCGCTCACCACCAGATCTGTTTGATGCGACCAAGTCAGATCGGTTGGGGTATCGCCGTGTACGTTACTCGCAGTGATATGGCCCCGAACACGAGAGGTCGTTCCGGTGATGGCACCTACGGCGGTGTACAGGTCGCCACCCACCTCGACACTGGTAAGCGTCATGACACCCACGCCCTCGATGATGACACTAAGTTGCACCGTGCTGCCGGCGCCGATAATGATGGCACCTGCATTGGAGAATACGCCGCCACCCACACTCACGTTAGTCGTCAGTGTGATGACGCCATCGCCAAAAGATCCCGCATCACCGCAAATGGTACTACCCCCACCAACCCCGACTGCGCCCACAGTCGAGGTGACGCTGCCACCCACAACGACGTTGGTCGTCAGTGTAAGGACGCCGGCGCCTGAGGAGGATACACTACCGACAACCGTGGTGCTGTCACCTATATTGATACCGCCATCGACCGTGAATATATCCCCTCCCACAGTTATGTCTGACCCCATAGCAACAACGCCCGCACCTGTAGAGCCCACATCACCGCCAATAGAGCTGCCATTGCCCACTACGACGGCACCCACGGCCGAGATAACGTCCAAGCCTACTATCACGTTAGCGCCTAGGGTGAGTATGCCTCCACCAGAACTACTGACGCCGCCGCCAATCTGCGAACCTATACCCACGTTAATTGCACCATCGAAAGAGCTAATACTACCGTCAACGCTGACCTCTGATGCCAAGGTGATGACGCCCGGCCCCGTGCTGAAAACTTGTCCGCGAACCAGACTACCGCTATCTATGAAGATTGCGCCTGCCGCCGTGTGAACGTCGCCGTCCACGAGGACGTCTACCCCCAAGGAGACCACGCCTGCACTTGTGCTGAAAACACTGCCCTCAACAAGGCTTCCGATACCGAGGGTGATGGCACCCGCGTCGGTGTATACGTCGCCCACCACTAGGATATTGGTTGCTAGACTGATGATCCCCGTAGACGTGTTAGCCCAGAGATTACCTCTGATAACACAGCTATCGTACACGTTAATGGCTGCAATAGAGCTTACATTTGCGTTCACCTGAGTGTCGGTTGTCAACAGGGCTGTGCCGATCGTCACAGTGCCAATCGCCGCTATATTTAGATCCGAGGAAAGCCCGCCAGTATTAACACTAGCGCCACTCATTACAAACGTTCCCACCACACTGATGGTGGCCGGTGTGGCTGGCACGATGGGATCCATCGTTACGGTATCACCCGCCAAAAGTAACAAGTTGGCGCAAGTGTAGCTGCCCTCACTGACGTAAGAGCAGCTCGTCGGAAACGAGGTTGAAGTCGCTGAAAAAATATAATCAGCCGCCACTACTGGAAGCGTCATCAGCAATAACGACAACATTGTGACTAAACGCATTAGCCCGCAAAGGATGACTGTTGCATTATGAAAAATGGCTGCGGACTGCATTCTCTCTCCTTAATCTCATTGAGTGCTGGCGAACGGCCAGTTGTCCTTAAGTGTTTTTATTGTATCTTGGTCGAATTTCATGCGCAGTGCGATATAGGCTCCCTGGCTGCGGTAAGCACCACCACTAAAATCATTGTCGTCAAAGCCTCTTAAGTTATAGCCTATGGCTACCCAGGTGTTGTCCATGAGCTTATAGCCGAGAGAGCCACCAAGGCCATAGCTCTTTTCGCCACCTTTCCAAGTATGTAGCATCGAGGCATGCAAGCCTACATCCCAATTCCGGTTCAGGTCATGGCGCAGTTCCACACCAGCGAGATCGATGTAGCCGCTGTTAGTTGAGTCATTGAAGTCTTCGAGGACGTATTTCGAGCCATATTGCAGCGATATTTGGGTGCCGCGTTTGGGCATCCAGTTGATGTTTAAGTTGTTGACAATCTTGCGGGTATGAGTGTCATCGATAGCGCTGCTGCCGCGTTCGTCAATATAATCGAGGCGGTTTAACCAGATCCAATCACTGTCTGATGGGCGATGGGCATAGGATAAACGCGCGTTCACTTTACGCGACTGACTAACATCTGAGCGGATGCCAGTATAGATGACACTGGACGCCAGTATGCGCCCAGCATCGAGGGTACGTCTGAAACCGATGCGAAAATTAATTTTTTCGTCAGCTTCGGAGGTGCGCCATTCGAGGTTGCTATTGGCCCCCCAAACAGGGTCGTTGTAGTTCGCGCCTAGCATAACGGCGGTGTAGTCACCGATTGCCGCATCGGATGCGCGTGGGATAGTAGAATTCAGCTGCAAGGGAGCGTTGTTGTCGAGAGTCTTAGCGCGGTCAATGCCAAAATCGGCGTTCCAGAATTCGCTTATCCGCCATTTCTGCACTAGGCCGAGATTGCTATAGAGACGACCGCTGTCGAGTGAGCTCTGATTTCCCAGTGAAGCCGTCATTTCACCACCACTCCATAGTTGTGTGCGAATACCCGCTAGAGTAATGTTATTATTGATGTCTTCGCCGCGCGATAATTCCTGTTCGACGAACAGCTTAGTTCGTGCAAAGAAACTGTAATCCGCACCTACTTTTAAGCGATCGGGAAAATTCCAGCTCTGCGCTTTTCCTACGTTGATTTCGGAATCGGCGCGCAAGGTGATTTTCTGGTCGACGAAGGTGTAGGCCCCGCCCGCGATTGCCTGCTCGCTATCACGCTTGACTCCTAGGTCGTCATCATCGTAAGCCAAACGCGCGCCGTAATATGCTGTCATGCTGCCTAAATTGTGATTGAAGCGCCCCTCAAGCACATCGCGCTGGAACTCAACAACACCCAGGTTTTCCTCACGGTAGACTTCTGCTTGCACTAGGAGCGTATCGGTAATTTTCACCCGCAGTTCACCGCCTGTTTTGCGCTTATTACTCTCGCTGCCCGCCTGCTGACCGATGCCGAAGCCGCCTTGCTGCTCGCGGATATACACCTTAGCGTCTCGATGAATGAGTTCCACCTTCCAGGCGTCACCATTAAGCTTTAAGTTGGACACCTCGCGTTTACTTCGCGCGAATTCGGCCTCTATCTTGGTTGAATCGTTTACCTTCCAAGTGGCGTCTAGACCGTGCAGATTGCCGTTTGCGCCCTCGGTACCATCGCTCACCAGTGTGGCGCCGATTTCCAGATTGTCGTTCGGTTTTATGTTAACGCGTCCGCCTGCAGTGAGGCTTGCGTCACTTGGATCGCCGGACTCATATTCGGCAATAATGAATACCTGGTTAAATGCTGCATCACGGGGCTTAACCGGCTTTTTGAAGAATAGAGTGCCATTGATGTAATCAATATCGTAATCTAGGTAGCGTGTCATGGCCTGGGTGGAAACAATGTTTTGTGACTGGAGGCGCTCACGCACTTCAATGCGTATCTTATCCGAATTATCAAGGATGTTTTTGCGCGTGAGCCTGTATAGGCCTGACGTACCATCGCCCGGAAGTTCATCTTTTACGTAGGCCTGTGAAGTCATTGTGGCGAAGGCTGTATAACCAACAACCTCTCCTTTGTATTCAGATTTAAGACCGTTTACAGTGCGGCTATAGCGTGCAAATTCAGTGGTTGTAAGACCCGTGTCGTAATCGCCAAACAGCACGTAGAATTGCTTACGTTCTATTTTAAGATAAAGCTTACTGGTGCTTGCTGCGTCGAACGCAGGTTGAGTGGCGTCTGCATAGAGTGTGTAATAGAGGTTCGGATCTATTGCTTGGTTTAGATTGGCAAGCTTCGACCCACCAGCGCCCCTGACCTTGGCAGAATCATATGCGATGGTCATCAAGTACTCCCCCTTGACGGTGCCTTTGGCGTAAAAAGCGAGTCGGTCGTCGTCATACAGTTGAGTGTCTGCCTCAGCTTCGTTCAACGCGGACAGATTACCAGAAAGTTGTTTGTGACCGAGTGTGCCTTCGGCAAATCCCACCAGGATCCAGTCACGCTGGCCTGCTTCTAGCCAGGTGTGAATTTCTTGTTTACGTCCGCTGTTGAATTCAAAATTTAGCTTGGCTTCGCCAGATTGCGTGGTCGGCATAAGCTCGATAAAGGCTATACCATCATCGCCAATTTTAAAACGTGGCTGGTCAATGCTAATGCCTCCGAGCGGGTCACGTTGGATGGCATCTATCCGCTCGGCAGGTTGGTAGGGCTGGTTCAATTGGAATTCGCCGTTGGTTCCGCGCCGCATTTTGTAGCCGTCCTTATCAAAAAAGCGTAGTGCGATAATCGGGCGGGTTTTACCGTCGGCGATCAGGTGTGATTGCTCGGGAACAAATTCGAAGCGGTCCGGGCTGAGTGTATAGTGGATGTTGCGGCTCTGGCGTAAGACCTCTTTACCGGCAGCATCTTTAACGATCAGCTCCATCAGGTTGTCGCTTGTTTTAATGTGAATGCCTTTCCAAGTGGCCAGTATCACACTGCGTGTGGCGTTGAATACTGCGCCGTCGTAATATAGCTGATTGACTTCCTCCCCGTTCAGCTTCAGCGTGGCGTGCTGGCCGGCCTCGAGCTTTACCGCAGCCTTGATAGCGGGCAAAGCGGGCAAAAAAGTATCCTGAGGGTGCAGCCATTCGGTCCCGGGCTGGGCGCTCGCCATCCACTGTGCGTCATAGGGGAGTTTCTCGACGAGATTGAGGGCATCGGCGTCCAATGCTTTCTCCGTAGTATCGTTTTCAAGGGATTCGATCTGCGGGATAATAGCGAAATTTTCCACTGAGATAGGTTCTGTATCAACCTGAACTTCAGTTCTTGGCAGAGTAACATTGTTGCTGGTGGAGTGCGCTACGAAACGCGTCATTAGCACAAGTTTGAGCGGTTTCTGCTCTGTGGGCTTCAGATCAAGAGTAAGAGTGCGCGCCCATGAACCCTGCTGCTGCGGCGGCGGCAAACGTAATGTCAGGAAACCATCGCTACTTTTAAGCGCTTCGCTCACCTTGCCATCGAGTTGCACGCTACCACTCACAAGCTTGACACCCTCTGGTAAAAGGAGTGTAGACGAGGACAGCCCTACATTGTCTGCGCCTTGTAATTCGAGTTTAACCTGAACGATGTCGCCGTCACGCTGAGCTATCAGACGCTGGGTGAAACGCATTTCTTTAGGTACTTTTTTCTGCACGTGGAAATCTGCACGCCAGAGGCTGCCACCACGGACGTTGACGAACTGCGAGTCATTGCGTCCGGCAAAGCGTGAGTTTTCCTCGCAGGTCATCACTTCATAATTATCGGGCAGTGAATCGACGTCCAGTTGCACTACGTGCGTGCCAGGGCGGATGTTGTCGGCGTGCCAGCGGCCATCTTTGTCAGTGAGGATAGTCGTGCCATCCTCCATTATAATTTGCGCGTTATGCAGACCGTCTTTATCGTTGTCGACTCTGTCGTCGCAAGAGCCTATGATGACGCGCCCTATTAGTATGGCTTGGCTTCGCATAAGATCTTCGCGCACGATCACACTAGCGCGTGCGGTGTTGGATGTGTGCTCACCGATAGAGAGCGCAACGTTTTCGGCTTTGCCGGTTTTCGCGCCTGCAGTCACCTGCGCTATATAATTAAGTGTGACCGAGTCCACTGCCGGAATATCGCCGAGTGCAAAGTTGAGCGTGCGACCATCTGCGGAAATCTCTGGGGCGGGATACAACTCACCATTCAGATGAGTCGAATCAGCTTGGTAACGGAACCCGAGCGGCAGGCGATCAGCTATTTGAACATTCAGCGTCGCGTTGATGGTGTCATTATTGTTAATAGTGAGTGTGTAAGGCACGTATTCCCCTATGCCTACCACTGACTTTCCGGCGTTCTTGGCGATTTGTAGATCGCCGCCTACCGGATCGAGGGGAATGTCTATACGACGTTGTAGTTCACCCGGCTGGATTAGGAACGATGTGTCGAAAGAGGCTCCAGCACCGGGAGAACCCACGATATTAAAGCCCTCAGGCATGCTCTCGGAGGATACAATAGAGGGAAATTTGTAACCACTGGGTGGTTTTACTCGCAACACATAATTGCCAGAATAAAGCTGAGGGAAACGATAAGTCCCCAGCGGCAGAACTATGCCACCACATTGCGCAAAGCTCGAACCTGTGATTATCGGGTTGGGTGAAGTATTAATGCCATCATCGCAGACCACCACGGCCAACTGACCCGTATCAGCATTGATTAGCGTCACGATTGCGCCATCTACGGGCAATCCGTTGACAGCATTAAACACTACGCCATAAGGATCAACCAGTGCTGTCGCTGCGACATTCCTTCTCGATTCCAGATCACTTTTATATTGATAGACGGCATTGAGCACGGTGTTTATATCCACCGAAAGCATACAATTGTAATCGGCTGCAGACGCTGATGTGGTTTGAATCACGCCTATGAAAACACTCGTGTCCGTGCCGGTTTCGGTTAGCAGCAGGGTTTCATGGTCGTTCGAAACAGTATTGGTGCCGCTGGTGATCGTCACCTGCACTGTTTCGACTAGCGCCGGATTCTGGTTTAATGAGTGGTTGCTGGTTTCTATATAGATAGTTTGACCATTGTGGTAAACCTTTGTAGGTTCGAGTGCCACACTTCGGGCGGTGAATCCTGCAGACAAATCTAATGGCTCGCTGGCGGTAGCAGACGACGCACACATTGATGTCCCTACTAGTGTGTGAGTCCCGTCTGACTTCTCAGTCATGAACTGGATCGTCGCATCCGTTACCACTGCGACCGCAGCCGTTTTGGTATAGTTCGCACCGGCTATTGAGTACTTCGCCATCGCTGTATTGGTGAGCTTGGTTCCGGGCAGCGTAGCAGTCCATGCAGTAGAGGACAGAAAACAAAACACTGAAACAAAGCACACTTTTTTGTTAACACGACACATTTCTTTTAGGCCAGCCACAATTACTCCAAGTACTTGGCTAGCCAAGCAAAATAAGTAAAAAGAGTTAGTCTTGAGCGACATCATTAACTGGTTCTCACCTAGTTGTGTTTATTAGTGGCATGATCTTATTTGATGACCGTGTGGAAAGAGACTTTACTGGTTTCGCCGACACCGAGTACGCCCTTATAGACCCAACGCAGGTTAGTATAATCAGAGGGCAAAGCCGGACGCGTATCGCCTTCATTGGTGGTAACGATTAGTTTGTCGGGCAAGGCGTATTCATAGCCACCGTCAATTGAAAAAGTGATTTCTGTGTTGACACCGTTGGCCATCAGATAAGTTGTATCGTTATGTATAGGGTTGGTGATAACGATATTGCCTGCTGGTTTATTGCTAATGTTTTCGAAAGTGGTGGTGTAGATGATTTCATCTCCTGGAACGGCAGTATCTACCCGAGCACGCGTGCTTACCGTCTTGCCGTCTTTATCAACAACATTGATTCTTTTTTCTGCAACACTACTGATTTTTATCGCTCCTGGCTCGGCAGCGTGGGCGGGCAGTGTAAACGCCGTTAGTAGGGCAGCTGTGAAAAAGACGCTGATGAAATGCTGTTTTAATATAGTGTGGTTAGTCATAGTATTCTCCAATGAATTAATTAATGATCGTCTGGAAGGTGAAACTAAAGGTCGTCGCGGCAGTAATAATCCCCGCTGTAACGATGACGGCTTTGTCGCTGAACTCGGCGTTATCGCTGTCAATGGCGTCACTCTTGGCCACGCCGTTTACAAAAATGCTGTCGGAAACGTAGGTCATATTGGTGTCAATAGGGTTAGTAATAACGAGACCTTCTATACTGTCTGTGACGGGCATCTCAACTTGGTAGGTCAAGATGGAGCCAGGGACGAGTTCGCAGCCTTCGTCATCATGGTCATCATGGTCATAGTCATAATGACAACGACGATGATTATCTCTAACTTCGCTGCAACCGGATGGATTCTGAATGTGGATGATCGTTGGGGTTAAGTCAATGACAGGCCAATCTATAAAATCAACCACAATATCGTTCTTGAACGCACCGGTCACACTAGCAGCGTTTCCCAGGGTGAAGGTGGCATCGCTCAAGCTTACCGTCAGGTTTGCTATGTCGTTGGCGTTGTCGTGGGCGGCGGCGTTTCCGGTCAAGCTTAGGGTCGCTGTGGTATCGCCGGTTTTGGTCAGCACCGCTGTGAGCCCGGGTGGGACGTTGGTTACCACGCCGCCGGACAAGGCTTCGCCATTAGCTCCCATGTAGGTGTCGTTGGTAATCGTAAGCTTCGAAACAAAGGGTATACTGCCGTCATTGTCGTAGGCCTCGGAGAACGTCGACGGGTTGTTGTCAGGGTCTGCCCAATCGTATTTTATACTGCGCGGCAGGAAGCCATCGCAGGCTTGATCAGTGTAAATTGCTATATGAGAAATGGAGCCTTTACCCGGCCAAAATTCAGAAAGCGAAATGGTTGCCATGCCATCCCAACTGGAAATATCAAACAGATACCATACTGGTTTTTGTTTTCCACCCTTGACCCACAATGCTGTTTTTTGTTTTCTACCCCTTACTAAAAGGTAGCTTGGTTCAGTAATATAATGATCCGTTGCTCCGTCCCATACAATTTCTGCACTTGATAAATCTTGATTGTAGTTGGTCGAATACCATTGCATAGCAGAACCGCTTTCACCATCGCCCGGCTCATCTTTGTAAGTTTTTATATCAGTCCCGACCCATCCGGAAATGGCTATACGGATCGCTGAAGTATTGTTTTCACGTCCTGAAGCAATAGCAATATTGGGTGTCAGGTCGACCGCTACTGCATTCAAGTTGTTGCAGGCAGTATGACTGTCAATCCAGTAGCCATCGCGGGATGAATGTTGGCCGTTTCTGGCGGTATTGTCGCCCTGAGGATCACCTGCGCTGTCATCAATAAACACGACCTGCACTGCGTCTGAAACGTCGGCAGCCATGTCTGCAACTGTCAACTGGCCGAGTCCTAGTGTACTGCCTGTGTGAGTCGTGGCAAGCAAACTGATAATAGATACATCGCCGTTGACCTGTTGGGTGGACACACTACAGAGCACATAGACTGTTTTGGTCATATCGGGTGCCAGTTCGTCAATAAATATGGCAGTGTCTTGCAATGGCTGATAATCCTGGTTGGCATCGCTTTCAATAACACTACTGCAGCCTGTTGAATCGAAGTTGTCAGTTTTGCTAAACAAGCTCTGGCCGTTTTCGCCTTGACCAACCGTCAACAAATAGTCTTGCAAGGTGTTGCCGTTATTGGTGACAGTGAAAGTGGTAATCATATCGACAGTGCCGCCAACGACACCAACCGTGGTGAATGTTCCGCTGGTCTCGGCGACGGTGAGGTTAACCATGTTATCAACAAGAAACGTCGCAGCGGCAGAAGTGATAGGATCCTGAGCAATATTGTCAATATTATAGGTAATCGTGGTGACATTACTGATGAGTGTGCCGGACGTTGTGCCAGATGCTTCGGCGGATTGCATCATCAGAAGTAATGCCATGCTGCATACAGAAATTGCGAACAGTCTTGGCAAAAATAAAGCCATCCTGATTAAGGAGCCAATTCCATCCGCGTGTTTACAAGTAACCAGGAAACTATGCATGCATACCAACAATTATTAAGAAGAATATCAATTCTGAATATTCCTTTTCAAAATCGTTTTTGGCGGAAATGCCAACTTTATCTACATTATTAGAATTTATAAATATATCAAGCGAGAAGTGTTGCCCCGGCAAGCCGAGACAATAGAAGCGTTAACCTATTAAGTAGCTTGTACTAAACGTGTCCAACTACTGGATGGTGACCTGGAACGACAGGGTTGCAGTTTCGCCAGCGGCAAGTGTTAGACCAGTGGCCTCCACTGTGACTGTAGCGACAGTGAAATCAGCACTGTCCGCATCAGCTAGATTGGTTTTGCAAATAGCAGCAGCATCACCACCATCTTTAACTACGATGCCCTGACCGGCAACACAGGTAGTCGTGCCATCGTTGTAGAGCGTATTGAATGCCACAGTAGGTGTAGGAAGACTTACCTCATCCACGATATCGGCAATGCTGATACCTGTAGCTGTTCCGCTACCATTATTTACGATGCTTATCGTATAGGTAAGAATAGCGCCAGGAATAGCCTTAGGATTCACTAACAAGTTAGCTGGATCCCAATAAACCGCGGTGGTTTTGCTGACAGTCAACGCTGCGGTTACGAGGCGATAGGCATCCAAAGCAACTGCGCTCGCATCACCTTCGGTCTGACCTGGGTCGGTATTAGCAGCAGTGGTGGCAGGGTCGGAAAATACGATTTGAACAACAGTAGAGTCATATGCGGCAGTTGTTTCTAACACAACGGTAGTAGTGTTATTGGTAGTCGTCACCGCTGTCAAGCTGATGGCCGACTGCGTATTGTCTGTCTGAGATACCGGAATAGTTGCCGTGACCAGTAAATTAATAGAGGTATCAGGAGCCAGCGAATCCACATAAGTTATCAGCGTATCGTTAAGATCTAGCAAACCGTCATTATTTTCATCGACGTAGTACGCGAAGGATGTTACGTCAAAACCGTCAGCCACACCAAAAATCGTTAGGGCACTATTGGCAGCCGTCAGGTTATAACCTTGACTATCGTTACCAAGGTTCGTCAAAGTAAACGAGGTTGCTTGTAGGATTGAGCCCGCTGCAACCGAAGTAAAAGTTGTGTTGTCTTCAACCAAAGTTAGATTGATTGTTGTACCCACCAGGAATGTAGTCTCCGCACCTGGTCCTGAGGCGTTACCGCCTTCAGTTGAACCAACTTCGGGTTGTGCTGTGCCGTCCACCGAATAATTGATTGTGGCTATGTTGCCAATACTGGTTCCGGACGCTGTTCCTGCTGCGAACGCGTTGTTCGCTATGGAGGAGAATACCATGGCTATGGTAATAAGAGCTGCAAGTCCCATATTGCGTGCGTGGTTTCGTGTAAATGTTTTCATAAGACTTCCTTTATTTAAAGTAAGACTAAATATTTTTCCATTGGTTTTGTTACCAATATAGATCCTTATATCAGCTTTTAAGTAACAAATAGTATTAGCAAAAAAACAAAGGCGACTCATTGATCGATTAAAAATATGAATTATCATCTACAATATTGTTTACTTTCCTAATATTTGATCGGCGCTAGTTTTTGTTAAAGGTAACTACTTCCCGTGGTCTAGTGCATACCTTGCAAAAACATTATCGAAATAAAATTATCTCAAAATGAGAATAACATTAAATTATTAAAATTACAATAAAAAAATTGTCCGACATGAAGGAAGTTTATCATTCCAATATAAAGTGAGGCTGACATTTATCTAAATTCTGTTCATGATCGAACAAAAACAGAATAAAAAAGAGCTTAACTTACTTCAGGCTCATTTCTATATTGGAAAAGACTCTAACTAGTAATTATATAAATCTAAACGCGGTATGTTCATAAGTGACCTGAAATACCCTGTATTTTTCAGTTGGTTAGGTATCTCCTTGCTGACTATGGAAAATTCCGCTCTTGACAAATCAATGGGTTCGTTTCAAGTTATAAGTGCAATGTTCTTATCGCACTTTCAGGATCAGCTTCTACAATCTTCAATAGGGCTCTTGCAGGACCGGTTGGATGTAGTCGTCCTTACTCCCAATTTTCAAGAGCAAGAAAGAACCTTTCCGCATCAATGGCTGTAATGTTATTAGTCCGAAAAACACTTTGGAAAAATACAGCATAAAACGGTATAGTTGCACCCTATTGAACCCTTGCCCTACTCAAAGCTAAAATATGTCCGAAAAACCTCGAAAAATCCTTGTTACAAGCGCACTTCCTTACGCTAATGGACCAATTCATATCGGTCATATGTTGGAATACGTGCAAACCGATATCTGGGCGAGATTTCAAAGACTGATAGGTAATGAATGCTATTACGTTTGTGCCGATGATACGCACGGTACTCCCATTATGTTGAGTGCCAATAAACAAGGAATTACCCCTGAAGCTTTAATCGCCAAAAGCCATGCCGATCACACTAAAGATTTTGATGCGTTTCATGTTGCTTTTGATAATTTCCACTCGACACACAGTGAGGAAAACAAACAGTTTACTGAAAGTATTTATTTGGCGCTGAAAAAAAAAGGCCATATTGCAAAAAGAACTATCGATCAGCTATTTGATCCAGAAAAAGAAATGTTCTTACCCGACCGTTTTGTAAAAGGTGAGTGCCCCAAATGTGGATCAGAAGAGCAATATGGTGATAATTGTGATGTTTGCAGTGCGACCTATAGTCCCACTGAATTAAAAAACCCCGTTTCCGCTGTTTCTGGCGCAACACCTGTCTTAAAAAAATCAGACCACTTTTTTGTTAAACTACAAAACTTTGAAGCTATGCTAAAGGATTGGTTGGCAACAGGCGTTAGTCAACAGGTTGCTAACAAACTAGATGAGTGGCTTTCTATTGGTTTACAAGAATGGGATATTTCAAGGGATGCACCTTATTTTGGTTACGAAATTCCTGGCGAGCCGGGCAAATATTTTTATGTTTGGCTAGATGCGCCAATCGGTTATATGGCAAGTTTTAAAAATCTATGTGAGCGCACTGAAGGATTAGATTTTGATGAATTTTGGAAAAAAAATTCGACCACCGAGCTTTATCATTTCATCGGCAAAGATATTATTAATTTCCATTGCCTATTTTGGCCCTCTTGTTTAAAGGCTGCCGAATATAGAACGCCCACAGGTGTTTTTGCTCATGGTTTTTTAACTGTGAATGGTACCAAAATGTCAAAATCAAAAGGTACTTTTATTAAGGCTTCAACTTATCTTGAACATTTTGATGCTGAATATTTACGTTATTACTTTTTTGCAAAGCTATCAAGCAAAGTTGATGACTTTGATCTGAATTTGGAAGACTTTGTTCAACGAGTAAATTCCGACTTAGTCAATAAATATGTCAACATTGCCAGTCGCTGTGCAAAGCTAGTTCAAAAATCAGGTGGAAAGCTTCATTCACAATTTGGCGCTCCTGTATTACTAAAACAGTTCCAAGATGAAGCGAATATTATACAAGCCTATTATGAAAACCGCGAGTTCAGTAAAGCCAGTAAAGCAATCATGGCATTAGCGGATAAGGCTAATGTTTATATCGATGAGAAAGCACCTTGGACACTGGCTAAAAATAAAGCTACCGCTGATGAAGCATTGCTGGTTTGCTCTATGGGGATCAATCTATTCAGAATTCTTAGCGTTTATTTAAAGCCTGTATTACCCAAATTGATAGAAGACGTAGAAGTGTTTTTAAATTCGGGAGAATTAACCTGGCAATCAATCGACACTCCATTGACAGAACATACTCTTAATCCTTTTAAACCATTAATGAAGCGTGTTGACTTAAAGCAAGTCGAAACAATGGTTGCATCTTCAGTAGAAGCTAGTGAAACGGCTAAACCAAAGAAGGAAAAAAAGAAGAAGAATAAAAGTAGCGATGACTCTAGTATAAAACCTGAAATTCAATTTGAAGATTTTGATAAAATTGACTTAAGGGTCGCTAAGATAATTTCTGCTGAGCATGTGGAAGGTGCAGATAAACTGCTAAAGTTAAAACTAGATATTGGACATGAAAAAGGCATCGAAAACAAACAAGTTTTTGCCGGTATTAAGAGTGCTTATGCACCAGAAGATCTCATTGGAAAATTAACAGTTATGGTAGCCAATCTTGCACCCAAAAAAATGCGTTTTGGGATGTCAGAAGGAATGGTATTAGCCGCAGGTCCTGGCGGAAAAGATCTTTGGATTTTGAATCCTGATGAAGGTGCCAAAGCCGGGATGCGCGTAAAATAGCAAGTTTCAAATAAAAACAATTAGGGTAAAAGCATGCAAACATTTGAACTTTATGGAGTCGCTTGGTTAGTTTATTTTATTTTAGGACTCGGCCTTTTGGCTTTAGTCGCTTATAAAGTTCAAAATTTAAGTTGGCCTGTCAAATTTGCCATTATCAGCTTTTTAGCGGTGGGCGCATTAACTCCAGATCTGGTTTACTCAAGCACGCTTGCAAATGCAGAAACTTATGCACCATTGGTCATTACCGCGTTATTAAACGCGGAAGTTGAAGGCAGTAAAGCGATAGTCAGTGGTTTGGTTCAACTAACCATTATTTGGGGAATTATCTTTTTTATTGGCATGAGTATACGTCATTTCTTGAAGTCTCGCGCTAAGGTGTAAATTGAGTTTTTACTAATGGCTACTCTATAATGGACATTCTATTACTTCTCATTAGTACGGTGTTAGTTAACAATTTTGTTTTAGTAAAATTTCTTGGCCTTTGCCCTTTTATGGGCGTTTCTAATCGAGTAGAAACCGCTACAGGTATGGCGGCCGCTACAACCTTTGTATTAACCCTCGCATCTATGGTGAGTTATTTAATTAACCACTATATTTTACAGCCATTTCATGTTGAATATTTACAGACCTTAGCATTTATTCTATCCATCGCGGTTGTAGTTCAGTTTACAGAAATGGTGATACAAAAAACTAGTCCTGTTTTGCATCGAGTTCTAGGAATATTTTTGCCCTTGATAACTACTAATTGTGCTGTGCTGGGTGTCGCACTATTGAACGTTAATCAAGGGCATGATTTTATTCATTCTATTTTTTATGGATTTGGCGCCGCAGTTGGCTTTTCTTTAGTTCTCATTTTATTTTCAGGTATGCGGGAAAGAATAGAAGTTGCAGATGTTCCAAAACCATTTAAAGGCGCTGCCATAAGTCTCATTACCGCTGGACTGATGTCGCTCGCTTTTATGGGATTTTCGGGGTTAGTTTAAAATCATGTTTGGTCTAATTCCAGAAATTTCGCCATGGCTAATTGAGATTTTTCAAGCAATATTAATTCTCACTATTTTTGCGGGATTATGTGGCGCATTACTCGGCTATGCTGCGGTTTATTTTAAAGTGGAGGGTAATCCATTGGTTGAACAAATCAATTCTCTTTTACCTCAAACCCAATGCGGTCAATGTGGTCATCCAGGCTGTAAACCCTATGCGGAAGCAATAGTCAATGGTGAAGCAATCAATCGTTGTCCTCCAGGCGGTGAAGCGGGAATAAAATCACTAGCGAACCTATTAGAGTTAGAAGTCATCCCTTTGAATGATGAGTGCGGAGCGGAAAGTTTACCTAGAGTCGCATTCATTATAGAGGAAGAATGTATAGGCTGTACGAAGTGCATACAAGCCTGTCCGGTTGACGCCATTGTTGGTACAGCAAAACAAATGCATACGGTTATAGCTAGTGAGTGTACCGGCTGTGATTTATGTGTAGCACCTTGCCCTGTTGATTGTATTGAAATGCTTTTTGTTGAAACCAATTTACTTAATTGGCGACAAGAGAAACCAAATTTTCAATCTATCATATTAAATTAGTTATTAAGTTAGCCAATATGAAATCTTTGCACAATAAATTTACATCAAATGCTATTTTTAAATTTCATGGTGGAGTTCATCCAACCGAAAACAAATTGATTTCAAACTCTCAAACCAGCGTTAAATTCGAATCTGATAACTTTTTTAGAGTTCTGGTCAATCAATCTTCAGTTAAAAAATTCGAACTACCTATTGAGATTATTGTTACCAAAGGCCAAAAGGTTATACAAGGAGAAGCTTTGACCTCTGGCGACTCTTCAAGTGACTACTTTTACGTTCCAGTCCATTCTCCGTGTGATGGCACAGTGTTAGACATTGAATGTTTTAGCGGAGATCATATTTCAGGTTTAGCTGAGACGACTATCGTTATTGAAGCACAAAAAAATCATGAAAAAAAATCAAGAATTAAATCAACACCATCCGTTGAAAGAGCAAATATCAATTGGAAGAATGAATCAGCAGAGTACTTAGTCAAAAAAATTAGAAATGCGGGTATTGTTGGTTTAGGAGGAGCCACTTTCCCAACCCATATCAAACAATATATACCATTAAAAAGAGATAAACAAAACCCCGCAACCTTAATTATTAATGCGATGGAATGTGAACCTTATATTACTTGTGATGATCGACTTATAAGAGAGCAAGCTAAAAGCATTATTGAAGGCGCGCTTATAGTTTCAAGAATAGTAAATTGCGATAAAATCATTTTTGTAATCGAAGATAACAAACCAGAAGCAATAATGTCACTTCAAAAAGTCATTAAAAATGAATCCAAAATTTCCATTCTAATTGCCCCAACAAAATATCCAAGTGGTGGCGAAAAACAGTTAATTCAAATTGTCACAGGAAAAGAATTAACAAAACATCAGTTACCTAAAGATCTCAATATATTAGTTCAGAATGTAGCGACACTATTTGCGGTCTATCAAGCAATCTTATTTAATAGAAACCTTACCGAAAGACTAGTGACAATAACCGGCGATCTAGTGCCAGATCCTAGAAACTATTGGATACCATTTGGCACACCGATATCATGGATTATTAAACACTTAAATATTTCCGAAAAGGACTTAGATATTGTGATAATTGGCGGTCCTTTAATGGGACAAAAGATATGTGATTTTTCTATACCAACTAGTAAGAAAGTTAATTGTTTGATTTTCAATCAAACACTTGTACAAAACGAAATAAAAGATTGTATACGTTGTGGAGAATGCGAAATAGTTTGCCCTATTAAACTCCTTCCACAACAACTCTATTGGTTTTCAAAATCCGAACAATGGAAACCAATGCAGCAGTTAGACTTAGATGCGTGTATTGAATGTGGTGCTTGTGATTATGTTTGCCCTAGCCATATTCCGCTAGTTGATTATTTTCGCTTTGCGAAATCAGAGGTGAAGCACCTGTTAAATAAAGAGAGTGCGTCTGAAATCGCCAAACAACGATTTGAAAATAGAGAGAAACGACTGATTCGTATAGAACAAGAAAGAAAATCAAAACAGGAAAAAATCACTCTAGATAGGCAAAAAGCATCAGAAGATAACTCGAAAGATCCCGAAGGAAAAAAAGCCGCTATATTAGCAGCTCTCAATCGATTCAAAAGTAAATCGCAAGGAGAAAGTTGATGGCGAACAACCCTTTTTCAAACCAGACTTGGTCAACAAACCAGCTAATGTTTTTAGTTTGTGCGGGGTTAATACCCGGTGCCATAGCACAATATTATTTCTTTGGTTGGGGTATTCTAATTAATTTAGTACTTTGCTGTAGCTATGCAATTAGCGCAGAAGCGCTCATTCTTAAGGTACGAAATCGCCCTATTCTATTTACGTTAAAAGATAACTCGGCTTTATTGACTGGGTTATTATTAGGTTTAGCCTTGCCACCATTACTCCCTTGGTGGATGAGTTTTATTGGTGTTTATTTTGCTATCATTTTTGCAAAACACTTATATGGAGGCTTAGGGTACAACCCTTTTAATCCAGCAATGATAGGTTATGTTGTACTGCTAATTTCATTTCCACTAGCAATGACTAATTGGTTACCCGCGCAAGAGCTGCTGATTCTGAAACCTAGTCTAATTCAAAGTATTGAGTTAACTTTTTTTGGAATAAGCAATGAGATCAGCAACGTTACCGATATTAAAATACTTGCCGATGGTTTTACTATGGCCACACCGCTTGATCACATAAGAACCTCTCTTTCTCAAGGATATATGCTTTCAGAGATACAGAGTCAGTCAAATGAAAATTTGTCATTTATTATTAATTCTAATAGTTGGATATGGGTTAACGTCGCCTATTTACTAGGTGGTCTTTATTTGTTATTTCTTAAAATTATTCGTTGGCACATTCCTGTGTCAATAATGACTTCAATGATTATTACTTCCTATTTTTTATCGATAATTGATAATCAAAAATATCTCTCGGCGAGCGACCATTTATTTTACGGCGCAACCATGCTCGGTGTCTTTTTTATAGCGACCGATCCCGTAAGTGCATCAACAACTCAAAAAGGAAGATTATTATTCGGCGCTTCAATCGGGTTTACATTAATAATCATCAGAACATTCGGTAGTTACCCTGATGCCTTCGCATTTTCCGTAATTTTACTTAACATTGCATCTCCTACTATTGATCATTATTTTCGACCAAAAACTTACGGTTCAGCGATTCCTATAAAGGTATTGGATAATAATGATGAATAAAAAAGAGTTGCTGTTAAAATCAGTCCGTAAAAATACTTTTATTCTTGCCGTATTTGCAATCGCCTTAACAGCGCTAGTTTCAATAGTTCATCAATTAACAAAAAACAAAATTGAAAGTGAAGTACAACGCGTTGTGAATCAACGATTAAATAAATTAGTTGATTCAAATTTATATGATAATTCACCAATTAATGACTGTATTTTAATAAAAGATTATTCAAAAAAAAATCAAACATCGATACACAAAGTCCACCTCATGAAAAAGAATAACCTTCCAATGGCTATGGTATTCACATCGACAGCTCATGATGGTTATTCAGGAAACATTGACTTACTTATAGCGTTATCTAATGACAGCAGATTGCTTGGTATTGAAATTTTAAGTCATAGGGAAACACCGGGACTAGGTGATAAAATTGAATCAAATAAAAGTAATTGGTTGCAACAATTTAAAAGTATTAGCCTAGCTGATATGAATGAAAAAAATTGGCGAGTTAAAAAAGATGGTGGTGATTTTGATGCATTAACAGGTGCGACGATTACGCCTAGAGCAATCATTAGCGCTACCTATGATACAAGTCGATATTTTTCAGGGAATAAACAAGAGCTTTTTAATAAAGTCCCTAACTGTGAAGAAAAATAGATTTAAAAGTATTTTGTTAATTTCATTCGTCACGAGAGGTCTTATTTCGACCACCTTCCTTTGAACGATAAAGAGCTTTGTCTGAGGTTTCCAACCAATTATTAGCGGATAAAATATCAGTGGTCAATTGACAAATTCCTAGACTGACTGTAAATTTAATTTCAATTTTATCATATACAATCGTTAAGTTTTCCAATTTTTTGCGTAATCGCTCTGCAAATATAAAGGCTCTATCAATATCGGTTTCCGAAAGTAAAGCGACAAATTCATCACCACCATATCGTCCACAAACATCTTGCTCTCTTGCGCAATCCATTAGAGTTTTTGCACATTCTCGAATGACTTCATCTCCAGCCTGATGTCCATAGTTATCATTAACTTGTTTAAAGTGGTCAATATCAAAGATAACTAAACTTATTTTTTGCTGATAGCGACTGAATTTTTTAAATTCAAACTCTTGGCATTCTTGCCAATAACCTCTGTTATTTAAGTTAGTTAATTTGTCCGTTCGACTTAATTTTTCGAGTTTTAAATTTGCATTTTTTAAAGCACTTCTATTAGTGGCCACATCAGTAACATCGTAAACAATAATACAAATATTTTCTACTTCACCTATCGTCGATATTATAGGAAATATTGATATATTTTGATACATCAGTTCTGCAATTCCCGTAATAGGTCGATAATTATTAAATTTGAAAATATAAGGACGTTGTTCCCAAATACTGAACGCACGGATTTTTAACTGAAAAACAGACTCAACTTTACGCTGAAACCATTTTCTATCAATTTCTGGAAACAATTTAAAAATGTCTTTATGAAGAGTTTCATTCGCTATAATTCCACTATGATTTTCCATAAAACTATTCCATAACTGAATTTCATTCTCTTTATTCAGCACAACAAGACCAACATCAATGTTTTGCAACATATCCATCATCCAGTGAAACTCTCTAATTTGTTCTATTGAATTGCTCATAGTTATTCTTTATTTTGCCATAACCTTTTTCGTTTATACTGTATATTGTAAGAGTTTTTTTAACGGGTCTACGCAAGACTCGGTAAAAAGTAATAGTAAGTCACAATTAATGCCTTTATTTTCTATGCGGTAATTAATTTCAATAGACAAAGCTTTTTCCCAGTTCTTGACATTATTATCAATTAACTCTTTAATTTTTAGGTGCTGTCCTAAAACAATAGGATGCCCTTGGCTCAAATTTATATCGAGTTGATCGGATATACCTTGCAAGCATGCACCGACTAAAATATTTGCGGTATCCATTAATAACTCTAATTCAATTTTATCGTTAATTTCACCACCGTACTGCATTAAAGACGCAATATTCTTAAAAGACGAGTCATTAAAAATTAGCAATGCTTCTCCAGAAAGACCCGGTCCAATAAATCCCTGACAAACCGATGAAACAGTGTCATCTTGAGAAGAAAATTGTAATGCCATATGTAACTCAGTTAGCTCAATATGGTTTACTTTAGGAATTGGTAATTCAACAAATACGTCTAAAAACCGTGCTAATACATCACCAGCTCTTCCCATTGCAACATTTGATATTTCCTGTACCGCATCCATAAACTCTTTGTCGCTCATCTTTTCGTTCGTTTCCGATAAAGACAAAGTCTCTTTTGGGTCATTCATTTCAATAAAGTTATGTTTTTTTAGCAAGTTTAGTAGGATATCATTGGAAATTGGCTTTTTAACAAAATCTAAAGCGCCTAAACTTAAGACTCGCTCTTGTGCAGTGGGTTGAATATCACCAGAAACGACCAGAACATTCATCTTAATCGAATGAGCATTTAATTCTTCTAGCGTCTCATAGCCGTCAAATACAGGCATATTTAAATCAAGAAACATTAAATCGGGCACTGAATCTTGGATTAGGTCGATAGCTTCACGACCATTTTCAGCAAAAACTATTTCAACAGGCCAACCTTCAGGCAAACAGCGAGCGACCTGTTTTCTAGCCGTTCTGGAATCATCGCAAATTAAGATAGTTTTGGTCATGTTTTTTTTAGCTATAAGTTAAATTAATAATTAATATGTATTTTTTGTTTATACATTTATTTTATTCTATTATAAGTTATAGCAAATAATTGACATTTTTGCCTCTTTCATCACTAATTGTGCGAGATTTATTCAATATATAGTAACTAGATTCAATTCCTAATATCACTCTCTATGATTGTTTTTGAAATTCTCGCAACATGGTTGACAATGTAATGATTTGGCTCTTTTAGTAAATAGGCATTATTGATTTTCTTGTATTTGTGAGTAAAAGTCTCAAACTCAGATACCTCATCATACTCGCTTGGGTTGTTGGTCAAACAAACGATGTTTGATTCATTCAGTATGTTGACTAGTTTACTTATTTGCAATGTCATACGGTGGGGAAGTATCACCTTACTCTGCACCGAATCATCTGAAGAAAGTTTAACTAATCGACTGTTAAATAGTATTGCTTTAAATGTAATATTGGCATCCATTCTATCCATAAGCTCCTTTAGTAAATAAGTAAATGATACTAGGTCAGTATATGGTGATTCGAAGGAATTATCACCGCTAGTCGAGTGTTGTAAAAAAGGTACTACACAACCTGTAAAAATGTCACCTTGAATAAAAGTCGAATAAGCATTAGTAGCAAACTTAATATATTTCTCTATTTTTACAACTTGCTTCGCAAGCTCGTGATTATCTTGCCTAGGTAAATCAATCGCAAACCATACCAACGGTGCAGATTCAATAGTATCCTCGCTCTGCCATCGTACCTGTTGCCGTAACTCTCTAAGTCTAATTGGTTTAGCGAAGGAAGTTTGAGCAAGTTTATCAACCTGCTCCAACCAAAGTACTTGTGAGTCAATCACTTCACCTTCCGATTCAATAGACTTTCGCTTAACTAATAAATGGACAGAATTCACAAGCCTATCCACTTTGCGTTTATATCTGAACAGTAAATAACCTAAGCTAAGCATTAAAAAGGTCGCTAACGCAAATATTCTCAATCTAATTCTATGGAAGTTTGCTCTAAAATCAAACTCAAGTTGAAAGCCATCGATTTCAATTTTAAACCAACCGGCAGTCACTCCTTTAAAAGCAATTTTTTCAGTAAATGGGATATTCTTTTTTGCTAATATATAGTCAAAGGTGATTTTCTCGATTAATTCCTGATTGATTACCTTATCCTTTATTAAAGAGTTAGCACCAGAGGATTTATTTAATTCACTTAGGGTTAAACTATTACTTTGATCTGCTGCAGATTGATTTGATGTATTTATTTCTAATGGGTATTTGGTGACAACAAGCCCATCAGCTGAATAAATCGTAGCGGTGTGAATATATCGGTCTTTAGCAATATTTTGTGCTAACAACTCCAGCTGTAAATTATCATCCGATAATAGAGCTTCTGCGCTCGAATCGGCCGCTATTTTAACGATACTGTGAGCGTACTCTGAAGTCCTTTTAGCGACTAAATGTTCCACTTGGTAGTCTATGATATACCAAGCTAGAGAAAGAAAAGTACCTAGTAATATAAAAATAAAAGGGATCATACCCGTTAAGATATTAGGAGCTATATCTGACTTTTTTTTAGGGTTAGCTTGCGTTTGATTATTATTCATTAAATCATTGTAGCAATTTCGCATTCAAATAACTAATATGAAAGATGTACAGAATGAAAAAGCCCCTTATTCTATATTGAGGTATCATTGTGTTTCACTACAAGCAGCTTAATTATTATAAATAAAGTGAATGAATATGCCACAAACCATTACCAATGATCTTGATTACTTTTTTTCTGCGGCTGACGAGAGTGCTGTTCGCCTAACTTCAGAATATAAAAGCGATTTTTTAAGCCGCTCAACAATATGTAAAATATCGTTATTTACTAATTTGATAGAGTCCGCACAGGATATTGAATTTAATACGTTACTTAATCACCTCACTCACTCTGTTTTTTTTAAACGAAAAATTCAAGATAACTCTGTAATTTGGAAGTGTTTTATAGATCAAGGTGAGTTGCATGCATTTTTACAAAACATAGTTCAATATACTTCTTTTGATTACCTTATTTGGCCTAAAAACTACCAATCATCCCCTAAACTAATCGTCTTTGATATGGATTCAACTTTTATTCAAATTGAAGTGATAGATGAGTTAGCGAAAGCCCATAATGTTGGAGATAAAGTATCTCAGGTCACTGAAGCAGCTATGCGAGGTGAACTAGATTTTTCGGAAAGTTTAATTACTCGTGTTGCTTGTTTACAAGGTTTATCGAGTAGATCAATAGACCATATAGCTAACAGTCTGCCACTTTCATTTGGTGTTAACAGATTAGTTGATTGGGCGCATCAGCAAGGAATTAAAATCGCAATTGTTTCAGGTGGTTTCACTCCGTTTGTTGAAAAACTATCATTACAAATGAATTTACATAAAGTCAAAGCTAATCATTTACAAATAATCGATGAACATTTAACGGGTAAAGTATTGGGTGATATTGTTGATGCTCAAGCTAAAGCTGATTTTGTGAATGAATTGAAAAAGGAATTAAACTTAAAAAAAAATGAAATAATGAGTATTGGCGATGGCGCTAATGATTTATTAATGATGAAAGAAACAGGATTTAGCTTAGCTTATCGCGCCAAACCAGCCGTTGATAAAGAAGCAGGTGGTAGAATGAAATCAACTCATCTAGATAAATTAATTTCTGTTTTTAGCGGCTAAAATTAAAAGACATTTAAAATCAAAAACCACTTGAAGAAAAATCATAGTTAAGTTTCACACTGGGACGCTGTAAATAATAGCCTTGTATGTAACTAACATTCATCGGCCATAATGCCGCCAACATTGCAGCTTCTTCTACTTTAGGAATTATACTTAACTTATCCCGATTATGAATTTCATCAAGAAGTGATTCAACTCTAGCGATTGATTCGGGATCTAAATGTAGGTTATCGCCGATCTTATCTGATATTTTGACGTAATCCACATCAAGTTGATCGATCAACTGAACTTGCTCTAAATCTGTTCCAAACTTTGAAAGACAACAAACATACCCTTTACTCTTAAGGTTTGCTGTTAAAGCAATAACACGTTTTAAATGGTTTGCAGCATCTTCTTCATCAAATTGAAATATGAGCCTATTTTTTTCAAGTTTACTTTTGATAAAAATTTTATCAATAAAGTCAACCATCGTGTCATCAATTAGAGAAACGCCAGATAAGTGAACAAAAATTTGTATGTTTTCATTTTTACAACTATTCACCGAACGAAGCGCTTGACTAATAATCCATTTATCTAATTTAACACCCAAGCCCACCATTCTTGCAATTGGGAAAACTTTATCGGCGCTTATTTCTTTGCCATCTTCATTAGTTAACCTTAACATTGCCTGGTATAAAGCTTTGTCTTCACCATGTAACTTAACAATAGGTTGAAATAGTAGTTTTATTCGGCCGGCATCAATAGCATCTTGAATTTGGTCAACTAATTTTTGATCGACACCTTCGGCAATATTCGCGACGGCTTTGTTATAAAGCTTAAATCCATCACCTTTCTCTAGGCGCGCAGCGGCACTTAGAGCATCACTAATATATCGATTAGGATCTGAATTTTCTTCGCTTATTGGACAGATACCAATGCTAAACGTAACGGTATGAGTATGCCCTTCTATATCAAACAAATGATCTTTAATAGTTTCACAAAGTTTCTTTGCCAAATCTCTTGCTATCTTACTTGATTTGTCTTCAATTAAAATACCAAACGCATGATCCGTTAACCGCGCTAGAGTATAGCTTTCATCTACTCTATCGCTTAACCAATTTGCACACTCCTGGGTCACAGAATCAACACCAGGAATACCATATTCACCGCGAATTTTATTGTGTTGGTCATATTCAATGTAAAGAAGGTTATAAGTACAAGATTTTTCAATAGCTCTTGCCTGAGTCAGTTGAATTTGCTCAGCAAAATAAACCTTATTATAAAGATCCGTGACCGTATCTAATGCGCTGATCTCTTTTAGTTTTTCTTCTAGCTCTGCGCTACCCGTTTCTTGTCGTATTAAAACTTGAGTACAGTTTTCATCTTCAAAATGAGCCTGTGATAATGACATAATCGCATCAAATACATCACCATCGGCTTTAGCCCCAGAAAAAGAGAAGTTATGTTGGTCATGATTGAGCATCATGTCTTTAAGATGCTTTTTAAATTCTTCTTGGTTCTTTTTATCAATAGTATCTAATGCTGGTACACAAAGAATTTCATCATGATCCGAGTAACCAAACAATTCTAAATAAGCCCGGTTTGCGTAAACATGCATGCCATCGTGAATGTACGCAATAGCATCTCTAGAACTATCTAATAATAATGAGCAACGTTTTTCACTTGACCTAAGCGCTAATTCCGCTTGAGTTTTTGCACGACGTACGTCTAAATGAAACAATTCTTTTTCCACTTGTAAGCAAAGCATTTCCAAATTAGAATGACTTGCTGTATTACTCGCGCCATAACTTAATGTTTCAATAAAGTTTTCATCGGTTAATTTATCAAACATTACAATTGCTGGTATATCTCTTCCGAATTGAGCTATTTGCTCAATTGCATGCTTTGCGCACAAAGCATGGTGATCAGGGATTGCTAAGAGCAAGTCCGAAACTTTTTTTTCTAGTGCTTCAAGTAATTCTTCTTGAGATAAAACCTGAGTTGCTCGGACCGCATATCCACGATTTCTAAGCGCATTGATAATTTCTTCTGAATGGTTTGAAGATGGTTCTATTAACAATAAATGAATCGTTTTGATGTCTGTTGTCATCGTTTAGTAAAGTCCTTTACTCTTGATAGGATCAAAATTGCTAATCCAATAGCACTTCACTACATCGAAAAGCGGTGGTTTTTAGTCTATATTATTTAGTCGCCATATCTTATCGCACGTGTCGTAAGATGGTCTCTATAAATATTATTGTTAATTGTAACTAACTCATACCGATTTCAATAGCTTTTACACAATTATTTTAGTGAAAAGAGACACAGATCAAAATACCAATCTAAATACAATTTTTTCACCTCTAAATTTATGATTAATTAAATCAAATCCCAGACTCCATCTAAGTCTGGATCTACTTTATTAATGGGATCTAGTTTGGGTTTCTTTAAAGCCGTATGCGTGCTTATTTTATCGAAAGCAAATTGTCTAAAACTAGAGGACGAACTCACCTCTTTACTGAGTCGCGCCATATATTCTTCTGAGTATTCAGCGATACAAACTTTACTATTTAAATGAAATGATAATGGATTAGTAATCATAGTCTCAGACAATCCAACCCCCGTTAAAGCAGGTAATAACAAAGAGCGCTGGGATTTATTTTCTTGGCCTCGGCTATTCTTAAGTTGTATATTAATAGACTTTGCATCAGGTGCTAAGAGTTGAATCCCCATTTGAACAGTACTATCTTTTACTTGGCGTTTCACCCAACGTACCACACCGATACTCCACTGCAAAAAACCGTCAGATGCTGTGTCAACAAAACCCAAAATTTGGCCTGTTTGTGCATTTTTAGGTAACTCTTCAGCAGAAAGTTGAATACAGTAGCCTCCTGGACTTATATTAACCAAACTACAAGTTTGTATTCGATAAGCATCTCTTACTATCGAATCTCGACTCCTCGCACCGGTTAACGGAGTTTCTGGTTTATCTTGTTCAGGACGATACAGCTTTGCCCAGACATCCTTACCTGTTTCAGCCGATGTGCTCAAATAATTTCTATCCAGACTGGTTTCCAATTTATTTTTCTCTTTCTCCATTTCAGTCAGCGTGGCATTCTTTAAACTTCCTTCCATTGCGTCCAGTGTTTTATTTGTTGCAAAACCTTTTGTCGGAGGCTCTTCCATTAAGCTTGCATTTCTTCTCATCTCATTTTCAGTTAATAAATAATGAGTCGCGGCCAAACCAATTGTCACTCGGATAGAATCATAACAAGCGGTTCTGGTAAAATTTCTTTGTGTGCCTTGATTCCAACAATGCATTAGATGTTTATAAATCATAGACTTTTCAGAATTCAAAGTCGCTTCAGTATTACTCAACATTATTTCTTTTTTAAATCTCTCTACCAATCCTGAAACCGAAAGCTTTACACAGGTTTCTGCTTCACAAGCCTTATATAAGCTTTTTAAGATAGGTGCTTTTGCACTATTAAGATCAATGACAAAATGATGTTGATTAAGCGCATGAGCTTCGAGGGTAACTAACTCTATATATGTCGGTAACATAGTCCATAAAGTTTCAATTTCTTTTTGCCTTAGTTGATAAGGATTAGCTATGCTCATTAATAGAATTTGGATAAAATTACTTTTAACGTTGTGCTCAAATTCCTGACGGGGTACTTTAAATGTCATTTTTTCGATATTATTTTGACACGCTAATTGATACAGCATGTATAGTTCTCGCCATAATCGACTCGGTACAGAGGCATATAATTGGTAACATCGAAGTATAATTAGACCGTGATATTTAACCGCCATACCGGTGGTGGCAGCTAATAATTTTTTAGTCGATTTTTTTGAATTTTCTATTAATAAAGACTCGATTGTTGCGTGATAACCAAGCGACAATTCAGTTTGAATAGCCTGAACCAGCGCGGCAATCTTCTTTTGTTTTTCTGTTAAAGCAATATGTTTACTAATAAATTTCTTTTCTAAAGAATCAGATAAGCGCCTAGCTATCGGCTCCAAAATGTTTAGTATTGAAAAGCGTAATTCCGGGTTTAAAATGGATTGATTAGTCTCAACTAAAAGTCGATAAGTGCTCCTTGAGCTATCTCTCAAGTTAGCCACAGGTAATTCTTCTACCCAACCTTGTATTTTCTTTGTAGAGAGTTCCACAGACGGCTTAAAACTTGGTCTTAACTCTCTGACAGTTAATCCTGTACTACCTTGCTTCATTCATAAAATCCCTTAACGGTTGACTAAGGATAATGGTCAGCAAACCAGTTATACCAAGAATGCGACCTATTTTATGCGGAGAACACATTATTTATTGTCTCAAAAGTAAAAAAAACCAGTATTTAGGAAAAATATTAATAATTAAACTCCGCACCACTAATAAATAGACTACTTTTCCTTAAAAGTCACGTACTTAGAAGAGATAATTAAAGAAAATTGTTTCTTTTTATGGCGGACAAATACTTGACTAATATAACCATAAGTTAAAAAATGGCAATTTTGGAATATTCGCCCGAAATTTCTTGCACTAATTTCGGTACTAAGTATCCTGGTAGGTAGGCTGTAACATCTTTCATTATTTGAATTGCCGTCGATTTATCAACGTTGAAATGGCTTGCTCCTTCAACAGGATCAAGTAAGTGTAAATAATAAGGTAGCACCCCCACCTCAAATAATTTTTCACTTAGTTTACTTAATACAATGCTTGAAGCATTAACGTTTTTTAATAAAACGCTTTGGTTTAATATAGTGATACCTAAAGATGAATAGATCCTTAGTTGGTCAGCTAGTTCTTGATCAATCTCATTAGCGTGATTTACATGTAGCACTAAACTCACTGAAAATCGGCTATCTGAAAGTCGTTTTGCTAATTCGATAGTCAATCTTGATGCAATCATAACAGGCAATCGAGTGTGAATTCTCAATCGTCGAATGTGTGTAATCTTTTCTAACTCGGTTATCAATATTCCAATTGCTTGATCTTGCAACATTAAGGGGTCGCCACCACTTAATATGACTTCAGAAATAGTGTCATCTTTGGCAATATAGTCTATTGCTAACGCTTGCGCTTTCGAATCAAATCGATGTTGCGGATAAGGAAAGTGACGCCTAAAACAATAACGGCAGTTTACCGCACAAGTACCGGCAATCATTAACAAGGCTCTGCCATGGTATTTATGCAATAAGCAGGTTGTTTCAGTTTTTTGTTCATTTAATGGATCTTTAACAAAACCCGCTTTCTTTTGTGTCTCCTCTATTTTTGGTAAAACTTGCTGTAATAAAGGATCGAAAATATTTCCTTTTTCTATTTTGTCCGCATAGGAGAGTGGAACTCTCACTTTAAATTCGCTATCTTCAACTATTAAATGAGCAACTGTCTCTCTATTTATTTCAACATAATTAAGCAAATCATCCACATTGGATAATGCATTTTTTAACTCCCTCTTCCAAGATTTGAGCTGACAAGAGGGTTCTGAAACAGGTATGATTGGCGCAGAAATTTTCATTAGAACTAACTAGTTAGGTTTAACATATAAAATGGCATCATACACAACAAACGACTTTCGTTCAGGTTTAAAATTCATGCTTAATGGCGAACCTGTTTCAATTGTAGAAAACAACTTTGTACGCCCTGGTAAAGGACAAGCTTTTGCAAAAACTAAAGTCCTATTTTTGTTATCTGGAAGAACCATTGAAAAAACATTTAAGTCAGGCGAAAGTTTTGAATCCGCTGACGTAATGGAGACGGATATGGAATACCTTTACTCTGACGGAGAGTTTTGGCATTTTATGGACGCTGCAACATTCGAACAAGTGGCAGCTGATGAAAAAGCCGTAGGTGAAAACTTGAAATGGTTAACTGAACAAGATAAGTGCATGCTCACTTTATTTAATGGTGCGCCTATTTTAGTCACTCCTCCTAATTTTATTATTCAAGAAGTGGTAGAAACTGACCCCGGTTTAAAAGGCGATACATCGGGTAGTGGCGGCAAGCCTGCCACGTTAATCGCTGGTGCTGTTGTTCGAGTGCCTTTATTTGTTCAAATTGGTGATAAAATTAAGGTCGACACTCGAAATGGCGAGTATGTTTCAAGAGCTTAAGAATTTAGCTCTTAGCTTTCACTAGTCTTTATTTTATCAGCTTTCTTAACCTTCTTAACTGACTTTAAACTAGTAAGTTCATTGGCTTGTTTTTTTGTTATTCTATAAATTGAATCAATTCGACATTTGATAGAATAATTAGGTACGCTTATTGAATCGAATTTAGCATGTAAAGTAGAGCCCGAATTATGCACAACAATCGTCTGCGTAAAATTCAAGTCATGACAATAACCAATTAAATCAATTAGGTATGGTTTGCTAAATGATGTACTTAAAATCAAATATTGATTATCTAAAGATCGCCAACCATGAAAGTTAAAAGATGTTATCTTCTTTTGTGATTGTAATTTATTTTCTTTAACATACTCTGCATAAATGGACTCCTTTTTATCTTTATTTTTCTCTAAAGTAGCACAGCTGGCGACTAACAATGTGATAATGATTAGGGCAATGGCGTTTTTCATATAAATTCTCCAAGTCTGAATACCAATTTGGTTTATTTGGGTCGGAGTTGCATTTAGAGTTAGAGCTATTACAACTCAACGGTGTAAAGTTATACTAATGTTAGCCAAAGTGAATTCAAAAACGACTCCGACCCCATTTGCTGTAAACTATACGCTTAGATAGCTATTTAAGCGATTAGTTCACCTCTATCATCGTGAAAATTTGTAATAAACTGAATTCAAACCATATGCCCAATATTAAGAATATTATTCTAGAAAGAAATCGACTCTTTAAAGAGACCAGAGCATTCTTTAAAGCAAGAAACGTTTTAGAAGTTGATACAGCTCTGATCAGAAATTATAGTGTCACCGATCCATACATGACAGCTTACTCAGTGATAGATGATAACGCTGTAAATAAAGGTTATTTACAGACTTCTCCTGAATACGCGATGAAAATATTACTCAGCAAAGGCTCCGGTGATATTTTTCAATTAAGTAAAATGTTTAGAGCTGAAGAAAAAAGTCCTATCCACTCGTCAGAATTTACCATGTTAGAGTGGTACAGAATTAATCTTAACCATTTTGATTTAATAAACGAGACAACTGATTTTATTCAACAGATCGTTGGAGAAAAAAAAATCAGCATCCACCAATATAGAGATATTTTCATCTCTATATTGGAAGTCGACCCATTTTATATCGAACTTAAAGAATTAGAAATATTCACTCGAGCACAGTTGGGAGACATTCCTTCCGACCTTTTATTTGATAATTATTTAACCTTACTTTTTTCTGATATAATAGAACCTATGTTTGATCCAGATGAAATCACAGTCATACATGCTTATCCTACGTCCCAAGCAAGTCTCGCTAAAACAAGCGAAAAAAGTGGACTAATCACAGCGGATAGATTTGAAATTTATTTAGGTGGTATTGAGTTAGCTAATGGCTTTAATGAGTTAACTGATTTACAAGAACAACGAGATAGATTTGCAGAAGATAAACTAATTCGAAAATGCAATAAATCATCTCAAGTCGAAATAGATGAAGAGTTTCTTGACGCTCTAAAGATAGGTATTCCTGACTGCGCAGGTGTAGCTTTGGGAATTGATCGGTTATTAATGATCAAAACTGGTGCGAAGAACCTTTCAGATATTATTTTATGAATGACATCCAAATCAGTTTAAAACATAAGAAACCAATTCTCTATACTTTTAGACGATGTCCTTACGCCATACGCGCAAGACTAGCGATCCAATTAAGTGGAGTTGAGGTTGAGTATCGGGAAGTCTTATTACGTGAGAAACCGGCTGAAATACTTAAAGTATCACCTAAAGGCACTATTCCGGTTTTAATTATTAATAACGAAACCGTAATTGACGAAAGTCTAGACATTATATTCTGGGCATTACAACAATCAGATCCTAAGAACTTACTGACTTGTAGTGTAGTAAGCAAAGCGAAAAATTTAATTCATCTAATTGATACGGAGTTTAAAGCTAAACTTGATTTATATAAATACGCTGTCAGGTTTCCCAAAAAATCTGAAGTTGATTATAGAAATGATTGTCTTCTTTATTTACAAGAGCTAAATGAATTATTAGAAAGGAATAAATACTTATTTGGAAGCAATCTAGGTATCGCTGATATTGCAATTTTTCCTTTTATTCGACAACTTGCTTTTGTTGATAAACAGTGGTTCGATTCTACTGAGTATGACTATTTAAAAGCTTGGCTTAGCAGAAATTTGGAATCGGAGTTGTTTCAACAGAGCATGGTTAAAAGAGAAGTCTGGAAAGTTTAAAGGATTTTTTAATTGATTTTCAGCAAAACTAATACTAGTTTTTTTCATCGAGTAAAAAAATCACTCATTTACGCCAATATTTTTTTATGTTCTTATTTTTTCACCTTTTAATTCATCATCAATAGTTACAAATTCCATTCTTTCTATTCATACATTTTATTAGGATTCACATCCCAACTTATCAAAGGAGACCTAAACTATAGTTAGGTTCCGAAATAACTATTTTACTGTTGGCAGTTCCAGCAAATTTGAAAACTGCCTTCATTTTCCTCAGAGCAATGTTTACAGATCCAAGGTTCTTTTATTTTCGGGTTATTCACTCTTTCATCAATTAAAATCTTAGCGCGCTCAATTTCCTCAGGATTATTAATCCAGAGTTCAAGCCCGTTAGCCATTCCAAACTCCGCACCCATGGTATTCCCATGTTCATTTTTTAACATGCAATCAATATTGTTTAGTTCAAGAATGTTTTTAGCGGAATGGACTAATGACATGTTTTCATTAGTATAAACTAGTTTCATTTTAAGTTGCTACTCTCAATTGTGTAAGGTGTCGGCGTATACCATTTAAGTATTTGAAATACTGAGTGCATCGCTAATGAGCCATTAGCGAAATGAAAGCCTATTGTTTAGTGGACTCCAGTTATGCGTTGGTACTACCTAACCGCTAAAGATTGGAAACCAACTTCTGCCCTAATATCAGATGAGCCTCTATCTTCACAGCTTCATCCCATTGCCAATTTTTATTTTCCATTAGTAAAACAACTGTAGAACCTAATTTAAAACGTCCCATTTCCTCACCCTTTTTAATAGAGACTTCTCTAGGGTTATATTTCCAAGTTCGGACTTTTTTACGCGATGGTGGGGTTATATTGCCAGCCCAAGTTGTTTCAATGCTGCCGACAATTGTTGCACCGACTAAAACTAAAGCCATTTTCCCGAACTTGGTTTCAAAAACATTAACGACTCGTTCATTTCTTGCGAATAATCTTGGTACATTTTGGGCCGTTAGTGGATTTACTGAAAATAATTGTCCCGGTACGTGAGACATTGAGATTAACTCACCATCACAAGGCATATGAATCCGATGATAATCTTTAGGCGCTAAGTAGATTGTACAAAACTCGCCATTATCAAAATCATTTGCAAGATTTTTGTCACCGCCTAACAACTCTAATGTTGAATAATGATGATTCTTTGCTTGAACGATTCTTCCATTTTCAATCTTTCCAAACTGGCTCATTGCACCATCTACTGGCGAACAAAAAGCATTTTCTGTTACATCAATAGGACGCGTTTCCACTTTAATGGCGCGAGTAAAAAAATCATTAAAACAAGCGTACTTAGTTAACTCCGGTTCCACTGCGATAGACATATCAATGTTATAAGCTTTAGCAAATTTTGTGATAAATATATCTTTAAACCAAGGCGTTTTAACCTTAGCTAAATGACCCGCCATTACCGAAACAAAATGCTTTGGTAAAATATATTGAAGGGTTATTTTTAATTTTTCTGTTATTGACATGCTTAACTCTATTTTTAATTATCGTAAAAGAAGTAATGGGCAATTCGTAGCATCGAGCATTTTAGCTGTAAAACTACCCATCAAAAAATCTCTGAATCGATTATGGCTAAAAGCACCCATCAACATAATATCAATATTATTTTCCAACTGATAAGACGCTAATGCATCATGCGGGACGCCTTCTAAATGAGCACAGGTGGTTTCTATTCCAGCTTTATTTAAAATTTGTGAAGCCTCATCTAATAAATCAGCAGAAGCTTTTCCTACATTCACTAAATGACAAATCATGTCTTTAAATAACGTTCCAGTTGCCATCATTTGTAATGCCATTTTTGATGAATCCTTACCATCGTATGCGAGCATAGTTGCCTTTGGCGTTGAGAACAACCTGTTAACGACTAATACAGGCTTATGCATTGCTCTAATAATTGATTTTATTTGCTGAACCGTATGATCATCATTTTCATCGTCAGCAGTTTTTTCCAATTTAGTTAGAACTCCAATAACCATCACACGCATTTCATCTTTTAAATCGATCAAAGATTCAGCCAACCCCCCATGATGTTGGTAAGTTTCAACCTGCTCAAGACCTAATTTTATAACATAATCTTTTGAATTATTTAGCATTAGTCGACCTTGTTCAATCAAAGATTTAGCAAGATTCTTTTCATTCTCAGTTATTTCATTCAATGATGCTTGCTCACTACTGAGACCTAAAGCTGCTGAGTGATTACTTACTGCATTATTATGAACAGGTTCTATCGTATGCAATAATTTTAAAGATCTATTAGTTACTTTTGCAATCCAAGTCGCGTAATCACAAACTGATTGGCTAATACTTGATTCATCAATACAGGCTAATATTTTTTCACCTGAAAATATTAGGTCGCATTTGTTTTGTTCCGTTACAGATGCAGAGAATCTATTTTCTAAGTTCGCCACTAGTGACCTCCTAATACTTTTTCTAGTTCTTCAGGTTTATCATGTACTCCAAAGCGATCAACTATGGTTTCACTCGCTCGGTTTAAGCCTATTATTTTAACACTAGCGCCTTCTTTTCTAAATTTAATGACCGCCATATCTAAAGAATGAACGGCTGTAATATCCCAAAAATGAGCGAGGCTTAAGTCAATAACAATATTTGAAACAGCTTCTTTAAAGTTAAAATTATGCAAAAATTTAGCCGAAGAATTGAAAAATATTTGACCATGAAAAACATAAGTTCGCGTATCACCATTATCACTCAACTTATTTTCTGCATACATAAAGTGGCTTATTTTATTAGCAAAAAACAAAGAAGCTAAAAGAACACCGACGAAAACGCCGTAGGCTAAATTATGCGTCCAAACTACCATTAGAACCGTCGCGATCATCACTACGTTGGTTGAAAGTGGATGGTTCTTTAGGTTTTTGATCGAGTTCCAATCAAAAGTTCCTATTGAAACCATGATCATAACTGCAACCAAAGCAGCCATTGGTATCTTAGCAACCCAATCATTCAAAAATACAATCATTATTAATAATACACTACCTGCAACCAATGTCGATAGACGTCCTCGACCACCCGATTTGATATTAATAACGGATTGACCAATCATTGCACACCCTGCCATACCACCTAAAAATCCAGCGCCTATATTGGCAATACCTTGGCCTTTACACTCTCTATTTTTGTTACTATTGGTATCCGTTAAATCATCCACAATCGTTGCCGTCATTAAAGATTCAAGTAAACCTACAATGGCTAAAGCCATCGAGTATGGAAAAACGATTTGAAGCGTCTCAAAATTAAGTGGAACTTCTGGCCATAAAAAAATTGGTAAGGTATCTGGCAACTCACCCATATCACCAACGGTTCGAATATCTAGCCCAACTAGCATCGCAAAAGCGGTTAATGACAATATACAAACAAGCGGCGAAGGTAATAATTTTCCAATAACTGGAACGTAAGGGAATAGATAGATAATACCTAATCCAGTAGCCGTCATCGCATAAACATGCCACGTGACATTAGTTAATTCAGGTAACTGCGCCATAAAAATAAGAATAGCCAACGCATTTACAAAGCCGGTAATAACCGAGCGTGAAACAAAACTCATAAGACTACCAAGCTTTAAATAACCCATAACAACTTGAATAACGCCAGTTAACACGGTTGCAGCTAATAGATACTGTAGTCCATGTTCCTTGACTAAAGTGACCATCAATAAAGCCATCGCTCCCGTAGCGGCAGATATCATGCCCGGACGGCCACCTATAAACGCTATAATGACTGCTATGCAAAAGGAAGCATAAAGACCAACTTTTGGGTCAACGCCCGCTATTATCGAAAAAGCGATTGCTTCTGGGATTAAGGCTAAAGCAACTACTAGACCAGCCAGTACATCCCCTCGAATATTACCAAACCAATCATTTTTGGTAGAGTGAAGAAGCATAAATAAACCTATAAATTAAGAGTGTAACGACAAATCGCCGAGCATAATGAAGTGGACGCGGATTCTACCTAAAGGTGGTTAGAGTTTCAATTTTATTAGTCTTATTCTATCAATCTAGCACTATAACTCTAAATATGACTACAACTACAAGTCTAATTCAGCTATAAGTTTACAAACCCGTTGCTTATGGTTAAAGCCTTTGAATTTTATTTCTTGCAAGGAGGAAAATTCGAAGTCATTTTTACAATGCGCATAAATAGAATAACTCACTGATATTTCGCCTGGCTTTGAATATGATTCCAAACGTGAGGCAAAATTAACCCCGCTACCAACGGCTCTAAACGCCATAATGTCTTTAGAACCGAAATTACCAACCGTTGCAAAGTCTTGATGAATCCCCACTCGTAATTTCACATCATGGTCAAAACCAGCCTCAAGCCACTGCTCGGCAAGGTTTTTCATTTCACTTTGCATCTCTAAAGCTAATTTTGCCGCATTCTTAGCTTGTAGCTCTTTATCTAAACTATCAATAGCGCCAAACAGTACAACGAGACCATCACCTAAAATTTCATTCAATATACCACCATGCTTTTCGATCATATGGCCCATTTTAGTTAAAAAACTATTCAGGATTTCAGTAATGACTTCTGGTTCAAAGCGATCTGATATGCTCGTAAAACCCGAAAGATCGGCAAATAAAACCGTGATTTTTTTACGTCTAGCAATTAAAGGGTTATTACCATCGTCTGTTACAATTCTTTTTACCATTTGCTTAGGAAAGTAGCGTCCTAATTTTTCACAAGCGACTTGTAGAGTTTCTGAATGTTGTTTTTCTCTTTTTGCTTCAACCAATTGATGCAAAAGATGCATAGTATTAATTCTGCCTAAAAGCACTTTTCGTTCAATCGGCTTTGTTACATAGTCATTCGCGCCAGCGGCAAACCCTGCAGTGACATCTCCCGGTTGGTTTCTTGCTGACAACAATAAAATGGGTAACTCAATAGCTGAATATTTTTCTCTTAATGTTCGAGTCACTTCATAACCAGACATTCCTGGCATCATAATATCTAGGATGGCTAAATCAAATTTTTGTTCCAGTCCAATGCGTGTTGCTTGAACGCCATCTGTCGCGTTAACCGTTTTGTACCCATTCATTTTCAACAGATCACTTAACACTTGTAAATTAATAGGGTCATCATCAGCAATCAATACCACACCTTTATTTGGCATTGAGTCATCCCACTTTTGATCGTTACTTTTATTACTAGGTTCTTCTGATGTGGCAATAAAATCAGGTTTATCAAACGCATCATTTTCACTTTCAACTTCATCACTTTCATCGCTTTCAACATGAACGTTATCGAGCCAACAAGGCAATGTGACGCAAAAAATTGAACCTTTTCCAATCTGAGACTGCGCCCAAATTTGACCGTCATGTTGTTCTACTAACTGCCTAGTAACTGATAACCCTAAACCAGTTCCTCGTTGTGCTAAAGTCTCTGGCATATTTAACTGTTCAAAAGGTCGGAATATTGATTCTAATTTGGAGCGAGCAATCCCTACGCCGGTATCAACCACTCTAATATTAAGTTCATTAACGTTTAACCTAGCTAAAATTTCGATGGTGCCTTTCTGCGTATATTTAATCGCATTACCGATTAGGTTATGAAAAATCTGCTGAATTCTATTTTCATCGGCATACATTAAAGGCAAATCAGCTGGGACAGAATTTAGCATCAATAGCTCTTTTTTTTCTGCCAAAGGTTTAAGTAAACTCACAACCACTTCAATTACAGAATGCAAATCAACCGCTTGGCGATGCAGAATTAAAGAATGATGAGATAATTTTTTGAAATCAAGAATATCATTAATTAATTGTGCTAAGCGTTTACCGCCATCAGAAATCAGTGTTAGATTATCAATAGTCTTTTGATTCTGAAGTCCGGCGCTTCCCTCAACTAAAGATTCTGCGATGCCAATAATACCGTTTAACGGCGTTCTTAATTCATGAGATGTATTGGCGAGAAATTCGTCTTTTATTTGATCTAACTTTCTTAAATGTCGGTTAATATTTCGTTGTTCTTGTAAAGTTTTCTTTTGTTTTTGTATTAAAAACAAAAACAAACTAGATAAAGATACAACATAAATTAAATAGGCCCACCAAGTCTTCCATAATGGTGGCTCAATGATTAAACTCACATTTAAACTACTATCAAACCACTGCCCATCAAAATTTTTAACCTGTATTGAAAATGTATATTTGTTTGGATCTAGATTAGTGAATACAGCCTGATTTAATCCATTAGTTTCTATCCAATCTTTATTATAAGGCGCTAATTTATACCTAAACCTATTTCGTTGAACTTGATAAAAATCTAACGACACAAATTCAAACGTAATATCGTTTGATTGATATGGGTATTCAAAACTATTTTGGTCAATCACTAACCCTTCCGGTTTTAACAGTTTTCCTGCAACTTTAACGGATGTGAGAACAACATTAGTTTCCGCTATCGCATCTAGGGAATCTCCAGCACTAACAATTGCTACACCGCCTACGCTCCCAAAATAAATGTCGCCATTCTTAGTTTTTTTAACTGCATTTGCATTAAATTCGTTTGCAGGTAAACCATCCGCCTGACTATAATTCCTAAAAGATATTTTTGTCGTGTCAAATTGAGACAAGCCTTTATTTGTACTTAACCAAAGCTTTCCATTAAGAACACTTTCTATACCATAGATAGCGCTGTTTGGTAATCCGTCTTTCTCTAAATAACTTTCAAAAACACCGTTCCCCTTCGATATATTTTCAGCCGACAGTTTATTTAACCCGTTAAAAGTGCCTATCCATAAATCACCTTTGCTATTCATATACAGAGACCTTACCGTATTATTACTTAGTGAGCTTTTATCTCCGGGTTGATTTTTAAATTGAGTAATCGTATTAAATTCTGGATCATATTTTTGTAAGCCTTCATCCCATGTACCAAACCAAATAAATCCTTGTTTATCTTGCAACATTGTTCTAACCGTTGAACCACCAAGTTCTCCGTCTTCGGAAAATTGGTAATCCGAAATAATTTTTTTTGTTTGACCATCTATTTTTAACAAACCATCATCTGTACTGACCCAAATATGACCATATCGATCTTCTTCGACCATCCTTATACGGTTATAGCTAACCATGCCTTCAGGATAATTTTCTCGTTCGATTAAAACAGTAATTTTTTTATCGATAGAATAAACAGCGACTTGCCCTTGCTGATTTCCAAACCATAAATTATTTTCATCATCAATTACCATTGATTGAATACGATTGCCAACAGGTAAACGGTTACGAGTAATAAAGGCTGAAATATGCTGAAAGCGGTCAAATTTGGGATCGTAACGATCCAATCCATTTAGCGTTGCCATCCAAAGGATCCCTTGGCTATCTTGTTCAATATCCCAAACGAGTTCATGTGAAAGACCATTTCGGCTATAAGGTGCATGGGTTAATCGTGAAAATTGATTTTCGAATGACTCCGTTATATTAATTCCTCCACCGGCCGTACCAATCCAAAGTAAACCCTTCTTATCCTGATAGAGACTCCAAATATCATTGATACTAATACTATGTGGATCGGCAGAATTTCTTTTAAAATGCTGAAACCTATTATCGCCTTTACGACGAACATTTAATCCACCTTCTTCTGTAGCGACCCAAAGGTCACCATTTGTTGTTCTTAAAACGCCACGAACATCGTTATAACTAAGACTAAAAGCATCTGTTTTTACATGCTGAAAATGCTTTATATTGATACCTGAATCAGCTGAGTTTACATTATTTTTATTTTTGTCTGATTCATCATTTTTAGGTAGTACAGTATTTTTTAATTTCAAGTGATACAAACCATTTAATCGAGTCCCTACCCACAAGCTTTTATCAGTATCTAAATAAAGGTTTTGTATCTGCGTTGGGAATTCCTTAGCGCTAAAATGTTTGAATGTTTGTCTTTCAATATTAAAATGTGCCAACGTTTTATGGCTGGCAACCCAAAGATTTCCATCGCCATCATCGGTAATATCTACAATTGCGCCAGAAGGGAGTGATTGAGAATCTAAAGGGTTGTTGTAAAAGTGGGCAAACGCATTCTTATTTGGTAAATAAAGATTAAGTCCATGTTCAGTAGCAACCCAAATACGATGAGCAGGATCTTCGAAAACTTTATAAACCTTAGAATGACTTAAACTGTCAAAATCACTATTACTCGGTACAAAGCGATCAAACTCGCCTGTTTTAGGGTCAAATCGATTGACACCATTTTGAGCAGTCGCAACCCACAAATAACCGTTATAATCTTCAATAATAGAAACAACGATATTGCTTGATAAAGAATTTACATCGCTAGGGTCATTTTTAAAGGTGACAAATTGATATCCATCGTAACGACTTAGGCCATCGTAGGTCCCAAACCACATAAAACCGTTAGAGTCTTGGAATATTACGTTAACCGTACTTTGTGGGAGTCCATCTTCTGTTGATATATGTTGAAAACTAATAGAATCGCGCACAGCCAAAACCTGCGCACTATATGTTAATCCATAGGTGATTACTAATATAAATAGAATGATTAATCGTTTATTCAAAATCCAAGCTAGGTCACTTAATTTCATAAATCAGTGGATTATTGTAACCGATTACGCTTTAATTGCACGAGATAGATTGATTATAAAGCTAAGCAAATTTGATCATAATGCGACAGTTTTAATCCTACAGTAACTGATCTATAGATTTCAGTCATTAGTACAATCCGAATGTAGTGGAAATTAAAGGAATAATCCCCTCTAAACACTGATAAACTGTTAATTAAGCCTTTAAATTATTTCAAAATCGGCTAAAATGAAGGTATAAACATTACTATTTAAACTAGATATAATTAGAGAGTCGACAATTAGAGTATTATTTTAAATAAGATAGCCATCTTATAAAAGATAAAATAGCTATCTTTAATTCTTATTTTGCTAAAACTCTTATTTTATTAAAACAAGGTGTCTCATGGAAATTATCACCCTTATCGGGTTTATTACGGTTGCAGGCGTTGCATTTTTTGTTGGCCAGAACTTTTCAAATAGCCAAACTGAGAAAAAACAACTCGAAGAAGCGTTAAAAGAAAAAACTGAAGAACTTGAATCATTTCATTCTAAAGTAAATAATCATTTTGAGAAAACCTCAGAGCTATTTAATCACGTTTCAGATAGCTACCAGTCTTTATATGAGCATATGGCGCAGAGCTCCAATCAGCTATGTGCTTCCCCCACTTTTCAAGCTTTACCAACTCAAAAAAGTAGTCAAACTCAGTCTATTGATGCAATTGGAACAA